>Ga0180009_10000335_pt1 | contig 67350 bp, 60 predicted proteins | sample OS_PC_MetaG_FD_123537 | JGI IMG/M metagenome (GOLD analysis project Ga0180009, IMG submission 123537) | Groundwater microbial communities from the Aspo Hard Rock Laboratory (HRL) deep subsurface site, Sweden - OS_PC_MetaG | ecosystem: Environmental > Aquatic > Deep subsurface > Groundwater... | reverse complement strand
TATCAAACCGGAATATATCTTGGCGGAGAAGGTGGGATTCGAACCCACGGTACGTTGCCGCACACACGCGTTCCAGGCGTGCACCTTAAGCCACTCGGTCACCTCTCCAGCGTTTTCAAAAAAACCGGCACGCTGGCCAATGGGGCACCACTTTACAATACCTTCTCTCTCTTGCAAAGAACAAAATACCCCGGGAGACGAGATGCCATCCTCACACCACAACTTTATCAACTATTCCAAATAGATACCAGTGAAAAAGCAGTTGTCATCCTCTGGGGAGAACCGATTCTCCATCCTGGGATGTATACTCCGGAATCACCTTGCCAAGCTCGGCCTTGATCCCTTCCGCGTCATGGTTTGAAGCAAATCGCTTAAGATTTTCCAACGATTCATGCAAGTCATCCAACGAAGCTCCGTTCCCGCGCAACACCATGATCTTCTCATGACCGGTGGCAACAATTCCCTCGCCCTCGGTGATCAATTCCTCATACATCTTTTCGCCGGGCCGAAGCCCGGTATATTTGATCTCGATCTCCGTGTCCGGCTCCTTACCACAGAGTTGAATCAGATCGCGGGCCATTTGACCTATCCGCACCGGCGTCCCCATCTCCAGGATAAAAACCTCCCCGCCCTCGCCCATGGTCGCGGCCTGGAGAATAAGCTGGCTCGCCTCCTCAATGGACATGAAATACCGGGTCATGTCCGGATGGGTAACGGTAACCGGACCACCCATCTCGATCTGTCGCCGGAACAGAGGAATAACCGATCCCGACGAACCCAGAACGTTACCGAAACGCACCGCCATGAACCGGGTTCCGTTACCGGAGCCCTTACCCTGTTCGCAAAAACCCTTAAGGAGAATCTCAGTCATTCGCTTGGTGGCACCCATTACATTAGTAGGCCGCACCGCCTTGTCGGTGGAGATAAGAATAAAACGCTCCACCCCATACCGCGCCGAAACCTCCATCAAACGCTTGGAGGCAAATATATTGTTGTATACCCCCTCCCAAGGATTACGCTCGACCATGGGCACATGCTTGTAAGCCGCGGCATGAAAAACGACTGATGGCTTATAATGCGGAAACAACGACTCCAGTAACCCCTTATCCTGCACTTTGCCGAGCACGGCCACATAATTTTTGAAGCCGTATTCGTGAAGCAATTCCATCTCTATCTGATACAGATTCTGCTCACTGGCGTCCATGAGAATGAGATTGGCTGGATGGAAACGAACAATCTGGCGGCAGAGTTCCGAACCGATGGACCCCCCTGCGCCTGTAACCAAAACCGTCTTTCCTCCCAGGACTACACCGATCTGCTCCATTTCAAGACGCACCGGTGGTCGGCCAAGCAGATCCTTGTATGAAACATCGCGGATGGTCTTGATGGAAACCCTGTCGCTGATCAGCTCCCCCAGCCCCGGCAGGGTCTTGAAAGGAATTTCACAATCCCGGCAAAGTTCGACAATCCTCTGCATTTGATCACGGCTGGCTGAAGGAATGGCAATAAGCACCTCCTTGGCCTTGGTTTTAAAAACATACTCCGACAGGTCTGCAATGGGACCCAGAACCGGAATGCCGTGGATCTGCTGACCAATCTTGGCGGCATGATCATCGAGAAACCCGGCCACCATATAGGGCAAGGTTTTATTGTCATTAATTTCCCGCGTCACCTTCTCGGCTGCATCTCCTGCCCCGATAATGAGCAACCTCTTGCGGCGCTGCCGCTTGCCGGCATCAGCCGAAAAAAAAGGCAGACAGAAAGCATTCTGGCAAGACAGCCTAAGGGTTATACGAAACCCTGCAATAAAGAGAACGGTCAACAAAGCATCAAGCACAAAAACCGCCCTAGAAAACCCTGCGAAGCGATTTAATAACAAAATGCCACCCAAGACAACAAACCCGGCGACCACACAGGCCTTGAGGATGTTCAGCAGGTCCGACAAGGATGTGTACCGCCACATCCCGCGATACAACCCAAACACATGAAACAGTACTAACTTAACAGGAAGAAGAAAAACAAGAGCAGTGGAAATATTGATCCACTGCACCTGAGGCACAACACTATCGAAACGGATGACGTAGGCCAGGATATGTGCAGCAACCAGCAATAGTATATCAACCCCAAGCACAATCCAAAAATTCAGTTTCCGAAACTGGTATTTCATGCTGTCTGACCTTTATGCATTCAATCTAACACAAAAAAATTACCTCTAACATTCATCCATTTTTGGCCCGCTTCGATGACATTGATTCCGCTCCATTATTCCCAGGTAAAGGCTGCTAAAAAAATTTCCGAGCATTTCGTTTAAAGCGATGTGATGCCCACCCACATTGTAATTCTGCTACAACAGCGGCTCTATCATTTTCCGTGCGCTCTGCAATCCGACAAATACATATTCATTAGGACAACGAGTAACTGAAGCCCGCCATTTACTCTCGGTGCTGTTCTAGCTAATAAAAGAAAATATTTTTAATTACCTAAAACAGCCCTTAATCTCTCTCCGCATCAAGGAAAAGGCTGTATCCACCCAAAAACACCTCGAACCATTATGAATCTGTCCGCCTGTAATCCATCAGTTTTCGGGCCGCGTCAACAATGTCTTCTGCCGTTCGGTAATAAGCATCTTCAAGTGTCTTACTGGCGGGAGCCGGGCAATCAGGCAGGGCCACTCGCTGGATAGGGGCCTTTAAGGTGTCAAAAGCCTCATCCGACACCAAAGCAGCGACTTCGGCTGAGACTCCGAAGGATTTCCAGCCCACATCCGCGATGACCAACCTCCCTGTTTTTTGTACGGACGCTAAAATCATTTCGCGGTCCAAAGGTTTAACAGTCCTTAAATCAACAACCTCCACCCCCACACCTTCCTTGGCAAGAGACTCAGCCGCTTTCATAGCCTCGTGAACCATATAGGAAACCGCAATAACCGTAATATCCTTACCCTCTCGACGGATACAACCTTTGCCTATCTCCACGGTATATATCTCTTCCGGAACCGATTCTACCTGTCCATAGAGCATACGCTCATCTACAAAAACTACAGGATTAGGGTCAAGAATAGCGGCAATCATCAACCCCTTTGCATCATAGGCCGTGGCAGGCATAACAACCCTTAGACCAGGAATGTGGGCAAAAATCCCATGAATAGCTTGTGAGTGCTGGGCTGCCTGCTCCCCTCTCCGGTTGATAATTCCCCAGAACACAACCGACACCGACGACTTGCCGCCGTTCATATAATGCCAGTTCGCAGCCTCGTTGATGATGGGATCCAAGGCAAAAAACATAAAATCCATCCGGGGATGAACCACGACCGGCTTCATCCCCGCAATTGCGGCTCCAACCGCCGCTCCGGTAATGGCATTTTCAGAGATGGGCGTGTCAAGAATCCGCATCTCCCCAAACCGTTCCAACAGATTATGGGCCGTATTTCCCACGTACCATGGACTCTTAACCCCCTGTCCGATGACAAAAACCGACTCATCCTTCTCCATCATCTGGTGGAGCGCCTCGTTAATCGCCAGACTGTATTGAAGTTTTCTATGCGAAGACATATTTCGTCAGGTCCTCTCTTTTTGGGCTTGGTTGCATTTTGGCGAAATTCTGCGCATCCTGTACTTCAGCGGTCACTTCGTCTTTAATCTCCTGCAACATTCTGTTTGCCAGCAAATGGTGCTCCAACAAATATTGCTCCAACCGTTTGATCGGATCCTTATCAATCCACCTAGCGATTTCATCTTTAGGCCTAATGTCCGTGTGTGCACCCTGGACATTGTCGTCCGGTCCCACATGGCCTCGTAACCGATACGTCATGAACTCCATAAACACTGGACCATTTCCTTTCCGACAGGTTGCAACGGCCTGACGGCTTGCCTCATAAACCTGCAACACATCATTACCGTCCACGGTATGGACCTCCATGCAATATGGTTCAGCAATCCTGCTGATAGGCTGAGTTATCCGACATTCACTGACCGGCATGTGGGTCGCATAAAGATTGTTTTCACAAGCAAATATTATCGGCAGCTTCATTAAAGCAGCAAAATTCAGTGACTCATAGAGAACTCCTTCACCGGTAGCTCCATCACCAAAAAAACTCACAGCTACTCGTTTGTCCTTGCGAATGGAGGCGGCTAAAGCTGCCCCAACTGCCAGAGAAATAGTGCCAGCAACAATCGGCGCCGACCCAAGCATGCCCACTTCTGGATCTATCAAATGCATCGACCCACCCCGCCCCCGAGAGCATCCCGCTTCCTTGCAATAGATCTCCGCCGCCAAGGCCTTCATAGAGCCCCCCTTAGCCAGAAAATGCCCATGGGAGCGATGGTTGCCAAAGACATAATCATCCTTGGCGAGTACGGAACAGAGCCCAACGGCAACAGCCTCTTGACCACTGCAAAGATGACAGGGTGTTGTAACCTCTCCGGCCAGAATAGGATCTACAAAACTTTCCTCACAGAGACGAATACGAAGCATCGTTTTATACAAATCATGCAAAAAATCCATTGGGTAAGTCATGTCAACTCCATGAATCCGTGACTATTTTCTTTAAAAGAAGGACCAGAAATACAATTATTTCTCACCAAAATTACAGCACAACCATCCTGAAAACTCATCAATCAAGACCATTTCTTCACTGGTTAATTTCCAGCCATCAGCTCCTATATTTTCTTCAACTTGCGAGACAGTTTTTGCGCCGAACAAAGGGCAGGTCCAGGGGAATATATCCATAACCCAACGTAACGCCAATTGACTCAAAGACACCCCGCGGCGTTGAGCAACCGTCTGCAAATCCAAAACCCGCTGAAGTGCTTCCGAAAAATTTTTACCTGCGAAAGCTGGCAGACGACTCCGGTGGTCATCTTCACCAAAGGTAGACCACCGATCAAACTTGCCGGTCAAAAGACCATCAGCAAGAGCCCCCCAGCCAACCAACAACACGCCAGAATTTCGGCAAATGTCGGCAAACTCCAAACCACGATCACGCTGCAGCAAATTGAAACGATCCTGCACCACCCGCACCGGTGCAACCTTCAGAGCTTCCTCCAACTGCGCGACAGAAAAATTAGCAACTCCGATCTCACCGATTTTCCCTTCTTCCCGCAACCTCACAAATGCATTCATAATCTCCGAGACAGAGGTCCTGCCATCGAGTTTATGCAGATAATAAAGCGGAATTCGCTCAAGGCCAAGTCGCTGCAGGCTAGCCTCAACAGCCGTACGAAGATAAGCTGGCGAACTGTCATTCCACACCCGTCCGGACTCATCCCAGCGGACCCCGCCCTTAGTCGCAACAAAGAGTGATTTCAAATTGTCCCCTAACGATTGGCGCAGTATTCTTTCGGATTTCCCCAATCCATAACAATCCGCCGTATCAAAAAAAGTTAAGCCCCGCTCATAAGCATGACGTATTGCTTTTATCGAATCATCATCATTAACTGTACCCCAACCATGCCCGCCAATAGCCCAACACCCCATGCCCATCCGGGTAAAGCGTGGCCCACCTGCACCAAGTTCAATTAATTCTAGATTATTCATCAGTTACAGATTCTTTTCGCTACCCTCACAAGGGTGAGCCAAAGGATATTGAGATCTTCCACAATAGACCAGTTTTTTACATATGCGACGCGCAACTCGTTCTTCCGCGGCAAAATATGTTTTCTAAAATAAGCATCCGGGTCATCACTCCCCACCTGATCATCAAGATCAGCAAATTCAATGGAAGCATAATCTGTAATTCCTGGCCGCATTTCCAGAATCAACAACTCATCGCCGCTATATTGGCAGGTATACTCGGGCACTTCCGGGCGTGGCCCAACTAAGCTCATGTTACCGCAAAACACGTTAATAAACTGAGGCAGTTCATCAAGTTTAGTCTTTCTCAGCACAACGCCAACAGAGGTAACACGAGGATCATTTGTTCCTGTAGTCGGTCCGCCACGAGACTCGGCATCGGACACCATGGTGCGAAACTTGAGAATACGAAATTCCTTGCCATGCAACCCGCTCCGCAAACCACGGTAGAAAACTGGACCAGAGCTGGTAAATTTAACCAACAATGCGATAAAAACCAGCAGCGGCCAGATAAGGAGCAGAACAACCGCGGAAAGGAAAATATCCAGTAAACGCTTTATACCAAAAGCCCAGGGCGGATTTCGCAGGGTCAGATGACTCCCCTGATTTTTTTCCGAAAAATTCTCCATCTATTTTACAGATTTTCTGGGTTTACGATACTCAACAACTGCCACCCAGGCCAAACGGTTCAGATAGGGAATGGACAAGATGAAATTATCGATCATTTCAAGAGTTGCAAGCAGCGGTCGAAAAAAGGATGCTTTGCGAAACTGCACCGCTGCCAGCGCTGCCAAGTGAAACATCCGCATGTTCACGGAAGAAAAAAATGCACCGCCGCTGTTAATTTCTGGAACACCAAGAATGTGTTCGACTTCCCATTGGGTTCGCAAATGAGGCGTCCGATTCCGGTACCAATGGATCAAAGGGTTATGCCGCATCGCCTCGGTACAGACTAACTTACCATCTGGCTTCAAAATGCGAGAGAGTTCGGCGAATGCCGCCTTCAAATCCAAGTGATGCAGAGCACCATACTCATGGACAATATCAAAAGTGTTATCTGCAAATTCTGTATGTTCGGCATCCATGACACGAAACTCGCAAATATCACCCACACCCTGAACTCTCGCCAATTCCTGCGCATTCTTGATAGCAACCTCACTGATGTCGATCCCCATGACTTTTTTTGCGCCTCGCCTAGCCATCTCAATGGCAACCTCTCCATTCCCGCAACAATAATCCAAGGCGACAGCACCTGCGATATTTTCATAGAGAAGCGAATCCCTGTGAGCAAAGCTCGATTGAGTTATGCTGTAAAATTTCATATTACTGAAATGTTTTACATACTCATCGCTACCCTCAGTAAAATTTTGTTTACAATGATAGTCAGCACTATCTGTCTGATACTCATATGCCGTGACTATTGAACGCCGACGGTCTGAGTGTTCAATTTCTTTTATCTTTCGGTCTTCTAAAATCATTACGCAAAAACCTTCAATTTGAATCTGACAGCCATTTATTTAAAATTAGCTCATACTTGTCAGTTAAAACGCATTTATCATAATATTGTCTTGCATACTTTTTTGCTTTCATTCCCATAACAGCACGATCTGTTGGACTCATATTATAAATACTGATTATTACCTCTGCCATCAACATTGGATTTTCCGCTTTTACTGTAATTCCTGCACCTGAATCCGTTACTGGATCATTTGGAGTATTTGCAGATAAAATTACTGGGCGCCCAGATGCAAAATAATCATATAACTTATTAAGGTTTATTCCATATTTAAAAACTGATATATCATGTATACTTGCTATAAGTATATCTGCCATTTCACATTTTGATGCAACTTCACTCTTTGGAACCATCTCTTGGAACTCAACATTATTTAATTCATTTACTTTTACTTTCTCATAATATTTTTCCTTATCAGGTCCATCGCCTATAATTATAAACCTCATTTTTTCTGCATATTTCTCTTTAAGTATTATCGCACAATCAAGAATTGTATTAATATCGTGCCCAGCAGCGAACCTGCCTAGATACAACAAATTTATGTATCCTGGCTCACCTCCACCGTACTCTTTGATTTTCTCGAATGGATTCAAGTCAACGCCGTTTGGTATCCAAGTTATTTTATTTCTGGCAACACCAAATTTCTCAATATGCCGATAAGCGTATGGCAAAGCAGACACAATGTGAAAGGCCCTATTATACAGTGATCTTTCAATTATTTTAAATATCCTCTCAGTAAGACCTCCGGCTCTAATCTTCCCCAAATCAACGAGTGCTTGGGGCCAAAGATCTCGTATTTCATAGATAAAAGCTGCGCTCTTTGATCTGGCGACATGGCTTGCAGCCCATCCTGTCAGAATCGGGACAGAAGGGCCAATAACAACGTCTGGGACCTCTCCTGCTTGTCTCGCGAACTGAAGACAGCGGTAGGCATTCAACAACATGTTAATAGCACGTTTCCAGCCATTCCCCCCATAAGCAATCGTCTTCAACCTTACAACCAGAACACCATCAATCTGCTCAACTTTCCATTTATCACCAGTGGTTAACATTTCGACATGAGTGAAGTGACAATAACTATTAGTCAACATTGTTACCTTGTGCCCCCTTTTGGCAAGCTCGGAAGCATACCAAAAAGTACGGGATGAGTGGCCATTGGGCTGATCATATGCAGAGAAATACCAAATTTTCACACAAAACCATCCCCTGTTAAATATTCCACAATCCGGTTAGCCGCATCACCCTCCCCGTATGGTTTCACTTCTTGTCCCATGGAGCCAATACCAGCCCGCAGAGCCAAGAGCACAGATTTTCTCGTCACCGGCGACGCCAGTCGATTCCAGCCAGCCTCCACCAGTTCCACCCACTCAGTTTCGTCCCGCAAAGTAACACACGGGACTCGGTAAAAGAAGGCCTCTTTCTGCACCCCGCCGGAATCGGTGGCGATTAAGGCGGCATATTTTTCCAGTTGCACCATATCCAAATACCCAACGGGATTAATAAGAAATAGGGATTTTGATTCCCGAATCGCGGATAGCAAGCTGGTAGATTCAATTATCTTTCTGGTTCTAGGGTGGAGAGGGAGTATGACCGGGACTTCTTGACTAAATTCGAGGAGGGCATCGAAGATGTTTTTTAACCTTTCCGGATTATCGGTATTTTCAGCTCGATGTATCGTGGCGAGACAATATCGTCTTGCGCTAATACCATGGCTTGCTCCCAGCGAGCCCAAAACCCCCCCTTGTTCATTGACCTTTGCTCCATGGCGCAATGCAACATCAAACATCACATCACCAACATTGAAAATCAATGGGGAGTAACCTGTCGATTTTCGTTCGACGGGCAATTGCAATCCTTCATCCCGGAGATTTTGAACAGCCTTATCACTCGGACAAAAGAGGATTGAGCTGACTCGGTCGGTAAGAATACGGTTGATTTCTTCAGGCATTGACATGTTAAACGAGCGCAATCCCGCCTCCACATGGGCCACTGGAATATGCATTTTGACCGCAGCCAAGGCACCTGCCAAGGTAGAATTGGTGTCACCATACACCAGCACAGCATCTGGCTTCTCCACCAGCAAAACCTTTTCTAGCTCGATCAACATCTGCCCGGTCATCTCACCATGACCACCGCCATGGATACCGAGATGTATATCCGGCAACTCCATGTCCAACTCGTCAAAAAACACATCAGACATATTGGAATCAAAATGTTGACCCGTATGCACGACACATTCATGCATATCAGAGCTGGAGCGAAACGCCGCAGAAACGACACTGGCCTTAATGAATTGCGGCCGAGCCCCAACAATTGTCACAATTTTCATGCCAAAGCCTTATAGAAATCGACCATTTTTTTTGCTTCAACTGGCCAGTTGTATTTCTCCAAAACCACCAACCGCCCCGCACGTCCCATCTCCTTAACTTTTTGCGGGGAATCCAATAATACACGAATCGCAGATGCAATCTGAGTGGGTGATTCTGGATTCACACATAATCCACAACCAGCACCATCAACAATTTTCCGCCAGAGAGGAAAATCAGAAGCGATCACAGGCAGTTCGGCCGACATATATTCGAACAATTTGTTGGGTTGAGAATCGATATGGTTTGGCCCCGGCAAAAAGGTGACAATCCCTGCTATAGATTCGGCCACCACACGCCTTACCGTCTCACGATCGACATGTCCAAAATAATCAACCTGCGCCCAGCCAGGAACCTTTTTCAATTCTTCGGCAAAGTCCGGGCCATCAAAATGTCCGCAGAGTGTCAAGCGGACATCCGGCAACAAAGACAGCGCATGGACCAACTGCACCGCCCCACGCATCTTCGAAATACCACCGATGTAGCAAACACGTTTTAACCGGGGGGGCAACGCGCCATCAACAGGAGCCAACTCTTCCGACATCGGATAGTTGTTGACATTGACTGTTCTCAACCCAAGCTCAGAGAAGCGCCGCTCAATATGCGATGTTGCGGCAACCACGCCTGAAAGCTTTGTCACCGCACGATTTTCGTAAAATTCAAAAACCCTTGCAACACAAAATCGAATGGCCCGCGGAATCCAGCATTTCATAAGGATCTGCCTGGGTACATCCTCATGAGCGTCATAAATGACATGAATGCCATATTTAGCTAGTTTCACACCAACCGGCAACAACTCAGGATCATGAAAGTGAACTATGCTTGGGTTTAATGATAAAATCTTTTTCAAAGCACGCTTGGGCTGAAGCAATATTCGCTTAATTCGCGAGAGAGGCTTAACGCCAATATCATGCACTTGAACGCCATCGATATCGGCATCACCCTCACCATCCCCGACAACAAGATGAACATCAAAACCCACCAGAGCCAGAGCCCTGCTCTCTTTCAGAAAAATACGGATGTCATTTCGCGGGTGGACTGTGGTAAGGTGGCAGACACGTAACATTCCTTCGGCATAATGGCTTTTCGTATCATTACATAGTGTCATGAATATATGTTCTTCCTTCGTCCGGTCATTCTTTCAAAAAATGACTGTCCTTTCTTTAAAAGTCGATGCCAACGATCCCAATTCTGGAAATCCGAATAATGGTGAATAGGGGCGGCCATAAATCCGTCAAATTCTTCACGACTGATCCGCATTTTTTTGCAGAAATAAATAATTTCAGTCTCCAGTTCGTCGAGGACATACAGAGGTTCTTCAAGTTTCACAAGGGCGTCTTCCCTCTTCATCTGTCCTGAAACAATCAAACTCGACAGGTGGGGTCGACGTTTATCATATCCAAACTTCGTTGGAAGATAAAAATTCTGGAAAAATTTGGTAAAAACCGATTCCCCATGTTTGCGCCCATAGGAACGCCAACCGATCGCAGACTCCATCTCTTCGATTGCCTTGGCCTTGTCGTAATGCATGTAATTCAAAGGCCGGACTGTACGCAGGCCCCTCACAAACGGATACCAGAAATAATATTGGGGAAAACTAATCGTACTGTAAGTTCTCAGCCGACCCTTTCCATATATTCGATGAATGGCACGTAGGTTGGCGGCATCCATTGCGCTACCCTGCCATGCCTTCGGGGCAATCGATTCAGTTGCAATATTGCCACCACTCAGGATATATTTGATTCCGTTTTTAATTGCAAAATGATAAAGACTGGCAAAGAAGACGTGGTCCTGAGGCACATCCTGATTGGCAACTGCAGCTTTCAGATAAGCTAACTGCAAACCACGCATTTCCTCCCAATCCACCACATGCGTATGCAAATGATAATTACAGTGTTTGACTATGGCCTCAATATTCGCTACCGCAAGTTCACTATTCCAACCTGCATCAACGTGCACAACCAGTGGACGCAATCCCCAATCTTTAACCTTTAGAGCAAGATATGAACTATCCACGCCGCCACTCAGTCCAATAATACAATCATAGGGCTGCCCACGTCTTGCCTTTTTTATGCATTCAATCGTCTGCTTAAGCTTCTGTCCACCCTCTTCATTGGGGAACCATCTCTTTTTAGTTACCTCGTCGAATTCGCGACAATGGTTACACACTCCATCCTTATCAAAAACAATATCAGGATCTGACGTATCCATCACGCACCGAGCACATGTTTGCAATTTCATAATTTCCCTCGAAAAGACAAAACAACCTTACACAATAGGGTACGACTATGTCACATGCCAGCAATTTCCGCAAATTTGAAAAAACATAATAGCAATTACCTCCTGACTAATGCTGAATAAAACCTCTTGTCATGTTCGGTCATTAAGTGACTGTTATGCCATAATAAGGTAAAATCACCCCCAAACCTGTGACAGATACGCTTGTATGATTTCATCAATTCGAGTGCCGCATCACTATAGCCCATTCCCATGTAACGCTTGGCGATCACAGAACTTTCCATCACGATTAATGGCCTCTGGCGCAATTTGAGCGGGCGACGTTCAGCAAGAGAATACATGGGATACTCATGACAGGTTCCACATCGGAACCCAGGACGGTCAGCAAAACACAAGCTGCTATCATAATCTATTCCTGCCGCTTCCAAATTGCTAGGCGTAATCAGGGGCTGCCAGCGCAGATAGTGTTGCCGACCACCAAGGATTGCCTGCTGAATGCCTTCTGCAGCCATAGTCCGCCTCAAGAGATCAGCTTCTCGAATAGTTTGCGCTGGGTCCTGGTAAGTGTAGTAACTGGCATGTAATCCAATTTCGTGACCTCGCTCAGCAATGCTGCACAACAAATCTCGAATCGCCGGATCACTCATCGTATAATTGCAATCCCGAAACAGGTGCAATTTCGCAGTGATAAAATAGAAGGCAACCCGGTTGCCGACTTTCTCGTTCACGTTCATGATCCAATCGATATTGTTGCGATAAGGGTCACGAGACAAATCACATTTCCTAATGCGCATACTCGTTAACAGTGTTTGCAAAGCCATGCGTAATGAGCGGTGCTTGAATATATCTGTGACCAACTCCCTCGCCAAAACAACCACCGAATTGCAACCGCAGAGATAGGGATGGTCCACATCGCAACTTACTAAAATACGAGACTGGCGCACCTTGCGTTCAAGTGCGGGCCAAAGTCGATGTATCGCGGCCCACAAAATTTCAACGTATTCATCAACAATCGGACGATCCAAAAATTTTGCACGATAGGCAACTGAACTAGTAAAAAGAAAACGGTCATGCTTATCACGATCAGGCTGGACAACCTCCTCATAACGCGAAAGCATAAAAAAAATGCTGCCAAAGATATCAAGCCCGAGATGGCATTCACTACCGGACACATGACAGCCAGGTTCGCCATACAATACCGGGATAACCGGAGAAACCAGACAGATATCATTCCCCAGTTCCCTTGTATCCCATAGCGCAAGAGGGACCGTCGGCATGGATCCATGGTCGAGCCATCCTTTTTTGCATCGTTGAAAAAAATCATCATCAACACAAAGTGTTGTGTCGCCGAAAGAGAGAGAGACAACATCCGTATCAGCAGAAACGGCGGTGTATTCGAGGCCGAGAAATTCACGAAATATTACATCGAGGATATATGCTCTCTCAGCCAAAAAATTATCAGGATGCCGAACGCGGATCATAATTTCACCATTCCTCTAATAGCAAGTGCCAACGCAAGCAACTTCGAATTTGCTTTTTTCACTGAAAAATACGGTATCTGGCGGGCACCGAAGCCACGAAAAAACTTTTCAACGGGCTCGATCATCGATCCTTCGAAGTCGAACATCTGTGTCACTGTGGCGGCATGGCAGATAGCGCGCCACATACACAGGCTGGTGGCGCCGCTGTTACGCAATTCAGGGTCACCACCCCCCATAATGTAATAGGCACTATTTTCATCCCAGACGACAAATACTCCGGCATGATGCCTCCCCTTATCATCCTCGGCAATCCATATCTTTCGACAATCGCGCTTGACACACGCAACGTCAAGGAGCCGAACCAAACTTTCCGAATAAGGTACAGTCATCCCCTGTCTTTGAAATGTCAATCGATTGAGTCGAAGAAAATCTTCCAGTACAAGGTCATCCCGCACCAAAAGCTTACACCGCCCCTCTGCCTTGCGGATGTCGCTCCGGATATTTTCCTTAAGGCCGCCCCAAAGTTGATTCTCGTCGGTAAGGTCGGACAAGATATAAGTGTAGCGAGTAGTCTGCTGGAAGCCGCGCCAATAAAAAGGGAGCCAATTGGTATTACTGTGGTGCCAATTCTGCCCGAAATAATCGAACGAAGGAAGCAAATCAATCAGCGCCTGCATGATCGACTTCTGCTCACCAAGAGCCTTGGCATACTTGGCCTTGGAAGGACGCAACCAAGGCCCCAGGGTTTGCGTGAGAGGCGGTTGCATAAGCACGGTGAAACCATATTTGCGGTTGACGTAATAGGGCATGGAGCCAACCACACGGCTGCCTTTTTCAACAATAGCGACATCCCAGCTATCAGATCCACAAACGGCATCCAGCCACCAATCTCTGGAAAAGATTGGGATCCCTGGGGTCGACTGGCAAAGTTGCCGATATTTATCTTTGTTTGATTTCAACACGGAGGCATCTTTTGTTCATTCATTCAATGATGAAACAATAAATTCCAGGTCGTCTTGTGACATGTTCTGATGAACAGGGATGTCGAGAGCGCAGGTTGCCGACCTTGTGCCATTCGCAAAAACATCGGCGTCCCTCATACCCGGCAACAAGGTAGGCCAGTTAAAATTGCCAACCCGATACCCTTTTTTTTGCAGCCGACTGGAAACTTTCTGGGCGCCCCGCTCCGTGTTCATCAAAACTTTTTGTTTGAGCCACGCCGGCTGCACAGTGGGGCCGACATCCCAGGTACGCTCCCTCGGAAGATTCTCAGCGACAAACGCTGCATTCCTGTTCCGAACATCCCGTACATCCAGGTACCGTTCCAACAACAACAGACCCAGTTGCCCACGCAATGGACCTACTCCCAACAGGGGAAACTCGAAGCCGGAACTTTTCATCTGCAAACGCCGCATAATTTTCCCAATCAGACTGCCCTCATTACCTATATTACGGCGGCGATGTGCCATTGACTCGACAAAGGCTTTTAAATATTTCAACTCTTGCTTCGCATTCGGCACGGGGATAGCAAAAAAAGAAAATTTATCCATTAATTCCTGATTATTGATCACCAAAGCCCCGCCCCATCCCAAGGATATAGGCTTATCGTAGTTAAAGCTGAAAACAGCCGCATCACTCAATGTTCCAGCCATCACGCCGTTTATTTTCCCGCCCAGAGTATGGGCACAATCCTCCACAACGTAGACTCCCATATCACGGCAAAACTCCACCACGGGACTAAAATCGACCGGTACACCAAACAAATGGGTTACCATGAGGACGATCGGATGAGCCTTGTTGGTCAATTGGGAAAGCCGCTGCATGGTATTAACCCAATCGATTGTTCCAGTTGGAGAGGTGAAATCATACCCCTCAACGGCAAAACCGGCTTTCTCTGCTGCCGTCCTGACCACCGAACAGGTGAAAGCCGGCATTAAAATCGTGCCGCTTCCGCCCCCCGCAAGTCCACGCAAGAAATGCTCAACCCCCCACCGAGCACTGGGCGTCAAAAATATTCTTCCACATCCACATCCTAAAAAAGATCTGAGGCGCTGAGTAAAATGCAGGGACGAATCAAGATCAGCCTTTGCATAACAGGTCTCGATATCCCCCCAATCCCAGAACTCTTCAACGGTATCCTTATACACGCGACTCGGCATATTCCTTCACTTCCCGCGACAAATCCGCAGGGATTCCAACATCATTCTTGCACACAAAAGTCCGAGGAACTTCATGACGCCTTTGCAAATGAACATTGTGCGACCGAAAAAAACTTTCCAGCCGCGCAAGCTCGCCGTGCACGTCATGACAGAGATCTTCGTATTGTATGGAAAAAAAACATTCCGGCTGGTTGGCGAAGGCTCGTCTGTCCTCTTCAATCAATTCGTTGATCCTGACTATCTGCTCAACTACCTGCCGGGCCGGAGGCAATTTTTTCAGACCTTCACAGCCGGGTGGCTCCATTGACCACCACTGTTCATAACACCCAAAAACACGCTTCCTTACTTCCAGTAATGAGTGGGCATTGTCAACGACATCACGCTTAATTACAATAATTAACGCCTCCGGCACATGTGCGAGAAGAGGGTCAAGACGCAACGCCACATACATATTTTTAAACAATAGCGGCCTGCCAAAGGCTGAAATCAATGCGGCAAGCGATCTCCTGAAACAACGCATTTTTACTCCATCCACATCGCCCAAGGTCACATACGCGGGTTTCCTGCGGAAAAATCGATACCACCAAGCACCACATTCGGCGGGGGAGGCCCAGCCCTTTGTAACCCCGTGTTTGGAATGATAATCGGATTGGGGACGATCCTTTGTGGGATGGAACCATTTTTCAATCAGTGAGGGAGCCCCATAAAACAAACAATGCAGGTTGGAAATATAGCCGACATCAAAAGCCTCTGTCAGAATCTGCATCAATAGTGTACTGCCGGAGCGAGGAGCACCTATGATGAATATGGGGGGGTGCACAAAGGGATGAGAGGGATCCGGAGAAATCACGCGCTCCGTATAATGCAAAAAAACCCGGTTAAACAACTTGCTGGCTTGACGCCCTAAGACTCGCAAAAGCCAAGGCACGGAAAAACATTTGTTACCCATGACTGTTCACGACAGAGACAGAATTAAAAACATGTTTACTACAAGAAGGCACCTTCAAAAGCCACCATTTAGGCGTAGGACCAGACCATGGAGTTTCGTGTCGTAGATCCTCTGCATACTCTGCCCAATCAAACACAGATACCGCCTCAAAACCAATCCCGGCCCAACACCCATCAAGGACACTTCCGGAATCTTGATAGACAATCACATGGTCAACCTTCCAGCGGGAAACATTTTCCAAGACCTCATCAACTCTGCGCCCCCAAATATTGGGGGCTCCTTCGTAATTAGTTTCCATAACAGCCCACCAACTGGGAAGAAAGTGCACTTTTTTAAGCGTCGAGACGAAGATTGGCAGCTCAAGCAAAACGCGATACCCGTCAAATATTTTTTCATAACAATTTTCAGGATCGGTAAAAGCCATCAACACCCGTTTCCCACTCGTGACCGGCGCCAAAAAATCTGACATGGAATCAATCAACCCCCTAACACGGAATGGCGCGAGTGCAGGAGGGATATCTGGTGGAGCAGCGACTGATTTGAAACCGAGCATTAACGGTAAAGGGGAAATAACCAACCAAAATGAGGGGAGCAGCATTAAATCCACTTGCTGCATCATCAAGGCGACGGCCAGACCAAACATCGTCATATAAAGGGATTGCTCATCCGCGAATCGGGCAACCATCGTATTAACCAAATAGAGCGCCACCCCAGCCCCCCACAGGATGGGCAATTGCCCAGATATCCACCAATAGACAAGACCAAATTGGAAATACAATAAAAAGAAATATACATGGCGAATATTAAGCAAGTTGCGTTTTCGCCTATACTTCACATTTATTTTCTGAAAGCCAATCAATTTCAAAACAGGATTGAGACAGCCCCAGACATTTCCGCCAGTCCTCGTAGACCATAAAAAATGCGTCAACAATTTGCATCCTGCCGGCATGACTGACAACAGGGGTAACCATGTCATCTCCTGACAGGAATACGCGACAGCCAGTATACTGGCAATAAAAACAACCGTGAAACTGCCGAAACTTGCGGCAAACCACGCGACACAGGCTATCCAATATTGCCCTGTAACCCACCCCCACAGCCCTAACGGGAAAAACATCCACCCCAAAGCATTATAATTAAGATAGCCAAAAGCCCCAGCGTAAAACTTAGTGCTAAAAAGAGCCACAACAAGAATCAGTGCTCCCCACCAAAAAGGAACAGACTCAAGCCAAAAAAAATGCATGCCCCACCAGCCAAACATAGAGAGCAGAGGCAATACTGCACCGGCACAAAAATAAAAATAACTTGAAACAAGAGTAACTTGAAACCACTGTCCAAGCTGACATTCCCCAAGGCCAAGAAAAGGACTAACTCCGCCTCTCCCAAAATAATCAAGATTTTTCGCCTGAGTCCAATAAAAAAGAGAATTGATCCCGTTAGTTACTGCAAAACGGTTATAATCCGACCATTTTCCCGCGGCCAGAATTCTTGCAGACCACAAGGTTTGAAAAAATCTTACGGGAGTCATGACAAGCGTTGTTACAGGATAGGCCAACACCCTGACAATAATAAACCAACCAAATTTATCGACCAATCTCTGGAGTTCTTCTTTCATCTTCGTCCGACAAAACTACGGGCAGATCCCCAGGCGGCGAACAACTGTTTTTTGGGAACAGACATCATTAGCACCAAAAGTATCACAAGAGCTGCAAACGGCCCAACTTGCACGAAGGCCGCCTTCTGAGAGTAGGAGAAAAGAATATATCCTGTTGCCACAATTCCCAAAACCACCTGCAAAATCATCCGTCCGAAAGGATAACGAACCGCCCACAACTTTTCACTGATCGCCAGAACCAGCACGTTCCAGATCAAGAAGGAGATTGAGGTGGCCACGGCAGCCCCCATCCCACCCATCGACGGCACCAAAATCGCATCAAGAACGACATTAAGAACAGCCGCAGCCCCGGCCAACAATGGCAACACAGCGGTTTTTTCCGCCTTCCAGATGCCGCCTGCACCAATTAAATAAAACCCATAAAAAACAGAATACCAAGCGAGAACTCCGATAAGGGGATATGCGCCATAATATTCAGGGGGAGTCAGCCAACGAACAATATAAGGCGAGATGGCCGTAAGCAAAACAACGCATGCAACCCCGCAGCCAAGATACAAGCGGCCTATTGTCCTGAACAAAACCGGGCCGTCATCGCCATGCATGGAATCCATGGCAATCGGCCACCAAGCTTGCCTGAAAGTGGTAACCGCCAAGGCAATTACCATGGCAAATTTAGCCCCAACGGCATAAAGACCCAAGGCCTCCTGCCCGGCATAGTGGCTCACAAACCACCTATCAGAGGTATTAAGGACATAGATGGCCAACCCGGAGGGAACAAGCGGGGCTCCGAACTTCAACAAACGAGGCCACCAATCCTTGTGCAGTTTTGAAAAATCAAGGAATTCCCTGATATAAAACCAACCTAAACCAGTAGAAATCAATGATCCAGCAAGAGATCCTGCCAAATACCCCTTTATCCCAAGCCCTAACATTAAAATTAAAACAAGGGCTACGGCAGACGAGACAACGGTATTTCCCAAAGTAATACCAATAAACCGCCAAGGCTTATACAGTAATCGAAAAACCTCGGCGCTCTGACTCACCAATTGACTGAAAAGCACTCCCACAAAGGCTATGGCAAAATATTCCCAGGTCAATTTGCCTTGAAAAAAGAAATAATTCAACACGGGGGATAACAATGTTGCGCATACAACAATGACTGTGCCCCAAAGTATACGCCATTGCACAATTGCGGAAACTACAGCAGTTTGCGCGGAATGACCGCTATTTTTTTGCTCAAAAAAATAAAAACTTTGCGCGGAATCCATCCCCATTTGGAGCAACATTGAGAGAAAGCCGGCCAAAACAGTCAGCATCTCAATAGTGCCATAATCAGCAGGAGAGAAAATTCGAGTATAAACAGGAAGGAGAAAAAAGCCTATGCTCTTGGCAAAAACTCCACCCAAGCCATAAACTAGAGAATCTCTACCAAGCTGCTTTAATCTCCTTTTCATCAGTAAAAGACTAGTAGTGAGTATTGGATTGAGAATGGGACTTCTTTAGATTTGTTGCAAAATAAGACACCCCACCTGCAACAAATTGGAAGAATCTCTTCGGGGGCAAGCGAATAGCATGCCGCGTGAGATTGGCAATTCTTTTGGGAAAAAAATAAAAATCCCGAAACGCCTTACGCGCCATCAAAACCACCTCATGCCTTTCCAAGCCGTGAGGGACCCAAATTTCCTCTTGATCCTTCAACAACATATTGGATTCGTTTCCAATATGTTGCCAACTCCCTGTATTTTTGCATGTTTCATAAATAGGCGTGCCTTTAAAAGGCTCGAAAATTGGGAACACTGCAAACGTTAACCGGGATCTTTTTGCAAAATTAATTGTTTTTTCAATATCCTCACAACTTTCCCCTGGAAGTCCAATCATAAACGATGACGATGTCAATATTCCGGCCTGACTAGCGCATTCTATTCCCCTTACATTTATTTCATGTGTCAAGCCTTTATTTAGGATTTCTAGTGTTTTGTCGTTTGCACTTTCACAACCAAAAGTAACAAGATAACAGCCAGAATCCTTCATTGCCTGACACAACTCATCATCCAAACATTGTGTTCGAGTAAAACACGACCATTTAAACTGCAAATTTTCTTTCTTTAACCTATCGCATAAAAGCAAGACTCTTTTCTTGTCTAAGGTGAACAAATCATCATAAAACATTATAGAATCATACCCAAGCTCGCCATACCTCTTGAGCTCTTCCATAATAGAGTCTAGACCTCTATAGCGTATCCTTCTTCCCATCACCTCGGAAGCCGCGCAAAAAGCACACTTAAAAGGGCACCCTCTTGAGGTTAAAGTATGTATAACCTTTTTGCCCAAAACATGAACAGGAGGCTTATACTTTGACAAGTCATATTTTTCGACATCCGGTTTACCTATCGAGTCAAGATCCTCTACAACATCTGAGACTTGATTATATGTAAACTTTCCCAAAATTTTTCTGGAAACACCCTTAATTTCAGAATTTATCCTTTGGTTATTTAATTGATCGAATAATTCATGGACTGCAATTTCACCTTCTCCGGAAATAACATAATCAATGTAATGGGAATCTAATTCGTATGGAAAAAGAGTAGCGTGGGGGCCGCCTGCTAATACAATGATATTAGGATTGTTATTTTTTAACAATTCAGACAATAATATTATTGTCTGATAATTCGTTATATATGCAGAGAAACCAACAACTTCATAACTTCTTAGTACCTTACAAGATTCAGTGACATTTACCTCTGAATGATCTAACAAATCTACATGGAATCCTTTTTTCCTTAAATAGGAAGACAAGAAGGCTATCCCAAGTAAAGGAAAATCAGGCGAAAGATTTTTCATACTTCCATAGCTTTCCTCTCTAGTAGCCGGAGGATTAACTAAAGCAATTTTCATAAATCATCCTTGCTAAATTACTACGATTCATTGGCCGCAATACAACTGTGCAAATTTGGTATTTCGGCTGTCATTATCAGTTTTAAAAAATCTGGAAACTTCTCCCCGGACTTTCTTAGTTTGTTCTGAGATGGTTATATCTGGCAGGACGCTTTATCGGTAGTAGATTTCTAATTCTCAAGTGATGCCACCACATCGCTTAACCTCGTTTGATTTACCAAAAAATGCTCATGATTTACTTGGTCTATGTCAAACGACTTTTTAACCCCTGTTGACACAAACGCCGGGAAATAACGAGCCGATGCCATATGTATAGCCACGAATTGACGACCCGACTCAAACTTTTCCAACCTAACATGTGTAGCAATATTGATTTCATCATGTACAATAATATCGTCATTTGAAATTTCGACTTTCCGAACCAAAGTAATCCTATTATCCGGATGTTGCCTGATCAATGCAAAGACCATTATTTTTTTTATAAAATTATTTAATGATAAATTCCGCATAAGAGATAAATTCAAAAGCCTTAATGCAACTGTCATGATAGGACTTTGAACCAGAGTAGAAATTTTCGCAAACCCGATTGTTATTTTTAATACTGCAGGATTACTTGACAAGAGTACAGATGTTCCGTGCGCTTGACTAGTGAGCAACTTACCATTAGCAAGCTGCGCCACGTATCCAAATTCATTCCATACAGCCTTTTTTGTCTTTTGACAAAACACCTTAACTATCCCAGAATTACTAATAATTGTATAAAATTTAGCGTTCCCATACACAAAGAACCCAGCACCAGGGAAATATGTACATACTCGATTTTGGTTGCATGGCAAAACATATCCGTCATTCGTGTCCAAATCAGTTTTTTTAATATCTACAAGAAGAAGATAATTACACAGTAACGGGGCGTAATTACCCATGTCAACATCACCCATCCCGATAGTTTTTCCGGCGACCATTGACTCGATCATTTTATTATTCAGTGCACTTGCTACAGCGTTGTATCGCGCGAGAATAGCAATCCCACCAGGGTAGTAGAGACTTGTTTTTCTGCTACCATACTCACCCCCAAAAGTCCCATCTGGATGCGCAAAATACGACAAAAATGTCAATGAATTACTAAGTGCTTCCTTCAAAATCTGGTTATGAGCTATCAAGTTATACTGGACCAAGTAGTAAACACATAATGTTTGATATCCAGGATCTGCTCCATCATATTCAACAAACCAGCCTTCTTCATGTTGATTAACCAATATACGACCCACGAGCTCTTCTGCACGTTGCAAAAATTTCCTTTCATGGAAATAGTCACCACATACCGCCAGAGATAACGCCGCACCAGCTAAGTGATTTGAAATCAACCCGTGTAATTCATCGTGCTCACATAAAAAATTTGCTGCCTTTCGAATAGAACATTCAAGTCGTACCCTCAAGCTCTCGGGAGCGTAGGGGCGAACCACCTTGAATGCTTCGAGTAATGGATGGATTAAAAAAGCAGTAGCCCCAAAGCTATACTCATTAGGGAATGCCTGATCAAATGAACCATTGTCATGTTGTATTTTTAATGAAAAGTCTATTCCATCAATGATGGCTTCTATTAATATGGTGTCACTTAAGCCAAAACAGTTTTTGTGTTGCTTTAATGCCCAAGCAAGGGGGAGCACGTTCCGCTGATACGTTGCTTCCGGAAAATCAGCTATTTTCCAACCCCAGTATCTCCTGTCAAAAGACCCTCTTGTTGGTGAGTACGCATCTCTATCTTGCTCACTTAACAGATGCCTACATGACAAGAAAATAAATTGCCGAATCGTGTCTATGTATTCGGTGTCATCCATCAATAAACCTCTGATGCCACAACTCCAAGGACAGCGCACCCCAAAGTTGCCGACTACCCACCCCTTGGTTGTCGGCCATACTTCTTAACGCCTTTTCGCTATAAATCCCACGCGTACGGCTCGCTTCACCAAGGAGGGTATCATTGACGAAACCCCTGACAACACCTCCCTGCATCCATTCCGCCAACGGCACTGGAAACCCCATCTTGTCCTTTCTTGCAAGAACCTGATCGGGGATAATGTTCCGCACCGCACTCTTGAGCAACGCCTTGGTTTTCCCGCCCTTAAACTTCATGGCGGGCGGGGCACTCCCGACAAGTTCCACAATCCGCGGATCGAGAATCGGCACCCGTGATTCCAGCGAAACCGCCATACTCACCCGATCTTCCACGTGGAGCAAAGCAGGAAGCAGGGTTTTAAAATCAAAATGAGTCATCTTGTTAATGTAAGACTTTGTATCCGGATGGTTGAACAGTACCTGAAAATCCGCGAAGACCTCTTGCCGATCCAGTTTGCTCAACATTTCCTCGGTCAAAAGAGAAGAGATATCCGGACTACGATCTATCAGCCGAAAATAACGGGCGTCCATTTCGTCAAATAAACCATCACGCCAAAAATTTTTCATTAAGGGGCCATATTGACGCAAAAGCGGTAAATTCGGAATTATGCTATCAAGCCCGACAAGATGGCTCCCCTCCTCCTGAGTCTCGTAGATAGCCCCCTTCAACGCCTGCTCAAGATAGCCGACGAGATAACGGGCATACCCTCCAAAAATTTCATCGCCACCCTGACCGCCAAGTACAACCTTGACATGCTGCACCGCCAACCGACTGACCATATATTGAGGAAAAACACCCGGCCCGGCCAACGGCTCGTCCATGGCGTGCATGATTTTCGGCAGGAACTCGACAAAATCATCCGCTGAAAGAACAACTTCATGGATCAAAGCCTTGGCGTGACCGGCAACAAGTCTTGCGTAAGAAGATTCGTCATAGGCTGGAGATTCAAGGAACTTACCGGTAAACACCGGCATTCCCTCCTCAAGACAACTTGCCGCCATACAGGTAACTACGCTTGAGTCAATGCCTCCCGAAAGGTAGGCGCCCAAGGGCACGTCGCTACGAACCTGTAGCTTGGCGCTGTCTTCAAGAAGCGAGCGAAGCCGCCCCACAAAATATTGCTCGGTATGGTGTTCATCAACACGAAAACAGGCGTCCCAATATCGGGTGGTACCATGGATGACTCCACCTTGCCCCTGGACAAAATGACCCGGTTCAATTTTTTTAATATGTTTGAACAGCGTTTCGCCATTCAAGCAAAATTGAAAGGTGAAGTAGTGGTTTAATCCTTTGAGGTTCACCTCAGGATGCACATCAGGATGTGCCAACATGGCTTTTATTTCCGAGGCAAAAAGAAGTTGACCGTTCTCCATCTCCATGAAATACAACGGTTTGATACCAAAATGATCACGGGCCATCAGCCATTCGCCCGTATGGGTGTCCAAAAAAACAAAGGCGAACATGCCATTAAGCTTCGTTAACGCATCCTCGCGGTAGTGAATGAGCATATACAACAGCACTTCCGTATCGGAGAAGGTCTGAAAATGCTGACCGCGCTGAATGAGTTTTTGGCGCAATTCCAAATAGTTGTATATTTCTCCATTGAAGACGAGAACATACCGTCGATCAGAAGAAAGCATGGGCTGCGCGCCATGATCAAGGTCGATAATTGCCAGCCGTTGATGACCAAGAATCCCGTGCCGGGCAACGTGAAGACCGTCGCCGTCCGGCCCCCTGTGCCGCAGACGATTTTTCATCTCCTCGACAATCTTTTTCTCTCTATCCCCAAGCTGCTCTGGGGGGGATAGGACCCCACAAATTCCACACATTTTATCTTTTTCTCACATTTGCGTAGATCATAACCCCGAAATTCTTATCAAGAAAACGGTGCATAGATCGTGGAACTAGAAAAGGCAGTGCTAGTACTCGGGCAAAGAAGGTCTGGTAAACGAAAATATTCCCCAGAAGAATTTAACTTCGCGAACATTTTTATCCATTTGTGCCTCGGATCAGGATTTAGAATATTTACCGTAAGTGTTCCGCCACCCCCCCCATGGCCAATAGTACAAAACCGTCATCACCATATAACCCAGAGTCGTAACGCTACCCACCATCTTACTGTCTGTCACCTTCTGATCATACCGCAACAGGAAAGGAACCTCGGCGAACTTGGCCCGCATCAACTTCAGCTTTACAAGCTTTTCAAGGGTGCAGGTAAAACCAAGCCCTTTCAATTGAATAAAGCTGTTTCCATAAAATTTGACCGCTTCTTTTATCGTTTCAGCGCGATAAGCACGAAAACCGCATGAATACTCTTTCAGCCCCTTGATAGGGAAAAAAATCTTCATGAACAGGTTGGCACAACGACTGACAAAAGCACGATAACTGCTTACACCCTCCTGCCCGCCGCCAGGTTCAAAACGCGATGCGATAACAACATCGAATCCTTCCCTCACTTTATTCACCAGAGTGGGGATAAAGTCCGGCTCATGCGTATCATCGCAGTCAAGACGGACAATTACATCAGCCTCACCACACAATTCGGCAGCTCGCTCGAAGAGGTCTCGAGATGTTTCACCCAGTCCTCTATTTATCTTGTGCTGAATTATATCCAAAGGCATCTGAGACGCATACTGCTCAAGATATTGTTGCGTTTTGTCATCACTCCCGTCATTACAGGCTATTACAAGGTACGGCTCCCCACACCCGGCCATAGTTTCCTTGATTTTGGGCATTAAGTTGTGCAAAGATTTCTCCTCGTTATAAGCAGGAAGAAGAATATAAATCATTGGAACTCCTGTTCAGGCCCTTACGAATCAAACAAATTAGTTAATTCTGCATACTTGGGGTAAGTAATTAAAACTGCGCGGTGCGGCCCATGATACACAAAAAAAGCCCCGCAAGCGACGGCACTGGCGCCAGCCTGAACAGCTTTCTTTATGTCATCCAGAGATCCGGCCCCGCCACAAGCAATCAAAGGAACAGAACAAACAGAAGCTGCACGTTCAATAAGCGGGAGATCCATTCCGCTCATAGTGCCGTCTCTATCCACCCCGTTGAGAAGGATTTCCCCTGCCCCCGCCTCAACTGCCATTTTTAAAAAATTGAGCCAGTCGATGTTCAAGTTTTTACCGGCGACAGAAGAATACAATTTGTGTCGCCCCAGCAGGTTCGTCTTGATATCAATAGACACCACGACACTTTGGTTCCCGTAGAGAGTAGCTATCGCCGAGACTAAATCCAAATTATCCAACGCACCTGCTTGCAAAGAGACCTTCTCCACCCCGAGGGAAAATAACCTCCTCGCCTGATCAACTGAGGTTATCCCCCCGCCATAGCACAAAGGCATAAAGCATTCGCCTGCAAATTGCTCAATGAGATCGTAGTCGGGCTCAGATTTTGACTTGCTTGCTTCAATGTCAAGAACCAACAATTCATCAACTTCTTTTTCATTAAATATGCGAATCGCGTTAATAGGATCGCCCACATATTTGGGGTGTGCAAATCTATACGTTTTAACAAGACCACCATTTCGGAGCAACAGACAGGGAATGACTCGATGCTGCAGCATTTTATAGCTCTAAAAAATTCTTTATCACCGCCATACCGAAACGATGACTTTTTTCAGGATGGAACTGCACACCAAAAACATTGTCACGACAATATGCGGAAGGGAATCTGTAGCCATATTCTGTGGTAGCAAGGATATCAGCTTCAGTATTACACACAGCATGATAGGAGTGCGTGAAATAAAACCTCTGCTCGCTGCCGTCATCGCAAATCAAAGAATTCTTCTTTGCGACACTAACATAATTCCAGCCTACATGAGGGACATGAAGGGGAGGGATGCCCTCAAAAGAAAAGCGTTTAAATTCAGCATCAATCACCCCTAAACCACCCAGTTTCCCCTCCTCGCTGCCCTTAGAAAGCAACTGCATTCCAAGACAAATTCCCAAAATTGGCACGCCTTGTTTGGCAATCTTTTGTATGGCTGAGAAAATGCCAAGCGTTTGCAACTGTATAACCCCATGGTCAAAGGAACCAACCCCCGGGAGAATAACCTTAGTGGCGGCCTGTATTCGATTCAGTTCGCCACTAACTTCTGCACTGCCACCAACTTTACGGATCATATTCGCGACAGAGGCAATATTTCCCATACCATAATCAACTACAACAACTGCCATATAAACTCCCCATGAGTACAATCTTGTCCCCAAACACTATTCACAAACCAGCCAAAGGATGGCACCATGCGGCTATATTTATAGGGATTCGCATAATTCGATTTATTTTCCCATCGAATTTCACTTATCAATTCATGCTAAGCTCACAGCTTTATTATAATACCGGCCGACATTCGCAATGAATGCCTTTTCCCCAAAATGAACTCTGCACCCACTTCGCAACGCCTCTGGTGAATATTGGCTTGATCCCGCAACCATCCGCACCATTGCTTCGCCCAACGCCACAGGATCCCTTGGCAAAACAAGTAACCCATTTTTATTGTTCACAATCTCCTCAGGCCCCCCGCATCGGGTGGCAATGACAGGGGTACCACAAGCAAGTGCTTCAATCAAAACAACTCCAAAGGTCTCCTGACGACTGGATAATACAAAACAATCTGCTTCCTGCATTTCACGTAATACCGAAGGCCTATCAAGGTATCCGAGAAAAATTACCTGGCCCTGCACCCCCAATCGTTGGGCCAACCGCTTGAGATGCCTTTCAAGTGGGCCGGATCCACCGATACGCAAACTAACCTGCTTCCCCTTAAAGTGCTTCGCAAAAGCCGTGAGTAAAGAATACTGGTCTTTATTGGCATCCAGCGAAGCAATGTTCAAAAAACAAAAACCTGATCCGAGGGAAGAACGATCTTTCAAGGGACTATCAAGCAAGAATGAATCAACAATATTATACAAAACATCTGCGCATTGCCCGCCGCAATGCCTATCAATATTGTTAGCAAGCGCCTGACTCACCGCCGTCAGTGCAGAAGCCTGCTGAAAAACTTTTTTAATAGGGGAAAACCATTCGCGCGCAATCAAACCCGTCCTAAACTTGCTGCTATGCTCTGTGACGATATAGGGGACACCTTCACTTTCTTGAATGGCTTGAGCAACAAATCCAGCAAACTGCACATTATGTGCATGTATTACATCAGGCACCCCAAACCGCTCCTTATATTTCTGGTAAAGATCCAGCCCGAGGTTCTTGTAAAAAGGGATCGAACGCGCCGGACGCTCCCACCGTTGAGGATAAAACTTTCGCACATATCGCCGAAAGACAGGATACCCGTTCACATCTTCAAAGTACGGATAGTCATACTTCCTGAAGAAAAAACGAGGGGTGATGATCCCCACAGCAATTAACCCGACTTGATAACCGGCATCATGCAAAGCTTTTGCTTGCTGGAACTGAAAAATTCCACCAAGGGGGTATCTCGGAGTAACAAAATGCTCAGAAGGGATAATCAGTACATGCATCAGCACACCGCAATCTCTTTACCGCAAAATCCTCTGGCCATCAGCATGGAAATACTAAGCCCCACAAATTGAACAGTTTTGGGCGCAGTGATAATCAAGAAACCACATCAACACTTTTAAACAACAGCCCATAATAACGGATATTTTGTGTTTACAAGAAAAATTATGGCTGTAACCATAAAATATTCATACGTCTAAAAATGGTTTTTGGGCTACAGCCATCACACACCATCCATCAAGGATTCCCCGCATAAAAGGACGGAAAGGCAGAACCATAAGATTAAACAACGTGAGACGATTATTTGTGAGGTATATCGCTGGTAGCGTTCCAGCCGGTCCGATTTGAATATTTTCGGCACCAAGCGTTTTTAAGATGAGATTCAACTCCCAAGGACTTATTGGATGAATATGCCCATAACTTAAACTAGAGTCCCCGAACCCATGAAATCTTCCAGTAAAAAAGAACATGAATCGAGAGAGCCAGGAGGAAATATTAGGGGTGGTAATCAATACAGTTCCACCTTGCTTCACCATCGCCATCAAGCCACGAACATATTTCCATTGATCTTGAACATGCTCTATTACTTCAATACCAAGCACAGCATCAAATTCACCCGCATGGCTTGTCAAAAAACTATTCAGTTCCTCGGGGGAATCAAAGTCAACACGAGTGAATTTCGCGCCATTACACTGAAAATCAAACTCTTCTTTATCGACCGACACAACTTGGTACCCAATATCTATCAAGCGTAAAGACAAAGCACCCTCTCCAGCCCCAAAATCTAATATTTTACCTCCAGCCGGAACCACGCGGGCTATAGTGTCTGCAATTTGCGCATGCAAACCCATGTCTGCCTTCATCAACAAGCCTTTATAATATTCTGGCTTCTTTACACCACAAAAAAAATTCATCTTTTCATCACCACTCCAAGGAATCCAGTTGCTGACAATACATTTTCTTGAATATTCAAACTAATCATTCAGAATCTTTCAATGAATGCTGGCATCTTAATTGGGTTGACAATGAAAATTTCCGACGATATTCATCTGCTCGACTGATTCCAATTCCTAAAATAAAATACGCCCATAACGACATTGTCAAAGTAGATACCATCATCACGACATCATTTGTTTGATACAATAGGAGTCCAAAAAAAACTGCACCACACACCCTAACAAGAGGATCTCCTGCCCCACGAAACAACAAAAAACATATGGACCACAAATAATAAACATAAACTGATAGCCCGACCACCCCTGTTTGAACGAGCACAAACAAATAGGTATTATGTGGAGTTCTCGAAGCGCCACCATCAAACATCGGCACCAACGTCCCAAGGCCATTCCCAACCACAGGAGATAGGGCCCAAAATTCAACAGATCTCAAAAAAACCATTTTTCGACTCGTGACACCATACCCTAACATTTTGAGACTACTTATTTCTGTCAGGTCAAGCACAGAAAGATAAACGAAAGGGTAGATCAAACACAAAAGCATAAAAATGCCACCAAAAACAATAAAACGGCTCCTATTCCTTGATATCAAGGGCCAAAACCAATAAACACCCATCCCAACACAAAATGAAATAAAGGCAGTCCGAGCCCCAGACACAGTTAAAAGAATAAAGCACATAATCATTGCCGCCGTTAAAGATATCCACTCCATTTTTCTCTTGGAATGAATTCTTCCGATACAAACCAACGGAAAAGATAAAGCAAAAACATATCCCGTTCCGTTCTTATTCCACCAATTAAAAGGCACATAGCTAAACAACTGCATTCCATCAATAATCCATCTATAGAACAAATAACATATCAGTGTTGCGGTGATACATGAAATTATCCTGAGATCGAGATTGCGCCAAGGGCGGCACCCAATGGCCCCAAAAAAGACAAACATCAGGATCGTTGACACCAATGGTCGAGTAAGGTCAGTAAAAATGACTATCCTTAAATAATACCAAAGGAGCAGAACCACAAAACTTACCAGTATAGGGGTGAGACGCAGAATTCGTTTCACCGGATTTTGTTGAGTAAGGTACACAAAAAAAAGGGAAACACTCATAATTTCAGCGATTAATCGCCAATATCGTGGATCAATACCGACAATTCTTGGCCCCCCCCATTCAAAAAGGGAAAGAATAATTAAACTGAAAATTGTAATGCTCCAAAACACTCGGGCCAATGAATTCAGCCTTTCCTCTGATGCAGTCAATCCGTTTTTTCTGTCTATTTTCATTGAATTGCCTGATTAAGAAGATCTAAACTGTCCGTTAACATTACCTGTCGAATTACAGACTAATGTTTCCATTGAATGGGTAAGATTTGTTTCAAGAGTTGAATGAAGCCAAGAAGCTCTTTGCCCCCATGTATTGGCCGCGGCAAAACTGATTTGCCGCAAAGAACGTTCGCCCTCTTTACTGGACGCTGAACGGTTAAGAGCGTTGCGAATTACTGAGACTGCCTCAATGGAATCGTGATAAATACTTATCCACTCCGGATAGAGGCGACACTCTGGCACATCCGCACTGACCACTTGCCGTCCACTGGCCAGCCCATCAGAAATTTTCAACGGACAACTTGCTTTCACAAAGGGCATATCGATTTTATACGGCATCCAATTTATTGAACTTTTCCAATAATATTCTTTAGTATTTTCATGCTTTACTCCAGGAACATGTATTGCATTTTTGCAACTTAAGACATCTTCTAGATATTTAAACAGGAATTCAAGTTCGCCGACAAAGGTATCACGTCTAATTTCTCCAACAAAATAAAAGGTTACACCTTTAAGTTTTGTAACAACCTCCTTAATCAACCTCCAATCATATCGACTACCCAACCATCCAACCACACATACCGAATGTCCTTTTGGTGATTTACCAGGAAGAGGATTGATAAAATTACTATGCACCCCATGTGGAAAATGAAACACCTTTGACTTTTGCGACGGAAAACGTTCTTTAAATCTGTTCATCTGGAAATCGGATGCACACAAAACCATCCGAGCTTTATGAATAAGAGCATCCTCCGCAGGATTGTCAAGCCGGACCCCCGTGCTGAAGTCAACCGAATAGTCATCATAATTTAGGTAAATAAGTTGTGCGGGATCAACATCCCTTACATACTGAAACAGACGGGGATTCGGCAAAATAACGTATGGCTTTTTCCCGGTTTGCTCATAAAGTCGCCTTATATGTTTATTAAGTTTTGCCCGGATAGGCCGATCAAAAAAAAATCCCAGCCTACGATTAAACCCTGGAGGATACGTCCACAGTTCCTTCTTGGTTCGATCTCCAGAATAAACATAAGGCCAACTCATCGAACGCCGCCGGAGAAATAATGAGGAGGCACCAAGACTTATTGCCATCGAAGGGCCAAAGCTTCCGAGCTCATATACCAAGGGGTAAATCCACGGCAACTCAGCTTCAAAGGTAATAAATGGTTGACTCATTTCAACACTCAACTATGTTGCCAAGGGATGTTTAGATGCATCATCCTGCCACGCTGACTCACAAAGCCTGAGGGTTTGTTTGATTTCAATATCAATATCGCCCTCCAGAACAAAGCCCGTCTGCTTAAATTTACTGATATCATATACCAAAGACGGTGCCTCTTCGCCTGGGGCAGGAACCGGTCTTTCTATTTTAGGATCAAAGCCAAGTGTTTCTCTGCAACAGTTGGCAATGCGCTGGGCCATATCCCATACGCTCATCGATAACTCTCCTCCAAGATTGAACAGACCATCACCACCGGCATCCCGGGATAACGCCAGCAGATGGCAAACCGCCCTACCTACATCATGCAAGGTGATAAAGTCTCGCTGCTGCAAACCAGCGGACCGCAAAACAAGTTGCCGCGTCTGCACGGCTTGCCGGCAGAGATCGTTCACAAGAAGAGTCCAGCGGTCAACCCCAGCATAGGCGGGAGCGCCGAAACCATTTGACAGACGAATCACATACCCGCGAATACGCCTCTCATCGTGAGCGGCAAGCACGAAGTCTTCTGCGGCACGGTGGGTAATGGCATAGGGGTGTACAGGCCGCGACACAACCTGCTCGGAAATATACCCCTCCAAAGGCGCGCCATAAATATGCGCGGTGGAGAAATAAATAAAACGCTCAACACCGGCAGCGATTGCCGCTTGCAAAAGGCGCAAAGTGCCCAGCGTATTAACACGCAACGCCTTTTCGGGGTTAACCGCACTCTCGTTTTCATTAACTGCAGCCAAATGCACAACTGCTTTTACCCCGCGCAGAGACGCCCTCAGGGATTCAGTATCCAACACGTCCATAACAACGGTTTGCGCTTGCGGCAGCCACGGCGGGGCAGTGCATGGCTTACGACTGGCGAGACGCACCTGGCAACTGGTTTCGTTCGCGATCGCCAGAGCGATTCTGCCACCAAGATACCCAAATCCTCCGGTTATAAGAATAGCTTGGTTCATCGGTGCTTTATCGCCCAATCATAGGGAATAGCCGGGTCAAAAGGATCGCAACGATCAATCTCAGTTGGATCATGGGGAATGCTTGCACAATTAGCCACTACTGCCATCTCACTGCCAAACCCTTTGAAGCCGTTCCAAACCATAGGCGGTACTGTCACCAGACAATAGTTGTCGGGACCTAAAAACAATTCCTGCACCTCCCCCCGGGTGGAACTCTCCTTGCGATCATCATAAAGGACAAATTTTATGTGGCCATGGGGCACGGCATAATTCAAGGTCATCTTTTTATGGATATGCCAGCCCTTAATGGCTCCGGGGTGGATACAGGAAAAATAAATCTCACCAAACTGCTGAAATGCAGGGTCCCCCACACGCAGCATATGCATAACCTTGCCACGCTCATCGAGGATCTGACGCAAGCGAGTAACAACAACCCCTTCAATCATGGGAACTCTCCATATACGCTTGAATTTGCGCGACACTCATGGAAAGACCCTGCTCTCCAGAGACGACGGCTCGATACCAGGCTACGGTTTCCTGCACCGTCCGCTCAAAGCCCCAGCAAGGTTTCCAGCCAAGGCTGTAATGTGCCTTGTCGCAATTAAGATGTAATAACCCGGCTTCGTGGGGGGCGTTGCCGGATGATTGAATCTCGATCCGGCCAGAACCCCATGCATGCACAATGCCCTGCGCCAAATCGTGCACACTCCGGGACGCAGCCGAATCAGGGCCAAAGTTCCAGGTACCGGAAAAACCTTGCGGGTTACGATGAAGCGCTGCAGCCAAGGTAAGATAGCCCCCCAGAGGTTCCAGCACATGCTGCCAGGGCCGCGTAGCTTCGGGATTACGAAGCACGATGGGCTGCCCCTCGCGCAAAGCATGTATACAATCAGGCACAATCCGGTCTTCTGACCAATCCCCGCCTCCGATCACATTACCGGCGCGCACTGAAGCAAACCCAAAACCTGAGCGCGCCCTGAAAAAAGAATCGCCATAGGCTGAAAAAACCATTTCCGCAGCAGCCTTGGATGCACTATACGGATCATGCCCGCCCAACTCATCATTTTCCCGGTATCCCCAAACCCATTCCCGGTTCCGGTAACACTTATCGGACGTGATGTAGACCAGCGTTTTTACTGCAGGGGAAAGGCGCACACACTCCAGGACATTAACCGACCCCCCCACATTGGTGTCAAAGGTTTCCTTGGGATCTCTGTATGACCGACGCACCAAAGGCTGGGCTGCCAAATGAAAGACAAACTCTGGCTCGGCCTGCCTGAAAAAAACGCCCAACCGATCCAGATCGAGAATGTTGCCATCCTGATGTTTGATTCGACTGCCCAATCCAACCGCATTAAAATGCGCGTCGGCACTTTCCGGCGGCAAGGAATACCCATAGACTTCAGCGCCTGCCTCGGCCAACCACAGGCTTAACCACGAACCCTTAAAGCCGGTATCTCCAGTTACAAGGACGCGTTTGCCACGAAATACCGGCAACACATTTACCAAATCTTCCATGGCGCCCTGTCCTTTTCAATAAGCCCATTGAGAAATTGCCAGTCGCGGTAGGTATCCATGCACTGCCAAAAGTCGTCATGCTCGTATACCGCGAGTTGCTGGGCACGCACTAACGACCGCATCGGTTCCTGCTCAAAGACGAGATCTTCACGATCATCCAGATAATCGAACAGTTCACGACGACACACAAAAAAACCTCCGGAAATACGCCCGCCAGTAGCCTGTGGCTTTTCATTGAATTCCGTCACGATACCCTGCTCATCAGCCACCAACTCGCCGAAGCGGCCAGGCGGGCGCACCCCGGTTACGGTAATAATGCGATCATGGCTGTGGTGAAAGGCAAGAAGCTTGTTCAAATCCACATTACTCACGCCATCACCATAGGTGAGCATGAACTCGGCATCGTCTCCGATGTATTGCCGAATCTTACGGATGCGCCCCCCGGTCATCGTCTCCAAACCAGTATCAGACAGGGTGACGCGCCAATCGGCCTCCTCATGGTTGGTGTGGTAATCGATTGACTTATTTGTGCCCAGGGTGACCGTACAGTCACGTGTCTGCGCCTCATAGTTGAGAAAAAACTCCTTGATTACCTGCCCTTTGTACCCCAGGCACAACACAAACTCACGATGCCCGAAACTGGCATAGTACTTCATCACATGCCAGAGGATAGGGAGGCGCCCAACAGGGATCATCGGCTTGGGGATGTTATCAGAAACATCACGGATGCGGGTGCCGTAACCGCCACAGAGGATAACAACTTTCATACAAAGATCCTTTGATTCGTTTGAGATAATGAAAATCAACGATGCTATCTGAGTCAGACAACGCAGAATTTAGAACAATTAATTTTTCCCAGTTCTTTGACTTGAGGATGTCATATTCCCTCGGACCGGGCTCAAACAAAACACCCTTGTAACATGATGTAAATTGGGGTCATCTTGGGTCAATCCCACCACTTGCTCCGACATCAATGGCCCATAAACGGTTATCTGCTAATACAGCATCTCCTATCATTTCCGCTCCCCACAATTTCCTTATTTTACTGAGACTAGCCCCCCTGCAGAAAAACTCCTTCAGGAAATGCTGGTACTCCGAAGAGCGCAAACACAAATTAAAATTTCATCCGCTTCTTCCTCTTAATATCCATACCTAAAGAACCCATCCCGAGAGGGTTGACGATGGCGCAATGTTTAGATTTTTTTAATAATTAACTCAATTATTCCCACTCGCCCATGGTTGTTTTGATGCAACGCCACACTGAGACAGCAATCTTTTGCTTAATGTTCAGATGGTGTTGCAATCCGCGGACGAGGACAGGAGACTGCGCCAACGAGGCAATTGCTTATCAAGACAAAAATAAGTTTCCCTGGCATTCACTTCTTTACTCCCCCAGGCATGCAACACGGCAGAAGAAAGTTCATCCGGGTTGGTAGCATAAATAACACCGGGACGACCTCGCAAGGGGCTAATATTGAATGCGTCCCCATCGAGCACAGACACCACAGGCACACCAAAACAATACGCATCCACCGCGGCTGAAGTCATATAACTCGTGTATGCAACATCACAGTCGCCCAACAACTCTCCCAGAGGACGCTCGGTTATCCGTAGCTTGAGCCCTGGATAATCCTCCTCCCTTATGGAGCATGCAGGATGCGGTTTAACCACAAATCTGCTGTTCGCCGGCAAGGAGGGGGCGGCCGTTTCGAGCCATTGCATTTGCTTCCGCGTAATCGCCGGCGAGATATCGCCTAAAACCAGAATGCGAAGCGAATCCGAATTATTTCCATTTTCAGCAATCTGCGAAGAAAAATCGTTCAAATACAGGTATCGTAACGCCTCCACCTCGATCATCCGGCTTACAGGGTATCCTGCGACCCTAAAAGCGCTCAGAGCTGCAGGCCCATTAAGAGCGACCACATCGGGCAAAGGGAAATCATTTATGCCGCTGCGCCGATATGTGCGAGGATCAAAAAAATATCGCAAATCCCAAAACCTGACGGTGGCATGCGCCACACCCACCAATTTACCATGCCCGGCAGCCTTCCACGCATGAATAAAGGCAATCTCCCAGCCCATACCTTCCTGCAGATAAACGCCAAGCCGTTGCCGCGGCAACATTTTTAATATCTTTTCAAAAAGATTAAGAAAGAGGCAATTCCAAATGGCAGCACTTCCAAACATAGACTCGTGAAAATCCAGCTTAAATAACGGCCAAAAATCTAGTTTTGTTCCTGCAGGACGGAAATGACACCGTATCTTCCTCACACGCAAACCCATCATAGCGATACGACAGAAATCACGGAGTACCCTCCAGATCACAGACCAACTCAGTGCACCATCGATAATGGCGTGACGTTGCAAGGTTTCCCTGTTCTGATTAAAATGTGTTACCAGTGCCTGTGCTGCCTGGGCAGTGGGAATTGACTCATGATCAATAAAATGATGGAGCCAGTTTACCGCAGTCGCCTCCTGCTCAAGCAGTTCATGGAGATCTGTCCAGTAATAGGACAGGAAACGACCCGCTTGCGCAGATACATTGTCCAGATTGAACAGATACGAACAAAATGTTGTTTCCGCTGTTGATTTTGCAAGTAATCCAGAATCAATCTGCCGGAAGGAACCCCGGCACCGAAAGTACCGTCTCAGTGTCAATAAGGCCTGAATCGGTCGCGGCAGCCACCGATAAACTTTGCCCCGCACCGAATCCTGGGAAGGCTGCGGGCTTAAGCGCCGCCAATCAAAATCCCAGGAGGCGTTGCTGCACCAGTGACGAAACGCAGATGCCAAATTCTTGTCTGCGCTTGCCAGGATGATCTTACAGGCATGGTTCGCCCCAAGCATTTCTTCAAGCGCCAATAACTTCACAGCCTCGGACAGGCACCTTGACTTGCAATAATTCTTTTCCACTAGCAGAGTCATCCACCAATAGCTCAGCCCTGGGCGCAGGGTCAAGCAGTCTAAAAACCGCCTGCCGTCAAGTTGCGTCTCACCCAGTTCATGGAGCCAGGCAAGGAAACGAGCCCGAAGAGTATCTGCGTGTTCCTCCACAAAACGTGGGATTGAATATCCTGCCGCATCTCCTCCCTGACCGTATCCTCGCCAAAGTACCTGAATCCACTCCCCTTTGGGAGGCTCACCATCATTGTCCCAAACAAGGAAAGTGGGAAATGCATCATCTGCTCGCATCAGATTAAACTCGGAGCCGTTTCTTTAAAGAGCTTGCATCAACTGCTCGACGGTGAGCAGGTCAGCCGGCGTATCCACCGCATGTGTGTTGTGGCGAGTCGGGATCATGCGCACTTTCATCCCATGCTCCAAGACCCGCAGCATATCAACTGATTCGGCGATTTCCAGCGGGGTTGGCGACAGATTGGTATATTGAAGCAGAAAATCTCGCCGAAAAGGGATAATACAGACCTGCTTTCCCATGGGAATATCTTTACCAAGAAAACGGGTCGGAATCGGTTCGCGGGAAAAGTACAACGCATTTCCCTTAAGATCGCAGACCGCCTTGATGCAGTTCCGGTCTTCAAACTCTGCCGGAGATCGGATTTTACCCAACAAATTCGTTATCCGGACAGAGGGATCATCCAGCATGGGTTGCACCGCTTCAGTGACCATGTCCGGATGGGTCATGGGCTCATCGCCCTGCACCATGACCACAATGTCATAGGTCACCCCGTCTTCCTTCTCCAAGATTCCAAGCGCTTCAGCACAGCGATCCGAGGCCCGTTCATGATGACTGCCGGTCATCACGGCCCGGCCACCGATGGATTCAATGTAGTCATAAATTTCCCGGTCACAGGTTGCCACCACTGTGATGGTCAAAAATGGGTTTTGCGACACACGCTCATAGACATGGCCGATCATGGGTTTGCCAAGCAAGGCGGCCATTGGTTTGCCCGGGAAGCGACTGCTGCCCATCCGGGCAGGAATAAGCGCAACAATGTTCATGAAATCTCCATAACTAAACGTTTATTTTTCGGCTTACGGCAAGTTACCATCATATGCGAACTCCAGCCGGAAGACGCGAGAAGATTTTGCCATTGTTCCCTCTCAGACTCACTGGCTCGGCTTACAAAGGTGCGCCAGAAACGATCCTTAATCCGGTCTTGATTGTTCGCCATGATATCGATGTCCAGCTTTCCCGGGGATGTCACTTCCAGGGACTCAAAGCCAACACGATGGAGCAAGATCTTAATAGAGCGGGGGTTCAGAAAATTCAGGTGATGTGGTGGAGAAATTGAATTCGAATCATTCCATAGTACTTGAATGTCAACTCCCGTACCGGACAACGTACTGAACAGAAACAAATCTCCTGGTTGCATCAGTTGGTTGATGCAGGCGAGAAATTTATCCGGAGCATGAAGATGCTCAAACAACTCGAAACTGACGAATGCCCTTGGTCCGGCAGGCAGATCGGTTTCCCCTACCTGCTCAAGAAATTTTTCAATGACCCTCAGGCTCTTATCGCGGCACACTTGTGCCAAATGCGGCCCAGGCTCAATAACCGTGATTGCGTTCGAAGAAATCTCCCCCATTTCTTCGGCAAACAAGCCATATCCTCCGCCAACATCAATTATTGCATGGTCTAAAGCAGTATAGCGTTCCAATATCTCAAGGATCATCCGTGCCTTGGGCTTCCAGAGTTTCTCGCGGCGGGCCTCAGCGGTTTCCCTGTAAAAAGTTGTAGCCCAAAATTTTGCAGAAGGTGATTCTGTGTAATAGCGAGAGAAGGCTTCGGAAAGAGGCCGGGGATTGACATACAAGGTGTCACAATCCGGGCAACATGCGTAATCGAACCCCTGCTTGGTGAAAGCAAATTTTCCATTGGCTCCACATGCAGGGCACAGGCCTTCCTCACGGGGCACATCAACGAAATAGGTCAATGCATCTTGTTCACAAAGGCGTAGATATTCGGCAAAAATATTCTGTGGCCGGATCTCATCCTCTTTCATGATCAGGCTCCAATGGCCGTCGGCCTAGCCGCACCTTCGGCCAGAATGACCGCATCGATCGAATAGGCCAGAAACCGATATCCCTCATTGAGCCGCTGCTGTAATTCCACCGGGGACGGTGCCACCACATGCACACCGCAAGGGATCATCCGTTCAGCTGCATGGGTACGGATTCGATCCCGGATTGATTTAAAGTCCGGGTGGTCAAACTGCGCTGTAATCCCCATGGAAGCAGAAAGGTCATAGGGGCCGATCAATATGGCATCCAGCCCCTTGACTCGAAGAATAGAATCAAGTCTATCAACCGCGCGAACATGCTCGATCATGGCCACCAAGAGCGGACTCTGTGCTTCTCTTGCATAGGCAGCAAAATGTTTACCAAAAAGATTGGCCCGAGAGAATCCTACCCCTCGCGTTCCTGCCGGTGGCCAGCAGCAGGCATCCCGAACCATTTCGAGCTGCTCAGCGCTCTCCACCATAGGCACAATGACGCCGCCGGCCCCGGCATCAAGGGCCTGTTTGCAATCCTTGGCGTGCCCCTGCGCCAGTCTGGCCATGGGCAGCGTGCCGCCGAGTTCCAGAGCCCGGAACAGATCCGGCAGTTGCGGCACGCCGATGGCGCCGTGTTCGAGGTCCGCTGCCACCCAGTCATAACCGGCCTGGCCCATGATCTCGGCAACAGAGGGGTGAGGTAACTGCAGCCAGCTGCCGATGGAATGACCACCATTTTGCAAGCGCTGGCGAATTTGCGTGATGACTTCCAATCTATTCATGATCCAACTCTTCAAACCTGGGGCCGACATGCCTTTTCTGTAACGATTGATTGAGGGGAGTACTCCGCAACAAAAATGCGACCTGGTTGGCCTGGGCCGCGTTGCAATCAGAATCCGAATCGCCAACCATCAGCGCCTGAGAGGCCGAAATTTGCCAGCGCGCCAAGACCTCCCCAATCGCTTCAGCTTTCTTGGCGGGCGCCCCATGAATTTCCTGAAAACAATGCGTCAAAGCCAAAGCGGCCAAGATATACTCCATTTCTTTGTGTGGTGTAGCCGTTACCAACACAAACCGTTGCGTGGTATATTTTTTCAACAAATACTCACGGACCCCTGGCACCCAAGGGGCATCAATCACTGCCTGCTGGACATTTTCCGAAAATCGTGAGCAATATTCATGAATTTTTTCCGGAGTAATAGGCTCCCCGGCCCAAGCGAGATAAATCGGCATCTTGTCGAAGCGAGACATCCCGCCATTCGCCTCATGGTGTCGGCGGACCTGGCCAGACACCGACCTGCCGAAGTTCATAAAAAGCCGCTCAAAGGCATCCGATTTGACTTCTACCGAATCCTTGATCACTCCATCGAAATCCCAAAAAACAATCCCTGCAGATTGTAACAATTGGACGGGGTTATCATTCAATCCTTGCCTCATACTCTGGCTGACCGCTACCATATCTGATTGAAACAATTCTTGAACGTTCCGCTTTCAAACATCTCAGCGTGACGCTTTTCCAGCAGATGCAACCCTGCATCTCGCAAATATTGAGCCGAATCCACACGCTGTTTCGTGAACTCATCGTTGATCTCAACCAGAACGCCTTTGACATTCCGCAAAACCTCAGCACCGCCCTTAAGAATCAGGTGTTCTATACCGTCCACATCCATCTTGAGGTAGTCCGGGGGGGGGATCTTGAGTCTTACGACAGCATCCGGAATAGAAATTCCGATTGTCCGGAATTCAAAGATTTTTCGCAAGGCTTGACCGTCTTGCCCATAGTCCTGGGCAAAACTGGACAATGCGCCCCCCCACTCCAAGCTGGTCATATTGAGCGTATTTACGGAAAGCTGATCGGAAAGCGGGAGAGGGACGATCGTGACCTTTTCTGCGAGTGCATTGAGAAAGACATTTCTGGCCAGTAATTCAAGATTAAAAACCGAAGGTTCAAAGGCAAAAACCTGGCAACCACGGGTTTTGGCCGCATAGCATGTGTACAAACCAACATTGGCACCGATGTCCCAAACAACAGCACCATAAGGAATCTGATCTATCCATTCCAGGGTTTCTGGTTCCTTGCTGTAGAAGGTGTTAATGCGGTACCGATTAAGATTATTCGGCACGGCAAAGGTAAAATTTACTCCCCGATGCTGGACAAACTGGGTTCTCATCATCGCTGAACGAACAATTTCATCGCCACAATAACGCCCGACTCGCGTTTTCCAGCCAAAATAAATCAGATTACGGAGAAGAGATTTGACCAATGTTTTAATGATCACTTTCATCTCTGGTCCTTTCCCGGCATACAAGCAGTCTGGCCTCGGACCTCATCAATCAACTGTAACAACCCTTGCCCCAAGTCCACATGCAGCGGCGGCACATATTTTCGCCCAAGCTTCGGCTGATAGGCATAGGGAGTGCGTACATAATGGCCGGTGTAATCCCCGTCGACAAACTCAACCGCATCGGGCATATCAAGGATCTCCGCCAACATCTTCAACAGATCCAGAACCCGCATCGGCTCATGGCCGGTGAGCACTACGCTCTGATTCCGGAAATCATCGCCAAGCGCTGCCACACTTGCCCGGGCCGCATCCTCGACATGAATATATTCCCGCATGGCTTCCGAGCTGCCTTCGTAACAAACTTTTCCTGTATCGAGAGCACTCCGGACAATGCGAAAAAGGCCATTGCTCTCGCCTGAACGTGGCCCATAGAGAGAGCCATAACGCAAAATGGTATAATTCTGACCATAAACTCGCTGGTACTCTTCCACGTAATGTTCCGCAGCCTGTTTGCTGCAACGGTAAAACCCACCCTCACGGCTATACACATAAACCGTACTGGCATAAACAAAACGGCCGACCTTATGCCGTTGGCCGGCATCCAGCAACAGCACATTCCCGAGGACGTTGACCCGTACCGTTTCCACCGGCTTGTCAAGAGCTTCGTTGAGGTCAGCCAAGGCGGCAAAGTTGTATATTACATCACAACCGGCAACGGACTTATCAACCAATTCCGCATCGAGCAAATTGCCGACGATCATCTCCTGGTCGTGACGCAGCCAGGGAGAGGCGACCCTATCAAAAATTTTGACCTCATGCCCCTCATCACTCAACTGGTCCGCCACATGTGAGCCCAAAAACCCGCTGCCGCCAAAGACAATCACTTTCATGCTCAACTCAACTCCTCTGCTTCTTGTTGCTCAAGAACAACAAATTTTCGGCACTATACCTCAAGCGCGTCGAGAAGATTCTTTATCGTATCGATTTCCATCTGGATTCGGCTCTCTTTGGCATAAGAGCCAATGTGCGGAGAGAGAATAACCGTATCCAGTTCGGTGAGCGGCCCGACATACGGCTCCCGCTCAAAAACATCAATAGCTGCACCGGCTAGATGCCCAGATTGCAGTAATTGATACAGCGCGTCTTCATCGACAAGGCCCCCGCGAGAAGCATTGATTATCCAGCCTCCCGGCTTCATAGTACGCAATTGCTCTTCTCCCAACAGAGAGCATTCTCCCGCCCCACGAGTACAATGCAGGCTCAGGATATCAGCCCAAAGCAGCAATTCCGCCAAAGACATTTTCTTGAATTTGTTCGATTCAACGATAAGATCACTGAAGGCCACTTCCACCCCAAAGGGAGCAAAAACATCTGCGACCATGCTTCCAATCCGGCCGAAGCCGATAATGCCGAGTTTCTTCCCCTGCAGGGTATTGCCCATGCGCTTCTTCCATACTCCCGAGCGCAACTCGCGATCCATACGGGTTATCTGCCGCATCAGATCCAGCGCATAGCCCAGAGTCAATTCAGCAACGGCCAGAGTGGGGCCGTCAGGGGTATTACGCACGATGATACCACGATCCGCCGCGCCTTTAAGATCGACGTTATCCATGCCCGTACCGCAACGGGATATAACCTTTAACTCAGGCAAGGCATCCATTACCTCCTGAGTCAGTGGCTCGGTGCCTGCCGCCACCCCGATACAACCCTGCAACAATTCAACGGTCTCACCCACGATAAGTTTCCGGCCATGGGGATTGAGCACATAAGTGATGCCCTGATCATCAAGCAACTGAAGCGGCTCGCTACTAAATTGGGCAAACGAAGAGGTGGTAATAGCTATTTTCATTAATTTGTTTCTCACCAAAAAAATTATATTTTGAAACATCTTTATTGAAACAGATAATCACAAGACTTCGCGCAACGTGGCTACGTTCATGCCCTCACTTCAGCAAGGAATGTTTTCCATTCTTTTAGCCAGTTGGAGTCCAACTTACAAGCTTGACGGTAAAATTCTTTTCGAGCAGCGATAATCTCCGGACTTAGCCACCATTTATCAGGGTCATCCCAAATGGCGTTCAAGTGGGTTGCCGCAGTTTGGGAATCATGAAAAATAATCTTGACCGCTCTTAGGCGTTCAAGCAACGGAAATGCGACGGGATGTCTCTCGTAATAATATTCCGGGTAGATCATTACCGTCGGCACCCCCGAGACCATAGCTTCTGTAAAGGTGGTCTCAGGATATGTACAAATTACGAGCCTGGACTGCTCGAAAACACGATCAATAGACATCGCGGGATACAGTTTGTGCGCTCCAATCATTTCGGCATAAATTTCCCGCGTATTCCAGTCATTACTTGGGGCCGGTTTTACTCGGACGCATTCCTTAACATCATCAAGCAGCCCATCATACAGATGGTTAACCAATTTGACAGAAACAAGGCATTGCGACGCCATCGGATAAAAATGGGCTCGACATCCCCATCGCGGGCATTCATTACCAATAATCGAGCAATACTTTCCACGCTGCTTTCGCTTACCAAATATATTTCCAGAAAAGCGACCGATGAGTCGAGAAGGGGGAACCTGCCGGTGCTTTGAGTGATACGGCAGAAACCAAGTTCCTCTGACATCGGAGATATCTTCTTCAAAATCAAACAGCTCTTTATAGGCGGGAAAAGATCCCCCATGCTCCAAGACCACTAGCTTGGTCCCCTGGGCCACTTGTTCGGCAAACCATGCCTTGGCTACAAAATCAGTCCAGTGAGAATTAGCCGTGACAATTGTCTTGGTCTTGACAGACAGGCAAGCCACCTGATTCCTCAGGGAGTGATACCCTTCCGCGATACACGATGGCATGTCAAACGGTATTGATTTACCGAGAAATTTTTCAAAATCCGTTTTCGGCTGAAAGTTGAAATTGATAACAGTACGATCAAGCGATTTTTCTACCGCGCCCACAAGGACATTTAAACTTTCTGCAGAAGGCTTAAAATCATGCAAAAAAAAGCGCGGGAACTGCCCCATGGAAAAATTAAGGCGAATCAGGGGAACACGATTAAAATATGAGCCGATAAATACCGTGCCAGAGCGAGGACAAAATCTGCCCAGGATCTTTTCTGCTCCATTGAACATCTTTGCTTTGAAGGATTGCCTCGGCTTGCCCCCTGTTTCATGATTTTTTGCTTGTTTTTCACAAGTTAGATTTTTTTCACCCTTCGTGATCGTACACCGGGAGGAATAATGGGACTCAATGATTCGCAGATACACCGCATGATTCCATTCGTCTGATATCGCCTGCGTTATGAATTCGTTATAACTCAATGGAGGCAGGACATCAGAGTGTCCCTTGAGTGCTACCGTCTTAAGCTCCGCATAAAGATCGAAAGCACTACGTAAACACTCCCACCGGTCAAACAACACCCCAACGTAGGACAGCAGCCAAGGATCGAGCAGAATTTGCCAATACCGCTCCGAGTAATCCACCTGATGCAGATCATTCAACGATACGGCAAGATCCTTTAAAAGCCGATGATGGAGTTCCTCAAGATAATCGTAATCTGTTTTTAATTTATCCCGGTTATCCCAATGGAACGGAATGGTTTCATGAGAGCGTGCCCCCCAGACATGCCGTCTCCCGTAAGGCTTGCACCACTCCCCGAGAAAGATAATTTCTTCTGCATTCCCCCATGTTTCTTCAAGGGACGTTGTAACCAGCAACTTCTCTATAGCCATAAGAAATCAAACATATTGTTTCATCTGTTTATTGTCTGACTACCGCAGGGAAGAATGCCTCGATCAATCAAGGCCTCGACACCCTGAAGAAGCAGGTAGTCCTTCCATCTTCGTGTAACAAACTGAACGCCAAAAGGAAGCCCATCCGGGGACCTGAAGGTTGGCGCGGCCAGGGAAGGGACATGACAAAGGGTCCATATCAAAGAGGGATCCGGCAACTCTGTCTGATCCCGCAATGGCGCATCACTGGCCGTACCAAGAGATAAAACCATATCGTACCGGTCGAGGAGAGTGTCAAGTTGTTCAGAAAGAATTTCCTGTTGCAGCAGCGCATTTTGGAATGAATCAATGGAAATTGACTCGCCATCGGCAATCATTTCACGCATGATTTCAGAAATATGGGCACCTGCCTTTGCCTCATTTTGAAAATAATACGCCAAAGACTTCGCATAGATGGTTGTATGAACTTGGTGGGCAGAATGAAAATTTTCATGCCACTCAACTTCTTCGACTTCAAACCCTTGCTCCCTGGATATGCTTTGGGCTAGATCCTTAGTCGCTTTCTTTGCATAATTACAGGCGCCATCCCAGACATGTGTCCTGACAAAACCGACTCGCCATGGCCTGTCTGTCCGTTTAGGCAGCATCCCCGGCATATCAACATTTTTATAAACAAAAGGATAATCAGGACCCTTTACCCTCGTATGATCAAGGATAGGACGAAGACTCTTGCCGTGGGCAGCGACAAAGCCAATACTGTCAAGAGAATCCGTGGTCTTGAGGACACCGGTTCGAGGAATCAGACCAAAAGAGGGTTTCATCCCCCAAACACCACAAAAACTCGCGGGACGAACGATTGAGCCCGCTGTTTGACTGGCCAGGGCAAACGGCACCATCCCTGTTGCCACCGCAGCCACGGAGCCACTTGAGGATGTTCCAGGAGTGCGACTTGGGTCATGGGGGTTCAGGGTTTCATTGAGAGCATGTACCGCAAATTCCGCAGTGACGGTCTTGCCAACCACCAGGCCCCCGGCATCCAGCAAAGAATCAACGACCCTGGCGTTATTCCCTGGGGTAAAATCTTTCCATGCCGGAGAACCCATCTCCGTTGGGAAGGCTTTCGTGTTAAAAATGTCCTTTACCCCGAAAGGGATCCCTGAAAGGGGGGAGAGGAAACCAAGTTTTTTCCCCTCTTGAAATGCCTGCTCAGCATCGGCTCCCAGTTTTTCGAGATCATAGCGCACCCAGGCAAATGTTTCAGCTTCATGTTTTTCAATCGCGCTTTTGACCGTCTCAACCAGGTCCGAAAAAGATACTTCCCCTCGACATAAGGTGTTGTGAATATCTGGAATTGAATGTTGTAAAAATAAATTACTCATCATTCACATCCTTGTCCCTGGCTACACGTGGATCAAGTTGATGGAGATGTTTCTGAATTACTTGCTGCACAAAAGGCACAGTTCGCTCCGCATTCGGCCTCTGCTTCGGATGAACGGGAAGATCAATATTCTTTAACTGGGCCACTTTCTTTTCGCGCATGGCATCATAAAATTGCTCTTCGGTTAAGCCGGTAATCTTCAGATAGTAATCAAGGGCCTGAGGGCGCTCCTGATCATAACGACGGATGAGGTCAAACCCTTCTTTCCTGGTAAGCAGGCCATTGCGCACATCAACAGAGGCTTGCCAAGTCGATCTGCCAAACCCTCTTTTTAAATAGCAGGTGAAGTCATGCATGCCTGCCATAATGCATTCCGCACTTTTGTAGCCTTTATAAGCCCCCTCTATTTCAGTCTCCCGCCATCCATATACATCACGAATCCACTCGGTTTGGCGCTCATCATCCCAAAAAAGATAATCGCCTAAATGTATTCCCCAAACACCGGTATCATCAATTTCCTCATAGCTTGGCAGTGCAAAGGGATACAGATCTTTAGCACTGAGGTCACCACCAATCATTTCTTCCGCTGTGAGCCTCGCGGAAACCTTAGTAAAATAATCTCTGTCAAATTTATGCACTGGCTGATCATAGGATGCCCGGCCATCATTCTCGGCAATGGATTCGCCCCAAACCAATAAAGGAATCTTAAAGCGGGTTGCGACCTGCAATGGGAAGGCACCCACCCCGCTATGGCAATGCCAGCATGAATCACCAATGGCGCTTAAGGATTTTTTTGCCAGCTTATTGACTAAGCCCCGCGCGGGTGTGAATTGAAGATGATCCAGATCAAAAACTTCCAGACAGCGTTGCAGATTATAGAATCCGGTCTCTGAAAACCAATTATGGCTGAAGGTTACGGCTAACGGTTTCATCCCGTAGACCTTGACCAAAACATGGGCCTGGAAAAAACTGTCTTTCCCCCCTGATATCGGCAAAATACAATCGTACCCTGTTCCTGATTTGGTTCGGGCATTTTCCAAGATTGCACGGAGTTGTGCCTCGCGTGCGAGCCAGTCAATGTGCATTTTTTCTTCAGATGATCTGCATGCGGTACAGATTCCCATCGTATCAAACTGGACCCCTTCCTGTGTTTCAGGCACGCAGCAGCGGATACAATATCGAATCCCTTCAATAGGCCCGGAAGTTGAATTATTCATGGCTGGAAGTATAATCCTCCATCGCTTTCTTCTGTATCGTACTTTTCTCAAGAAGAGACTGAAGTCTCTCGATTTCACACTGCGGTAAGGCACATGCTTTTCCACCAGGAGGGATACAACTTACGACGCGTTTGTTGGCGAACAAACCGATGACCATTGCCATGGATTCACAGCCGACCACAACATCGGCGTCGGCTATTTCCTCCAACAGAGGACGTACCCCCCCTTGTGCAATCGGCAGATCAAACTCCTGTTGAGCCCAGTTATACTTATTATTTGGTTCTGATGGATGGGGGCGGATAAGAATACGGCCAATTGTTTTTCCCAAAGCCGAAATATTGGCAAGGAAATAACGCAAGGCCTCTTCCTCGACATACCCCCAATGACGCTCATCACCAAACTGCTGTAGTGCATGTTCGCGCACAGGTTCACAGACGTAAAGCACAGAAATTGAAGCCTTGTCGGATGGGCGCAGAACAGAGACTGCCGCTAGCTCTTCGAGAATCTCGTGAAAATAAGGATTCTCCACCAACTTAATTTGAGTATTAGGGAAAATCCGTGTTGCCAACTTTTCAGCAACGGAATCCCCAACCCATATTTCGTCAGGCATGCAGGTTTCATTCAACCGGACAAACCGCTCATGGTAGTTAACCCAATGATCAAGAAAGGCTACAGATCGTTTACCAGCCAAACGCGCAAGCTTAATGGCTCTAAACTCCAGATCTGACTGCCAACTGGTCCCGCACAAAATCGACGCCGCCCGTTGAATTGCCTCCTCGATGGGTATAGTTTCAACAGGTCCTAGCTTGCGCTCAAAGATCTCACGCGCTGGACCTTCCAGCACATAGAGACAATCAATGCCTCGCTGGCGGACATAGCTGCTGAGCACTTCAGCGCCGCCTGCATCATGCGAAATTACAACCAACATCAGCTTAGACTTTTCTAAATTCAGACTGCAAAATTCCGTATTCAAGCATATCAACTCTGGAACCATCGAGGAAAAGATGCTGCCGGCGCGTGCCTTCTAAACTCATACCCATGGCAAGCGCAAGCTTTTTCATCCCCTCATTGGTTGCGGCCATCCCACAATATATTCGCTCTAAATTCAGTTGATTAAACCCGTGCTCAAGAATTCTCCTGCTTGCCAACAGCCCTAGCCCTTTGCGCCAATGCCGCTTCTCTCCCAAAAGAATTGCAAATTCCGCAGTACGGTTAATCAGCGAAATTTCTTGCAGGCTCACATTACCTATATGGCCATCCGTCGCATGACAAATGGCCCAAACCACACGATCTTCCTTGTTAATATCATCAAGATATTTCTTAAAATAGGCCTTTGTTTTAAAAAACTTTCCATGCGAATTATATCGGCAGACATCCTGATTTTCGAACCACTTCGGATAAGCACCATCCAAATCTTCTTCGGCAAGCGGCCGGACAAAATACTCATTATTAAGTTCATAAATCATTTCAGCCTCCCCATCTGAGCCCAGACTTTTTCAAAGGCTTTCACGATCAGGTCCACATCCGCATCCGTCAGCTCGTGCATGCACATTTCGTAACCAAGATAGTCAGACTCATTAAGTTTTTCGGCTACCGGGCAGATTCCTTTCCGATAGCTGACCTCGCGATGGCAGATATCCGAAGACCACGGAAATCCTTTTGAGCCGTATGCCATCTTCTGCTGGTACATGGGCAACAAATGGAGACATGCATACCCCGCGGCCAGACCCACGACGCCTTCCGCCTCCAGAGCCGCCAAAATTCTGGCTCGAGGCACGCCAAGCCGCTCCACATCCAACACCATGGGATACATATAATATGCGTGCGTACAGTCCGGCTTGACGATCGGCGGACGGAGTCCTGGCAGATTGGCCAGCCCCTGGGTCAAACGCTCGGCAGCCCGCTGACGACTGGCAACAAAGCCCTTGAGTTTCTTGAGTTGCTCCAAGCCGATGGCGCACTCGATTTCACCAAGACGAAAATTGTAGCCCACCATGTTGCGCAAATCGGTAACGCCTTTGTCGCCCACCACAGCCTCGGCATGATTGCGGATCAACCGCAAACGATCGGCAATATCGTCGTCATCGGTAACGAGAATACCACCTTCACCGGTATGGATATGCTTGTGATAGTTGAGGCTATAGCCACCCACATGGGCGAGAGTCCCCGTGACTCTGCCTTTATAATAGGTCCCTGGGGCTTGCGCGGTATCGGAGATGACCTTGAGTCCATGCCGCTCTGCAATAGCCATCAATATATCCATCTCGGCAGAATGCCCGAATATATCCACTACCATAATGGCCTTAGTATACGGCGTAATGTTCGCTTCCACCGAGACAGGATCCAGACAAAAGGTCTCTGGCTCGATATCAGCAAACACAGGGATTGCATTCCAGTGCAGGATAGCGGTGGCGGTGGCACACATGGTCCAAGGGCTGACGATTACCTCATCTCCCGGCTCGATACCGATAGCGCCGACAGCGGCAATCAGTCCGGAAGTCCATGAATTGACAGTGACGGCATGCTTGACACCGAAATAGGCTTCGCATTGTCGCTCAAATCCCTGCACCTTGGGGCCGCCATAGAAGTCCGGCTCCCAACAGCCGAGAAAACGCGACAGGACGCCACTTTCAATCACCTTCTTGGCGGCTTCGACCTCTTCTTGACCGATGGAGTTATAGCGCCGGAAAGGCTGGGTGATGGTTTTAGGCCCGCCCAAAATAGCTAAAGGTTCTATTGTGGTTTTCATCGCATCCCAATAATCGTTTGCATGGCTTCCGAGGTTGCAAGGGCTTGAGCCCCTGAGCACAGATGGCTGTTTCTGCCGCCAAGAGCCGCCGCCAATTGCTCTGCCACATGCCATTGATAGCGATCCATGCCCGAGGCAATGTTTTGCGGCTGCGCAGACAACACGGTATAATCAGCGAAATTCTGGTCCGGCTGAGCGGTTTGCCAGTGGATTATTTCCCCGCCTTGCTCGTAGCGAAGTCGGCCATTAGAAGCCAACATTTCAACTGTGTAATGGGAATAGGCTTCTTCCCATGCTGCCAGAAAGACTATGACTCCTTTTTTAAAAGTAACACGGACATCCGGTTCCGGGTCAATGCCATCCCATAGTCGGCCTGGGTCAAGCACCTCAGCACAAACCATAAATCCTAGCCAATATTCCAGCAAATTAAAAAAATGAGAGCCGTTGTGTAGAAAGCCCTTCGAGTACCAAGCCACCCCTTTGACCGGTGCAACAATTTCGCCGGAATCGATGCGCCGCTTGATCTCGATCCCGCCCGGGTCAGAGCGCCGCATATAATTCACGTACAGGTTGACCCCCCTTGCAGCACAGGTTTGCACCATGTCCCGGGCTTCTTGCAGATCATAGGAAAGTGGTTTTTCGCACAGTATTGCCTTTGGATGCGATTGCCCCAACACCCGTTGCAAGGTCTCGCCATGAAGATCGGTTGGGACTGCAATCACGACCAAATCCGGCTGATGGTGGCCAAGAGCGGCATCTATATCCATATAGGCTGAGCACTGATACTTCTGCTCAAAATTCTGCCGCCGCTGCGCTTCAGGATCAACCCCGGCAACCAGATGAAAACTGGGATGCTGGCTAAAGGCACGGGCATGTGAGTAAATATGCCCGGTCGGATCAAGATGCAGGTCATAGCCCATACCGATCTGCCCGAGTCCCACGATCATCACGCCAAAACTCATGTATCTCCCTTGCGTTGGACTGCCTGATTAATAGCAACCCAATCAGGATTGGCACGCAACAAACGGATCACATCCAGACAACTAAAATGGGGATTCTCAGCACCAAAATGCTCAATAATTTTTTTAAGTAGTTCATAATCGGCAGGTTCATCAAGAGTCAACCCAAGCTCAGGCCAATGTAATTCGGGTGGAGCCACTAAATGCACACGCGAAAAGAGTTCGGGGTGATTTCTAATATGCAGCGTCACATGTTCATGATCAAGCACATCGTCGGTTCTTTGGGCGGAACGGCGAAGTGTCTCCAGACGAAATACTTGCGTATCCATCCCGTCAGGATAACTGCGGATATGGGCATTGCTGACATAATCGGCATCGTTGGCCTTGAACATGCGAATGGTCTGCTCAACTATCTGAGGATCGATTATTGGACAATCACCAGTTATCTCAACAATAATATCTGCATGAGCAGACTCCCCGGCACCGATAACCCGCGCCATCACATCCTCTTCGCTGCCCCGAAAACAGTCAATCCCTTCTTTACGGGCAAAATCTTCAAGAATATCATCGGTGGCATTGCGCGTCGTAGCGAGAACAATGCCATCAAGCGAGGAGACAGCCCGCAGGCGATTCACCAAATGATGCAACATCGGCTTGCCGATTGCTGGCAACAACACTTTGCCCGGTAACCGCGAAGAAGTCATCCGGGCTTCAATTGTGGCAACTATTTTCATTTTCAATTACGTTTCATTGTCCATTTATTCAAAGGATAGTATCAATTCTAGCCCACAATGGCAGAAGTATGCAGCGAATTTTCTGTCGGTTTGCCTGCTGCCGATTTTGCGGAGATAAAAACTCTTCTTGGCACTCCTCGTCCGGATTTATTTCTGTAAGCTGAGATGAGGCCGTCCCTTTGTTACCGACCCGGCTTCCCCAAACATGTTTTTCCAACCATGTTTTTCCAAACATGCACGGCTGCCTTCTTTGGAGAAGCCGCGCCTCACAAGCTCGCCCAAAGTGCATATAATATCCGCCTGTTCGCAGAAAACCTCCTGCCGAATCGTGGCGCATCAATTCTCTCACGCGTCTTTACAGGTAGTTGCGCTATGTGTTTGCCATTTTTAGCCGCATAAAGAGCCAACTCTGTACCAATTGAATCGTAGGAGTCAAAGTGCCCCAACTCTTTGTAAATGTTTATCCGGTAAGCTTTCATCCCACAAAGAGGATCACTTATCCCCCATTTTTTAGCTGCCACCCAAGCAAAAATATATTCAGCCAGCCGTTGATGACGATCTCGAACACCAATGACCACGTCGGCCCCGTTGTCTAAGGCCTGGATGAACTCGTGCAAAATAGTCGGGTCATGTTGACCGTCGGCATCCATGGTAATCACATACTCGCAACCAAGCGCTTCAGCGTGGGAAAAACCAGAGTTAAGAGCCTGGTCGTATCCTCGGTTGGCAGGATGCCTAACTACCGAGGCACCAAGACTCGATGCCGCCTCACCTGTCTCATCACGAGACCCATCGTCGACAACGATGGGCACCCCATATGGGAGGACATTGGAGACAACCCAACCGATTGTCGCAGCCTCGTTGAGGGCGGGAATGACAATGCCTATTCGATGTCGTTCCATCCGAGGGAATCTCCCGCTTTCATCGACCGCCTTAATTGTTTTCCAATAATTTTCGTTAGTTCGTAAGGTGGCAAAGCATTTTCTGGACAAGGACGAAGTACGGTAAGACTTGACCGAGTCAAGGTTGATCCTTTCGGTGAATCTGCACTGAGCCGAATGGCTCGCCGCTGCAAAACTGAAGTTTCCACTTCATTGTCTTCTACTTTTTTAATACCAGTGCCCAGACTGTTTTCGAGTTCACGGGTCCGGGCAACCATCTCCCGCCAAGTTATAGGATCCATTGAAAAAGCATGATCCGGCCCTATCCTGCCGGGATCATCTGTAAAATGTTTCTCGATAATCCGTGCACCTAGAGAAACTGCCCCCAGAACCGTGGTATGCCCCAGAGTATGATCGCTCAAGCCCAGAACAATCTCCGGATACATTTCCCGGTAGACCCGTAGCACATTCAGTTGAATAAATTTAAAATTCTCTAGGCTTGCAGTGTAATTGGTATTGCACTGAAGCAAGGCCAATTGCGGATTAACCTGCAACGCCGCTTCAACTGCCCGTTGAACATCATCCATGGATGACGCCCCCGTGGCTAAAATGTAAGGCTTATTTTTCCCGGCAATGTACTCAATGAGTTCCACCCAGGTGATGTCCCCCGAGCCAATTTTGTATGCGGCTACATATGGGTCAACCGCATCCACCAGCTCGGGGGCATAAGGACTGGTAAAAAAAGTGATCCCTGCCGTGTCGCAGGCTTCCTTGAGGTAGGGTGTCCATCCGAGATCGACAGAAGCCTTTTGATAGACCTCAAATACGGACTCTTTCCATTGCGATTGATGCGACTGCTTCCCGCCTAGCGCCTTAAAGCCAAAATCACTGACGATTGTCTCTGCCTTGAAATGCTGAAATTTGGCAGCATCGGCACCGGCTTCTGCCGCAAGATGAATCAAGTCAAGCGCCCGCTGCAAATCGCCATCATGATTAGCAGCAATATCGGCGATAAAATAGGTAGGCTCATTGCCGCCAATCTTTCTGCCAGCAATGTTGAAACAATTATCCGATGTCGTCGCCATAGGCAGCTCTCATAGCTTGGATTTCTTCTTTTAAGGTTGGCAATTCAACGCTAAAAATATTTGCAAAGAGGGAGGAGTCCATGCACATATCTTTGGGGCGATAGGCGTTCAGCTTAGCCTTGCCTGATGTGCCCCTGGCCATATTCCGGATTGGCAAGCCCAAGGCCTCGGCAAGGGCGAAAGCAAAATCCGCTTTACTCATCCCATCTCTGGACCCAAGATTATAAATCCCTTGTTGCCGTTTCGCGATGACAATTTCCAGAAACTCACTCAGCCGCGCTAAGGACAGAGGGCTAAATCGCACATCCTCGAAAACAGTGATTGGCTCGCCCTTGGTTAACGCTTGGACCAACCAATCGCTGAGACTGGTTCTGCCAGAGCATTGGCTTTGACCAAAAAAATTAGTCCGCAAAACAGTACTCGAAGCCGTTGCCGCGGCCAACTCTCCGGCATATTTAGAAAATCCATAATAATTGGTCAGATTGATGTTGCTTTCCTTGTGTGGACCAAGGCCATCATACACTTGATCAGTCGACAACTGCACAAGGTGACATGCGTTAGCCTTTTTCTGTATCCATTTCGCCAGATTTTCAACAATCCGCACATTTTCCAGGTAGGCAAGTTGCGGGTTCCGCTCGCATTCATCAACATTTGTCAGCGCTGCAAGATTAACTATGACTTCCGGCGCCACTGCATCCAAAGCAGCACACACCTGATCTGCATCGGTGAGATCGGCACAAATCTCCACCTCGCCCTTTCGGGCATGACGCAACACCTCATGTCCCCGTGCTTGCAAGAAAGGAACGAGAGTGCTCCCTAGAAGGCCCAACGCTCCGGTGACTAGGACTCTACTCAACGCCATCGCCCCCTTTGCTTTTTAATTGTTGCTTCATTTTGAAGAAACTCAATTCAATCGTTTGAATCCAGCATGGCACACTGGACCTTCCAACAAATCTTCTACTAACCTTCCTTGTTCGCATTCCTTAATCAGGGCAAAAATGGGATCAAGCTCGGCAAAGTACTGGTCAACAATAGACTGGCTATGTTCGGTGCAGACATAAACAGCGTTCGCCGCAAGAAAACCGTTTTTAAGCATTTCCTGCGTGATGAGGGTTTTATATTTGATCATGTTCGGGACAGGCAAATTAAAGCCGATCATGGAGGGAAGCCCGCTGATTTGCATTGGAAGTTCATACTTGCTGGCAAGACGTTGCCAACGTTCACCAATAGCCTGTCCGGTCTGCGTGATCCGTTCCCATGACTTGTCCCGCGCCATTACTTCCAGGGTTTTAAGTGCGGCTGTGGGCCCAATGCGTTCCGTCCAGAAGGTGCTGCTAATGAAAGTGCTCTGCGCCGCTTCCATCACCGCACGTTTGCCGATAATAGCAGTTATGGCATAGCCGTTGCCGAGGGCCTTGCCGAACATGGCCATGTCGGGTTCTACCCCATACAGCTTGTGCAGACCGCCGAAGGTTTGACGAAAGCCGGAGGTACACTCGTCGAAGATCAAAACAATATCATTGTCGGTGGCAAGTTTGCGGACTTTTTCCAAAAATCCATCTTCAGGCCCGATATTGCGCGAAACCTCCATTTTTATCACGCCGATGTCATGAGTTCGCACGATATCTTCCAGCTCGGAAAAGTTATTGTACCGAAAAGGGAAGACACTGCCACGTAGTTCCTGTGGCACCCCCCTGGGCTCCAAACCGGGCAACAGATGACCAGCAAGATTCTGCTCATCCCCTAAATTTGCCGCCAGATACCAGTCGTGCCAACCATGATAGCCGCAAATAGCGACTTTATCCCGTCCAGCTGCGGCTCGAGCAATACGAATAGCAATTGCATTGGCTTCGCCTCCGGTACGGGCCAGGCGCACCATGTCAGCCCAAGGATGCAAATCAACCAACCGCTCGGCCAGGTAAACCTCTTCGGGACAGTTCAGCGTCGACATATTCCCGGCGGTGATGATCTGATGTACGGCCTCGTCTACTTCCGGGTGACCGTAGCCAAGAATATTGGTACCGATGCCCATGATGGACATATCGATATATTCGCCCCCATCCAAATCCCATACCCGACACCCCTTGGCCTTGCTGAAGTAAGCCGGCCACTGGTCAGGCAGAAACATCTCGGCCCGTTTGGAAAGAAGCATGTTCCCGCCGGGAATAACACGCTTGGCCCGCTTCCAGAGCTTCTGGCCGGTGCCCATACGGGCTCCTTCGTTTCGAAGAATGTGTTGGTTGACACTGAAAATATTTGGCTGTTGTTGTTGCAGAGTGAGAACTTCATTCCAAGTAAAATCGCTACGCGGATGAAAGTGTTTAAAGACTTTTTCAATCACGACAAAATCAGCGGGTTCATCCACTGTCCAACGCAAAGCGGCAAGGTCCACCCCGTGCTGCATGCAGGCCGTCTTGAACCGGCCGGATTCACGCAAGTAAGGCGTGACATGTTCGCGGTCAAAGGGGTTGCTCGTTTCCTGTGCCGCTTTTTCCAGCGCTTTAAAAGTAAAGACTTCGATGTCCAAACCATCCGGATAAGTGGGCGGGTTAGTATTGCTGAAATAATCAACCTTCGCGAACCTGAAGCGCTGAATGCATTCATCCACCAACCCGGGATCGACCAGTGGGCAGTCGCCGGTAATACGCACCACTATATCCGCATGATGCGACCGTGCTGCTTGCACATAACGGTCGAGGACATCGTTCTCGCTCCCATGTTCACAGGCGTACCCAAGCTTACAAACATGTTCCGACAAAGGCTGATTGCGCGCATCCACCGAGGTGGCGACAACGATTTGATCCACCTCGGTGGCTTTCGAAAGACGCGAAAGCAACAACTCGATCATGGGAACACCCCCAATCAGGTTCATTACCTTATTGGGCAGGCGGGTGGAACCCATACGGGCTTGAACGAGCGCAACAATTTTCATAAGCGGGACCAACGGGATGGGTTAACTAGGTCCTCTGCATCGCAATGCAGATCAGGCAGCTCAACGGCTGGCCTACTGCCGGCAAAACCAATAATTTGCTCCAGCTGGTTAATATTGTCTGCACCAACAACAACACGGTCAATCTCCGGAAATCCCAAAGGAAAAGCAAGACAAGCCTGAACAGGGGATACATCGTAGACCGAGAGCCACTTGAACCATCTTTCCCACAATTCACTCCATGGTGCAAACTTGGGCGGCATGGCTACTTTTGACATCAAAAGTAATCCTTGCAAAAAAACAGAACGGCTATGCACTTCCACGCCATCATTCTTCAAACGGGACAACCAGCCAGTTGTGTACAGACGACGATCAATAAGATTGAACGGAGCTTGGACCAGATCGAGACGAACATGTTTGGGGATCGTTTCTAACTCATGCGGCGAGTAGATGGAAATGCCCACCTTTTGCACCACCCCCTTGTCCTTCAAAGCCTGCAATGCCCGATAAAGTTTTTTTCCTATACCGCCAAGCAATTGATCCGAACGATGTAATAATAAACCATATACAGCACCCGCACCAAGCCGATCAAGGGAGGCAAGAACCTGTTCCTGGACCCAGTCACTTATATCCGTACAGTCTACTGGCACCGGCGGCAGTTTAGTCACGACCTTGAAATCTTGAACTCCAACTTCCCCCAAGCAGGTTTCACTCTCTCCATAGGCAATGGCGGTATCAAGGGTGTCAATGCCATTGGCTGCTGCCAGCTGCAGCATCTTTTTTGCCTCTGGTCGTGTTACCTGTCCAGTCTGATTGGCAATACCGTAATCTAGGCCGAATTGGACTGTACCGAGCGCAAGTTTCATGGTATCAGGAGTAATCACACTCAAATCTTGCCGATCTTCCCGCCGTGTTGCGCAATCCAGGCACGCAAGGCCTCAATGCTCATCCACTCGGTGTTGTTGTCCGAACGGTAGTTAAAATCCGGAGAAACCTTCTTTCCTCCGTTGATGCGCAATGGATCATCGCTCCATTGATGGATCGCCGGCAACACTTTGTAATGCGCTTCGTATTCGTAAGTGTGCAGGGCGTCCTCGGGACCAATCATCTGTTCGTGAAGCTTTTCGCCCGGGCGGATACCGACGATTTCATGGCGTGCCTCAGGCGCAATCGCACGGGCAACATCGGTCACCTTCATGGAGGGGATCTTCTTCACATAAATCTCGCCGCCGACCATGTCCTCAAAGGCATGCCAGACAAGGTCAACACCCTGCTCCAAAGTGATCATGAAACGGGTCATGCGTTCATCAGTAATAGGTAACACCCCCTTGTCCATGAGGGTCATAAAGAATGGAATCACCGAACCACGTGAGCCCATGACATTGCCATAGCGCACCACGGCAAAACGGGTATCGTCATTCCCAGAGTAAGAGTTGCCCGCGATGAACAGCTTGTCCGAAGTCAATTTGGTTGCGCCATACAGATTCGCGGGGCTGCTGGCCTTGTCCGTCGAAAGGGCCACCACACGCTTAACACCCTGATCGATACAGGCATCAATGAGATTCATGGCGCCGATCACATTGGTCTTGACGCATTCGAAAGGATTGTATTCCGCCGTTGGCACAATCTTGGTCGCAGCCGCGTGAACGACATAATCGATGCCGTTAAGCGCCCGCGCAAGACGATCCTTATCACGCACATCTCCGATGAAAAAACGCACCCGCTCGTCGTCACCATAAAGCTTGGCCATCTCCCACTGTTTCATCTCGTCGCGGGAAAAAATAACTAAACGACGCGGGTTGTATTGCGCCAACATCATGGGCACGAAGGTATGGCCGAAAGAACCGGTGCCTCCGGTGATGAGTATGGATTTGTCATTAAACATACAAGATACCTACAGGTTATGATTTTTCCTGGTGCTTTCCCAAAATCATTGAGGTTTCCCCTTCTTCCACTATCCTGCCCTTCTTCAAACGGAACAGGTAATCGCTGTGTTCAATGGTGGAAAGGCGATGAGCAACAATAATGATAGTTTTCTCTCCATGCATGGAACATACAGCGTCCATCACCCCACGTTCGGTTGCCGTATCAAGCGAACTGGTGGCCTCATCCAGCAGCAAAACCGGCGGATCGTGATACAGTGCCCGGGCAATGCCGATGCGCTGGCGCTGGCCACCAGAGAGACGAATCCCGCGCTCACCGACTACAGTCTCCAAGCCATCCGGCAGGGCGGCGACGAATTCTTCCAGTTGTGCAGCCCAAATGGCCCGTTGGACAGCCGCTTCATCAATTTGGTCGTTTGCTAAACCAAAAGCAACATTCCGGCGCAGAGTATCATCGGTTAAAAAGATGGCCTGAGGAACGTAGCCGATCTGACTCTGCCAGCCACGAAGATTTGTCTGGATGTCTTTGCCATCCACCTTGATCACGCCACTGTCAGGAGTCAACAGGCCAAGGATAATATCCACCAAAGTACTTTTCCCCGCGCCACTCCGGCCAATAAATCCGACCATGGAGCCCTTGGGAATCGAGAAACTGATCTCACACAAAGATGAAAATTCTGCTGATGGATAGCTAAAACCAACCCCCTCCAGGGTTAGCGAATGATTGAACGGGAGGACCTCCCCCCGCGGCGGAGAAGGAGGGGCATTCAACAGGCACAACTCCTGATGGAGAGTATTTATCACCGGGGATGCATAGCGCACATTCTGGAGAGAATTAAGCATTCGATTAATCGACGGCATTAAACGAAAAGCGGCGGCGGCAAACAGGCCGAGGACGGGCATCAGATTCAGCAACGGTTTGCCTTGGCGGATCATCACAAGCACCAAGACCGCCAGCCCGAATACAGCAAGAAATTCAAGCCAGAGGCGCGGCAATGCTTGCAACGCCGACTGCCGTCTACTGGCTTGAGCACTGCCGATATTGTGTAACTGATATTGCGCTAAAAAATCATCTTCGCGATCAAGGAGTTTCACATCTTTAACGCCGCCCAATCCTTGTTGCAAGTGCTGAATACTGAACCCATCATGGTACTGGCGCGCTTCACCCCATCTTAAGATACTGCGCCGGGTGAGAAGATGGAATCCTCCACCAGCCAGACCAAAGGTCATTACCACTATGAGGGTGCCAAAAGGCTCTACAATGAACAAAAGGGCCGTGACCCCAAGCATTACAAGACCTTCGGTTATCAGCAGTATTACCGATTGGGTTACGCTGGTGAACAGACACACCTCACCGGCGATATTACGAATCAATTGGGCTGAATTACGTTGCAAATGAAAAATATACGGCTGGCGCAAATAGCCAGCAAAAAGACGCAGGGAAAGACTGGCTTGTAGCCCGAACACAAAACTGGCCTGCCGCCAGACAAGAAAACTGAGACATGAAAACTTGACGGCATATGCTCCCAACATGACCAGCATAGCCGCAATGACCAACTGCTCATGGGTTGGGCTACCAAAACGATTCAGCCATACAGCTACTACAGGGTACCGGAGGACTAGGTCATTCTGCGTCATCAGCGCAAGGGCCGGGATCACAAGACCAATACCGAGCATCTCCAGCACCATGCCAATCAGCATCAAACACAGCAAAGAGATTGCTGAATGCCGCTCCTTGGAGGAAAGAGTTTGCCAGAGTTTTGAGACAATATTCATAATAAAAATTGCGCTATCATTCTGTATCAGCTGCCTATGACGTCAACAATCTGCTTTTGAACGGCAAAACTCAAATCCGGATGCATGGGCAGGCTCATCACCCGGTCTGCTACCTGACTGGCTACCGGAGTGCAATCCGTCGGCCCGCAAATATGCTGAAAAGCAGGTTGTTTATTGAGCGGCACAGGGTAATGCACCGCACTGGGAATACCCGCCTCCTTCAATCTGCTTTGCAACGCTTCTCTCTTATCTACAAAAACCGTATATTGGGCGAACATGCTGGTGCGATCCGGCCTCTGTTGCGCACGAATAATACCATACGCGTCCATTAGCGCATTGTAACGCTGGCCGATTTCGATACGGCGAGCAACCTCCCAATCAAACCGCTCCAACTTGGCAAGCACGATAGCGCATTGCAATGTATCCATCCGCCCCCCCACCCCAATCCGGGTATGCACATACCGTTTACTCTGGCCATGTACGCGAAGTTCACGACAGGCCTGGGCTGTGGCCTCATCGCTGGTAAAGATGGCTCCGCCGTCACCGTAACATCCCAGCGGTTTGCTTGGGAAAAAACTTGTACAACCAATGGTGGAGAGGTTACCGCTTTTTTTCTCCTTGTATGTGGCACCAAAACTCTGAGCACCGTCTTCAATGACCGGGAGGTTGCCGTGGCGGGAGGCAATGGCGTTGATTTCATCCAAGTCCGGCGGCTGTCCGTAGAGGCTCACGGGAATAATCGCCCGGGTTTTCGAGGTGATCTTTTCCTCAATTTTGCTGGCATCGATATTACAGGTGTCAGGTTCGATATCCACAAAAACCGGGGTGGCTCCCAGTAATACAATCACTTCGGCGGTGGAAACGAAAGTAAAGGGCGTAGTTATAACTTCATCGCCCGGACCGATACCCAGGGCCATAAGGCTTATAAGCAGGGCCTCTGTCCCTGAAGCCACGGTAATACAATGCCTAGCCCCTGTGTAAGCAGCCAGCTTTTCCTCCAGTTCTTTGACCTCCGGCCCCATGATATACTGGCCGTGCTCCAATACGATATCTATGCGCGCTTTGACCTGTTTCTCCAAAGCACGATATTGGCTCTTAAGGTCGATGAAGGCGATCTTTGCTTCAGACATTTTCAGCGTCCTCACAATAACAAACAGAACCTTGCAGATGATACCGCTCTCCGGTAACAGGACAAATAGCCTTTCCCTCTCCCTCTAGAGGAAGGTCGAGCCGTTCTCCATACCGGCTCATCCAACCGATTTGCCGGGCCGGATTGCCGACCATCAGCGCATGGGCCGGAACATCACGGGGAATCACGGCACCCGCACCTATAAAGGCATATTCGCCGATGGTAACCCCGCAAACAATCGTACAGTTGGCGCCGAGTGTGGCGCCCTGCTTGACCAAAGTAGGCCGTAGCTGGTCCATCTTGCGAAACTCCGCCCGCGGGTTAAAAACATTAGTGAAAACCATGGATGGCCCACAGAAAACGTAATCTTCCAAAATCACTCCCTCGTAGAGAGAGATGTTATTCTGAATCTTGCAACCCTTGCCTACCCTGCCCCGAGGACCGATCACCACGTTCTGGCCGATATTGCAGTTTTCGCCGATCGTCGTCCCCGCCAGGATATGTGAAAAATGCCAGACCTTGCTGCCGGTCCCGATTTCCACATCCTTATCAATTATTGCGGAAGGATGAATAAAAAAATTATCGTCCTTTCCCGGCCCACCGATTATTTGACTTTTGCCGGACTCAAGGGACTCCTGGCATCCGTTCAATACCTGAAGTACCCGCAACCCCTCATCTCCGCCCGTTCTGGCAGGCTTTCTGGTTCCAATGGAATCCAAAAAATGCTCGCACTCACATCGGAGCGGCTCTTCCTGAGTCACAGGAATTGCTTCTCCTTTAGCCTTGATCGCCATGGGCGAGTTGTTTCGCCATTCCACCTGATGGGGATAGAGGACGAGTTTTTGCTCCCAGGATGCAGTGTCGTCGAAAACCGCCATCTTCCGGTCTCCCACCACTACCAGTTTCTGCTCCTTAAAGGGATGGAGCCAAGAAACAAAAATATGCGCTTTTACTCCGCTGGCAAAAGTGAGCAGGGTTACGGTCACGTCGGCGATTTTCTGATGCAGATAATTACCGCCTTGGGCATGAACCGATTCGGGCATCTCCTCAAGAAGTCCGAGAATAACCGAAACATCATGGGGGGCAAAGGACCAGAGGACATTTTCCTCGCTGCGCAATTTGCCCATATTGAGACGGTTGGAATATATGTAACGGATACGGCCGAGTTCCCCCTGCTGGACAAGCTCTTTGAGCTTGAGCAAAGCGGGATGATACCAAAGGAGATGGCCGACCATGAGAATGCGTTTTTTCTCGCTAGCCAGATGAATCAACTCCTTGCCTTCGCTTTCTGAAAGGCAAAGCGGTTTTTCGACATAGACATCCTTGCCTGCAAGAATGGCTTCTCTAATCATCGTCCCATGGGTTTCCGCCGGCGTGGCAATGGCAACCCCGCTGATCTCCGAATCGTTCAGAGCCTCCGCATAGGACCCTGTCACTTTCACTTCCGGATAATCTTGGGTCATCCGCTCCTGAATGTGCGGACTGGGGTCAACGATCATACCAAGCGCCCCGAGCGCATGAAAATTTCTGACCAGATTTTTCCCCCAGTATCCGGCACCGATGACGACAATTTTATGATTGGAATAGATTGGTTGCATGGATTTCCTCAGGCTTTGATGATATTACCAGCCGGTTCCTGATAGACTCCGCGGGTATCGACGATCAAACGGGCATGCTCTTTGAGCATGCTGTAATCAAAAGCGGAATGATCTGTGGCAAGAAGAATAAGATCATAACGCTCAATACTCTCCGGCGTAAGCGCCACACTGGCAAGTTCGAACCGGTGCTCCCGCATTTTCGGAAAGACAGGGACGTGAGGATCGGAATAGTTAATTTCCGCTCCTTTCTCGCGCAAAATCTCCATCAACTCCACAGCCGGAGATTCGCGCATATCATCCACATTCTTTTTGTAGGCAATACCTAGGACCAATATTCGGCACCCTTTAAGAGCCCGACCACGATCGTTCAAGGCATCTATTATCTTACTTACAACCCACAAAGGCATACCCGTATTAACCTCTCCGGCAAGCTCAATAAACCGTGTGGCCACGCCATACTCTCGTGCTTTCCATGTAAGATAGAAAGGGTCGATGGGAATGCAATGACCGCCCAACCCCGGCCCGGGATAATAGGCTACAAAGCCAAACGGCTTGGTGGCAGCCGCACGGATGACCTCATGGATATCAATCCCCATCCGGTCACAGACAATCTTCATTTCATTTACCAGCCCGATATTAACTGCTCGATGAATATTCTCCAGCAGCTTGCACATTTCTGCGGCCTTGGTCGAAGTTACCGGCACCACCTTGTCAATGGCCTGGGTATACAAGGCAATCCCTGCTTGAAGGCAAGCGGTGGTCTGCCCCCCAATCACCTTGGGGATTGTTCGAGTATTAAAATTAGAGTTTCCAGGATCTTCTCGCTCAGGAGAATACACCAAAAAAATATCCTGGCCGACCTTAAAACCAGCCGCCTCGATCCGCGGTAGCAATTCCTCCTCCGTGGTGCCTGGATAGGTCGTACTCTCCAAGGCTATCACCTGCCCTTGCCGCAAATGGGGCACCAGCAAATCCATGGTCCCGATCACGAAGGAGATATCAGGTTCTCGATGTTTAGTCAGGGGAGTAGGCACACAAAGAATTAGAGCGTCAGCTTCTTGAGCACGGCTGAAGTCTGTGGTGGCTTCAAAGCCACTCCGGCAAGCAGCGGCAATTTTTTCGGGGGAAATATGTTCGATGTAGCTTTCCCCGGCATTGAGCTTCTCAACTTTAGCAAAGTCGATATCGATTCCGAGAACGCGAAAACCGGCGGCATTAAAGCGCAACATAAGGGGAAGTCCCACATACCCAAGGCCAATGATGCCGATCATCGCCTGTTGGCGGTTGAGCTTATCAATAAGAATATTTTTCATATGTTAATAATTTCCCTTTTTCAAAGCAGGCACACTCCCTTGGATAGAAGGGCAAGCCGCTACAGCGCCTGATCAAACCGGCGCCAACTCTTTTCAAAAGCAATCCCCCCATGCTTCGCAGGGAGCCAAGAGCTATCTCACGGCCTCCTCATTATGCTTTTGGACCGTCGATTCACCATCTGCTGCCTAGTGGCTTTATCTATGAATTCAACGATGAAGGCACTTACAATGCCAAGGATGAACCCAAGTATGATCCCTAGCGGAATGATCCTTTTTGGTCTTGGCTTTATCGGAGTAGCTGAGGTCGTTGGCGCAGAAATAAGGCTGGTATGATAAGTCACTCCTGAGTGGTGCATATTTCGGTCAAATTTTGTTGCAGATTGTTCCAGAGCAAACACATCTTTCACAAGATTACTTTTTTCCAAAACAAGAATAGTTGCCTGGGCGAGTTCTTTCTTCTTTGTCATCTCAACAATGAGGTGCGACAGCTCAGTTATCAGACTCTGGATAGTATCAATTCGCTGGAGCAAAGATGCGTATTCCCGCTGCGGGCTGGCTATTTCAATGTCATATCTGAGGTTATGCTCATGGAGCAGCTGATCAGTGATTTTCTGCAATTGCTGGTGCGCTTCTGCTTGGAGGGAACCTTGGGTTGTGATAGTGATAATGTTGCTCGCTTTGCCTTTCCCTGCTTCTATTTTTCCAATAAACGGGTGTTCCGCTTGCAAACGTTGTATTAATACCGCCGGATCTTCCAAATGACCCACCTGATATATCTGACCTACCTGGATCACGACCTTACTCTCATAGACTGGTTTTGTGAAAAATACAAAGGCGATCGCACACAACACCACGAGGACTAGTGTGCTGATAACTGTTTTCTTTCGTCTAGTCAGTACCTCCCAGAGTTCGACAAGATTGACTCCATCATCGTATCCGCAGGATGCCCTGTTTTGTGTGTTGTCGTTATCCATAGCCTGCCTCATAAAAAAATATTTCTCTGAGCCAAAAAGGTGCCACGCAATCGTAGGAAAATTTGATGGCAAAAATAAAGATAAAATTTCAACTGGTTCTCATACCGCTGGCTTTGCCTTTCCTGCCCAAAGGATTCACCATAAAACTGCCCGCGCTGACAGTTTCGCCAGCGCCTCTTATCACCTAACAGGCAACTTTTGAGTTATCTCCCGCCGAAGAACTCTTCCGCTTTGTCTTCTAGCTAGCCCTGTTCAGTCATGTTTTCCCCCTAACTTACGCGACTGCCTAAGTTGGGGAGACCACCTTTGCAAAAGCTCATGCTACCGCCATTCGGGTGAACACCTGTTCAACCGTTGCCCCGGTATACAGGACATTTTCAGCCGGTGTCAAACAAAAAAGGGTTCCGGAAAAATAGCGAGACAACCTTCACGCCTTATTGCCGTTGCACCCTATCCAGAGTAAGTGTAGCCTTCACCCGCCGGTTAAGAAAACTTAAAAGCACCACCACATTCTCCTGGCCGGAGAACGAATAAAACAGCCCCTGGGCAGAGGTATCATCATCAAGCTTCACCGTCACCGCGGCACCCGGCGTCAATCCTTTTTTCTGCAACTCCGCCAAAGGGACCGCTCCGCTCGCATCTTCCTTGGCCTGCAGGTCAGCGATGATCCAATCCGGCACCGATACATACTGGTCGCCAAAACAAATCGGCCCAAGCGCGCCGTGGGTGGAAGAAATCGCCACCCAATTCCGCTCTGCGGGGGCAAGATGCAGAAAGAGATAGCCAGAAAAAAAGGGCCTGAGCTTCTCCTCTGTCCGTCGGGCGTGCCGGACAATGGTAAGCATCATGGGCAGATAGACCACATACCCCTGCCGCTCGTAATGCAGTTTGGCCACTTGTTCTTTTTTGGGCTTGGTACGGATGGCGAACCACTCTCTCAAAGCGTCCTGGTTCATGCAATGCGGAGGGATACTGACATCAAAAGGCTGGTCCGGGTCGGACACAGCAGGGAATATCTCATCTTCTTCCTTACCTCACCTCAATACATCCTGCCGGATTTTTTTCCTGCAAAACTGGCGGAGAGGGTGGGATTCGAACCCACGGACCTGATCTCTCAGGTCAAACGATTTCGAGTCGTTCCCGATCGGCCACTCTGGCACCTCTCCGTTTCACGCAATTGTAATCGTTTAGCAACACCGCATCTGCTTTATCATCGGCCTGACCGCATACCATGTGTATAGCGGACTGGCCTCTTTCGTGCATCTGCAGCACTCCTAAACGATTACAATATCAAAGCTGCCGAAAATTTTGCGCCCTTGGTTACCGAATATCAAACAGAATATCTCTGTTGAATGCGCTTTTGTTTTTCAACTTTCGCCTTCAACCACCCGACCACCCCTTCTCTGCCTAAAGAAATCACGCAGCATGATGGAACTCTCTTCTGCCAACAAGCCACCTTCCACCGCCAAGAGATGATTGAGCCGAGTATCCCGCCCCACCTGAAAAAGAGAAACAACCCCGCCGGCTTTCGGGTCAAGCGCCCCGTATACCAAGCGGCTCACCCGGGCGTGCACCAAGGCACCGGCGCACATCACGCAGGGCTCGAGAGTAACATAGAGGGTTGTGTCAGGCAAT
>Ga0180009_10000334_pt1 | contig 67416 bp, 49 predicted proteins | sample OS_PC_MetaG_FD_123537 | JGI IMG/M metagenome (GOLD analysis project Ga0180009, IMG submission 123537) | Groundwater microbial communities from the Aspo Hard Rock Laboratory (HRL) deep subsurface site, Sweden - OS_PC_MetaG | ecosystem: Environmental > Aquatic > Deep subsurface > Groundwater... | reverse complement strand
TACAATGCTTGGATATTTTGGATGCTTTGATCCTTTTGGTCTATCAATGACCGGTTTTGTGGAATTCAATAATTTGTCTAGTCTAGTCCAAAAATCCATTATTCGTTTGTAAAGATAACGCCGGGCATAAGTGGCCGCCGGCACGAATTTCATATTGATGGTTTACTTGCCAAGACCTTGTAACTTGAACTCTGCAAAAACGCGATGGCGGTCCATCTTAATGCCTTTGTTAGAGCCCCTACTTAAAGCCTCTCAGCGGCGAATGTTCTGATAGCCCCGGTTTATTTGAATCTTTTGGCATGACTTTGAAGAATTCATCAGCACGTTTGAGAAAACCATTTATGTCACCCTCATAAACCTCATTCATAACCAAACTGCAGTCAGTGCGTGTAATACTGTCCATCGCCGCTTGATCCCATGACCTTTTACATTTCCAATGACCAAGGTATTTTGCAGTTGGTGCTGCTGTTTGGTGCTCTCGTAATCTTGTTTCAAGATTATCTGTATACCCAATTTTGACTCGATCAGGTACGGCTTCAGGAATGAGTTGGATAATGTAGAAATATCCAAATCGATCTAGTGCCGCTGAATCAGAATTGGAAATTGGCTTATCACGATTTTCAAAATGTGAAATAAGCAAATTGGCATTATCAATACTTAAGCACTGAACCCTTGCTCCTTTGCTTGTTTCAGTTTTCTCATTTCTGATCTCAAGATCAAGACGTTTAACATTGCGACGAATCGTGGTTATCTCTACTCCGATTTGATCTGCAAGCTCTCGAAAAGTCACGAAATCAGACATTGTCTATTCCTTTTATTTTTTTGCTCTAACAATTTAGTGAGTATAATTTTTACAACGTTTTTCTGGTTAAGACCCAGCAACTGAGAAAAATTTCTATCTAGTAACGGATTTTCGATTTAAAAAATCGCTTCCGGAAAAAATGCTGTAACTCTTTGATGCACCTATAGTTATCGGAAATTTTCCTGAAGTACAACCAGAAAAACAAAATTTTTCATGTGTATGATATATTTATGTTTTTCTGTTTTTTTTGTCAAACCTGCATATCAAGAATTTTCTCTATATTTTTGGGGTTAAAGCCCCGGCTTTGAGAATTTTTCTTTGAGGGGATTTAGAAATAAAATGAGCTGGTTTTTCATTAACTTCAATGATGGATTTAATTGGTTTCGAACTAAGGATGATCCTTTTAAGGTACTTATTTCAGGTTACAGCTCAATCAAGTCGCGGCTGCTGAAGGTTAACCACCGGTTGGAGTCTTTGCCGATTATAACCGTATCCTCCAGTTTAATCACGCCGACATTTTCCTGGTACATATGCATTTCGATGGCAATCACGTGGTTTTCTCCAATGACCTCATTGCTGTATGAGGAGATAATAGGAGGTTCATTGACTTCCAGCCCAATGCCGTGACCAATCAACATGCTTTTTTTGCTGTTGCCAAAACTGAGAAAAGGAGCTTCCATTTTCAATTTCGCCGCTGTCTTCATGGCAAACTGGTAAATTGCCTTGCCGGTCATGCCGGGCCTGATTGTCTTGATGACCGTTTCGTGGATCTCCTTGAGTGCTTCATAAAGATCCTTCAATTGATGGCTGGCCTTAACAGCAAAATAAGTTCTGGTTTGATCGGCATGATACCCGTTTACCGAGGTCGGAATATCCACCATAACCGGATCTCCGGCTTCAATCACCCTGCGAGACGGACCAATGGGTACTGAAGCGCCCAACCCTACTCCGGTGATGGAATAAACCACCCCGCTGAATTTGGAAAGGTTGGGTCCGGAAGCGGACGGGCCGCGGCTCATGAAAAAATCCGGGAGACGAAAGAAAAAACAGCCATCATGCTCGGCTAACCGGTGAGCATTTTCAACCTTTGCCGCCACTTCCAATTCCGATAAACCCGCAAGAGTCCCTGAAACAACCGCTTTATGCCCGGCATCTATGGCTTGGCATGCCTTTTCCAGCTGTTTGATCTCATTCTCATCCTTGGTTTTCCGTTGTTCTAAAATCAAGGGTGAAACATCCTTCAGTTCGATTCCCTTAAAAGCCTTCTGATATTTATAAAACTGGTTAACAGGAAGAATATCAAGCTCGGTGGCCATGGTTTTAAAACCTGCTTTCTTAAACCAGCTTTCATAAATGATTTCCAGTTTTCGTTCTTCCTGAATCTTTGAAACATCAATGAATACTTCTTCTAAAACAAAATCATAACCGCTTCTGACATACAAACCATAGTCATTCGGAGTCACTACCAAATAAGAGGGTTGAGCCGTTCCCGTATAATAATAAACGTCCCTGGAATAAAACAGGAAGGCACCATCCAGCTTTTGTTTTGCCAATTCGGCCTGCAAAATTTCAATTCTGTGGAGTTTACTCATGTCGTTATTCAGATTAAGGTTAATGAATCGAAACCGTTCTGTTTTTCTAAACCGATAGAATCGTTATTGTCATTATTAATCATTAGAAACCAACAATACTTTGAATCATGGCATAATTATGAACATCACTCCAATCACCCCCACTGACAAACCTGTCATTCAGACCTGGTTAAGCCAATTTCTGAAAGAGCACCTTTTCTGGTGGACAAAATCGCTTCATCTCGGATGGGACGATTTGAAAATACGGGAACATATCGAAATTCATGCACTGCAGGAAAAGGCTTGGGAAAGGCTTTTAAAAGATGCAGGCAAACCGGATAATTTTGTAAGGATCATTCGGATCAACGACTTAACAACCGGAATTATTCATGCCAGTTTTGATATCGATACGCTGATCGGATTACAGATGGGGCAGATTCAGTGGATTTATGTTGATCCCCAAAAATGCGGCCTGGGGTATGGCCAACACCTACTGAAGATAGCTCATGACTGGTTTTCCGATAAAAACCTGGTTGGAGTAAGGCTCCATGTGAACCACTGCAATGATGGTGCTAAGAGTCTCTACAAAAAGTTTGGATACCAGATCTCAGATGAAGAGATGCTGTTTGCTTTTTGAAGCAGATGTATCACATGTCTCAATATATTTTGATACACTACATCAGATTTTCGGTTATTTTTTATGTTTGGCAGTTGGTTTATAGCTTGCCCGGAAAACAAAAAATATTCGTAATTTTTTGTTTTTATAATCTATTTTAAATTTCAGTACTAATAGAAGTGCCAGGCCAAAGGCACCTTTGAAGAAGAAACTGATTCACAGACCCACTTGGCACCTATTCTGCAAGAGTCTTGTCACTATTCATTTATGATTTAGAAACCCAAAGACACCTTCAGGAGTTAAAAATGGCACAAATCACTTTAAAAGGAAATAAAATCGAAACCATTGGCAGTCTGCCCACACTAAACTCAACAGCTGCCGATTTTGCCCTGACGGGAACCGATCTGGCTGATGTCAAGCTTAGCGATTACAAGGGCAAGAATGTTGTCTTGAATATATTCCCCAGTATCGACACCCCGGTCTGCGCTGCTTCGGTAAGGCGATTTAATGAGGAAGCTTCCAAACGAGAAGATACCGTGGTTTTTAGCATTTCAGCAGATCTTCCTTTTGCCCATAATCGTTTCTGTGAGGTGGAAGGGTTGAAAGATGTTATACCGCTGTCTGTATTCCGAGCACCTGATTTCGGTCAGAAATACGGTGTGACCATAAAAACAGGTCCCCTGGCCGGTCTGCTTTCCAGAGCAATTGTAATCGTCGATCAGAACGGAAAAGTCGTTTATACCGAGCAGGTACCGGAGATCGCTCAGGAGCCTGATTATGAAACAGCTCTAAAAGCGCTGGCAAAATAAACTGGCAACTCAGACGGGGAAACCGTAATGATTTCCCCGATGATTCAAATTCCCCATTCTATCACCTTCTCCTGGTCGCAATTCCAGTTATAGCCCCCTCATATCAGAATTGCAGATAAATACAGGCGTCTAAAATAAGGATTGACAAGTTTCTGTGATTAATCTCCACTGATTTAGAACAGAACGGTAGCTTTTACGGAGAAATGAATAATCTCCGGATGTTACTTTGAATTGACGACAAATATGCCCTATCTCCTCATGAAAACCAGAATCTACATTGTCGACGCATTTACAGATACTCCATTTTCCGGGAATCCGGCTTGTGTCTCTATTCTATCGGAACCAAAAGATGATCACTGGATGCAACAGGTCGCGTTTGAGATGAACCTGTCGGAAACGGCTTTTCTGCAAAAACGGGACGATGGTTTTGACCTGAGATGGTTTACTCCCAAAACCGAGGTCGACCTTTGTGGACATGCGACACTGGCCAGTGCCCATATCATCTGGGAAACCGGCGTATTGCCTCCGGAAGAAAAGGTAACGTTTTTTACCCGCAGTGGAGTTTTGACGGCAGAAAAAAAAGACAAAATCATAGAGCTCGGATTTCCAGCACTTTATGCCCGTCCGGAGGAGTTTTCCCCTGAATTGTTGGATGCTTTCGGGATTAATCCCATCTACGCCGGTATGTTTGACGAAAAACATCTGTTCGAAGTGGAATCGGAGGAGATCGTTACCTCGCTAAATCCTGATTTTAATCACTTGAAAAAGCTCAAGGGAAGAGGAGTGGTTATCACTGCCGCTTCCAGTTCCGGTAAATACGATTTCGTTTCCCGCTATTTTGCTCCCTGGGTAGGAGTATATGAAGACCCGGTAACCGGTTCCAGCCACTGCTGTCTTGCCACTCACTGGAGCAAACGTCTGGAAAAGCAGGAGCTGAAAGCGTATCAGGCATCACCTCGCGGAGGATATCTGACGACAAAAGTCGTTGATAACAGGGTGCTGCTGGGAGGGCAAGCCGTTACCATTCTGGCTGGAGAGCTTCTGGTTTAGGTGCCCTCCGATTTGTGAGACCAAAAACTGACATTATTATTCTTAAAAATTTTTGCACACCATGACTGTTTTTAGCCTGTTATACAATCAGGTGTTTATCTACCGGTGAATCTGGCTTCTCTTTTTTCGAACATGGCGTTTAACGCTTCAACGTGATCCTCTGTATGATGACATAGAGCCTGGTAAGAAGCTGATTGTTCCAGCAGTTGAGGCAATGTAAGGGTTTGCCCCATATAAAGAAGGCGTTTGGCCATTCTTAAGGCAGCCGGTGGTTTGCTGGCAATTTTGGTTGCCAGCTCCAATGCTTTTGGTAGCAGTTGATCGTGTTCCACAACATAATTTACCAGTCCGATCTCTTTTGCCTCCTCGCCATCAATGATATCTCCGGTAAAGGTCAACTCACACGCCTTTGCCATCCCGACAGCCCTGGGAAGGAAATAGGCCCCGCCATCACCGGGTATTATCCCTATATTTAAAAACGTTTCTCCGAATTTTGCTTTTTTGGAAGCTACCCTGATATCACACATCATTGCCAGATCACATCCCGCGCCAATGGCAGCTCCATTGACTGCGGCGATGGTTGGAACCTCTATGCCGTGCACTGCCAAGGGTATCTTCTGAACATTGTTTCGATACCCTTCCATCAGTGCGGCAGGGGAACCGGAAAACATGCCTTCCCTCTTGGCCATCTCCTTAACATTACCGCCGGCAGAAAACGCGGGATCAGCACCGGTGATTATTAATACCCTGATTGACATGTCCCCGTTAACCAGCCGGCAAACCTCTTCCATTTCACGGATGGTGTTTGATCCGGTTATAACGTTTCTTGTTTCCGGAAGATTCAGGGTCAGTACAGCAATATGGTCTTTTGCCTCATATTTTAAATCCTTAAATTCCATAAGTATCTCCATGTTATCGATTAGCTTTTCGAATACCCAACTGGTCCATCGCAATGATCCATTTGCAGATATTTGCTGAGCCCTCAACAATGTAATAAGTGGGTGTATCCCTGTAGTATCGGGCAATGGGATATTCATTTGAATAGCCATAGGCACCAAAAATTCTCATTGCATGATTGCTGCATTTGTTTACGACTTCTCCAGCAAAATACTTGGCTTGAGCCACTTCAAGTCCATTGTTCAGTTTGCCTTCATCCTTGGCAACTGCAGCTTTGTATACCAACAGTCTGGCAGCCTCAATTTCCGTGGACATTTGGGCGATCAGATCCTGATTCATCTGAAACTCGCCGATCGCCTTGCCAAACTGTTTTCTTGAATTGCAGTAGCCGATTGCCGCTTCCAGACATGCCTGTGCCAGTCCAACGGCACCCGCCGCTGCGGAGAGTCGCGTCTGGTTTAATGATCCGAATACTATCTTTGAACCATCCCCGGGATTACCAAGGATATTCTCTTTGGGAACTTTAGTGTTATCCAGAAAGACTTCTCCGGTTGGAGAAGAATGCGATCCCATCTTCTCCAATGCCGAAGTTCTGATACCATTAAAATTCTTCATCTCCACCACAAATGCCGAAAGCCCTTTGGAGCCTTTGGCTTTATCCGTGTACGCATAATAGATCAAGACATCGGCTGAAGCGGCATTTGAGATCCAGGTCTTGGAGCCATTCAATAACCAGTGATCCCCCTTATCTTCTGCAGTTGATGACAGAGCCATTACATCCGAGCCGGCATCCGGCTCCGTAATCCCGAACCCGCCGATGTATTCGGCGCGACAAAGCTTTTTGATATATTTCCGTTTCAACTCCTGACTGCCATAAGTGAGGATAGTAAAAGCGGTGCCCAGCTCCTGCATATTAACCTGCACCCTGAGAGAACTGGAAACCTTGGCAATCTCCTCCGTAATTATCATTGCAGCCAGCCATCCCATGTTTTCCCCGCCATACTCTTCGGGAATAACAGTTCCAAAAAAGCCCATCTCTCCCATGGGTTTAATAACCTCTTCATAGGGAAAGTAATGATCGGCATCCCACTGGTCAGCAAACGGGGCGATTTTTTTCCTGGAAAAGTCTCGAACAGCATCTCGTAACATTTGATGCTCTTTTGACAACTTAAAATCCATTTTAGTCCCTCCAAATTGCGACAAAATATTTGTTGAACAAAAGAATCACCCAATCATCCTGGAAATCTCTTTTCGAAGGTGATCCATGGCAATATCGGCCAGTGATTTCTCTTTTTCCTCCAATATCCACTGAAAGGAGTTGTAAAAAACCAACGCCAGAATATTCGTTGCAAAAAATTCCGGTTGAAACGCAGTTGAAAATTCTCCCTTATCCTGTCCTTCTTGAATGATCTTGTGAAGCAATTTCCGGGCACCGTCAGTATAAGGATCGATGATGCTGTTTCCGGCTTTCAACTCATGCAAATAGATACTGGCGACAATATCCCTTCCCTTGCGCTCGAAATAATCAAACCCATATCGGAGAACCTCCAGTAATTTATCAAACGATGATGCCGTTGTCAGGCCTTCATAAAAGGACTCCAGATCTTCAACTTCCTGAAGAATTAGCTCTCTCAGAATATCTGTTGTCGAAGAAAAGTAATGATAAAAAGTACCGTTGGCAACTCCCGAAGCCCTGCATAAATCCTGCAGAGTCACGCCGGCAAATCCCTTTTTCTTGATCAGATTGATCGATTTTTCGAGTATTGATTCTTTTGTTTTCTGTCCCTTCGATGTCTTGGGGCTTTTCATACAACTTGTATCCGTTTTAAGGATTATGGTAGAGCGGGGTTACATCCCAAAAGCGCTTAATTAAGCAAAAAAACCGTTATTAATTGACGATTAACAATCGATTATTGATTATTCACGAAGTGATAGCTCTTAACAACCAATTGTTTTTGTAAGATAAATAGTCAACAATCAATTGATAATAATTAGTAATCAACGAACTGATTTACCAATTTTTATTTTTATTTATGCGCTTATGGGGTTACTTCACCGCCTGTATATACCCAAAGGCGGCCATGTAAGACCGCCCTACCGTTTTGAAATCGTGAGTTTTGTGTCCAAAATAATCTTACTTAAGTGCTCAAATATGTATACTCTGCCAAGAGCAGGGAGTATGCTAGGGCGGGGTTACTTCACCGCCTGTATATACCCAAAGGCGGCCATGTAAGACCGCCCTACCGTTTTGAAATCGTAAGTTTTGTGCAACTTGCGCCTGTTTGAACACTTATGGGAATTATATCCCTGCCAAAACCTGTTAGCCGCCTGATAACGGGCCGATAAAACTGATGATATCTCCTTCTGAAAGCTTTCTGTCCGATTTTCCCCTTTCGTAATTAACCATACAGAGTAATGAATTTCGGAGCAAAAAGGGAATTTTCATTTTTTTGAAAACGTCATTCAAGGTAGCGTTTTCAGCCAGTTCAAGACAACCGGAATCATCAAGCGCGTCGGTATTACCGAAAATCGGAGCATATACTTTGATCTTCATTCCCAAGTTTTAAATTCTATTGATCATGTTTAGCAGTGGATCCGTCGCTTCGTTCGAAGCAGCAAGTTGCGCTTCTTATGATCCACTGTTTGTATTGTGACACAGCTTGATGACCCGGAATCCAGTTCCATATTTGAATGGATCCGGGATGACAAGATGAAGCAAGCTTCGGGGATTTAGATCCGAAGCCGACTATACCATGGAGATTGCTTCAACCGGACAATCCTTGGCGCAGATGGAGCACCCGTTACATTCATTGTAGCTACCCAGGCGAGGGTAAGCCTTCTGATACAGATCGATATCCGTCTTGTCCGCGATAAGACAACTCAATGGACAAACAGCAACACAATCTTTGCAGGCCATGCAGATCTCATAGGCGAATAACGGTATCTTTTTTTGTTTATTTACAGTCATGTTAGTATTTTATCCGTAAGTGTATGATTCTGATAATAAGTTGTTTAAGCCGAGCTTTTCTACGGTTTCATCTTTCGGTCTGCCGCTTTTCTCATCCCATCCCCAGGTCTGGTAATAAAGTGGGATCATTTCATCAATTCGCAGTGTAACCCCTTTAACCGGGCCGTTCTTAAGCGGTGGATTTCCGATTGCTCGCTCATGCATTCTGAATTGTGTCATATCCACCTTCTGCCTGGCATTGAACATCTGTCGCATGGTCTGGATGCGGATACCGATTTCCATATAATCATCCGGAGTCTTATTCCACCCGGTCACCTGATTCAGGTATTCAAACAACCTGAGATGCTGTTCGCCAGTGAGCATGCCATAATAACAACTCCCGGTACCATCCACCAGCATTTTGTAGGCTGTCATGGCCTTGTTTTTTAATGCCTCTTCTGATGATGGGATAAATTCATCCGCTTTTGGTGCCTTCTTTTGCTTTGGTAACCAACTCACATATTCCCACAAACTGGAGAATTTGTAGTACAAACCACCACTGGTTGTGTGCCTTCCGGGAGTAGGGTCTGCACTGTAAACAACTCCCAACATCGGATCAATTTTTGGATCATGCATGGGAAGTTCCTGTCCACCAGCATGTATTGCAAATTTTTCCGAACCCTTCCCGATCTTTTGAGCCGCAATCCGAACGCCATCCGCAAGTATATCGCCGATCCCGTCACGGGCAATGATCTTTTTGACCAGGGCAATAATGGCTTCCGTATTTCCCCAGGTTAGCTCCAAACCATCGGTTTCCACCCCGGTTAAAATCCCGTTTTCATAACATTCGACGGCAAAAGCCACCACACCACCGGTGGAAATTGTATCCAGTCCTCCACGATTTAGTAGTTCGTTGATGTAATGAATGGCGTCATAGTCCTTATTCATCAGAAGACCACCGAAAACACAGACTGTTTCATACTCCGGTTTGTGCGTGTGCTTGAATTCGCCACCGTTAATATCCTTAATGTCACAGATCCCGCCACAGCCGATAATGCAGGAATTACAGTGGTACTTCTGCGTTTCTCTTTTGATGCTCTTGTCCGGATTGATCCCTTTATAGAATTTTTTGTCATAATCCTTTACCGACCCTGCCCAGTTTTTCAGAGGACTGTCTCCGTTGGTTATTGCCAGGGTGTTGTTCATGATTGAACCATATTTTTTGAGCAGCATGGCCGTTAACATCCCATCCATGGGCCCCGCCTTTTTTGGCATGGACATCAGTTTTCCCATGATCGGAAACAATCCCCCTTTAAAAAGCCGGGGCAGGTTAACCTTGCGAACCTTGTTTGCAAATATCTTGCTGGTTTTTTTGATTTCATCCGATTGCTCCCCCCTGACCCGTTTTGTACCTGCCAGGACAACTCCTTTTAACCGTTTGGAACCCATCACCGCTCCCACGCCTGAGCGTGCCGCATAGCGTCCCTGGTCGTTGGATATCCCGGCAATAAGAGACAGTTTTTCACCTCCCGGACCGATGGTAGCAACTGCCGGTATCTTTTTTCCCGAGTTTTCTTTGATTAAAAGCTGTTCAGTCTCGATGGCATCTTTTCCCCAGAGATGCGTGGCATCCTTCAATTGCGGTCCCTTTTTATCGACATAAAGATAAACCGGGGTTTTTGAAGTTCCTCTGAAAAAAATCGCATCAACGCCACACTGTTTGATAGCAGGAGCCAGATTCCCGCCACAATTGGCATCGCCCCAACCACCTGTCAAGGGCGATTTGCATACTGCCATCCAACGCCCTGTCATAAAACTGCCTGTGCCGGTTAAGAGACCGGAGGTAAACCCCAGGATGTTATCAGGCCCCAACGGATCAGCACCGGATGGGATATTATTGTAGAGATAATAAGCACCTAAACCAACACCGGAAAGTAGAAGCTCATACACCGAATCATCGATTTTTTGAAAATCGAACTCTCCGGTTGACAGGTCCACAACCAGTACCTGCCCCATGTATCCTTTCATTTAAGTTATCCTTTATTGAATTGACGTTATTTTATGGTTACAAATCGGTTTGACTTCCTCAAAAAAATCCTGCACTAAAACGAATTTTTTCTAACATCCGCCAGAATCGCCTTCTTTTCTTCACCTTCCAGTTTTGGCATGGGCCATTCAATGAAATCTTTCCTGCTATCTTCATCGGAAAGATGAGGGATCAGGGACAGGCTGTCATCCCAATATGAAGGACGCATATCCACTCGAATGCCTGATTTGACAAGTTTTATCCGTTTTTTTCGCATTTTCAGAGCTGAAAAGGCAATCTTGGCCAATTGTTTGTTTTTGAGAGAAAATATTCTGTTCCAGGTTCCGGTCAGTTTATGCAGGCTATTGAGCCCATCGATCGGTTTCGGCATACATCCCGCCGAATAGGTGTTTCCGAATCCGGCCAGAGTGCTGGTACACGATCCGAAAACCATTTTCTTCAATGGGGATCTTTTGATCTCATCCACGGTATAGGCCCTGCCGTTACGATCGAAGTAGTAGGAGATCCCATCGATTTCGGTTCCATTCCCCAATATAACCATCAGGGCAAAATCGGTCTTTAACCCCTGGTAATAGAACATCTCAAAAGACTGCCGCAATGCCGCAATACACCCTCCAATACAGGAACCTTCAATTGCCTTAACATCATCCGGCATCACTTTCTCTATGGAATCAAATTTCGGTGCCCGACTATTGGTATGACCCACCAGAAACGTGACATTGGGAAATTTCCGATAAAACTGATCACTCAGCAGGGTTTGATCCGCTTTTCGAAACGGTGTGACTTTCTCCCTACCGACGATGATCACTTTTTCATCGCCGAATCCTCTTGAAACAGCATCTGTCAACAGCTCAATGGTTTCAGGATCAATACCCATCATTCTTGTGGCCACCGTATCGGTTTCCACACTGTTATTGCCGCTGATCAAGACATGGGATCTGACCGGATCTACAGGAGCCGGCGTATCCCCTTCACCGCCGATTATGCCGTCAATAATCACCAGATCAGGTTTGAACAGGTAAAGTATGTCCACCAGTTTGTTGTTGATCTGATAACTGTGGTTCTTCTGCCTGAGATTGTAAGGGATAGTTCCCATGGCATTCTTAAATCCGAGGGTCACCCCTGTATAAAGATTGGTTTTCATCTTCGGCACGGAAATATAGAAGGCTTCTCCTCTGACAACCTCACTGAATATCCTGGGGATATAAATCTCCTTCATCACTTTCGCCTTGGGAAGAATATACCGATCTATAGGTTGCTCCTCTACCGCCAGTAACTGAAGATGAAATCGTTTCGCCACCCTGTCAATCCCTGAAATCTTAAATGAAGCATGCGTCGGCATGCCCCGTCCAGAGCCCTCAACAATAACAATATCATCAGTGTAGTTCAGTAAATAGCGAATGATAGACTCAAAAACCCTTGGATCTGTAGATTCAGGATAATTTTCGTCCTTAAACCCGATTTTATGAAAAACCGATACCAGATTGGGTTTAATAATAATCCTTTTATCCTTGATGCTCCCGGTGAAATCGATTCGACGATCCAGTTCCTCCAGGTTTTGAATGACTGTCCTGTCAATATTGCGAATATCCTGCCGATCATAATAGGCCTTTGATCCGTAATTGTCCGGCAGGGCTACATAATCGACCAAATAGTCACCCTGCGGGGCTTCCGTAATAACAACCGTGCTGTTTGTATCCATTTTAAGACTCCATAGTTTTTAGAGTGCACTCCATATTTTAGATATTAAGATTTTGACAAATATCCGTCAAAGGAAAAATAGAGTGCGATCTATTTTTATCGTTATTACTTCTTATCAGATTATTATTAAAAGGTTACGAGGAGGATGGATTATTGAAGTTGGAATTATGATTAACCGAAATAGCTGAGGATTTTAAATATTGGAAGATGTGAAGCTTTATTCCTGATGGGATCAATGGCAAACCATCCTTCAAGATGGTCTGCCACAGATCTAAGAAAGGAGTTAAAACTTATAACCTGCGATTAAACTGACATGCATATTAAAAGGGATTTGCAGGTCACTAAGAGATTGATTACTATAATCATTTAAAGTTCCATCGGTTTCATAAGCCTGCATGCAAAAATCGCAGTTGCCCCCTATGAACCAATGATTGAGTAAGTAATTGATCTCCAACCGGCCACAGGCAGCCAAGGAAGACGTGTTTAAATTTTCCGCATCCAACAACCTGTTAAAGGAGTATCGTTGATACATAAAACTGCCGCCCACTTCCACATCCACCTTAAATTTGGGCAGAACATTATACACGGCAAATACCCCGATACCAAGATATCTTCCGGATGTGGAAGAGTTTGCATACTTGGTGCAAAATTCTGTCTGTTTATCTTCATCCTGGCAATTAAAAGCGGAGGTTGACAATTGACCGAAACTGGATGTTACTTCATAACTGAACTGATCAAGTGTCCTTTTTACGCCAAGATGCATAACAGTACCGGATAAGGCAGTGGAGCCGGATTCGGTTTGTTCTGTTCCGGAATCATCGTCGTATGAAAACTTGTAATTCAAAACCGCCATATGAAACCCAAAACCGTAGTTGAGACGGTACCCATCCCTATTGATTTTAACCCACGGGGTGTCCTCTTCTTCGACCGCGGAAACAACTGGTATATTATACTCTTCTTGCGGAAGCTGGCTCAGATTTGAGAGTTCCTGGTCTTTTCTCACAAAAAAGAATTCCCCTATTTCATCATCAGCAATATGTAGTCGGCCGTATTCCGGAGTTTGATCCGCCATTGCGTTTTTGACCTCTTTTCTCAGGTTTAACGCCAGTTCCGATGCACTGATGGGTTCTGTTCGTTTTTGAGAAAGAATATCCAGCAGCTTACCTGCAAAAACGGAATTATCGTCCCAGCCCTGATCGCTTACCGGTTCCAGTCCGCCGGAGGTGATGATTTGTCTACTCTTTCTGGTCGAAAGATCCCGAAAATATCGCGAATGTATTTCCGCTCCCCTGGTTCGTCTGATCAATGATCCGCTGAAGCAGGAATCCGCCATCACCAGTGTATGTCTGGACTGAATCGATTTTATTTTACTCAATATGGTACTGGTTGGCAAAAACAACCGCTGGGAGTTTGGTTCCCCTGCATCACTTGGAATCCAATAACCTTCATCTTCTCCGGGTGGATAATAGCCGTGACCGGCGTAATAAACCAGAAGATTGGTGTCCTCATCGGACATCTGTTTGATATTATTGAAAGCGCTGATAATTTCCTCATAGGTTGCATTCTCAATCAGGATAACATCCTGTTCTTCAAACAGGTATTCGGACGTTAACACACGCTTCAGTTCTTTAATATCCCTGATCGGCGTTTTTAAAGATTGCCAGTTCGAATCTCTGTACTCGTTTATTCCTATCAACAACGCTTTGTATTTTCCGGGACTGTATTTTTCATCAGCGTTCAAACGTGAGATTTCCAACTCCTGGTTTATATCATCCAGACTTATCTCTTTTAAGGAATCGATTCTCAGCTGTTTAATGAAAGCATTATTTAAATCCGGCGAACTGTTCAACCGTTCCAGGATATAGGCCACTCTGGCAGGTTTTTGTTGCTGTTGAAACCAGGCCGCAGCGGCTATCAGGTCATGAGCCCTCAGTTGGGTCGGTTGTGATGAAGGTTCCAGTGCCACTTGAAGCCAGATTTCCTCAAAGTCTTCTTCTCCTTGCCCTTCCCGATTACCACCCCTGACTCGGGACTGGGTGATATAGTCTCTGGGGGATACCAGGTTTTTTAAAAAGACAAGAGTATTCTCAAAAACAGAGGCCTGCTGTTTGAAAACATCGGCTAAAAGAAAAACACCCGACGTTTTCAACTCCACCATCTTTTTTCCTGCCTGTAAAAAAAGATGGCTGGAGGGACTCGTCTCAACCCATGGATACTCGACCGGTGAAACCTCCTGTCCGATTCTGGCAGGATGCTTCTGTTTATTCTGGTCCAACAGATAGACATCCCCTCTGAATAGCACCAGCGTCACAGGCTCTTCCGCTCCATAGGATTTTCCAGTAAGCAGAAGCAGACAAAAGCAGATGGAAACCAGCTGTGAAAACATCCGGTATTTGGTGATGGGTCTTTCCTGTTTTCGATTTTTCATTCCGGCCAACATTTACGGGAAACTAAATAAAATTAAGAATATCTTCGATTTTCGATCCTTGCTGTCATCTGGCACTGAAAATCAGACAAAATCAATAAGGCATTGTCTACAAATCTAACATGCATCAATTTTATACAGCAAGCTCATTATGGTCTAACCAATGGGTAATCTCAGCTCTGCTGTCCAGGTTTGTTCTCTGCCTCCGAAATCCAGCTGATATCCTCCCCTGGGATAAGCCCAGGACAGTCGTTCCTTCAGGTTTCTCAGCCCTGTTTTTGATGAGGTTAATTTTAAGCCCTCCCGATAAGGATTTCCAACCCTGAAGACCAAAAACCGATTCTGCCGGCTTAAATCGACTTCAATTTCTGCTGTGGTAACGCCAGTCTGTTTGATATACCCTTCAGTGTACTTGACTGCATTCTCAACCAAGGGAAAGAATACATGCCAGGGAGCCGGGACACTGTTGAGCTCTTCATCCAGAGTTAGTTTAAAGATCAGTTTTTCTTTAAAAATCAGCCGTTGCTGGTTGAGATAGGATTTGAGATATTCCAACTGGATACCGGTAGCAACCAGGGACTTATCACCATACTTTAAGGAACTTCGCAGCATCTCCGCAAATTCAACCAGATACTCTTTAGCCGCCTTGGGATCATGGCCAATCATCACACTCAATCGAGAGAACTCATTAAACAAATGATGAGAATGCAACTCATTTGTCAGGTAATCAATTTTTGTCTGCTTTAATTGCAGTTCAGTCTCCATCCTGAAAAAACGTTCCTGAACACTATGCACTAAAACAATCACCAGAACGTAAAAACTGATAGATAAGGCCGGCAACACAAATGGAATTTCTAAGTTCTTAAAAGCAAAAGCCCATCCCGAGCCAACAAGCAGCATCAGAATAATCAACAAAAAGCCAGGCAAGGCAAAGGGAGATCCTTTATAGATCGTTATAACTGTTATACAGATCAGGAAAAAAAAGAGCACGATGGCGACCGTAACAGGCGACACTGAATCAAAGCCCCGCTGACCTGCAATCATATCCAGCACCTGGGCTATCACCTCTGTCTCCTGGAGCATCATCTCTGGAGACGAAAGCGGTGCCCTGTATAATGGATACAAATCTGGAAAACCGGCACCTAACAAAACAATCTTATCCTTCAAGGCAAAATCAGGTAGCTGGCTGAGCTCGTGTGCTTTAATCACCGGATAACTCAGGATTTTTTTCCCCTCACTTTCCTGTTGGATCGCTGCAAAATTTATTTTCAGCCACGGTATTTCCGGATTCTCAAAGTTCCCCTCTTTCCCTTTGACAAGCCGGTAATGATCCAGAATCTTAAGATAAAGCAGATCCGTGCTCTGACAGGTGAGTGCTGATGCACAGACTTCCTGAACAGTATCAGAGGAATCCAGTCTGAACCTTAAGGTTCCCTTGTCTAATGCCACCTTTGTGAATAACGGATGAGCCGGATAAAACGGATCACTTCTCAAAATAACATTCCCGGCAGTCTCTATCGCTGCTGTCAATTCATTATCCGCTGACGGATTGCTTGTTCTGTCCAGGAGAATATTCATTCCAATCAGGGCGGGTTGGTAATTTGATAGTTCAGACACCAGCTCTGCCAGCCAGCTTCTGTCAATGGGAGATCTGGATGCTCCTGCGGGAAGGGAATTGTCATCGATCAGCACCAGTATAAGAGGCAGATCAGCCACTTCGGGTTGAGAAAAATGGGTTCTTAAGAGGTAAAAATTCGATTGGAATCTGTTTTCCCAGTCCCGAACGATGTCTGTTTTTTGCAGAAAAATCGACAACAGGCTGTACAAAAAAGCAAATGCAATGAGAAAACATAATAGACGAATTTGCCGCAAAGATGTATTGTCCGAGAAACTAGACCTTATCATTTTAAGCCTCAAGAGTTACCACATATCCAGGGTTGGAAATGCAAGTTATTAAAGCTGTAATCGTAGATGACGAAGAATTTGCCATCATTGACATCAAAGACCACCTTTGTGCTTATCCGAATATTGAAGTTATCGGCACATTCTCCAACGGAAAAGAAGGTCTCGACGGTATCAACAGACTAAAGCCCGATCTGATCTTTGTTGACATCGAAATGCCGGAATTAAACGGTTTTGAGATGCTGGGTCGTTTGTCATATTCCCCGGTGGTTGTTTTTTGTACCGGGTTCAGCAAATATGCCATTGAGGGATATGAATATGATCCATCCGATTTTCTCTTAAAACCGATTAAGGTGCAGCGATTTGATATCGCCATGCAAAAAGTGTTTAAGGATATCGATCACCGTCTCCTGGAGCAACGATTGTTTCGCCAAAAGCAACAAGTTGGTTATCTGCTGCTTGAGTTTCGTGATCTTCATGGAGATTCCCGAAAAGTCTATGTATGGCCGGATGACATTGTCTATGTCCAGCCCCAGGAAAACAATGCCAACTACATTGAATATCATCTTTCAGATGCAACCTGTTACATCGTTAAAAAACCGCTGAAAAAAGCACTGTTGGATCTGGAACCCAAAGGCTTTGTCCAGGTCCATCGCAGTTTTCTGGTTAATAAATCAAAAATAAAAGAACTTTTCAAAAACGAAACCCTGGTACTGAGAGGAGCAAATCCTGTTCAGATTCCCATCAGCAAAGGATACCGCAAGATTGTGAAAAACCTGATGGTATCCATCCATGCCGAATGATTCGTGTTGCCTGCTTGTTCAACAGGCAACAATTAACCTTAAAAGGCGTAGCCGATAGACAGCGTGCAGATATAGGGAATCTGTTTCTCGTTGGATTTAATCTGTTTTTTCCAGTATTCCATGTCTGCCTCACTGACAGCGCTCGTGCTGGAAACCGTTACTTCGGCTTCTTGTCTGCCGAGACCTATATTAAAAGCTGTTCCGAGGGTCAGTCCATTCCCAAAAATATGATTGATACCCCAACCCAGTGCCAAGCCCGACCAGGCCTCGTACTCTACCAGGGCTTCCAGACCTGTTGTATAGGTATTCTCGCCAATTTCTCTCTCTTTAGTCTTATAGGTAATGGTTGAGGTCTGTTCACCCCGATACATTCCCCCAAGTGAAAAATAAAGTCCGAAATCCCAAGGAGTGAACCGCATTTCTGCTAAATAAATGGGATCCAATTCCGATTCGGATTTTCTGACACCATCCTGCCCATACACTTCACGACTATCACAACAATCATCATCGTCATCATCATTGCTGCTATTATCATATTCATAGCTGTGTGCGTCATCCCACTGGTTTCGATTATCAAAAAAAGCGGAACCGGTTAAACCGATATAAACGACATTGCTTAATTGATAACCCAGATGTAACCCGGCACCTGGAGCCCCTGTGTAAGGTCTTGCCGATGCCACCGTTCCTACCAGCTGAATTTGTAAGGGATTAGACTCTCGTCTTTCGGTATGCATGAATTTGACTCCCTCTTCAACCTCTTCAACGGCAATGACGCTATCCTGGGTTTCCTGGGAATCTGTTAAAACCTCTGTTGACTGTCCAAAAACTGAGCTGAATGACAAACAGATGGCTATAAAAAAAAGAATTGTTAATTGGTGTTTCATTGATCACCTCCGTGTTGTTTTGGTAAAATTTACTGAATCATGACTCTACTTTCTTATAAAACTGATTAAAGATCTTTTTGAGGTGACAAATGGGTTCACTTTGTTGATAAATGATCGGTGACATCAAACGTAATCTCACTATAAATAATACCTGCACGCTGGATGATTCAATTTCAAAAATTAAGGAAAACGATATCCCATGTTACTACGATAAACAGTTTCAGCAAACGCAAAACCTCATTTTTCCTGGATACGATCAGCTTGATTTATTAATACTTGGCGGGATATGCTTATATCACCCTTTCAAAAACTGATTCCTCAAAAAGAAATATCGGAACTCAATAACATGGCCATCAGAATATTAATCACGGGCGGAACCATCGATAAAGACTATGACAAAATACAGGGTCAACTTGTCTTAACCAGATCCCATATCGATCAGATGATAGAACAGGCGCGGTGCAAACTGGATATTGTCGTTGATTCCCACATGTTAAAAGACAGTCTGTACATGGATGCAAACGACAGAACAGGCATTTTGAAAAAATGTCAGGGATTAAAGGAGGAAATAATCGTTATTACCCATGGCACTGATACCATGGTGGAAACGGCAACTGTCCTCGCCGAGAATATCCAGGAAAAAACCATTGTTCTTTTTGGTGCCATGGTTCCTTTCAGCTTTGGAGATTCCGATGCTCTTTTTAACTTCGGCACAGCGCTGGCAGCAGCACAAACTCTTCCTTACGGCGTGTACCTGACCATGAATGGAATTGTGTTCCCTTACGATAAAGTCAAAAAAAACAAAGAGGAAGGCCATTTTGAATCACGTGAGTGATTTCCCTTTCACAAATCACCAACCGTCATAAGCCAGCAATCGAATGCCATTTATAGTTGATTTAATAAGCTCCTTTGGATTCTCAACCTCCGATTGGATCATTTCCCTGATCTGCGGAATCTTAATCGGGACAGCGAAGGCCGGTGTTGCCGGAACCGGCTTGATGGTGGTTCCCATTATGGCCGTGGTTTTCGGGGGAAAGCCGTCCACCGGCATTGTACTTCCAATGCTGATTATCGCTGATCTGTTTGCCGTTCGACACTATCACAAACATGCCAATTGGAAATATATCCTGAAAGTCACACCGTGGGCTTTAGTGGGAATAATCATCGCCCTGTTTGTCGGACAGGCTGTTTCGGATGAATCCTTTAAGAGTATCCTGTCTCTTTCTGTTTTATGCGGCATTGCGTTAATGATCTGGAGGGATGTCAGAAAACCGGTTTCGATTCCGGACAATTGGTGGTTTGCAATGATTCTGGGACTGGCAGGCGGCTTCGCCACCATGATCGCCAATGCTGCCGGACCGATTTTATCACTCTACCTGCTGTCCATGAGAATCCCCAAGTATATTTTTATCGGAACCGGCGCCTGGTTTTTCCTGTTGGTGAATCTCTTCAAAGTCCCCCTGCATATTTTCTCATGGAAAACCATGACGCTGAAAACCATAAGTTTCAACCTGATCCTTGCTCCAGCCATTATTCTGGGGGTCTATTTGGGCATTCAAATCGTAAAACTGCTCCCGGAAAAGCTCTTTCGCATATTGGTAATCAGTACTGCCGCCATCTCGGCACTCTTTCTTTTTTGATTTGCCCATTATCATCTTTTAACCTATTATTTTCCAACCAGCATGATTATTTTTAACCCCCTGCCAGGCAAAAATTGAGAAGAAAAACACGATCGGGACGAGCCCGAATAGATGAGAAAATTCTGGACGGATTTCTAACGAAGGAAACCAGTTTTTTAGCAGCCGAAGAGGTCAAGGCACTTGTGGGTACAATGCGTATCACGGTTGAAGAGCTGATCAATCAGCTCCTACCCTGGGTTGCGGAGCGGGCGGTTGCTCCTCTTTCCAGGTTCAAAGTGGGAGCCATCTGCCGAGGCAACAGCGGCAATCTCTATTTTGGAGCAAATATAGAATTCACCGGGCAATCCCTGAAATCGACCATACATGCCGAGCAGGCAGCACTTGCAAATGCTCTTTCCAAAAATGAATCGGGAATACGGGCGCTTGCAGTAACAGCTCCACCCTGTGGCCATTGCAGACAGTTCTTAAACGAGTTGAATACAGCCGACAGCCTAAGAATCTATCTTCCGGGAAAAGAGGCAGTCCAACTACATGATCTGTTGCCGGTTAGTTTTGGCCCCGCTGATCTGGAGATTAAAAACCGGTTGATGGATGACCAGACTCATGGTCTTTCGCTGGAAAATATTGAACAGGATGAACTGATCTGCAGAGCTCTGGACGCGGCTAACAAATCCTACGCTCCATATTCCAAAGCCTTTGCCGGAGTGGCGATACAAACCGAAAATGGACAAATATTCACCGGACTGTATGTGGAAAATGCGGCTTATAATCCCAGTTTACTGCCTCTTCAGGCAGCACTCGCCAACCTGATTATGGCAGGTCGCCAATTCCCGGAGATTCAAAAAGTGGTTCTGGTACAGTCAAAACAGCCGCGACTGGATCATGATATTTCAGCTCAAACGCTTTTAAAATCAATATCGCCCGTCCCTCTCTCTGTTTGCGATGCGACGGAATAAGAAAATCATCCCAAAAGCACCTATTGCCAGAAACAAGGATTATGGTAGGGCGGGTTTACATCCCCGCCGGAACCAACTCAAAGGCGGCCATGTAAAGCCGCCCTACCGTTTTAAAAACTGAATTTTGTATCGAAAATATCCTTATTTAAGCGCTTATGGGGTTACATCCCCGCCGGAACCAACTCAAAGGCGGCCATGTAAAGCCGCCCTACCGTTTTAAATAGTGACTATTGCAGCATTATTCACGCATCATTAGCTGGTGCTCAATATCGGCTTCCAGAAAAACATCTCCTTTTGCCTTAAAACCATGCTTTTCGTAAAATTTCAATGCATGCACCTGGGCATGAAGTTTATACTTTGAGTATCCTTTTTCCCTGGCTGCATTCATCGCGAACTGGAGAAGTTGGTTGCCATGGCCCTGTCCACGATAAGCTTTTCTAATGGCTAGTCTCTCAAATTTAACATACTCGCCCAGAAAACGTATCCGGCCGGCCGCGAAGGGTTCATCATCCTTTACACCAAGAATGTGCATGGCAGTAAAATCCATTCCGTCCACTTCAATATTATAGGAACAATTCTGCTCCTCAATAAAAACAATAGATCTAACGGAATAAACCTTTAAAAGGTCATCCTGTGACGTAACAATTCGAAACATTTAAAAACCTCATGAATTAACTGTGATAAAACCTATCTTACCTTAACCCTGTTTCGACCTTCCAGTTTTGCCCTGTAAAGGGCGCTATCAGCATCGTTCACCAGATTATGTTTGGATTCTTTATAATCGGGAACAACACTGGCGATGCCAAAACTAATGGTTAGTTTCAGTAAATCTCCTTTGTATTCAATCCTGGTTGACTCAACTTTTTGCCTTACCTGTTCAGCCATTTCGAATGCACGCATGGAATCCGTATCAGGCATTATCACCACAAACTCCTCACCACCATACCTGGCAACCACATCCGTATCCCTTTTAAAAATACTTCTAAGGATGAGGGAGATCTGCCTAAGACATTCATCACCGGCAAGATGACCGTAAGTATCGTTTATCAACTTAAAATGATCGATGTCGCCCATAACAATGGTGAACAGACTTTTATCCCTGCTGGCTTTTTTCCATTCCGTTTCAAAAACCTCGTTAAAGAAACGCCTGTTATACAACCCGGTTAAATCGTCGATACGGATGGCTTTCTCCAGAGCTTCCGACTTTTCCTGAAGAATGACCTCGATATTCATGGCGTCCCAATATTCTCTGTTTCCACGGAAGGTAATGCCGATCATATATCCAAAAAAAAGAAGAATCATGGTTGCCAGTGGCAGATTGACATCACTGACTATCAAAAGGATTGCAGCCGGCACGACCATGAAAAAATTATATACAAAAGATAAACTGCGGTTGGGCATGAACGCCACAATCCCTCCTGAACTAAGCCCGACTGTACACATCGCCATCAACAATTTGGAGTTGGGTTCCACAGGCATGAACATGAACCAGGCAAAACCGATTCCCCATATCAATGACGTTAACCCAACAAGAACAAAAAACAGGATCGTGTTAAATCGTTCATTCAGATTATTTATTCGATCAAAAAGCAAGACGTGAAGAAACCTTAGAAAACATATCGTACAGACCGAAAAAACAAAGAAAAAGGCAAATGTCTTATATTTGAGATGACAGTCACCGGCATAAATGACAATAGGAACCAGAATGATATAAAAAATGATACCAATGGATGATCGTCTTTTCAGATCCTGCAATACCCTGTAATTCAATTTTTGTCTTTTGGATTTCATTTATTCCCTAATTATGTAACACCTTCAAATCTTAGTGTTGTTTAGGACAAGGTAATGGGTAGTTTGACAAATCGCTCAAACAAATACAAGCATTTAGGAGTCAAAACTGTCTCCCAAGGCAGAAGACGGTGTAACAGGGGAAATAGTCCCTGATCCAGGTTTCTTTACTCAACTGTATCATTACGAAAGCTTTGTCAGTCCTTTGTGACGGGATCATATCTTTCTGACCAAACCCGGCTGACATACAAAATCCTCTGTGATATTGTTGCAACTCTAAACAGCCTGTTTTTTATCCATTGGTCACCTTTCCCCGGAGAAGGGTGTGTTCTTCCAAAATATTCAATTGGATATAAAAAACATAATAAATTTGAACAATAAGGTTCTGCGATAAATGAAAAAACTTATTTTGTTATCGATTTGTTTGTTGTTTGCGGTTATTGACAGCAATGTACTATCGGCCCTCCCGAAAAAAACCGAAGACCGGAAAGTAATTACCAGTCAGGATACAATCGAGATCCGACTTATCACCTTGTCCCCCCATGATGATCTGTTCGCCTGGTTTGGCCACAGCGCATTGGAGGTGCACAATACGGTTACCGATCAAGCTTTCAGTTTTAATTTCGGTGGCTTTTATTTTGACTTTGAACACCTGTTGCAGTTTTCCCTGGGAAAATTTACCTTTTGGACTTACGCTTTGGAAACTGAGAGGGCTCTTACTCCTTACCGGCGGGAAGATCGCCACATCGTTTTCCAAAGCCTTAATTTAACCCCGGTTCAGAAAATCAAGATCAGAAAGGCATTGATTGAGTATCTAAAGCCCGACAAGCGCTACTATCAATACGACCATTTTCTGGATAACTGCTCCACTCGCATCAGGGACATCATTGACGAAGCCCTGGACGGTGCTTTAAAAGATCAAACCCAGCAGCCGGCAGACTTGACGTTCAGGGAATTTGTTCATCGCATGACCTACAATTACCCCCATATTGACTTTATGGTGATGTTTCTGATGAACGACCAAATTGACAAACCAATAACCCAATGGGATTCAATGTTTCTTCCGGACAGGCTGATGGCTGTTATCCAATCGTCGCATACTCCGTTTATAAATAATAATGGTAATGCTCCTCTTGTTGCAATAAAGAAAGAAGAAAACAGGGGAAAGGGAATCCCTTACTATTACCCAAAGGCTACTGCAGCTGATACAGTTACCAGGGAGCTTATCTGGGGTACGATTTTACTGGTCTTATTTGGGTTCAACGCGATATTCTATTTAAAAAGAAAAAAGGTGTTTCTCAGGTTATACCCTGCGATTGTATCGGGTTTCGGCCTGATTTTCGGTTTACTTGGAACAACTCTCTTTTTTATGATGTGCTTTACAGAACACAAAGATACCTACTGGAATGAAAATATTCTGCTGATAAATCCAATCACGTTGTTTCTATTACCCGTTGGGATCATAAGAGTTTTTAATAGGGCAAAACCCGCTTTTGCATGGTTATCTGTTTCTGCAGGTTTAATTGCCTTCAGTGGTTTGATATTAAAACTGCTTCCCGCTTTTGACCAGGTAAACGGGCAGCAATTAAGAATACTGCTGCCGACATTAATGGTAATTGCGATCACAGGGATTTTGGATTTGAGCATTAATAACCACTTGTCCTTTGTTAACAAATTAAGAAAAAAGAACTGGAGATGAAAAGAAGAAATACTGCCATATTGATTTTTGACGATGTAGAGGTTTTGGACTTTGCGGGACCCTTTGAGGTTTTTTCCGTGACAGATGAACTCAGCGATTACCAGAGGCTAAATGTCTACACGGTTGCGAGGGAAGATCAGCCAATTACAACCAGAAACGGACTTTCTGTTAACCCCAAATATACGATAAAAAATGCTCCCAAGCCCGATATTCTTATCATACCGGGAGGGGAGGGAACCCGGGAAGTGATTGAACAGGGAGATGTCATCACCTGGATTTTCCAGAATGCCGTCTCTGCTGAAAAGGTTTTTTCTGTCTGCTCGGGAGCATTATTATTGGCTAAAGCCGGTTTGTTAAAAGGATTGAAAGCAACAACCCATTATCAGGTATTCGACGTCCTGGAATCCATTGCACCCGATACCCGGATTATTAAAGGACAGCGTTTTGTTGACAATGGTAAAATAGCAACATCAGCTGGAATCAGCGCCGGGATTGATTTAAGTCTGTATGTGATCGAACAGATGTTTGGCGCTGAAATAGCCGATTCAACTGCAGACTACATGGAATACAGGAGATTATAAATGCATTATCTCTATCTGGTCATAGCAATCATTGCAGAAGTCATTGCCACTTCCCTGCTAAAATCTACGGAGGAATTTACCAAACCTTTGCTGACAGTTGTCGTTATCGTGGGATACCTGATCTCGTTTTATTTTTTAACCTTGACTCTGCGTGTCATCCCGGTCAGCATCACTTATGCTGCATGGACCGGCCTGGGAGTGGTACTGGTATCCATTACCGCTTTTTTCCTTTACGATCAGACCCTTGATTTAGCTGCGATTATTGGAATAACATTGATTATTAGCGGTGTTGTTATCTTGAATCTTTTTTCCAAGGCCGTTGTTCATTAAACATTTCAGAAAAAACCAACGGGGACCAAATTGAGAACCGATTGGAAAAGGGTGTTTTTATTGATTTTTATTGAGGAGCCAAATGGTTAAAAAAATAGAATCACCAGCGGTTGTTGAAGCTGCCGGTAATAAGCCGAAGGTCATTTCCGAATTTATTGGCCGGGTAAACACAAATACTGAAGCCTTAAGTGTTGCCCATATGAAAAGCCCGGCAGGGTGGGTCGAGCCTGGGCAAACGCCTGAATTTGATGAATATACAATTGTATTAAACGGCAAACTCCTGGTAAAATCCAAGGAACAGACTCTTGAAATCAAAGCGGGTGAAGCCGTTATCGCCTACGCCGGTGAGTGGATTCAATATAGCACTCCAGATTCAGAGGGTGCTGACTATATTGCCGTTTGTCTTCCGGCTTTTTCTCCGGGAACTGTCCACAGGGATGAATAAAACCGGATTAAGAGTTAAACAATCAAAAAATTATTTCCTTTATAAACTAACAGCTAACCGCTTAACAACTATCAACGATATTTTTCCGTAAAAACGCCATGAAAAAAGCAGAAAGAGCACTGCATCTATTCTCTGAAGGATATATCTGCACGCAAGCAGTCCTGTCAACCTATGCGGAGCAGTTTGGACTTGACTATGAAACCTCACTGAAGTTGGCAACGGCTTTTGGAGGGGGATTGGCACGCAGAGCCGAGGTTTGTGGTGTAATAACCGGTTCCTTGATGGTTATTGGGTTAATGCATGGAAATACTGACGTTGAAGATACCGCTGCAAAAGAGAAAACCTACCTGCTTGCTCAGGAACTTATGAAACGGTTTGAACAGAAATTCGGGGCTTTAAAATGCAGATCCCTGTTGAATGAAGATATTAGCAATCTCGAAGGGTTGGAACGAGCGAGAGAGGAAAAATTATTTGAAACACTCTGCCCTGAATATATTAGATATACCATTCAGCTCCTCGAAGAAATCCTCTAACAGATTTTCATCATTCACTACTGAATCTGGCTATTTTCCCCGACAGTGATTGTTCATGGCAAGATTGACAACATTGATAACGGCAATTGAAGGATCTCTCTCTCGAATACAAGAGTCCTTCGTTGTTTTGGAATAACAGGGGTTACTCAGCATATTGTCTCAAACAATCTTATTCTACATAGCCTACGAATACTGCCCTCCTATTTTGCCGCTTCCGAGTCGCGGCACCTCCATGTAACCTCCTCAGGATTCACAAAGTTAATTTTCTTGCTGTATTTGCCCCAATGGATAACAATAACAGCATATAATGTTAGGGTTTTAATAAACCGCAGGAATGCCAAGAATTTTAACAACTGAGTTGAGGGTGTTATCAAACCTTTTCTCAGGAAGATTAAAAGAGAGAGGATCTTAAACCGAAGGAGTTTGTTTGATGAATACAAAAATAAATAATCCGAAGTTGCATCTGAGCGGTTTAACAGAGGAAGAAGTCGCGGCGAGCAGACTCAAACATGGTGTCAATGAACTGACCCCACCCAGCAGAGATCCGTGGTGGAAGCAATACCTTGAGAAGTATAACGACCCCGTTATTCGAATCTTGCTGATTGCTGCATTTATTGCCTTGCTGGTCGGGTTGACAGATGGTCATTATTTTGAGGCGTTGGGGATTTTAATTGCAGTATTACTGGCAACAACTCTGGCATTTTTAAATGAGTATGCTGCCAATCGAAAATTTGATATTTTAAATCAAGTCAGTGATGAGGTGCCGGTCAAGGTTATTCGAGACGGAAGCTATCATTCAATTCCCCGAAAAGAGGTGGTGGTAGACGATCTTGTCATGGTCGAAACCGGAGAAGAGATACCGGCTGATGGTTTTTTGGTAGAGGCGGTTTCGCTTCAGATCGATGAATCGCGTTTAACCGGTGAATCGTTACCGGTGACCAAAAGACATACTGAACATCAGGATAAATCAGCCCATTCCACGGCTTATGCCGAAGACTTTCTTCTAAGAGAAACCTTTGTCCGGGATGGCCATGCCATCTTCAGGGTATCAGCGGTCGGTGATCACACCGAAATCGGGAAGACAGCCAGGGCTGCCGGCGAAGCATCTGACGTAAAAACCCCTCTGAATAAGCAGCTGGAAAAACTCAGTAAAATTATTGGGCTTTTCGGATTTACTATTGCATTATCCGTCTATATCGCCCTGGTGGTAAGAGGGGCGGTAACCGCTGAACTGGTCATGTCCCTGCAACAATGGTCCGTGATGAGCCTCCTTTCAGTCAGTGTTTTCATCGCTATATTACCGGTTTGGTTACCGATGGGTTATGACTTTTTTGAATTGATTGGTCATCCCCGGAAAAAACCTGACTGGTTAACTTCAAGCACCATTAAGTCCTGGTTGATTTCATTCTCTTTTGGTTTGATACTTATCGGTAGTGGGATCGGGATCGGTGTTCTGACCGATTGGTTGCCCCCGCAAATCCAAAACTGGTTACCGGGTGGTGTCGGAACGGAATTTCTGAATTATTTCATGATCGCTGTCACAATTATTGTGGTGGCAGTCCCTGAAGGCTTGGCCATGAGCGTAACCCTCAGTCTGGCCTATAGTATGCGGAAAATGACGGAATCAAACAACCTGGTGCGTCGAATGCACGCCTGCGAAACCATTGGGGCAACCACAGTCATTTGCACCGATAAAACCGGGACATTGACACAAAATGTGATGAACGTGCAAATGGCTCATTTCGACATATTGCCCGAAGATCCCAAACCGGATATGGTCAGCATGGGGGAAAAACTGGTAGTGGAATCAATTGCAGCAAACAGTACTGCCCAGTTGGAATATGCTGCGGAAATGCCGAAAGTCATCGGCAACCCGACGGAAGGAGCCCTTCTGCTCTGGCTCAATAAATGCGGTCTTGACTATCTTGACAACCGAAATCTCTTCAAAGTCGATCAACAGTGGACATTTAACACTGAACGCAAATTTATGGCAACCCTGGGAACCTCGGAAACTATCAATCAATCCATTCTTTATCTGAAAGGAGCCCCTGAGATCATTCTGGATCGTTGTCAAAACCGCTATACGGTTGAAGGAATCAAACCGCTATCTGATGCCAGATCATCCATCGAAAAAGAGTTACGCGACTATCAACAACGGGGAATGAGAACCCTTGCCTTTGCTGTCGGGACTGAAAAAAACCATTTAATATCAGGTAAAATTGAAGAGATTGCCACCAACCTCATCTGGCTGGGTTATGTCGCCATTGCTGACCCGATTAGGGAAGAGGTGCCGGAAGCCATTCAATCCTGCAAAAAGGCCGGTATCCAGGTAAAAATGGTAACCGGTGATGTATCGGAGACAGCCAAAGAGATCGGACGTCGCACCGGACTGTTGAGTGAAAACGAAATCCCGGAATCCAGTATCACGGGAACAGAATTTGGACTGATGGATGACAACGAAGCAGCCATCGCTGTTCAAAAACTAAAGGTGCTTTCAAGAGCCCGCCCCATGGACAAATTGAGATTGGTAAAATTGTTACAACAGCAAAATCATGTGGTGGCCGTCACTGGTGACGGCACCAATGATGCCCCGGCGCTGAATCATGCCGATGTCGGACTCGCCATGGGAAAAACGGGAACTGCAGTAGCCAAGGAAGCCAGCGATATTGTGTTGTTGGACGATTCCTTCAACAGTATTGTCAATGCCGTAATGTGGGGAAGATCACTCTATCAGAACATTCAGCGTTTTGTTTTATTCCAGATAACGATCAACATCGCAGCACTTTGCGTCGCCCTGGTCGGGCCTTTTATTGGTGTCAAATTGCCCCTGACCGTCATTCAAATGCTATGGATTAATCTGATTATGGATAGCTTTGCCGCTCTGGCATTGGCAACAGAACCCCCCAGTAGAAAGGTGTTGGACAGACCGCCTCGTCATCCGGATGATTTTATTGTTTCTCCACCGATGCTGAAACAGATTTTGATGACAGCGGGTGTGTTCTTCGGGGTGATGATATGGTTTCTTCTCTATTTTTTAAAAGATTCAATTGTTACAGCCAGAGAGTTATCCCTGTTCTTCACCTTGTTCGTCCTGCTCCAATTCTGGAACCTGTTTAACGCCAAAGTCCTGGGTCAGCAACGATCAGTTTTTGTGAGGTTTTTTGAAAACAAGGCATTTGTCTTCATAGCCGGGGTGATTATGGGAGGTCAGATCCTGATTGTTCAATTTGGCGGACCTTTTTTCCGAACAGTGCCTTTGGCCCTCAATGATTGGCTTATCCTGCTACTGGGCAGCTCTGTTGTTCTTTGGATTGGTGAAATCTGGCGTTTTTTTCAGCGACTTCGATCATGAATATTGCGTTGAACTTCGTAATAGCATGGTAGATCCCGGATCGAGTCCGGGATGACACAGTGCGAACCAGCTCAGCTGAGGTGCGTTTTCTGTATTGTGACACAGTCTGTTGTGCCGGAATTTGGGTGTATGAGCCTTTGGTTTGATTAACAATATTCTGGGGTAAACCCGGATTTTATCAGTAACACACTAAACCCTCCATAAGACGCTTTTTCAGGAGTGAATTCGATGTCAGCAGCAAAAAAGTTTGGCACTTTCGGCGGTGTATTTACCCCCGCCATTTTAACAATCCTCGGTGTGATTATGTATCTGAGATTACCGTGGATTGTAGGTCAGGCAGGACTCTATTCCGCCATCGGTATTATTGTGGTCGCCCACATCATTTCCATCACTACCGGGCTGAGTGTGTCTTCGATTGCAACGGACAAAAAAGTAAAAACCGGTGGGACCTATTATATGATTTCCCGAAGCCTGGGACTTCCGATCGGCGGCACATTGGGATTGGCACTTTTTGTTGGTTTGTCTTTCAGTGTCAGTTTATATCTGATCGGATTTTCCGAAAGTTTTTTAGGATTCTGGGGATTCGAAGTCACCAAAAACAGCATCCGACTGGCCGGAACCATTGCTTTACTAGCTGTCACCGTTATAACATTCATCAGCACAAGCCTGGCGTTAAAAACCCAGTTCTTTATCCTACTGGCAATTATTCTATCCCTCGGTTCCATCTTTTTAGGATCATCTCCAGCCGTTCCACAGGAACCTCTATTAACACCCATTGCTGGTGCTGCCCCCTTTATCGTTCTGTTTGGCATCTTTTTCCCCGCGGTAACTGGATTTGAAGCGGGCGTATCCATGTCGGGAGATCTGCAGAATCCTAAAAAATCGATACCAATAGGTACTATTGTTGCGATTAGTGTGGGACTGGTAGTTTACGTCGGCATGGCCATCTTCTTAACATTTCGGGTAACTTCCGATCAACTGGTGAACAACCCGAATATACTGCTGGAAATTTCCCTGTTCTCGCCATTGGTACTGGCAGGAATCTGGGGTGCCACTTTGTCATCCGCTCTTGGCAGTATCCTGGGCGCTCCCCGTATTTTGCAGGCCATCTCCATTGACAAAATAACACCAAAATTCTTTGGAGTGGGTTTTGGTAAGGAGAACGAGCCCCGTAATGCGTTGTTGTTAACATTTGTAATTGCCGAAGTGGGGATCCTGATTGGAGAACTGGATGTCATCGCCCGTGTTGTATCCATGTTTTTCATTGCCACCTATAGTTTCCTGAATATGAGTTGCGCCATCGAAAACTGGGCAAGCCCGGATTTTAGACCCGATTTTCGAGTCTCAAAGTATATCAGTATCCTGGGATCAATAACCTGCCTGATCGTAATGATTCAGTTGGATCTCATTGCGATGATCGGGGCAATCTTGATTCTTTCCGCCCTGTTTTTCTATTTAAAACGCAAAGAGCTGACTCTGGAATCCGGCGATACCTGGGAAGGGGTCTGGTCTTCTGTGATCAGGGCGGGGCTGGATTATCTCAACAAAGGAAAGGTGCAGCAGCGCAACTGGCGACCAAATATCATCCTGTTCAGCGGGGGAAGTTCGGCCCGACCTCATTTGCTGGACCTGGGACGGCGGATGGTAGATAAACGGGGCATGCTCTCCAATTTCGACCTGGTGGAAGCTGAAGGGTCGAAAATGCTCTTTCGAAAATCGGAACAGTCCATTAACAAAGAGGATGAAGCCATCAGGGGTATTTATACTCGTCGAGTAGGATGTGATGACGTGTACACAGCCATGGAAACAATTTCAAAGTTTTACGGGTTCTCCGGTATTGAACCGAATACTGTTTTAATGGGATGGGGTCGCAACAGTGAACGTCCTGAAAAACTGGTTCATACTATAAAAACCATCATCAGTCTGGACTACAATCTGATGTTGCTGAGCTATGATGAAAGCAGAGGATTTGGTGATCATCGGCAGATTGATGTTTGGTGGCGTGGTATCGGTAATACTATTGCATTTGCGGCTTCCCTGTGTCGATTCTTAACTACTTCCGATGAATGGCAGCATGCCTCCATACGATTTTTGTTGATTACCGATCATACGGCTTTGATCGAGCGGCTGCACCAGGTTGTAAACCGTGTAGTAGAGGATTTCCGTGTCGATGCCTCCATAAAAATTATAAACAACGCCGTGGAACAGAAACCGTTTTACGAAATCATCCAGCGGGAATCAAAGGATGCCGATCTGATCATCAATGGTATTCCGGATATTCAAACGGGCGAAGAAAATCTGTACGTCAGTAAAACCAATGCCATTATCGAAAGTCTGGGAACAGTGCTATTGATTCGGGCTTCCTCCTTTTTCGGGGATGACTATTCCGATGTGATTCATGAAGCGGAATTCCCTGTTTCAGACATCAAACGCCCCGGTTTGATCGATATAGATCAAAAAATAGAGATCGATTTGCCGGATGACTCTACAGGGAGAGTAAAGAGGCTGTTGAATCTGTTATCGGTTGTTAACCATCATTTTGAAAAAGAGTACCTGCATCAATTGCAGCAGACTGTTGAAGTGCCGATTCTAGCGCTCCAGTCTTTGATAAAAGGGAGTGTAGATACCATTCGTAAACAATACCCTGACAATGAACGGATTAAGAATCACAGACTTATCACCCGAGTATTGGGAGATTTTTTGTTTCAGTTGCAGAACAGATTGTTCAGTCATGTAAAAGATACGGATATTTTCAAGAAAGGACTGCTGATCGAATCAATAGAATGGGTCAAGACGAAAACTGATTCGATTCCGGGAGGACTCCCCCATTATTTAAAAGTACCGCGTCAGAAAGAGCAATTGGTACCTGTTGTTGGAGATCCCATCATAATCCGAATAGATAAGCTGCTCAAGCGTCTCAACCTCCGACTTTTTAAGCGCCCGGCAATGAGTACTGTCCGCTTTCAGTCTCTGGTTCAATTTCATCTACAGATATTATATAGGGAACAATGGCTTGGATTTATCAACGATTATGTTATCCAGAGTCTTCAAATCTACTCAGAAATGCAGCGCACCATCGATAAGATTGTAGACAGCCTGGGAATGATCAATCAGCAATTAAAATCGAAGCCGGATTTAACAACGGAAGAGGTGTTGTTGGAACTGGACCGGAATCAGAAAGTCAGCGACAAGTTGACAGATATGAACAGCACCTTATGGCAACGTGCCGTTGGTAACCTTCAAACAGTACCTGGTCATGTGATTTCAGAGATAGTTGCCGACCTTTCGCAGTTTAATAGTCATTATCGGCTAAAAAAACGAGGTCAAATAAAAAAGAGAGCCGAGAAGTTACTGGAACAGATACTGGAAATCCCGGACACCTGGGCCATCAATCATCAGATCATGATGAAGACAGTGATGGCAGACCTGATTCTCCTCTCCTTTAAAAACAGGGTCTCCTCTGTTGTCAGAAGAACCAAAAGTGAGATCTGGGCGAGTATAGATAACAATCTCCTGGAGGAAATTGAGTACCTGATCGGACAGTTGGAAAATCTTAAGGCAGGGAAAACCTCAATAACTGAATTCCAGTCTTCTTCTGCCACTTGCTTCAAAAAAATGGTGAATATTCCGGAAAGCTGGCAACATCTGTCCGAAGAGATTCGCAGAGTTATAAATGACCTGCCCGAATCCGTTGAATCAGTTTTGCAGGAATCGATTCAATCGACACCTGAACCGGTCATCCAGCCCATGTCGACAATGAGCATACCGCTGAGACGTAAGGTTGAATATTTTTTTGAATCAACTTTTCTGGGTCCAATGGAGGAAGAGCTGGCAGACATTACTGCTCAATTTGAGAAAAGCACCACCAGTAGTCTGGACGTAATACGATTAATGTCCGTCACCCTTTCAGAAGCAGGGGAGACTACCTCGGATTCCCAACAGAACAGCTTCGAGTCGCTCAGTCTGATAATCGGTGATTCCGTGGGTAGACTGGACGTGGCTAAAAACAAGGTACTGAAAACCAGGGAGGAATATGATCGGTTGGTGGATCACTCTCTCAGAAATACGATGGAATCAATTAATCTGTATTCACTGGCCGGATCTTATGATCAGGTGGATCATGTAGGCAAGACAAAGAGAGAGTTCTGGATGCTGAAACAGCTCACGGAAAAATGGCATTCATTGGTTTCCGGAATGGGTATTTTTTCAACCAATCTCCTCTATCGACAATCCACCGCAACATCCAACCGAAAAAAGGCAGGATATCAGGCTCAAAAGCCCAAATCCGCTGTAGAGCATCTTCTGAGCTTTGTCGAATCCGCCTCCCCTTATCCGGAAATTGTGTCTGCCCTGCCGTTTTATTACCGGCACCTTTTTCTCAGCAAACCGCTGATAACCAAGGAATTCTGGGTCGGAAGGTCTTCGGAGATACAGAGAGCTTCCATTGCCATTAACCGATTCAAAAGCGGAATACCAGGAGGATTGGCGGTCACCGGATATCCCGGTTCCGGAAAATCAGCCCTCTGTAGGATGATTGCCACAAAATTCTTTGAAAAACAAAAAATCTGGCACCTGACTCCTCCGGAAAGCGGTTCCGCAGATCCGGATCTGTTCGAATCAAGACTGAAGGAAGCACTGGATATGGCTCCCGGAGAATCACTTCATCAGTTCCAATGGCCGAAAAACAGCATATTGATAATCGATGACATTGGCAGTTGGTGGCAACGACTTGATGGAGGTTTCCGGGTGATAAGTCGGATAACCGAACTGATCAGAGAGATAGGTGATCGTTGTTTGATTCTGATTAATGCCAACATCGCTACTTTTAATTTTTTAGGGGAGTTGTTGGATCTTGATCCCTATCTGCTCGACATTATTTCCTGTGATCCCTTTGATATCAAATCTCTAAAAGAGATCGTCATGGTTCGTCATCATTCCACCGGATTAAAGCTCAACTTTAATGGGAGATCAGAGGATGAATTAAGCAGCTGGGCCTTGGCCAGGCTTTTTACCCGCAGTTTCAGCGATTGTTCGGGGAACGTCGGATTGGTGTTAAAAAAGTGGATTCGCTGCATCGATACGGTATCAAAAGACAATCTAAAGCTGGTTGTACCCGACCTTCCTTTATTGGACGAATTAAGATATCTGGAAAGTAACCAGTTGATCCTGATTACCCAGTTGTTACTTCATACCCGATTGTCCCGTTCTGCGTTGGCCGCCATCATGAAAGTGGAACCGGACCATCTTAATGTTGATCTGCAGCTATTGCACAGGGCGGGAATCCTGTTCATTTCCAGGAATGATATCATTGAACCGAACCTGTTCGTAGTGGATTATCTGTTTCAACACCTGCAACAAAAAGGATTAATATGATTGAGCTGATTCCCCCGGTTGTAGAATCCCACTGGATCGAGTTTTTGATTTGGACTGCAGTGATACTGTCAGTCCTTTGGGTGCTGCGAAAGCTGGAACTCTTTGGAAAATTCAAACCCGGTCGTGTGCGTATGCTTCGCAGGCTGATTCCCATGGTAGACGCGATCGGGGCTGTGTTGATCGTTTTATTGTTGGGCAGTATTTTATTTAAGGACCAACCGACATACCGTATTGGATTTACCGTTGCCGTATTTGTCTTTATTCTCTGGCTACTACGGATCTCCCTGCTGGATGTTGTTTCCGGAATTATTCTTCGCTTTGAACACTTATTTAGCCCGGGAGACCAGATCGATTTTGGCGAAGGCAGCGGTACAATCGTAAAGGTTGGTCTGCGTTGTCTGGATATAACTGTGGATAAAGGCAAACAGATCTCTATCCCTTATTCCCGGCTTTCATCAGAGTCACTGGTCAAGCTGTCTTCATCTCAGCTTGTCAAATCAGCAGTGTTCAATCTTGAGATCCCCAAATCAGCGTCAAATATTGCTGAGATTATTTCACAACTGAAGCGGGAAATAATGACACAACCCTGGTCAATTGCAGCTTTAAAGCCGACTATTGACCTCCTGGATGAAGAGTTGAAACGATCCAAATTTAAAATCACCGTTTATGCCCTGGAGCTTGAACATCTGGTTGAGATTGAACGAGCCCTGCGAGAGAAATATCCAACGCCCGGATAGGAACTTTCTACAAAGCAAAACCTCGCTATAAGAAAAAGAAGACCTTTATCACCATAAACACGTGAAGCAAGGTAACAGTGGGGAGGGGGTGCATCCCATAAGCACTTGCTTAAGCATATCTCATTAAGAGCAAGGATTATGGTAGGGCGGCCTTACATGGCCGCCTAAGGATAAGTACAGGCAGCCATGTAAAACTACCCACCATTCAGAAAATATGCATTTTGCACTAAAAATTCCCTTAAATTAGCGCTTATGGGATTACATCTCCGCCTTCATTCATTCAGTTTATTCAGGTTAAAAAATGTTAATTATTCACTAAATTACCATAGGAAAGCGCTTTTAATCTTCATCCCTACCCTCTGATTTGTAAAGAATATGTAAATAATTTTGACAGCCTACTTTTGCAACCGTATATAATCATTAAATAGTGATATTGGCTAAAAACCGAGACAAAAAATTTTAATATCACTGCAGGAAAATAATCACTGAATAATTTTGATCCCTTCAGATCATCACCTTCCTAATAAAATGAAACGTACTGTTATCATAAATGATATTCTCCCCTTTATCTTGTGGTTTGTACTCCTGGTTTTTTCCGCCATCAGCCTGGATTTTTTTCTCCATCAATTTCAATTGGAATGGATAGGGAAATATTGCGGAATACCGGGACTTCTGCTGCTGGTTGTTTCATTTATCTACTCTTTAAGAAAACGTAGGATGATCGAAGCTGGTTCACTGAAATTTCTGCTATCGCTTCATATTTACCTTTCCTGGATAGGAGCGCTTCTAATCATTATACATGCGGGTATTCATTTTAATGCGGTATTGCCGTGGTCTGCATTCTTTCTTATGCTTCTTGTTGTTATCAGCGGGTTGGTAGGAGAATACCTTTTGAAGGATGCAAGAAACACTTTGCGAATCAAGTATGCTCACCTGCTTGAAAAAGGATATTCAAAGGAAGAGGTCGAAAAGAAGGTGTTCCTGGATGCTTTTGCAGTAAAAACCATGGCCAGATGGCGAATGGTACACAAACCCATCACTCTTATTTTTGGTGCTCTGGCACTCTTGCATGTCATAACCATTTTTATGTTCTGGAGGTGGTTTTAATGGTCAAGAGATCTTCAATTCTGCTGATTGTCATCGCAATTGCCGGATGGCTGACCTATTTGTTTCCCAAGGAAGCTATCACTCCCGGGAATCTTCTGGAAAAACACAACCAACTCGAAGTAAATTGTTTAAACTGCCACGACCTCTTTCAAGGACCTTCTGACGAGAAATGTATTCAATGCCATGCAAAAGAACAAATCGGCACCTTAAACAGCAACAACCAGATTGTCGATCAGAAAAAAAAGCGGCTCTCTTTTCACGCCGGACTTGCCAGTGATTCCTGCCTGTCCTGTCACAGGGAACACCAAGGCGGTCTGGCTGCCGGATCAACGACTCAATTCTCTCACGAACTTCTGGGAATCGAAGACACGAAAAACTGCACGGAATGTCATAGCAAACCAACAAATTCAATTCATCAGCAAAGCGAACAACCTTGCTCCCAATGCCACCAAACAACCAATTGGGCGTCCACTGAAATTGATCACGATAATTATTTCAGATTTGATAAAGACCATCGAACAAATTGCTCCGTCTGCCATCCGAATTCAACCTACAAGGAATATACCTGCTATGGTTGTCACGAGCACTCACCGCGAAAAATCGAACGTGAGCATCTCAAAGAGGGGATCAGTGACTTTGAAAATTGTGCTGAATGTCATTCCAGCGGCAACGAACACGATGTCAGAAACACCAGAAAAGTCAGAATCCCGGAAAGCAGATCGAAAAGGGAAGGTTTTAAAAATCGAGACAGAAAACCGGAACACTCCCCTGATCGCCGCACGAGAAAAAAGCATCATGATAAGGATGACCATGACGACTGATCAGGCTCCCATTATAATCGGATTTGCAGATTATCCGCATATTCTGTGGTATAAATAATAGAAACTGCTATTTTTATAGTTCAGCTCGGTCTCACTAAAACAAAGCTGCGTTTCCAGTTTATTCAGGTCTCCGCAGTCCATCCGATTTTGCAGAAACTTTTTATTCGCTGCTCCAATGGAACTATATATTTTCTCAGACTTTAATTGCCAAATATCTCCTTTTTTTATTGATAGGTTTTTTTGATTGAAGAACAATGGTACATCAGTTGATTTCTTTTTATTGTAGCAGGCAACACCCTGAAGATCATTAAATAATTCTTCCCCGTCAGGAATTCTGATTAGATTTGTTTATCCAAAACTTTCGGAGATAACCGTCATGTTTGATTCAAAAAGTATATCGATACTGAACAATGCCCTAAACCACCTGGAAAAGGGATTTTCCGGACTACCCGATTTTGAATTGATACTTAATACAGAGTCCCTGAATGAAACATTGATCGAAGTTGCCGAGCGATTAAAAGACAATTTCCCCTATTTTCACCCGCTCTATGCCGGGCAGATGCTGAAACCGCCTCATCCAATTGCCCGTCTGGCATATATGCTGGCACTCTGGATTAACCCGAATAATCATGCATTGGACGGTGGACGGGCAAGTTCAGCCATGGAAAAGGAAGCAGTGGTGAATATTGCTGCCATGTTTGGATGGGACAAGTTTTTAGGCCATCTCACCAGCGGCGGAACCATGGCAAACCTGGAAGCCCTCTGGATATCAAAAAAGCTTCATCCGGAAAAAATGGTAGTCGCATCAGAACAGGCCCACTATACACATAACAGAATATCCGAAGTGTTGAAACTGGATTTTGAATCCGTACCTTGTGATTATCAGGCACGAATGGATCTTGAAGGTTTGGAAAGAATTCTTAAAACCGGGAAGGTGGGAACAGTAGTGGCAACTCTGGGAACAACAGGGGTGGGCTCCCTCGATCCCCTGCCTGAAATCCTTGAATTGAGAAAGAAATATGAATTCAGAGTGCATGTAGACTCTGCATACGGCGGTTATTTTACCCTGGTTGATAACCTGAACGAATATTGTAGAGAGGTTTACGATGCCATCACCCATGTCGACTCCATTGTTATTGATCCGCATAAACACGGTCTACAACCTTACGGATGTGGCTGTGTTCTTTTTAATGATCCGGATGTTGGCAGGTTCTACAAACATGATTCGCCCTATACTTATTTCAGTTCTTCGGACCTGCACCTCGGGGAGATAAGTCTTGAATGTTCACGGGCTGGAGCATCAGCGGTCGCACTTTGGGCTACTCAAAGACTTTATCCGATGAATAAAGGAGGAGAATTCGCCTCTAATCTTGCTAAATCCCGCAGTGCTGCTCTTGATTTGTACAATAGATTAAAGTGTGACTCCCGGTTTCTGACAATTCTGGAACCCGATCTGGATATCGTTGTCTGGGCTCCAAAGGCAGAGAAAATAAGCCAAATCTCACAATTATCACAAGAGATGTTCGATCTTTGCGCTGAACATGATCTCCATTTGGCGGTATTCAACTATCCAACCAATCTTCTGGAAGGGCTGTGGCGGAACATCGTCGTGGATCAGAACACTGTTACCTGCTTACGATCATGTCTGATAAAGCCCGAACATCAGGATTGGATGGATCAAATCTGGCAGATAATGGACAAGGTTATTGATTCCATGATACCAAGAAGCAGTTGATTGAAAAAGAACTTACCCGATTAGAGTAACTTTGCTCTTCCATAAAGTGCACTCTTGAGCGTTAGAACTATTTTGCCTGCTTGTCCGCAAGCACTATCGATCTTTTTAGTAGTAAAAAACAGGAAATGAGTACAAAACTTAATCTGGATTGTGATAGATTTAGATAACATTAATTTATGGATGTTTTAGCTACGGTAACATTGATGCATCATTGAAAAAAACAGATGGGATCAGATCTTACGAAAATTGGCAGGGACTTAAATCAGTACGCATTCTCAACCCGTTTTTAACCCGAATAAGATATGAAAGTCAGTCTCCCCAAAGAAGCTGTCGATAAAATTGCTCATGAATATGGTGTTACAGAAGAAGAAGCCGCCAAAGCCTTTCTTGATGCACAGGATAAAGCCAATGAAGCTTTTAGACAGGAATTGTACCGGACCTTTGCGAAAGAAAAGGCTGCGGATCATGATGACCTGATAGTTTTCACTCCTAAAGAGATTAAGGAAAACCTCGATAAATTCGTTATTGGACAGGAAGAGTATAAGAAACGTTTATCCATTGCTGTGGGATTTCATTTTGCTGTGGTGAAACACCTTGGCAATCACCCTGAAGATGGAAGAATCAAACGATTTCGTAAAAAAAACACCCTCATCTCCGGCCCTACCGGTAGTGGAAAAACATACTGCGTTGAAGTGCTGGGAGATATATTAAAAGTCCCGGTTTTAACCGTGGATGCCACCGATTACACCGAAGCCGGTTACGTGGGAAAGAGCGCCGATGACATGATACGCGAACTGATTGATCTTGCCCCTGGAAATAATCGACGCGAGCAGGCACAATTCGTTTGCAGATACGGAGGCATGATATTTATCGATGAAATAGATAAAAAAGCCAAAGAGGGTCAGATCATCGGTCATGATATCTCCAGGGAGGGATTTCAAAGGGCTGTTTTGAAGCTCATTGAACGTAAACAGGTCCCGATTGAGAATCCCAATTCACCCTCTGTCCAGATCCATGAACTGATGAACCGAAAAAAAGAGGGTGACAATAAACAAACGGATTCCATGATCTCTACAGGGAACATTCTATTTCTTCTTGGAGGATCGTTTGAAAGAACGGTTAACAGCCTGGACAGTATCGTGGAAAAACGTCTGGCCCATGGTGGGAATGTGTCCGAAGACGACACCCCTGTTGTTAAAGGATTCGGATGGAGCCCGGAGAATCAGCATCAAAAGCAGTTACAGAATTATTACAAGCAGGCTGAGGCTAATGATTATATTAAATTCGGATTATTGCCGGAGATTGTCGGTCGCTCTCCGATCAGGACATTTGTTAATCCTCTGTCAAAAAGCAATCTGATCAGAATTATGTTGGATACCAAAGACTCTATTTTGGATCAATACAAGGTGGAATTTGGTCTGTTCGGCATTGACATAGAATTTACCCCTAATGCTGTGGATTATGTTGCAGAGTTGGCTGAGAATTTGAAAACAGGGGCTAGAGCTCTTGTCAGTGTTTGGGAAGAGATCCTGACCGATTTTCAGTTTGAACTGCCCGGTTCACACTTTAAGAAATTAACGGTCAACCGGAGATTGTGTGAAAGGCCCAAGGATGTTTTGTTGGAGATGATAGAACGATCTCCTTTCCTGGATTATATCATCAATTTTAAAAAGGGACACGGTGTGGACCTGGTTATCGATGAAGAGGCCGAAAATTATGTGATCGAATATGCCAGGCAAAACAACCTTCAGGTTTCCGAAACTCTAAAAAATATGCTTTTGGGAGCAACGGCTCTTGGATTTATGAACGTAAAGGAAACCTTTCACATCACTCGTGAAATGCTGCAGGATAAGAAATATTTTGATAACCTTTTTACCAACTGGTATCAGGAACAGAAACCTGATAAAAGCTAAGGTACCAAGTCTGCCGCTGACTTATTTCCCTAAAAAGCGTATTAGACCTAGATCGTTGTTTTTCGTTGTTGCCGCCACGTTATTTTTTCCATTGATGTCTCGGTGGGAACGCCTGACACTTCGTTTTACCAGGGATAGCCAAACATGATGGTTGTGGTCATCCCTTCGTCCCCCCAGGCTAAATCTGTTCTATAGACATAACCGGATGCAGACACCATCCTGAATCCTACACCCTGCGACGTTTTCACAATTTTGCCCAAATCTTCTCTTAAATCCGCAACACTACCCGCTTCATAAAATACTGCCAATTGAAATCCTGTGGCGACATCCTTCCAGATCCAGAAATTGAAGGGAACGACATCTTGAGCAAAATTCCAGCGTAATTCTGTAGAATAATAATACATATGAGCTGCTTGAAAACGTCCCTGTGGATAGGCACGCAATAGTTCATCACCACCCAGGCTATCTGCGGTTCCATATTTTCTGGCTGCGATAAACCGTTGAATCAGTTGATCTTCGGTTTCGAGGCACTCCGCATCGGTAGGCTCACAGGTTAACCCCACAATCGCCTTAATATTGTCATAATCGGTGTCTCCTTCGCTCCTGACTACAGCATCCGAGGCATAAAGATTAAACGCCCAGGTACTCGATTCCCCAAGGGGAATAAATGCGGAAATCTGATAATTCATGACATAATAATCGGGATTTTCGTTTGATTGCCGGGGAGAACTTACACTCTCTGAAGTCAAACGCAGCCCTTTGCGAGGGTCTTGATGATCATCGGTATAATCCAGGGTGAAGCCGTACAAGTACTGTTCATTCTTTTCCTTGTAGGGATCACTGAATTCTCCGATCAAATCACCCTCAGGAGTTCTGATACGGGTAATTTCTATCTCCTGACTGAAATATCTGGCATAGAGCTCAAACATCCTGTCAAAAAGAGAAAGAGTGGCTTTTGCGCTCTGGCTGAGCACTTTTGAAAGTTCAATATATTGAAACTCATCCTTTTTAGTATCCATACCTCGGACGTCATAGTTCTGGACCATCGCCTTGCTCAGATCCTGGTACATCAATTCAATAAATAGAGTTTCAGAGATTAAATGGAAATCGTCCACTCCCATGATAATCCCTTCTGCATCACCTGTAATTGCTACCCCAAATAGATCAATGTTCGTGTCAAAGATATTGGCCGCTAACCCGGTGAGCATTATACCTTCTCCAATCCCCGGAAGACTGTAGGGCATTGGTAAGATCATATAACTCGGTTCGGATAAAAACTGCTCTTTTCTTCTATCCATGGCGGATAAGGCAAAGCTTATGCTCAAACAAAGCGACAAGAGCATTTGAATCCTGAAGACTTTAAACATGGTTTATTCCAATGAGAGTAAAAATTTATCTAACCTCCGGCTAGTATTCCTTTAAAGTGGACTTCTAACCGGCCCGAAGCTGCAGAATAAATCAAATTAGCTTACTGTGTCAAAAATACTTTTGCTACGGCTTCATAACTGCCAGAACCGACATTCGAAAGAGAATGCAATTTTGGGAATAAATTCAATCATCACTGCAAACCAATCAACATGTCTGTTATTGATAGTTACCTAAAACCGTTTAAGTTAGGATTACTTGTGGATGAATAGTAAACAAAAGATGATAAGTGGAAAATGGAGAGGTTTGGATAAGACTTATATGGTGTACGTTTTTTGTGTTTCCATTTGCTTACAACAAGCAGCTTGCCAGTTGGAAAGCAGCCCCGTCCTACAATAATCCCTGTTTTGGGTGAGGTATGAATTTTTTAACGATTATCGGGAACACCCGGTTGAATTCGGGTATGCCCAACAGGACAGGTATTAAAGGCAATTTAAAGTGATGTGGTCTCAAAATGCTGGGAATTGCGATTAAATCGTTTCACCACTGAGTCAAAGTGATTTCCATAGGGACGGATTTTTTTAAAGTCGATTTCCTTTATACTTTTTTTTACAGCAGACAAACCGTCGATAAGAGCTTGATGATCAAAAACCATTTTCGCCTGTTCATCCGTCAGTCTACTGATGATCACTCCCATATGATGACCATAGAATCCGTCTGTATGCAACAGCTCATCCGGGATAATAACGGAGTTGAATTGAATGGTGCATTGGGGATCTTCATAGAGGACGCATGGTTTATTTCCCTGCAGAGATAATCGGACAGGTGTCAGTATGTGACTAAATAAGAGCCCCGGATTTGTTGTTTCTATATCGGGATTTGCCGCTAAGACCATTTTGTAGTGATATCCCGAGCCTAAATATCGTAAAACATCATTTCCGGTGATGTTAAATGATGCCGGATCATCTGCGGCATATGAGCAGAAATCGAAGAGGTTATCAATTGGTGTTCTTTGAATGTTTTGTTTTGATATCTCCAAAAATGGCGAAAAATCAACTTCAGTTGTGCCTCTGGATTGTTGGTACTTTGTAAATAGTCTTTGTTCATTCTCTTCAGAAATCGGGCATTTGCAGCTCAGTATTCCGAAAAGAAAAGCACCTAATGCGGGTGTTTCAATTTTTATGGTCATGGTATTGTTATTATCTAGGAAAAGACCGGAACAACCGTATGAATGTCCCGACCATTACAGTTAAAATGAACGTTTTGAATATCCAAACGATATAAGTCCTTCAAATGGGAATCATCCATTATCTCTGTGGCAGCACCGAATTCATATCTGTCCGGTGAATACATTAATAGCACCTTGTCCGCGATATGTAAGGCATGTTGCGGATAATGCGTTGTAAACAGGACTGACATATTCTTATTGTGAGTAATATCTCTCAATGTTTTTAAGATAATGTCCTGGTTTTTGAAATCAAGTGCCGAAGCCGGTTCATCTAAAATTAGACAGTTACAGCCTGAAGCCATTGCCCTGGCTATTAATACCAGTTGTTTTTCCCCTCCGCTTAGGCTGGAAAACTCCCGATCTTTTAAACCGATCAATCCTAACAATTCCAGAGCTTCAAGAGCAAGATTCTTGTCTTTCGCAGTTGGGGAAGAAAACATGCCAAGGTGTCTCGCACGTCCCATGATGACCATATCGATCACATTGTAAGAAAATGGGGATTGCGAATACTGATGAACAACCCCTATATCACAGGTCTTGGTTATTTTGCCCTGGGTTATTTTCAGAAGACCGATAATGGATTTTAAGAGGGTCGTTTTTCCCCTGCCATTTGGCCCCAAAATGGCCATTGTTTCACCGGTTTTGAGATGAAAACTGTGATTGCGGAAGATCCAGCCACTATCTTTGAATCTGAACCCCGCTTTTTCAACCTTAATCATTTTTCCAACCTCCGGCATGCGTTCTTTTCAATAAAACAGCGAAAACAGGCGCTCCAATAATTGCGGTCAAAATCCCGACAGGGATCTCTGCTTGGGTCGCCCCGCGGGCAATGTCATCAACAAGCAGAAAAAATATGCTGCCGATGAGGGCGGATGCGGGAAACAGGATCCTATGGTCAGGTCCTGTAATCATTCTTGCTACATGGGGAATAACAAGTCCAACCCATCCAATGATCCCACATACAGATACAACGGCAGATGTGATAAGAGTGGCGCACAGAATCAACACCCATCTTGTCGGTCCTACTTTTATTCCCAACGACTCCGCTTCTTCATCACCAAGGGAAAGAATATTGATCCGAAACCTGATCATGTAAATAACAGCACCGGCCAACAAAATTGGAATCCCGGCAATAACCACTTTTGAGTAGGTAATCAGGGCAAGACTCCCCATTAACCAGAAAACAATAGCTGGCAATTGATCATAAGGATCAGCAACATATTTGGCTAGAGAGATTAAAGCTGTAAAGAAAGCGCTGACCACAACACCTGAAAGTACCAACATCAACACAGGAGAGCGGCCGTTGGTTCTGCTCATTATAAAAACAATGACAACCGCAATCAAACCAAACACAAAAGCCGTCAAAATGGTTAGGATCTGGCTTTCCCAGATCAGGATTGCTAAAACACCTCCAAATGCTGCCCCGGAAGAGACGCCTATAATTTGAGGGCCAACCAGGGGATTTCGAAAAACTCCCTGAAGTCCGGCACCAGACAAAGCAAGTCCGGCACCTGCAAAAACAGCCATCAGGATTCGCGGCATTCGAATTAACAGTACTACCCTCTCATCGGTGTCCGTCCAGGTCGGAATACTTGAATAAACCCTGGACCAACAAATTTTGACCACTGTAAAAAAATCCACATGATATCTGCCGATTCCCAATGAAATCAACACCGTCATTCCTAACAAAATTGCCAATCCAACCCAGATTAACATCCTTGGTTGGGATTGAACTGCTGACCTGCCAGTATGAACAGAGATAGAACTCATCCCTTAACCTTCTGTTCTTGCAAACTGCTGATAATTGGAGGATATACCGTTCATCCGGAATCTTAAAATGGCATCAATTTCATCATCTTTCAGGGTGTAATTATAAAGAAACTGATATTTTTCCTTCATTTCCGTTCTGATATCCCATGATATTTGATCCGGATAAAATATCATGGAAAGCCACTTCCACATCAGGGGAGATTCCTGATTTGGGGGGTCCCATCTATATCCTCCCATGGGAGCCCTGTACACCCTTTTATTTTTTACCGCACTTAGTCCAGCCAACATGGCATTTGAATAGATGTCCTGCGGTTGTAACTTTGCTTCAAAATTATTGAGGAAAATCACCTCCGGGTCCCAGGCAATAATCTGTTCGGGGCTGACAACCTTGTATCCTTTAATCTCCCGGGCCGGATTTTTCCCGCCTGCCAGGCCGATACAAAGACCATGGTATGTGTCACCCCCCGCGACTTTGAGCGATGACAGCGCCCTGATCAAAAATATAACCCTTGTTTTTCCTGACTCCGGAATGATATCTGTCTTCTGCTTTAATTGACTCATGGTCGATTTATGCCAGGCTATTATTGTCTCAACTTTATCCTTTTTTCCGGAAACACTCCCGAACGAATTCAGCATTGTCTCCAAAGAGTTTTGATCCCCATATTTAACCAGTGCTACTTTAAGACCGGCGTTTTTGATTGGATCGACGATGCCCATGCCCTCGTTGCCCCATTGAAAAATGATGTCAGGGTGTAGCGTCAACATCTCTTCAACATTGGGAATATAACTTCCCTTGTTTCCAATATCACTATTGATATTTATGGCATCCGGGAACATCTGCATCATTATCCCTTCCCTTATGGCGTCCATTGAGCCGGGATGTATACCGACAATTCTTTCGCTGCTACCATCAACAGCCATAAACATTGAAGGTGCCGGTTTGGGTATGGTTATAATCCGTTCAGCCGGTTTTTCAAGTGTTACTTCATTATTATAATGGTCAAAAAATGTCACTTTTTGATTTGTTTCTCCAAACAAAGAGGAAAACATAAAAAACAGACTGAGACTTATAAGCAATACTTTGTTGATTCTCTTCATCATTTTCTGCCTCCGTGGTTTTGATGATATTCTAACATTTGTTGAATGTTCAGTGGTTTACTATTCGATAATCTATACAAATCTCACAGATTGAACCAACAATGCAAATTGATAATCTCAATAAAAACAGCGCTATCTTATAGTTAATACCAATACCTCTGGAACGAACCTGGATTTGCCAACTGGCATATGATTCAGGAGAGCAATGAACCAGTCTGCGGCAAGTAGCAGAGTACTGCCCTTTATTCCGAATTTGCAGGCTGTGTCACGATTCAGAAATGATCAGGTTATCTCAAAAGTTGATAGATGAAAAAAGAAGAGCGGATATGCCTACATGAGTAATGGGGACAGAGCTGTTTGTTTGCACAGCTCTGTGTGTCAGCCGGAAGGTATAAAAAACGATTCTACCTGGGAGTCAGAACAATCTCGTGGGTTTTGGATTGTTCGATTTGTAGTTCGCTGAAAACGATCCTGCGATACTCACCATGGATAAACATTTCAGCCTGATCATCATAAAAGGCACTGGGGAAGTTCCCGGAATTACCTGTGGGCAGAATGCTCCAGGAGTTTTCGGGAGAACCAATATCGATCAGCCGACGGGTGGATGGCATTGAAGTCACTTTGTAATCGTGGTTTCCGATACTTGATTTTAACTTGTTAACCGAGGTGAATTCAGCCGGACTGGGAAACGGCCCGATGTTGAACAAAAGATTCAACGGCTTTTTCCGACCAACGGGATGCACCCACTCCACAGAATGAACCTTTCCCCACTGCCAATCGCTCTCATCTTTTCCAAGACGATCACCCATCTCTTGAACAGCATCCCGAAAGCCAGAAAGAATCAGCTGGTCAAATTGTTTCTGGGTGTCGGTAGCGCTTTTACCCTCTATAGGAGAGGCTTTACCATTTAGAATTCGCTTCAGAAAGTCCCAATGATCAACCAGGTTCAGGTAAGTCACCAGATGCTTCTCTCCCATGTGAGGCTCAAGGGTATTCTTTAAAATATGGTAGGTAGTGAACTGAAAAACGCTCCCGCCTGTGCTTTCAAGCCCCATTCCACCATCCCATGAATTGAGTGCCGATAATGCTTTCTGTTCCAGGGGGGTCAGCATAGACTTGAATTTGGAGAGAATCTTCATGATATCATTTTTCATTCCGACACCTGCCCAGAGTTTATCATCGGTCTGGATCGCTTTTAGCTCCTCAATACTCCATTTTTCCTGTTGTGCAAGCAGGTCATAAATCCGGTTACCACGATCTGAAGGTCTGAAGTATCCGGTCAATAGTGGTATCTGACCGACCGCATTCAAGGTTGAAAGTTGGTTGGTCGTAATGATCACTCCATTTTCCGGATTAATCAGCTTTGGATTCTGTGCAAACGGAACATACCCAAGCCAGTCATCCTTGCCACTGCTTCCGTCATGGATCTTCTTCCCGGAAACATGTTCAGGTCTGATTGGAACCAATCCCGCAGCCCACCAGGCAATATTGCCTTTGTTGTCGACATAGGAAACATTCAGACCGGGCGCAGCCAGTTGTGACAAAGCAGATTCAAACTCAGTCAGGTTTTGGGCAACGGCCATTTCATACATGACATTAAGAACAGGGTTTTCAACAAGAAGCGCAACCCAGTTAACAGCAACCGGGACTCCTGAGTATTCTTTGATAAAATCGCTGATAATCGGGCCATGAGGTGTTATTCTAACAACCAGAGAAACCTCCGCCTGATCTTTCACCTTAACCTTTTCTTCCAGTGTCCTGACCTCTGCCCATTGCCCTTTATGCATCACCAGATCCGGATTTTGCGGATGAAAGGTTTCTGCGTAAAGATCCAGATCGTCATTTAAAAACATGGTGATGGCCCAGCCTTTGACTGAATTATGCGCAATCATGGGCAACGGGATCAGGGGCAGATGATAACCGTAGTTTTCATACCCGGGATATTTGATATGGGCTTCATACCAAACTCCCGGATTGGCGATGCCTATGTGCGGATCGTTGGCAAGCAGAGCATTTCCACTTTTACTGCGGAAAGGAGCCAGCACCCAGGAATTACTGCCTTCAAAAGGCGGATCGATACTGGCTGCGTCTTTTAGAGTCACCAGAATAGACTCAAGAAGCTCCCGGTTTTTATTATCAGAGTTTGTTTCAGGAGCACTCGAATGTTGCTGCAATTTACCATCCCGAGCGTGAAAGCTCGTCTCTTGAACTGCAACACCGGTCGGTTCCATTATGGTTGTCTTATTCTCCAGCCTATAATCCGGGAAAATCGTATCCAGATCGGAAACAGTCAACACCTCTTCCAGCATTGTGAAAAGAGCATCTCTCTTGATTCCATCGGCAAAAGAATAGGCCATGTAGCCCACCATGGAAACACAATCCAATCTTGTGAAAGGTCGAGGGCTGAATCCGAGCAGTTGATACTCAACGGGCAGGTTGCCGGTACTGATATGAAAATTGATGCCTTCAATAAAAGAATCCAATATCTGCAAGGCTTCGGGATGAATAGCCTGCTGGTTTCGCAAATAGTCTTCGGCCCAATGCTTGAACATGAGGGTTCTAAACATTTTATCGACGGCAAGAAGGCTTTCTCCCATGATTTCGGCTAATTCTCCCTGGGCCAGACGACGCTGCAATTCCATCTGAAATAAACGATCCTGAGCAATAGTATAGCCATATGCAAAATAAGCATCTTCTTTTGATTCCGCACTGATATGGGCAACTCCCCATTGATCCCGAGTAATCTTTGTCCTGCCTTTAATTCGATCGCTGGTAATTGTACCATCCAGATCAGGTAAACAATTGTTAAGATAAACCCATCCCCCTACACATAAAATCAACCCCAATCCCACTAACAAACCTGAAGTCCATTTCAGAAAACGCCTCATTGCACCCCCTCCATATCAATTGGAAATTAACTCGACATAAAATCAACGTAAATGATTAGACTATACGGTCATTCTGTCAAATGGTTTTACCGTATGGAAAGCCAGGTCTTTTTTATAGAGGTTGTCAGGAGTTGCATGGGGCTTTGCCTGAAATGGCAACTATCGGCTGTTCTGTGGATTAAAACTATCAGAGAACCCGGCAAAAGTGGTTAACATGGAAAATCTACTCCCTGTCAAAGCGATCATCTGATGCATGGCAGTAGTACAACAACTTAAGCCAAATTTCCGTGGAATTAAATGAGAAAAAAATGTATATTATGCGGTGTGCCGTGATGACCAATTTGCCCTGAACCGGTAAATCACTTGCAGATCGTTTCTGTTGCTTGTTTACTCTAATTCACTTGCATACTGGAAATACTGAATTCAATACATGAGTGGTTTGTAGGAGAATCATCCTAAAAGGTAGTTTTCAGATGGATATGTTTTTTTGGAGACAATTTTGATACACAAATTAAATTCCTTGAGTCTTCTGATTATTTTTTTTCTTATTCCGTCATCGCTTTTTTCCTCTGACTATTACACGGTTGACAGTGATTTTAACTCAATAGACCTCGGGACAGGTCTCCAATATATTGAAGATAAGGACGGTGCCACTTCAATTTCTGAGATTATGAATGAAGATATCATCTGGAAACATTCCCAAAACAATAATATAGCGTTTGGTTATACCCAGTCAGCATGGTGGTTCAAATTCAATGTAGAAAATATCAGTGACAAGACAAAGGAGATGTTTCTAAAGGTCGACAACCCTCTCTTTGACAATATTGATCTCTATAAAGCTGTTTCAGGATTTCCCCGAAAAATAAAAAGTACGGGCGACCAACTTCCGGCTGAAACCAGAGATATTCAATCAAACAAATTCTTCCTTAGACTTTCAGTTGTACCGGGAGAGAATCAGTATTATCTGAGGATACGGACTACGAGTTCGATGATTTTTACCCCCAGACTTGTAACCACCTATGCACTTTTAAAGGATGCAACACGTGAAAGCTCTCTGATATTTTTCCTGTCGGGTTGGTTGATCCTCCTGATTTTGTATAATATATTTGTATTTTACTCCATTCGTAAAGTTGAAATAATTCTATTTGTGTTCCTGGTATTGTCACTCCTGATGCTCCGCTTAACAACATTGGGATACATTTCACTATATGTATTACCGCCTTCGCTAAACAATTTCAGTGTCGTATTTGTGATTATCAGCACTGTCATCAGTTGCGCCTATTTTATACAGTATTATTTCAATCCCCGAAAAAACTATCCTTTCTTTTATAAAACTTTAAATATTGGCATTAAATATCCGATTTTTGTGATAATTCTGTTATCCCCCTTCCTTCTTTATAGACATGTTCTGATTGCGGTTAATATTATCGCAGCCATTTTGCCGCTATACTTATTTTCTCTTTCTATTTACGCTTCATTCCGCAGGAATAGGCAGGCATATTTCATTTTCATTGGATTCAGCATCATCTTGGTGACTGTTCCCATTGACGGTTTGAATCTTTTTGGATTCATTGGTAGAGCTGAGATATTTGACTGGTTTTACAACATTGGTCTAGCGTGGTTGATGCTTTTTTCATCCCTGGGTCTCGCAGATAGGCTCACTATGATGACAAAGGAACTTCAGAAAAGAGGATATATAATAGACTCTGCATCGAGTGCCATAATCACCTCCGATTTGGATGGAAACATTGAATACGTGAATCCCACTTTCCTTCATTTGTGGAACTATTCCAATGCAGGGGAACTCAAAGGAAAGGATTTCAGGAGTTTCTGGATAGCAGAAGAAAATATGGAAGCAATGAACCAGTCTCTGAAGAATATTGGAAAATGGACCGGTGAACTAAAAGCCATACGAAAAAACGGGCAATTTTTTGATGTTCAAGTATCCGCTGCGCTTGTTACCGATACCCAGGGAAACCCAAAAGGGTTTATGTCATCTGCTGTTGATATCACCATGCGAAATCAGGCGTTGGAATCCTTAAAAGAAAGCGAGAGTAAGTATAAGACAGTAATCGAAAACGCAAACGACTCAATTGTAGTCCTTCAGGGGAGAAATTTTACTTTTTTTAATCCCCGGACATGTGAAGTAACGGGATATAGCGCAGAAGAACTTGCAGCCAAACCGTTTATTGAATTAATTCACCCTGAGGAAAGGAAACGCATCAGCGGCAACACTGCAGAAGAGCAGATAGGAAATATTCGATATGAAACCTTTACACTCAGAGTAATCGGAAAGAAAGGAAACGTTATATGGTGTGAAATCAAACCGGTAGTCATCAAGTGGAAAGAAAAGGCTGCAATTTTATGTTTCATCAATGATGTAACAGAAAAAAAGCAGACAGAGGAACTAATGATCCAATCAGAGAAAATGATGTCTATTGGCAGATTGGCTGCAGGAACAGCCCATGAATTGAACAATCCTCTGGCTGGAATACTGCAGGGAGCTCAAAATATTCAACGAAGGTTGCTGGTTGAGTTGCCAGTAAATCTTGAAGTTGCAGAAGAAGTTGGGATTGGATTTGATAAATTACAGTCTTATATAAAAAAACGGAAAATTCATACGTTAATTGAAGGCATTCAAGATTCAGGTAACAAAGCAGCCGAGATCATCTCAAACATGCTACAGTTCAGCCGAAAGAGTGAATCGAAAATGATTCCTACCGATCTCGCTTCATTGCTAAAGAACGTCATTGACCTTGCAAATAAGGAATACAATTTGACCAAAAAATTTGATTTCAAAAGTATCAAAATCAAGAAAGAATTTGATCCAAATATGCCTATGGTGCCATGCAATAAAACGGAGATAGAACAGGTCTTTCTGAATCTTCTCAGCAATGCAGCCTGGGCTATGGCCAATCAGAAGGACAATAAAAGCCCCCAAATCACCCTGAGAGTAAAGCTTGAGGGGGGAATGGCCTGCACTGAAGTTGAAGATAACGGGCCAGGAATGGATGAAGAAACAAGAAAAAGGATTTTTGAGCCCTTTTTCACTACAAAGCCTGTAGGTGAGGGGACAGGACTTGGTTTATCAGTCTCCTTTATGTTCATTACCAACAACCACAAAGGCACTATCAAGGTTGACTCTGAGATTGGCAAAAGAACCAAATTTATTGTCAAACTTCCTTTGGAATAATGAGCACTTCTCCATCGAATCCACTGCCAACAGAAGAATCCGGCGAATGATTAAGAATCTTGAATCACAATTCAAGGTTTGCCCACTTTTCAGGCCAGCATGCCACCATCGCAGGTTATACAGGAGCCGGTTGTATAAGATGCTGCATCAGATGCCAGGTAGAGAACTGCGCCGGAGATTTCATCAGGGTCTGCTGCACGGCCCATTGGGATTTGCCGGAAAACATGTTTTTCAATATCTTCATTGGCTGTAATCGCACCGGCAAATTTGGTGTCAGTCAATCCGGGCAGGACTGCATTAACACGAATACTAAAAGTAATCAGCTCTTTAGCAAACGCTTTTGTCATGGCAATGAGACCCGCTTTGGTAATGGAATAAATACCCTGCATCATGGCTGGACGAAGTCCGTTTATGGAGGAAATATTTACTATACTTCCTCCATTACCTGACTCTCGCATCAGTTTGACGGCTTCAGTTGTCATGAAAAAGGGACCTTTCAGATTAACCTCGTTTGTTTTATCCCAGGCCCACTCTTCTGCTTCAATCATCTCCCCAAAATAGGGATTGGCAGCCGCATTATTAACAAGGATATCCAAGCGGCCAAACCTGTCCTTTATGGTTTTCATGAGCAACTGAATTTGTTCCAGATAACCCATATTACAAACAATAGCAGAGGATTTTCCGCCGCGGTTTGAAATCGTTTCTGCAACTTTATCCAGCTCTTCCTGTTTGCGGCTGACCAGGATAACATGAGCGCCCTGCTGAGCCAGGAGCAAGGCGATACTTTTACCGATCCCTCTGCTGGCACCGCTTACAATAGCAATTTTTTTTTCAAGTGAGAAAAGTGTCATATTCAACTGAGAAAGTCAGGTTTCTTAAAAGTGGGATTGGGGTACTGATAAAATCCCTTACCGGATTTTTGTCCGATTTTACCTTGGTCAATATAGGATTTCAGAAAAGCAGCATTTGCTTTTGCCTGTCTATCATCCTTTTTTTCCGCCCAATAGTCGGTGATCTTCCAAACGGTTTCCAGTCCAATTGAATCCATGATTGCAAAGGGACCGACTGTGGTATGCATAACTCCCATCCAGGATTTGTCAATCTCCTCTATTGAGGTCACGCCTTTCTGTGCCAACGTAAGAGCAGAAGCCAAAAAACTCATCAGCATATTGTTAAAAACATAACCGTTGTTTTCACGTTTAAGAACGATGGGGATCTGTCCTATGGATCGGACAAAGTCTGTCACAATTTGAATAACTTCGGATGTAGTCCCCTCATGCGGCATCACATCAACTATTTTTGTTACCCTGATATCATGGAAATGCAGGGCACAAAGCCTTTCCGATCTCCCCGACGCTTCCGCGAATTGTGAGGGAAGCAGTGAGGATGTATTGCTTGTGAAGATGGTATCCGAGCTGCAAACTGTGTGAAACTCCTGAAAGACTTTTCCCTTAAGCTCCGGATCTTCTGGAACTGATTCACTAATCAGGTCGACACCTTCTGCTGCTTTTTTCGGGTTTGAATAAAAGGTGACATGCGAAAGGAGGTCGACCGCTTTCTTTTTGGCTATTCTTGAGATTCTTTCTTGTGCATTTTTCAGGGATTTCTCGATGATATCGTAAATGTGAACTTTATACCCCTGTTCAGCGCACAGCAAGGATATCATCTGCCCCATGGTCCCCGCTCCCAGTATCAGTACTGTCCTTATTTCCATCAATTTTTCTCCTGGAGTCTTCTTCTTAGCAACTTGCCTGTCGGCAAAGTTGGCAGGGTTTCTCTAAACTCAACATGAACCGGGCACTTGTAGGAGGACATGTTTTCTTTAGCCCAGGATTTGATCTCTTCCTCAGTTGTTTTCTGACCTGCAGTAAGCACGATAAAGGCTTTGACGACTTCTCCCTTGGTTTCATCAGGAACTCCGATAACAGCTGACTGGTCAATTGCCGGATGTTTCCCGAGAAGCAGTTCCACCTCTTCCGGGTAGACTGAAAAGCCGGAAACCTTGATCATCTCTTTCACCCGCCCCAGTAGATACAAATACCCATCATCATCAAATTTTCCAATGTCACCGGTGTAAACCCAGCCGTCCATCAACGTTACAGCGGTCTCATCCGGTCTTTTCCAATACCCTTTAAAAACCGCAGGATTTTTGAGAGCAATCTCTCCCTCTTCTCCCAACGCCAGTTCTTTGGTGCGATCTTCAATTGAAACAATCTTGAACTCCTGATCAAATCCCGGAATACCGCAACTGCCGTACTTCACTTTCTGTCTCGGGATAAAGGTATCAGCCGTATGAGTCTCACTTAATCCATAGGCTCCCTCAATCAACAATCCGCCTTTTGTAGCATCACGCCACTGATTGGAGATCTGCTCCGTCAACTGAATTCCAAATGAGGAGGTCATACAGGTTTTCAGGCAGGAAATATCAAATTTCTGAAGAGCAGGTTGCTGCATGATGGCAAGATTCATGGGGACTGCACTGTACCAGAAATCGACCTTATAGTCAGAAATCGCCTTTATGGCGGTTTCAGCATCAAACATGGAAAGAAGAATCTGGGTAGCACCGGACATGACAGCGCTGTTAAGTCCGGCCAGCATACCGGCTATATGAAAAATAGGCATGGTAACCAGGCAAACCGTGTCTTTACGAATGTCACCAATCTCACAAACCGCGGCTGTCTTGAACAGAGCAGCATAATAGGTAAGCATACATCCTTTCGGTAGCCCGGTTGTTCCTCCTGTGTACTGAAACAGACCAATATCCTCCCTAGCATTTATTTCAACAATCGGAATTTCTGCAGATGTGCTGACAATAGTCAGAAAATCATCTGTCCCCGGAATGTCCTGCTTTGGAACTTTCATATAGTCGATAAGCGGAAGAGTCGGCTCCGATGGAAGGTAATCATTCAGGTTTGTGACAACCAGTTTCCGCAAGACAGTCTTTGATCGTACTTCGCTGATGATGGGCATGAACAGATCAAGGGCAACAAGAATCTCAATATCAGCATCGTTTAGTTCATATTCCAGCTCTAAAGCTTTAAACAAGGGTGAACAGGGACATACGATGCCTCCGATTTTCTGAATGCCAAAATGAGCAATGGCGTACTGCGGGCAGTTCAGCATCATAATACCGACACGATCACCTTTTTTGATCCCCTGCTGCAACAAGTAAGCACCAAACCGATCAGATGCTTCATCAAGTTCCTTGTACGCGATCTCCCTGCCATAAAAAATTATAGCGGGTTTGTCCGGTTGGCTTTTTGCCTGTGCCCTCAAATATTCATGAACCGGTTTAATCCCCAAATCAAAAGCCAGTTTTTGGGGCATATCTTGAGGCCAGTTCTTCATCCAGATCGGTTCCATATTCACTCCTTTTTTTCAGGTTTATCTTCCGAGTAGGGACAGTTTTCAACCAACTCTTCAAACAGGCATCTCAACAGTTCATCGCAGTTAGTGTCCCTTATAAAAGACTTCAGGAAATGTCTAATCTCTATATAATTTTGTCTCAGCTCCTCATCAAAAAACTTCTGTTCGGCCATCATTTTTTCTCCATCCCTGCCAGATCTCTAATAAGGTTTTTTCGGTCTTCAATATCATATTGGGAAGTGATGGCAATCTGCTCCATGATTGGAGATCCGCCACCATGATAGTTACCGTAGTTCAGAATGCTGGCAAACCCGGAGCAGGTCATGTCCCCAAAATACATCCAGAATTTAATCTGATCTTCGATCGGAATCTTCGGGTTCCGCATGAGATACTTTTCCAACAACGGTTTCAGTTCCGGATCTGTCAAGTCACCTTCATATGGAAATGTTGCGGGAACGCCACCAGCAATTTCACAAAGAATTTCCTGTTCATGAAATACGGCTTCCCCTGTTAAACATCTTCCGACATTAGCATAAATTGAGTTTGGAATGTAGCTGCCGGGACCGTAAGGCACCATTCCCAGTTTTGGAATATACACCTCAGGTTTTCCCATGGCGGAGGCTGTAAACCCTGCTGCATAGCCCAATTCAGATACCTTAATAATTTCTGCCAAAGCGGCCCGCGCATGGGAGGTCTTTTGAATACCGTTATGTTCTGCTGCAAGTGCTGCAAGCCCCAAGATAACGTCACCAATTGCCGGCTTGCATCCTGAATAGCTGTGCCTGTGGAAGAGAGCAAACAACAGTGCGCAGAGCCCACCATGATCGTTTTCACCACATAAAAACACTCTTTCCCAAGGAACAAAAACATCATCAAAAATGACATAAGAATCAGTATATCCGGGGTTTATGCCTCTATAAAACTTGGATCTGCTGCGATAATTGTGGACAGAGACAACCTGCTTTACACCGTCATAATCGGCCGGTACAGCAAAGGCAACAGCATAATCTTTTTCGTCCGGCATCAAAGCACGTGTAGGAACAACCAGAATCTCATCGGCAATGGAGGCTTCAGAGATATGTACCTTACACCCGCGTACTACAATTCCGTCACTTCGTTTTTCTACAACATGAACATAAGAATCCGGGTCGGTTTGCTGTGCAGGACGTTTTAACCGCTCTCCCTTAACATCCGTCTGAGCACAACAACCTACAAGATCATTATTCTGGAAGTTTTCCAGCCATTTCAGAAAATTTTTGTGATACTCAGTTTTTCCGTTATTTAATTTATCCGCCTCATAAGAGACAGCATTAATTGCATTCAGGGCGTCAACACCCATACAACGTTGAATACACCCGCCAACTTTCCGGCAAAGAGAACGAGTCATATTTTGTTTTCGGTGCAGATCGTCGGTGCTTTGATGAATATGACAAAACCGGTTGATTGTCTTTCCTGTCAAATGCGAGGTAGCTGTGCACAAGTCAGCCATTTCGGGATTTGTAGCTGCGTCAAAAGTTGTTGCCATAACCGATAATGCAGCTTGTTGGATCTCATCATCCCGATCAATTTTATGACCATCATGATAAAGATTTCTCTTCATCCCTTTCAATCTCTTGAAGTAATCTTCTTTCGTTCTCAGCACACTTTCCGGTTTCGGGTTTGCATTCATTTATTCTCCAGATATTCTAGTTTATTTAGTGCCCGGGGTTCCAACTCTCCGGAATCTGTTTTTGTTTTGGTTATCAATTTCAACGGTCAGAAAAAAAATGGAGTAAATAATCAACCGCGAAGCTGACCACCGAAGGTTGATCGCCATTAAATCGCAGTGGGCCAGTTAGCCAATAGTCGCTGGCTGCGCCCACCATTTTTGATTCTTGTTAAGTCCAAGCATTGAAGGATGATGCTGCGCGTATCCACCGGATAAATAACATCATCAAGATAAGCCAGGCCAGCGGCTTTCCATGGTTCACTGGCTTTTCTCAAGCTTTGTAATGCCGCTTGTTTTAATTGTTCGGGATTTTCAAGCGTTTTTAATTTTTCCCCAAATATTACATTCACCGCAACTTCTGGTCCCATGAAACTGATATCTGCACCAGGCCATGCGAAAAGAAAATCGGATCCCATGTTTGCACCCCCCATATTGCAATTAGCCATCCCATAGGATTTCCTGATGACAATTGAGATTTTCGGGACAGTGGCCAGCGAAAGCGCCTGAATGAAAGTAATAATTTTGCTTGGCATCTTCTTCTGCTCTGCTGCCTTTCCAACAAAAAAGCCAGGAGTGTCGTGCAGAAAAAGAAGGGGTATGTTGAATGAATCGCAAAGGCAGATAAAACTGGTGCACTTGTCACAACCATCGGGTCCCATTGCGCCTGCATAACGAGATGGCTGATTGGCGATAATTCCGATTGTTTTCCCGTCAATCCGGGCTAAACATGTAATTACACTCGGATCGAACTCAGGTTTGAGCTCAAACAACTTTTCATGATCCACAATAGTCCGAATCAATCGCTTCATGTCGTAGGATTGGTTCGATCTCTCCGGCAATATTTTTAACAGAGTATTTTGTCGATTTTTCGCACTGTCGTCTCCCTCTATAGCAGGAGGCAATTCATCCGAATTCTGAGGGAGATATGACAGAAACTCCTTAACCAGTTCCAGGCATTCATCTTCATTTTCTGCAACCCTGTCAATCTGCCCGGTTATCTGTGCATGAAGCTGCCACCCTCCCAGCTCATCATTAGAAACCTTTTCATTGGTTGCAATTTCCAAAACACGTGGGCTCGAAACTGCCATACACGACCCCTTAACCTGAATGGAGAAATCAGATAATGCAACCATCCATGAGGGATCACCAAAACATTCACCCATGATGGTGGCAACCATTGGAATCTGTCTGGTTCTAAAAGCAACCCTGTTGGTTATGGTCATTGAGCTCATACCGTCTGATCCCTGAATGTCTGGTATTCTAGCTCCACCTGCTTCACCGATATTGACAAAAGGAAATCCTTTTTTGGTAGCAGTATCCAGGATACGAATGGCTTTTTTATGACCAACACGACCACCACTGCCGGCCAGAACAGTTGCATCATTCGCTGATACACCTATACTTCGACCGTTAATTTTACCAAATCCGCTGATCTTTCCGTCTGCCGGTGTTTTAATCTCCATCCCTGGAACATCGGAATGCGCCAGCATACCGATTTCCATGAAGCTGCCGGGGTCAAGCAACCGCAGTATTCTTTCTCTGGCTGTATAACTCCCCTTCCGGTTCTGGGCTTCAATCTTATGATCACCACCCATTTTCAATGCCAGGGTTTTTCTTTTTTCCAGATCTTCAATAACGTCTATTTTCATCCAACTCCTTGGTTCTCTTCTAAAAACTAGTGCTAAAAAGCTGTTATATCTATTTTTTACTATGCGTATCCCTCCATTCCATTGATCCGGAAGGTCGTAACCTGCATCCTTTACTATTAAAAATGGTGATGTGATCAGTTTATTAGCCTAGTGTCATCAATACCTGTCCAAGTTCCACCGAATCTCCTTCTGCAATACTGATCTCCACTATAGTACCTTCTGAACCAGCCACAATCGCGTTTTCCATTTTCATGGCTTCATGGATAAGAACCTGGGTTTCAGCCGTAACCTTATCGCCCGCTCTTACAAGTACTTTATTTATTTTTCCCGGCATGGGGGATGTGATCTGATTCATAACATTTACTCACGAATATTGGTTTTTATACTAAAAAGTATTAACGAATTAAAGATTTATCCAAAATAAGAGGGTCTGCTCCTTGTCAGGATTTTGCCTGTTTCAACAGCCCTGAAGTATAAAACGATCATTCTTTCAACTGGACCTGATAATTGCCGAATGTCGGATGAATCAACTCTTATTGATCCTGATAGTGACTCTTATCGCCTCGGATTTGATTCGACATACAGGCTAACTCAAAAGATTAATAATCTTGGTTGATGAGTCGGAAACCGTTATGACACGTCGTAACGGGACAAGATTTAAACATTTTATTGATCCTTTATAAAACCAAGTGCTTCTGCACAGGAATGATGACAATTTCTGTCTGTCTGGCCTCTTAAAACAAAGCAAGCTTCGAATAACCAAGATCAAAATTGAATTGAGTATCGTTTGCTTTCCTTCTTGAATTGCCAGATCTATACCAATTGTATATTCATTTGTTTTTGTTGTATTTTTCAATTTGTTAATGACTATTTATTATCTATTCTGTTACTAATAATGATAAAAATACGAATATTGGTGATTCTGTTGTTTAACTTCTGTTCTGAACAATAATTATGTAATACGGGTGCACCAAAAAGTTTCGGGTTATATTTGATAAAAATTTTTTATCTTTGCAGCGTAGGCAAAGCGTTACCCACGTAACCCATTTGATGCGCGGATAATGTGGGATGGACAGCGCGTTGTCCATCAATTTTTGTTATCCGAAACTTATTGGTGCACCCTGTAATACCCGTCTTCCCTGCCAGGGTTTTTAGGACGCCTCTGAATAGTTGTATGGTTATTGGATAATTCTTGAGCAATTGATCACATTTTTCATAGCAAAGACAGATCATGGTAAAAGCATGAAATCGAAGACATTAAGGGATAAGAGTGAACTTGTAGGGATTGAAATTCTAGGACCTGCAGCTGTTTTTAAAGGAAGTTTTTCTATTGATTGGATTCAGGAAATAACGGGTGCAAAAGCGTCGATAATTTTATCCGTTTTTAACCAGGGTATGGATCATAACTGGCTGAAGCCGGAAAAGGAGGGTTTTTACAGTTTTTCCAATGAAAATATTAAAAAACGATTCTGGCAGACTGTTTCAATAGAAGAGCGAGAAAAGCTTCATCGTCGTGCAGCGGAAATAATCGCGGAGGAATTGCCTTTGGAGGATGAATCTGACCTTGAATTGGTGGATCATCTCTTACAAATCAAAAATGATAAGACATCCTGTGGGAAACTTCTAAAGGCCGGTAACCGTGCACGGAAAAGCTATCAATTGGAAAAAGCAAAAGAGATTTATCAAAAAATTCTACTGGATCTCAGCAGCGCGAAAGGGGAATCGGAAGATCAATTGTTCACAGATACAGCTATTCAGTATTCAAAAATTACAACACCTGCTGATACTTTTGGTGTCATTGATATCCTCAAGGACGCCATCAAAAGGGCACAGAAAAGGAATCTAAGTTCAAACCTGTGTTTGTTAAGAATGCATCTGGCCAAACAGGAGTGGTTGTTATCTAATTTTAAAGTGGCATTTCATCAATTCAATACCGGATGGGAGCTGGCTAAAAGCATTGATAATCCGAATTTCAAACGATCAGTCAATATCTTTAGTGTTTTCTTTAGATATTGGCAGGGCCGTTTCAAAGACGTCGTGGCTGACTATGAAAAATTTGCGCCTGCTGTTTCAGAACTTCCAAAATCGGAATTCTCTATGCTGGCCAATCTGACTATTGGTGCCTGTCTTGGGAACAGTGGGCAGATCTACCAGGGAATCGGAATGATGGATGTGATCAGAAGACATTGCGAGGAAACTGGTAATTCCAATCTGGCCAGCCATGCACTTGCTGTGCTGGCTCTATTCCTGGTTGATCTCAAACGATTTGAGGAGGCTATTCCATATTATCAAGAAGCAATGGAGTCCGCAATTAAAGGGCACAATAACTTCATTCGTGTATTCGTTCACCTGGGGCTTGCACACGTTTATTATCTGACGGGTAAAAAAGAGAACGCGATTGAAGAGCTGGGGCATTTTCTGGCGTTAAGAAAGCAGCAGCAGATCCTGGCAACGCCTTTCCCTCTTCTTCTGGAGCTTTGTTATGAGGTTGAGACAGGCTGGGGAGATTTTTTACCTGAGCTTTCCATTGAATTTGAGATTCAACAGGCGTTGAAGTCGGAAAACGTCTATATGCAAGGAATGGCTGTTTTTTATCAAGCTCTGTTTAAAAACCAAAAGGGTGCAGCCCCACAAGTGGTTATCAGAAAGCTGCAAAAGGCTCTGAAGCTTCTTGAAGACTCCGGTCATTTTATCGGAATTGAAAACTGCAGACTTGAGCTGGCAAGAATCAGTCTACAAAACGGGGATAAAGAAAAAGGGATTGAGTTGGCATCACTGGCCGTGAAACAGTTGCTGACAATTGACAGAAAACTGATTCCCGGGGACTTTAGCCATCTGGTTCAGGATCAAGATGCTGAAAAAGAACTTCTGAAAGAGATCCTGGCTTTAGGTCAGGAATTGGCAGTCATCCGAGATCCTCGTGATCTTGTCAACCGGATTATTACTACGGTTAACCGTATAATAGGTGCTGAACGCGGTGCCATTTTTCTGGTTTATGAGAAAGGAGAGAAAATCAGCCTGAAGGCTGCTAAAAACATCACGAATGATACGGTCAAGTCAGAAGAGTTTTCCAAATCGATGGAGTTGATTTGGAAGACAGTAAGAACGAAACGGGAACAGATTACTCGGATCAAATCAGAAACAGAGTTTGAAAGTAAAAACCAGACTTTTTACTCTGTTATCTGTATTCCAATGTTGTTGAGAAACCAAATTGTCGGGGTTTTGTATTCGGATATTAGGATTAACAAGCTTTCCTTGGAAAGCTTAAACCTTGAAGCTTTGAAGTATTTTGCAGCGCAAGCGGCTATAATGCTTGAAAATGCACAGGCTTATCAGGCATTACAAGAGCAATACCAGAAAGAGAAAGAGGAAAAACGATACCTGGAGCAGCAATTCAAAGAGGAGTTTCATTTTGAAGAGATAATAGGCCGAAGCCAGGCAATAAAGTCTGTTTTTACTGATATTGATTCAGTTGCCGCAACCGACTCTGCTGTCCTGATTCTTGGAGAAACGGGTGTGGGGAAAGAACTCGTCGCCAGAGCTATTCACCGGAGCAGTAATCGGAAAAAGGGGCCGTTCATTAAGGTCAATAGTAGTGCTCTGTCAGAATTTCTTATTTCCAGCGAATTGTTTGGTCACGAGAAAGGTGCATTTACCGGAGCTGTTGAACAGAAGATCGGACGATTTGAGTTGGCTAATGGTGGAACACTTTTCCTGGACGAAATTGGAGATGTCTCCCAAACGGTTCAACTTCAGTTGTTAAGGGTTCTACAAACCAAGGAATTTGAAAGAGTAGGCGGGCGCAGCACAATCCGGTCGGATTTCCGCTTAATGGCAGCAACCAACAAAGATCTTCGACAGGAAATCCAAAAGGGAAAGTTTCGTTTGGATCTTTACTACCGCCTTAATGTTTTTCCGATAAACGTCCCCCCCCTTGTCAACAGGAAAGAAGACATTCCATTGCTGGCATTCCATTTTCTAAAAATCTACACCAAAAAACTGAATAAAAAGATCGATACGATTCCGGGACAAGTTATTGATAAAATGGTGACCTATAAATGGCCGGGGAATGTTCGGGAGCTGGAAAATTTCATTGAACGGGGAACGATACTAAGCCGAAATAATCGCTTCAATGCGCCTCCTATTGAAGATAATTCGCAATTAACCACTGTTAACGCGACACTACTCTCTCATCAGGATAATGAAAGGCAGCACATTCTTAATACACTCCGAAAAACAAATGGGAAAATAGCAGGAAAGGGAGGGGCGGCAGAACTTCTCAGAATCCATCCCAATACATTGCGCTACCGGATGAAAAAACTGAATATCAAAATGGGCCGGACTCCGGATTAGCGGTAAGTTGAAATCGTGAGACATAAGTAATCTCATTAAAAGCCACCAGTGGATCAACCGGTTCAGCACAGAGGTAATGGGGGAGATAACGTGAAAATTGCACATGGGGTATTTGAGCAAAGTATCCAATAAACTTATAACAGAAGCCACCACACCGATTTTTAATTTTTTTAATCCCGGAAACAAGAAATCTATTCAAGGATCACTCGTTTCTGGCTGTTTTTCTTGCCATTGTCCTTTTCAACGAAAATCGATGAGTCGTTTTCATATGACTGTTCAGTATAGTACATAAGGGTTGCGATTGAGGAGGGAGTGGGAGTGAATATTTGAACCTGTTGGGGTCTGAATCCAAGCGTTTTACGGCAGAATGTTTTCAGCTGCCGCATATCAGCTTCTGTGCATCCAGGATAGGCGGCCATAAAATAAAAAGTTAGAAACTGTTTCATACCAACGATTTTATTGATTCTGTCAAAATGCTTTTTGAAGGCTATGAGTCTGTCAATCCCGGGTTTACCCATGAGTTTTAACACGCTGTTCTCAGAATGCTCCGGAGCTAATTTCAACTGGCCGGAAATATGGTGTTTGATGATCTCCTCCAGGTACTCCAACCCATGCGCCTCGTCGCTGAGAATAAGATCATAGCGAATTCCCGAACTTACGAATACTTTTTTTATTTTGGGTAGTTTCCGCAGTTTTCTCAGGAGATTTATCTGTTGCGTATGGTCAATTTTCAGTGTGTTGCATGTATCCGGTGTAAGACATCGTTTATCGTGACAGATCCCTTTTCGTTTATTCCGTTTGCATTCGAATCCATACATATTGGCTGTTGGGCCTCCCACATTCTGCAAGATTCCTTTGAAATCCTTTTGGTGTGACAACTTTTCCGCTTCTCTGATGATAGACGATTCACTTCTGCTGATCACAGTCTGGCCCTGATGAACCGCTATGGAACAAAAATTACATTGTCCGTAGCAGCCCCGGTGAGAGATGATTGAAAAGCGGATGGTATCAAGGGCTCTTACTTCTCCTTGATTGCCATAAAAGGGATGAACCTCGTTTTCATATTCCAGTTCATGAATTCGGTCCAGTTCGTCAGTAGTGGGATTAAGCTGGGGAGGGTTCTGAATTAGAAAGCGCGTATCCTGTTGCTGGCAAATACCCTGAGCTGTACGCGGATCATTATTGGCATAAAACAGCTTGAACATCTCGGTAAACTGTCTTTTGTCCATTACAACCTCGCTGTGTGAAGGAAGTTCGAGATAACCCTCTCGTTTTTCCTTCGCGATATAGCATATTCCACGAATATCGGTGGTGCTTTTGCCGGTTTTTAGCTTCTCTGCGATCTCAAGAATGGTTTTCTCCCCCATACCATAGACAAGAATATCAGCTTTGGCATCAAAGAGAATGGAGCGCCGGACACTGTTATTCCAATAATGATAATGGGATATACGCCGTAGGCTGGCTTCGATACCTCCAATCACAATGGGTTTGCAGTTCTTAAAAAACCTCCTCACCAGGTTGGTGTAGGAGATAACAGCCAGGTCAGGTCTGCGAGTGTTGTGTCCACCTGCAGTAAGATCATCGTTATTACGTTTTTTCCTGGTTGCAGTATAATTTGACACCATGGAGTCCATACAACCGGCAGTGATACCCCAGAAAAGAACGGGTTCTCCCAATCGCTTAATATCCGAATCATCATTCATATCAGGCTGTGCGATGATCCCCACCCTGTAACCGGCATCAAGCAGAACTTTTCCGATCACTGAAACACCAATGTAGGGCGAGTCGATATAAGTATCACCAGTAACGAGAATAATATCAAGACTATCCCAGCCAAGTGCTTTCAGCTCGTTGCAGGTCGTAGGGAGAAACATAACCAATCAGTGTTTAAAAGTTTTACCATGTACGATCCGGACAGACCGCAGAAATGAAATCAAAATATAGATGCAGGTATTATGGGAAATCTGCAAGTCACAACTTTATGACTGAAAATCTGAATCCTATTCCCAGTATCAGGGAAAATCGCAAAGTCTGTCAGCAGTTTTGAGGCCACATGTAAGCAGTGATAACTGTAAAATATTTTAAAATGAATCACACCATTCTTGAGTTCATAATAAAAGAGTACCTCACAATTGTGAACTAAGGCACTAACTTCTTTAACTAACAGAAATGATTAGTAAAATCCAGGTCAGAGATAGCTTTATATCCGATAAAAATGAGCGGCATATTAAAAGACCAAACGCCAAAGAGATAGGTGTGAACGGAGAAATACCATGCGTACGCCGTTTAATGCAACCCGAACTCTTGAACCTCTACCTTCAGTTATCTCAGCACCAAGAGCATTCAACAAGCTTTCTATTCGATTTCAGGCAATACTTGAACGAACAGGTTCTTGAAAAATGGCGTGTAATGTTTTCTTGTGATTGGAACTCAATGACATTGGTTACCAATTCTTAAAAGTTATTATTCAAGTGTTGAAATAATGGTATCAAAATATGATATCAACAGCCAAGTTTTGCCCCAACAATAATTGGAATCGAACGCTGTACGCATTTGTTATCTTTTGAATATTTATCCTACTTATAGAAGATCTTTAAAAAAACGAGTTTTCCTCGGGATATAGAAGTTATCATAATTCAGAGACATGACTACCAAGTTTGTCTTTCCTCTAATCTCATTTCGAGGAATAAAACCATGAACGCGCGAATCTGCACTATTATTTCGATTGTCTCCTAAAACGAGATAGCTGTTGCTAGGAACTTTGACCGGAGGAAAACTACTGAATACTGGCGAATCTCCGTATATTTTAATTAAATGTTTGATTCCGATTAAGTCTTCCTCAACAATTAAGCCATTGTAATCTTGTTTAACTATTGAATAAGAAGCAGGTTTTCCATTAATGATAAGTCGATTGTTGACCATTTCCACTGTGTCTTCTGGTAAACCAATGACCCGCTTGACTAGGGTTACACCCGCTGATTTAGAATCAAATGTAATAATATCCCCTCTTTTTGGATTCGAAATTTGATGTAAGGAAACTGCTGTAAATGGAATTCTAAGATCATAAGCAAGTTTATTCACCCAAACTCTATCGCCTTCAACAATTGTTGGCTTCATTGAGCCGGTTGGAACTGTGTTCCAATCCGCTAAAGCACTTCTGAAACAAATCATCAATAAAATAAAAAGGACCAAAATTCTATTTTCCTTCCAGATTTTCCTGACCCATAAGTTCATATAATTCCTCCTTTTGAAAGATAACACCATTACAAACGGTCGCTGCGACGGGATTTAGCCCGACTAAAGATTTGCCAGGATTACAAAGCTCGAATTCACC
>Ga0180009_10000333_pt1 | contig 67443 bp, 62 predicted proteins | sample OS_PC_MetaG_FD_123537 | JGI IMG/M metagenome (GOLD analysis project Ga0180009, IMG submission 123537) | Groundwater microbial communities from the Aspo Hard Rock Laboratory (HRL) deep subsurface site, Sweden - OS_PC_MetaG | ecosystem: Environmental > Aquatic > Deep subsurface > Groundwater... | reverse complement strand
TGTCCTTTTCTTCCATTTCTCCCTCCTTTTTTGAGGGATATTTTACATCCTTAAACAGGACATTTTCATTTTGCCAGATTAGGACATTTTCATTTTGGTATTACAGAAATATTTTCATTTGTGGCTAACAGGGATTCGGGCAAGGTAACGTCAAGAGTTTACACAAAATTCTTGACGTTATCACCTAAAAAATTGCCTTGACAAATGGGTCCACCTCAGATAATTATCTGAATAGTTGCTTTTTGGAGGTTAAAATGGAAAGTAATTTAAAGGTTAATATTTCTGTAATTGTTCCTGTTTATAACGAAGAAAATAATCTTTTAAAGTTTAATGAAGAAGTTACGGCAGTCTTAAGTAAACTCAATAAAATTTGGGAAATTATCTATATAAACGATGGTAGTGATGATGAGAGTGAAAAAATCTTAAGTAGTATAGCTGTCCAAGATCAACATATAAAAGTAATAAATTTCCGAAGGAATTTTGGTCAAACTGCTGCTTTGTCTGCAGGAATTAATCTTTCAAAAGGAGAAATAATTATACCCATAGACGCTGATCTACAAAATGATCCTCGCGATATTCCAAAGCTTTTAGAAAAGATTGAGAAAGGGTATGATGTGGTAAGCGGCTGGAGAAAGAATAGAAAAGATAAGTTTTTTTCTAAGAGGTTACCTTCTATGATAGCTAATAAGCTAATCTCTGTTGTTACTGGTGTACGTTTACATGATTATGGTTGTACCTTAAAAGCTTACAAAAGAGAGGTTATTAAAGACATTAAACTCTATGGAGAGATGCATCGCTTTATTCCTGTATATACTTCTTGGATGGGGGGTAAGATTGAAGAAATTATAGTTAATCATCGACCAAGGGTTCATGGAAGATCAAAATATGGAATAATAAGAACTTTTAAGGTATTATTAGATCTTATTACTATTAAATTTCTCTCTTCATATGCAGCTAAACCTTTATATCTCTTTGGTGGTTGGGGTCTTCTGTTTCTATGTAGTGGATTTATGTTCTTAATTATACTGATTTTAGATAAGTTTCTTTATGGTGTCTCTATGATTCGTAGCCCTCTATTGCTCTTATCGTCTATGTTAGTTATTCTAAGTTTTCAGTTCTTTTTAATTGGCCTTTTAGCTGAAATTATGATTAGAACTTATCATGAAGCACAAAACAAGAACACTTATACTATAAAGGATAGTTTAAATATTTAATCTCCATATTTAAAATAAGTTGATTGTTATTATGGCTAACTACAAAAATAAGATAACTTCGTTTATTAACCAGCAGAAATTTATCATATTAATTCTTTTTGGAGGAGCTTTTCTCCGCTTTTATCATTTAGGATTTGAAAGTTATTGGTTAGATGAAGGACAATCAGTTGATTGTGTATTAAATTTTAAAAAGTATTTTCAAGATTATTTTGCGGGAGATAATAGTAATCACCCTCCCCTCTATTACATACTCCTATATTTTTGGACTTATCTTGGTATTCATGAGTTTACTACCAGAGTATTATCAACGATAATAGGTCTTTTTACCATCTTAATAATTTATCAATTTACCAAAAAATTTTATGGAAAAAACACTGGTTTATTAGCAGCTTTATTCCTTTCTTTATCTACTTTTCATCTTCAATATTGTCAAGAAGTTCGAGAATATATCTTATTAATCCCTCTCTCTCTTCTTGGAATCTTTAGTTTTAATTCTTATTTACAAGAAAACAAACTAAAACATCTTATTCTCTTCTGCATCTTCTCTATATTAGGCTTCTGGACTCATTATTTTTATGCTTTTACTTTTGTCTATCTAAATCTTGTCTATCTATTTTTATTTAAAAAATACAAGCTAAGATTTAGAAACTGGTTTTTAGTTCAAATAATAATACTTATAACCATAGTTCCTATCTTAATTCCTGTTTTTAAAGTTTTCTTTATTCCAGTTGCTACAGGTGCTTCTACCGCCATTGATTGGCTAAAACCACCTAATATTTACAGTCTTAAAGATGTCTTTTGCTCTGATCTAAGTAGTATTAGCTTTTTGTTATCTAATCCAAACATAAGCTCTCTATTTAGAAAACTAGCTAAACTTTTATTTTTACTCCTTTTTATATGGGGATTTTTATATCCTATCTTCAGAAATAGTAAAAATTTAACCTTTGTTACAAACCATCTGGTTCTTTCTATCTATATCTTATTCTACCCTCTGTTTATCTACCTTATTTCTATCTACTTTAAACCTATTTTTAACGCTCGCTATCTTGTCTCCATCCTTCCAGTCTACCTAATAATAGTAGCCACTGGGGTAGATAATCTTAAGGTGTCCTTCTTAAAATACATGACCATTTTGTTTATTTTTATTATCTCTTTATCTTCTTCCTATGCTTTTTTTACCCAAGAAGCTTTTACAAAAGATCAATATCGCGAAGTTGCTTTATATATCCAAGAAAATGAAAAAGAAGGAGATATAATTTGTATTAACTCTGAGTGGCCAGGAGTGGTTTTTGGTGTCTACTATAATAATTATTACCATGGAGGTAATTTGAAAACTAAATACTTTTCAGATCAACAAAATCATTATTATCAACTATTAAGCTCTCTTTTAAAAAACCATAAAAGAATATGGCTTGTAGAAAGCAATATAGGAGTTTACAAAAATGAAAATATTAATGAATTTATAGAAAACAATTATTCTAAACTTAAGGAAGTCCTTGAATTAAACTTTGTTAAGGTAAATTTATATCTTTACAAAGTTTCTGGTTGATAAAATTATCTTTATAATAATACAACAAAGCTTCTCATTTGCAGGGTGAGCCGGCTAAGTGCTCAAAAACAAAAAATAGTCTATATTTGAAGATAATAAAATGATTCCAGTTTTTAAACCGTCATTTAACGATGAAGAATTAGAAGCCTTAAAAGAGCCATTTAAAAGTGGCTGGATTGGGTTGGGGCCAAAAACTACAGAATTTGAAAAAAAGTTTGCTAATTATATAGGAGTTAAATATGCAGTTGCAACTAACTCTTGTACCGCTTCTCTTCATTTAGCATTAAGACTAATGGAAATCGAAAATTATGAAGTCATAACAACTCCCATGACATTCGTTTCTACAAATCATGCTATTCTTTATAATAATGGGATTCCCGTCTTTACAGATATATATTCAGACACTTTAAATATTAATGTCGATGAAATTAAAAAAAATATAACAAACAAAACTAAGGCTATTATCACGGTGCATTATGGTGGTCATTCATGCGAGATGGATCTAATTTTGGAGATGGCAAAGAAATATGATCTTAAGGTTATCGAAGATGTTGCCCATGGTTGTGGAGGAGAATATAAAGAGAAAAAATTAGGTTCTATTGGAGATATTGGATGTTTTAGTTTCCATGCTGTTAAAAATCTTGCTACTGGAGATGGTGGAATGATTACCACAAATGATGCTGAAATATGTGAAAAACTTAGAAAGTTAAGATGGCTTGGAGTATCAAGAGATACATGGGATCGCGAAGAGAAAGATGAAAAATATTCATGGTATTATAGTATTGAAGATATTGGATATAAATATCATATGAATGATATTCAAGCAGCAATTGGTTTAGTACAACTTAAAAAATTAGACTCTATGAATAATAGAAGAAGAGAAATCTCTGAAGCATATACTAATGCTTTTAAATCTGTAAGTTGGATTGAAGTACCAACCATAAAGAAATATGCCAAATGTGCTTACCATAATTATGTTATCAAAACAGATTATAGGAATGAATTAAATATTTACTTGCAAGAAAAAGGAATATCTACAGGAGTGCATTATATTCCTAACAATCATTATTCTATGTATAGAAAATTTGGACAATTTACTCCAGTATCAGATAAAGTTTGGAAAAAACTATTAACCTTACCTTTATATCCAGATTTATCTGATTCAGATGTAAATATGATAATTGATACTATAAAAAAATTTAAAAAAAAGTGAGTTTTTATGTATAAGATTTTAATGATTGCTCCAACCCCTTTCTTTGCTGATCGTGGATGCCATACTCAAATCTATGAGGAAATAAAATCCCTTCAAAAATTAGGAAACGAAATTGTTTTATGTACTTATCATAGTGGAAGAGATATGGAAGGTGTTAATATAAAAAGAACGATAAACATTCCATGGTACAAGAAATTAGAAGCAGGCCCTTCATACCATAAATTTTATGTAGATATTTTATTGCTCTATAAATCGTTAGCAGTTGCTAAAAAATTTAAACCTGATATTATACATGGACACTTACATGAAGGTGCCTTTATTGGCTATTTTGTGAGTAAATATACTAAAAAACCTTTACTCTTTGATTTTCAAGGTAGTTTGGTTTCTGAATTAAAGGCTCATAATTTCATTTCCGAAGGAACTACTTTTTATAAACTTATGTATTTTTTTGAAAAAAAGATCCTTTCTAAATCAAACCTGATAATTACTCAATCCACGCAAATGAAAGATCAAATTATAAATGAGTTTAAGATAAATAAAGAGAAGGTACTGCTCTCTATGGATGGTGTTGATACGGATATTTTTAGACCAGGTTATGATGTAGAAAACTTACGTAATAGCCTAAATCTTTCAAAGAATAAGAAAGTAGTAGTTTATATGGGCCTTTTGGCAAAATATCAGGGAGTTGATTGGTTGCTTGAAGCAATACCATATATTCTAAAAGATATAAATGATGTTCACTTTTTAATAATGGGTTATCCGAATGTTGAATTTTACAAGATGGTTGCCGAGAAATATGGAATATTAGGTAACATTACTTTCACTGGTAAAATAAATTATAAAGAAGCACCCATGTATCTTGCTTTAGGAGATATTGCAGTGGCTCCAAAAATTGCAGAATCAGAGGCTGATGGTAAGTTATACAATTATATGGCCATGAGATTACCTATTGTTTGTTCAGATAGGAATATGAGCAAAGAAACATTAGGCGATCTTGGAATCTATGCCAAAAAAGAAGATCCAATCTCACTTGCCAATGGAATAAAGAAACTTTTAAAGGATGAAAATCTTAGACAAGTTTTAGGAGAGAAACTAAGAAAAAAAGCTGTTGATGAATATTCGTGGGACAGTGTAGCTAAGAGAATAATGAATGCTTATAGGATCATTTCTCCAAAAAGTAAACCTCAGAGAATAATTTAAGAAAAGCATAAGGAGTATATATGAATTTTAATTATCCTTGTCCAGTTTGCAATTCAGAATGCAGGGTTATCATTAACGATGGAAAAGACTATTTTATCTTGAACGGTAATTCTCCGACATTTGGAATTGTTTATTGCAACAATTGTGAAATAGGAATATCTGTTCCTCCAATGACCAATGAAGAACTCTCAGATTACTATCCCAAAGATTATGAAGCATATAAACCTAAAAAATCGTTCCCTGCATGGCTTCAAACAAAAAAATATAGAAGTGACCTAAAAATAATTAGAAAAATAGTAGGTAAAACAAATTGTTCGTTATTTGAAATCGGATCTGGGAGAGGCGAATTTTTAAATGAAGCAAAAAAAAAAGGATTTCATGTTGAAGGTATTGAACCTAGTAAGAGCGGTGTAGAATATGCAAAACAAAATTACGGAATTATACTACAGCAGAGATATGCGTCGGATATAATATTTAAAAAAAAATATCACGTAATAGTTATCAGACATACATTAGAACATCTTAATGATTTTTTGGGTTGTTTGAAAAATATTTACCATAACGGAATTGACGATAATGGTTGTATGTTTATTAAAGTACCGCGATTTGATTCACAAGAATTTAAACTTTTTGGAAAATTATCGTCAGGGCTTGACCTTCCAAGGCACAGAGTACATTTTACAAAATTAGGTATTGAAAAATTATTAATAAAAATTGGTTTTAATAAAATAGTAATAAAATCTGAAATTGTGCCATCTGACATAATCAGAAGTTTTTTATATTACAGTAAATATGGAAAAAAACTTTTTCCAAAGATATTTGCTGTAATATTCAGTAGAATGCCGTATCTAGTAAAAATGATATTTGCCCAGATAATAGGAACACTATTATCACCTTTTGCCGCCGGAAGAATGATAATAACTGCAAGAAAATCATAAAATCTGCGCTCTAACTTTTAATCTTCGTATTCTGGTAACCTGAGTAACTACAATTAAGAAGAAAATATTTTAAACTTTCTCCAACGGTGTTAAAAAATGTTTGCCATAGTAAACTATTTTATTAAAAATAAATTAGCAAAGGAAGTCTTTTGGAGTTTCTCGACTAAAGGTGTCTCTTTTTTATTATATCTTTCATTAAACATTTATCTTGCCAGAACTTTGAAGGTAGAAAAATATGGAATGTGGTCTTTTTTTTATTCTATATTCACTATCATCTTATTTTTTTCTTGTTTTGGAATAAGTTCTTCTGCCCAAAAATATATAGCCCAATATAGTGGAACAGAAAAACTTAGTGTAGTATTGAAAAATTCTTTAAAATTAGGCTTGATCTTTAATTTAGCTTTTGCCTTCTTACTATTTTTTATTCACAACTTTCTGGCAAACCTTATTGGCAGACCTGAATTTGCTACACTTTTTTTATTTTCTTCAGTATTAATTTTGTCTGCTGGATTTTTAGAATTATTAAAAAATATTTTCATAGGACTACATAGAATAAGGTTTAATTTTATCATTGCCTTAATAGAATTTGGGTTAAAGTTAATATTAACCATAGTATTTTTAAATTTTTCTCTTAAATTGCTGAGTGTGTTGAGTTCTTTTGTTGGGGCTACGACGATATCTTTTACAATAGGAGTTTATCTACTTTATAAAAATTTTTATAATAAAAGCATGTTACCAGAAAAGGAAGATTTTACAAAAGATATTCTCAAGTATAGTTTGCCTCTGTTCGTTGTAGGTATAAATTATTTGGTTTTAACAGAAATCGATACTGTCATGCTGGGATTATTAAGCACTGATAGAGAAGTTGGTATTTATGCTGTGGCAAAACAGATTGCAGGCAATCTACCACATATAAGTCTGGCTATGGCTATGGGAGTAATGCCTGTTTTTGCAAAGTTAAACAAAGAAAATAAGAAAGAACTCGAAAGGTTATTTCATTCTCTATTAAAAAGAAATTTTTATATTTTTTTACCTATAGCTGTTACGCTTTTGTTCTTTTCAGGATTTTTTATACCATTTATTTTTGGAATAAAATATCTGCCTTCCGTTCTACCTCTTCGAATTTTAACTTTATATGTGATATGCCTTTCTTTCTTAGTGTTTTTTGATGCTTTTTTAAATTATCAACAGCTTGTACGGAAAAGAGTTGTCAATATGAGTATTTCTATGGCTATAAATATCATCTTAAATATTTTTTTAATACCTAAATACGGTGCTGTAGGAACAGCGATTGCTACAGCTGTTTCTCAAATACCTTGTACCATCTTAAATTGGAGAGAAGTAAGGAAACAATTTAGTTGTGAGTTGTTGACAAGTAAATAACTATAAATTAAGAATGATTTGACGATTGAAGAAACTCCCTTAAATACCAGAATAAACCCCGTTAGATGTTTACTATCTAACGGGGTTTATTCTGTAGTGGTAGAAGAAAGAATAGACAATACCATACATATTATATACAATGGTATTGAACTCAAATACAAAAAGATAGAGAAAAGACCATTAAAACCAAAAGAAGAAAAAGAGCAATTAAAGATAAGAAAGATGATATTTCTCCAATAGATCATCCATGGAGAAGATTTAAGATAAACCCATATAAAAGATCTTTTTTATCTAATACAAAATAGGACATTTCTATTTGTGGCTAACAGATTTTAGGGTTCTTTCGTAATTATTGTAGATATCTCCTATGATTTAGTAACCCGCAAGGCTGGTGAATTTTCAGCCTAAAGGACTCAACATCCTTGTATCCGTGAGCTATACGTTTAAGCTGCTTAATTTTATTGTTAATCCCTTCTGATATAGCCGAGCTTATCTTTTTCTTAATTGGATAAGTTCGTCTTTATTGTCCTTCGTCTTTCTTTTATTACCGTTAAATATATCTATAATTCTTTCTCTTAGAATATGCTTCCAATTTCTAATTTGACCGGCGTGAACCTGGTATTGACTGGCTAATTCAGATGAAGTTTTTTCCTCTTTGATAGCCTCCAGAGTAACTTTGGCCTTAAATGCTGGTGAATAATTTTTTCTTAAGTTTTGCATGGGGACCTCCTTATTTTTGGGGTCCACTATAATTTATTCAATATCTAATTCTTTCTTTGTTTCATTAAATGAAGTGGTGGGAGCATTTGCTTCTTTTATTTTAGCATCGCGGAGTGCTTTTAGTCCTTCGTAGTCTTCAAGTTCCTCTTGAATTTGTATAAATTCTTCGTAAGGTATTACAACAAATTCTTTTTTCCCGTCTTTTTCTAATATCTTTGTATGTAGCACTACCATTTTCCCCTCCTTACCGATAGGCTTCTTTTCTGTGCATAATTCGATAAATAATTATCCTCTCGTTTTCTGTTTCGAAAAGGATTTTATAATCACCTGCGCGTAAACAATATTCAGGAGAATAGTTAGTAAGTTTTTTTACATCTCCTTGTAAGGCATCTGATAATATCTCAATCTTTGAAAATATCAATCGCAATATCTTTTTGTTGATTGATTTGCAGTCCTTTATCACCCTTGGCTTAAACTCAATCTTGTACTTGATAAAGAAATTATACCATTGTGCATAAAAAATAGCTATTTTTTTTTGAGACGGGTAGTGTAAAATAAATTGTGTAAATTCCTCCTTGCTTAGAAAAGAAAAAGGACGTATCCTCCATAATGCAAAAACCAAAGAAAGGAGGAACACGCCCATGTCAATGTTAAAACCATTAACAAAGATTAATGTAGCAGATTCATGGAAGGAGGTCAAGGACGAAGGTACTCTCTTACGAATTCCCTAACTTTGTAAAAAGATAGTAGAAATAGATTATTTTTAGAGAAGAAGTAAAAGAGAGAAAAGAGAAAGTAAAAATAGGTTCTTTCGTAATTATTGTGAAGTAATTGTTGTAAGGTGTTGAAAGATAAGGAGTAAATAAAAAAGTGGATAAAAAAAGTATCGGATATAGTAGTTATTAACGAAAACCTTATATAAAAAATAATACCAAACAACAAAAGATAAATTTGCTTGGAGTCAAATTAATTTGCTCTATGTCAAATTTTCATTTTGGTGTTACAGATATTTATTTTTCTTGACATTAAAATCATCTTAGGTTAGTTTTATTTTTATGCTAATTATGCTAAAAAAATATCAAAAAGAAATCTTAATATTTTTAGTAATATTTGTTAGCTATACCTACTTCTTTCACCTCGCACCCCATGTTAATTCCTTGAGCAGATATAACCTTACTCGAGCTATAGTCTACGAAGGAAGGCTTACTATTGACAGCTACCACCAAAATACAGTAGATAAATCCTTATATCAAGGTCATTATTATAGCGATAAGGCCATTGGTACTTCTTTATTTGCTCTTCTGCCTTGCTGGCTGATAAAGATTTCTGGATTAAAGGTAGGCATAAATTTTATCTATTACTTACTCAGAGTAATAACTGTATCCTTACCTTCAGCTCTATTTGCCGTGATCTTTTATAGATTTTTAGGATTATTTAACCATTCTTCTAAGTATAATATCTGGTTAACTTTTGCTCTTTCCTTGGGCACTCTTTGTTTTCCTTATTCCACCTTATTTTATGGCCATCAACAAGCTGCTATACTTTGCTTTATCTCTTTTATCTTAATTTATTTACTAAAAGATAACCTTATTCCTTCTTCTCTTGGTACCATCTTAGTAGGATTTTTTTCTGGATTAGCCTTAATCACCGAATACACTTCCGCCATAATAATTATGCTCTTGTTCATCTACTTAATAATTACTCTACCTGAAAAAAAGAAGCTCTGGCTTTACTTTCTTTTTGCCTTACCTTCCCTTATTCTTCTTCTGATTTATAACTATTTATGCTTTGAAAATCCTTTTGATGTAGGATATGCCCACCAAGCTCCGGAAATAGCTGCAAAAGCTATGGGAAAAGGTTTTTTTGGCTTTAGCCTACCTAAACTAAGTATCTTATATCAGATTCTCTTTAGCTCTTATCGGGGTGTATTTTATACCTCCCCTGTTCTCCTTTTTAGTATTCTTGGATTTTACTATCTTTATAAAGAAAGACATCTCCGAATGGAATTTTATATCTGTCTTATTTCTACCATAACCCTTTTTTTATTAAATTCTTCTTTTGCGGCTTGGCATGGAGGATATGGAATTGGTCCCAGATATGTAATCCCCATGTTACCTTTTATGGCCTTTCCTATCATCTTTATATTTAACAAAAATAAACACTACTTTAAGCTTTTTCTCCTTTTAACTTGCCTTTCTATCTTCTTAATGTTTATCACGGTAATGATTGATCCAGAAGTTCCTCAATTCTTTGAACATCCTATTAGAGACTATATACTACCCCAAATTTTTAATAATCATTTAGACTATAATATAGGATTTTTTCTTTTCTCAAAATCAAACTTGATATCTATTCTCTCTTTATTTACCATTATCTCAATTTTGAGCATCTTGATATATAAGCATTCAGCCGTTAGATGCCAGCTTTGTCAGCCAGGACAAGAAAACAAAAGGGAGCAGTAAGTATTAGACTCTCTTCTGGAATATCCTGAAATAAGTTTAGGACAAAATCTAAAAGTTGAAAGTGAAAGAAGTTAACTATATGGCAGATAATTTAATCTCTATTATTGTGCCGGTGTATAATGCTGCTTACACTCTTAAAGAATGCTTATCAGCTATCTATGCTTCTTGTTATCCTAACCTTGAAGTCATAGTCGTCGATGACTGCTCTACTGATCATTCTCTAAAAGTAGTCCAAGAGTTTCCTTGTAAAATTATTAAACTTCCTGAAAATAGCGGGGCTGCAGTAGCTCGGAACGAAGGAGCAAAACTAGCTCAAAGTGAGATATTATTCTTTATTGATGCTGATATTATCATTAATCCTGATAGCCTTTCTTTAATAAAAGAAGATTTTAAGAGGGGGAATATTTCAGGAGTAGTTGGGCTTTTGTCTCCTCAATTAAGGTATAAAAACTTTGCCAGTCAGTATAAAAACTTATGGATGCACTATACCTATAAAATCTTACCAGACTTTATAGGGGTATCTTATACTAGTATTACTGCTTTTAAAAAAGATGTTTTTTTAAAGTTAGGCGGGTTTGATAAAAGATATAAAGAGGCTAATGTAGAAGATACTGAATTTGGCCAAAGACTATTAACTCAAGGCTACAAAGTTTACTCTAATAAAAAGCTTGAAGCAGAACATATAAAGCATTATAATTTAAAGCAAGTTTTAAAATTAGACTTTAAACGTTCTTATGAACTTACCATAATGTTTATAAGAAACTTCTTTAAAAAAGAAAGACAAAAAAATTATACTTCGGTCCCTTTTTCATTTATCCTTAGTCTCTTTCTTGTCTATTTTGGTCTTTTGTTACTGGTACTTTCACAAGCTTTATCAAGCTTTTATCTTTTGATCGGTGGTTTATTAGCTTTAATAGTAGCGGTATTTTCAAATATTAATTATCTACTATTTTTGAAAAAAGTAAATGGACCTTTGTTTATGCTGAAGAGTGCTTTATTTATTTGCCTTGATTCTTTTGTTTCAGGTTTAGGAGTAATATCTGCTTTTTTGGCTTATTTATTAGGGAAAAGATATTAAAAAATAGATAAGAAGGAGAACAAAGATGAAGTCTTTAAGTTATCTCAAGTATGCCAAGAAGATGTTTTATAAGAAAGATAGTTTACCTCTTTACTTAGTCTACTTCATTACCTTAAATTGCAACATTAAATGTAAACATTGTTTATTAGGCGATCTTCCTCCTACTAAGGATGAACTTACTATTGATGAGATTGAGAAGATTTCTCAAAGTATGGATGACTTCTTATTCTTACTTCCCACAGGTGGAGAGCCTTTTTTAAGAAAAGATATTGCTGAAATAGTAAGAATATTTCATGTTAATAATAAGATAAAGATCGTGGGTATTCCAACTAATGGTTCCTTAACCCAAAGAGTGGTGGAATCTACTAAACTAATCTTAGAAAATAATCCTAACTTAGAGGTTACAGTCGATGTTTCTATAGATGGTATCAGTGAAGATCACGATCATATTCGGGGAGTTAAGGGTCTTTTTCAAAAGACCATTGCTACTTATAAAGAACTTAGGGAATTAGAAAAACATTATAAGAATTTTAATATTAATGTAGAGACTACAGTCTCTTCTTATAATGATAGTAAATTATTCGATATCTATCATTATGCCACCAAAGAATTAGAGGCAAAAAACTTATTTACTTTACTTTGTCGGGGTAAGCCTCGAGAACCATCCTCTAAATTCTTTAACATTAATAACTATGAAAAGTATGCCCAACTTTTAGAAAAGAGTATTAAATCACAAACCTTAAGTGGTTACGATAACTTTCCATTTTGTGATATAATTAATGCTAAAAGAATAATCCGCCACCAAATTATTACCAAGTTAGTTAGAGAAAATCAGTACCAAGTTCCTTGTTACGGCGGTTCTTTAGGTGCAGCTATCCTTAGCAAAGGAGAGGTGCTTCCTTGTGAACTCCACAATGATCTGCCATTAGGGAACCTTCGAGAAGTTAATTATGACTTTAAGAAGATCTGGTTTAGTGAAAAAGCTAATCATGCTCGTCAATACATTCAAAAATCTAAGTGTTTTTGTACCTATGAATGTTTCCTGACTATTAATATCTTATTTAATCCTCGGCTTCTACCAAGAATTTTAAAAGAATACTTAGCTATAAAACTAGCTAAGATCTTAAAAAGATTTGGTGGTAAAGATGTATAAAGATAAGAAAATATCGTTAGTTACCCCTTGTCATAACGAGGAAGAAGGAATTAAGGCAATCTTAGTCAAGATGCCTGAGATAGTAGATGAGATTATTGTGGTAGACAATAACTGTACTGATAAAACAGTAGAAGTAGCTAAAAGTTTTGGTCATAAAGTAGTAGTGGTGGTAGAAAAAAAGAAAGGTTATGGAATAGCTTACCAAACAGGTTTTAAGGCTGCCACAGGTGATGTTATTGTCACTATGGATGCTGATGGAACTTATCCTCCAGAAAGCATTCCTTTACTACTCTATATTCTCTTTGAAGAAGAAGTAGCCTTTATTACTGCCCGCCGTTGGCATTCTAATGCTGGAGAAAAGAAGAGCTTTTTAAGAGTCTTTGGAAATATTGTTCTGAGCACCGTCTTAGCCATCTTATTCTTTAAAGTAATTGTCGACTCTCAATCTGGAATGTGGGTCTTTAAGAAAGAGATCTTAAATAAGATAAAACTCACCAGTGATGGTATGGCTTTATCCCAGGAATTAAAGATTGAGGCTTTTACTAACCAGACCATTAAAGCTATTGAGATACCTATCTACTATGGTCAGAGAGTAGGTAAAAGTAAGTTAAACCTTTGGAAGGATGGTTTTGGTAATTTATTCTTCTTATTTAAAAAACGGTTCTTTAGATAGGATAAAATTATGAAAGCATTAGTTACTGGCGGAGCAGGCCTTATAGGTTCTCATCTGGTCGATCTTCTTTTAGAGAGAGGATTTGAGGTAAGAATCTTAGATAGTCTGGTTAAACCTACTCATTTAAAAGGCAAACCCCCCTGGATTCCCAAGGAAGCAGAGTTTATCCTTGGTGATATGCGTAAGATGGAAGATGTGGATAAAGCTTTAGAAGGAGTAGATTATGTCTTTCACCAAGCTGCTGAAGGTGGTTTTATGCCAGAAGTTTCTAAATATGTCCATGCCAATTGCTTAGGAACTGCTATTCTCTTAGAATTAATTATTAAAAAACACCCTGTAAAAAGATTAGTAGTTGCCTCTTCTCAAGCTGTTTACGGAGAAGGGAAATATAGCTGTTCTACCCATGGTCCAATTAATCCTAACTTACGAGCAATGAATCAACTTGCTAAAAGAGAATGGGAAGTTAAATGTCCTTTTTGTAATTTAGATCTTAAGCCTTTGCCTACTGATGAAAATTCTCATATTGGAGCTGAAACTACTTATGCCATCACTAAGTATACCCAAGAAAGATTAGTCATTGGCTTAGGAAAGGGGTATGGCATTCCCACTGTAGCCCTTAGATACTCTGTAACTTATGGGCCCAGGCAATCTATCTTTAATCCTTATACAGGAGTATGCTCTATCTTTTCAACGCGGATGTTAAATAATCTTCCTCCCATTGTTTATGAAGACGGCTATCAAACCAGAGACTTTATCTATGTAAGAGATGTAGCCGAAGCCAATCTTTTAGTAGCAGAAAAAGATGAAGCTATCCATCAAGTCTTTAATGTAGGCACAGGAGGGCAAACTACTGTCTTAAAACTTATTCAAACTTTAGCCCATAAATATAATTTAGAGATAAAATCTTTAATGAAGAATGAGTTTCGACCAGGAGAGGTTCGCCACTTATTTGCAGATAACAGTAAATTAAAAGCTTTAGGTTGGAAACCTAAAATTACCATAGAAGAAGGAGTAGACCGGTATGTAGAATGGATCAAAACTCAAAGTGATATTAAAGAATATTTCACTGAAGCAGAAGAGCAGCTGAAAAAAATGAAAGTAGTAATGAAGACTTAAAATAAAGGAGATAATATGCACTCTAAAAGAAAAGTTATTGCTATACCACCAGCTTTTAACGAGGAAAATAGAATTGGCCAGGTAGTTAAAAAAATCTCTAAAGATGTTGTAGATGTCATTTGTGTCGTCGATGATGGTTCTACTGACCGTACTGCGGCGGTGGCTAAAGAAGCTGGAGCAGATATAGTGATTAGTCACAAGCAACGACGTGGATTAGGAAGTGCCATTAGAACAGGTATTGATTATGCTATCTCTAACCACTTTGAGATCATAGTGATCTTAGCTGGCAATGATAAAGATAATCCAGCAGAAATTCCTCTCCTTTTAGATCCTATTGTTAAAGAAGACTATGACTATGTTCAAGGCTCTCGTTATTTAGAAGGAGGAAGATATGGCCAGATGCCTTTACATCGAGTTATCGGTACTCGCCTTTACCCTATCCTTCTTAATATAGCTACTTTAGGTAAGTCTAAAGCTAGCGATGCTACTAATGGTTTTCGAGCTTATAAGACCAGCCTCTTTCAAGATAAAAGATTGAATATTTGGCAAGATTGGTTAGATGGTACGGAATTAGAGTTTTACTTACACTACCAAGTAGTTAAGTATGGTTATAAAATAAAAGAAGTTCCAGTAAGTAAGCTCTACCTACAAGTTAAAAAATATAAAGAATATACTAAAGTAAAACCTATTGTTGATTGGTGGAAGATCTTAAAGCCTTTGGTTTGTTTAACCTTAAAAATCAAAAGCTAACCTTATGAAAAAAACAACTTACTTATTCTTAATCTTAATTATACTACTGGCTTGTTTTCTCCGTTTTTATAATCTTACCAATAAAGGTATCTTCTTAACCGATGAAGGTAATTATCTTCAAGAAACTCAATTTGTGGTAAGTGGAATCCAAAGTATCTTTAATAAAGAAGATCTTCAGAAGACGCGCATTCAAACAAAAGGCATTGCTTTAAGGCATAGCAAACCAACTCACACTCTTTTAATTTCTGCCCTGGCTCTTTGGGAAGGAAAGGTCAACGAATATGTAGCTTTTATCAACTCAGCTATATTTGGTGTCTTAACTGTTATCTTATTGTTCTTGATCGCTAAAAATATATTTAATAAAGAGATTGCTTTGATTTCTGCTTTAATCTTAGCCCTATCTCAATATCATGTAATGTATTCCAGAGAAGGTTTAGCTGAAGTGGATAGTGTCTTCTTCTTTCTTTTTTCCTTCTTCTTTTATCTAAAAAGCTGTAAGGATGACACTAAGTATAAGTTGCTTTTTTTAGCTATTTCAGGACTTCTGGCTGGAATTGCTTATACTTGTAATTATCGGCTCTTTTTAATACCCGTATTTCTATGGATATATGAAATTGTCTACTTCTTTAAAAAACCACCTTTATTATATAGGGACCTGATCAATCGGATCCTTATTCTTAATCTCTGCATGGTTTTGCCTATCTTATTATTTGAGGTGCCATACCATTTAGCTCTTCTTGTTTTTCGAAGAAATAATGGTGTTCTCCCCTTCCTTACTTATTTTGAACAATTATTTGAACACCTCTTCTTTTATGGAAGTAAAAGTAATTTAAACTTTAATGATATTTTAACTTATCCATATCTTATTTGGCACTTAGAAGGTCCTATTATCACCCTTCTACTCATTATCGGCTTGATCTTTTTATTCATCAAGATGAATTTGCATAAATTTTACATCTTACTTCAATTTTTACTTCCTTTTATCTTCTTTAGCCTCTTTGAAGAAAATAATGCTCGTCATTTAGCTATTTCCTTGCCAGCTATGGCTTTAACCTCAGGATATGGTCTTTATCATTTAAACCAGAACCTTAAAAAAAATATTGATAAAATTATCATTCTTCTTATTTTAGGAATTGGAATTTATAATTGCTCTCACCTTCTTTATTTAAAATCTGGGTTTAACGAAGCTTATCAATTCTTAAAAGACAAGAAACATCTCAGTACCCATTGGTGGGTTTCTACATTTTATGTTGACCATAAATTAGTAGCTGATTTTAGAAAGGTCAAAACTAAAGAAGAGTTAAGAAGGTTTTATCATCAAGGTTATGATTATTTATTGGTGGACATTATGAAGTATTTCAGCCATCCTTGGCCTAACTGGTTAGGAGAAAAAAGTCAGTTGTTAGTTGATATTGAAACTAAGTGTCAACCTCTTTATACTACTTTTGATAATCGAGGTACTCATCTTCAAGTTTGGTTTGAACATAACATTTCTTTTAAAAAGACTAAGGAGTACTTTAATAATGTTCCTTGGAAAGAAAAAAATTATATTAAGATCTACGATCTAAAAGAATACTTTTCTGGAGAAAAGATTGACTAAGATAAAGAATAGCATTTCTATTATTATGCCTGCTTATAATGAAGAAGAAAATATAGAAGAAGCCATCACCAGTTCTTTAGAAAACCTATGTAAACTTACTTCAAATTATGAAGTAATCATCGTTAATGATGGCAGCGTGGATAAAACTTTTGAAAGGGCCACTAATATTTCTAAAAATAATCCGGCGGTGAAAGTATTGTCTTTGGTTAAAAATGAAGGTATGGGTAGCGCCATTCGATTAGGAATTAAACAAGCTAAAAGTAATCTATTATTTATTACTTGTGCTGATAATCAATTTAATATCGCTGAACTTGATAAGTTTTTACCTCCTTTCTTAGATATGAATGTAGATAATGTAGATATAGTAATTGGGACGAGAATTAATAGAAAATATACTCTTTTTAGAAAGGTTAATACCAGAGTTTATAATTTCTTAATATGGTTACTCTTTGGTGTAAGGTTTAAAGATCCAAGTTGGGTAAAGCTTTATAAAAGAGAAGTCTTTGACAAAATAAGTATTACTTCCCCTGGCTTTTTTTGGGATATCGAAACTTTAATTAAGGCTAAAAGAGAAGGCTTTAAGATAAAAGAAGTAGATGTTTCTTCTTACCCTCGCACCAGAGGTGTAGCCCATGGAAGTAATCCTATAAAGATTGTTAAAACTTTTTTCAATATGGTCCATTTTTGGTTTCAACTAAAGTTTCATAAATGAATAAAAATGAATAAAAAACTATTTCTTTATCTTTTGTTAATTATAATCTTGTTTTTAGGGGGTCTGCTTAGATTTTATCACCTCAAGGAAAAAGGCTTTTTCCTTACTGACGAAGCTGCTAATTCTCGAGAAGCAGTCTTCGTAGAGAGTCTATTTAGCCATACTTTTAAGAGTCTTTTCTTTAAAAATATTACCGATCAAGAAAGAGCTACTTATATCTCTAACCACCTGGAGGGATTACCTTTAGCTAACCCTAAGCCTGGCCATGCAAGTTTAATTGCTCTATTTGGTACTTTTACGGCCGGGGTAAAAGATTATACCAGTAGTTTAATGTCTGCTTTTTTTGGATTAGCTACTATTTTTTTAATCTACCTCTTAGGTAAATCACTTTATTCTTCTCAGGTAGGAGTATTAACAGCCTTTTTACTATCTATCTCAGGATATCATTTATTATATTCTCGACAAGGAATAGGAGAAATAAATACCCTCTTTTTCTTTGTTTTAGCTACCACCTTATACTTACAAAGCATCAAAGACAAATACTTCTCTTTATGGTATCTTGCTCTTTCCGGTCTCTTTATAGGAATAGCTTATAGCTGTAACTACCGTTGGATATTAATGCCGATGTTCTTCTTTTTATATGAATTATACTTTTTCTATAGAAAAAGGCCTTACTTCTCCACAGAAAATCTGAAGCGGTTTTTAACCTTATCTATAGCCATGATCTTACCTTTGGCTATCTATGAATTATTTTACCATTTAGTATTAATCATTTTTAGGAGAGCCAACGTTATCTTTTCCTTCAGAACATATTTTGAATTATTATTCGATAATTTTTACCGATTTGGGGGTAGCGCAAGTTTTAATATTTATGACTTTATTTCTTACCCTTACTATTTGTATAAATTAGAAGGAATAATTATTTGTTTATTACTTATTTATGGAGTATTTAAACTCATCAAATCTTATCAACCTCTTCATTTTATTATTCTCTCTCCATTTCTTATTTCTTTAATCTTTTTTGGGTTCTATAGCGCTGACTTCCCTAGATTCTTTGTTATTGCTCTACCAAGTATCTTCTTAATTATCGCTAAGTCTTTAGAAGATTTAATTAAGTCCTCAACATCCCGTAAAAAGAAGATCTTGATCCTTATCTTGATCTTAATTGGTATCTTCTCCGTACCTAAGATAAGAAATATCTTAAGTTTAAATTCGGGTTTAAGGGAGTCATTTAAATTTTTAGAAAGTTTAAAAGATTTAAAACATATTACTACTCACGAACAAGTTTCTCTTTTTTATGTTAAAGACCCTAAGTTAGTCAAGGATATTCGCAGTATTAAGAATTTAGCTAATTTAAAAGATTTGTATGGTGAGGGTTACCACTACTTATTAGTCGATACTCAAAAATATATAACTAAATTCCCCCACTTTCCTTTAGAAAGTTCACCTCTTCTTGTCAAGATAGAATCTAAGATAAAACCTATCTTGGTAATTAAGGAAAATAGAGGCCTTTATTTTCAATACTGGTTTGAACATTGTGTTGTTTCTTTCTCTAAAACCTTAGCTTTTTTTAAGAATGTTGATAAAAAAGAAGTCTCTGAAGTAAGAATTTATCATCTAAAAGATTTATTTAAGAAGGAGAAGCTATGAAAAAAAATATTTTTTTCTATCTTATCTCCTTAACCTTTTTATCTTTATTTTTGGTTAATACCTCTACTGCTTCCCAGACTATACCTATCTTAACTTACCATAGTTTTTGTAAAAAAAATTATAGAAGAATAAATATTCCACCTCAACAATTTTTGGAACAACTTCAATTCTTAGCTTCTCAGGGTTATCAAGTGATACCCTTAGAAAGGCTAATAGAAGCTTTAAAACTTAAACTACCTCTTCCTCAAAAATCAGTAGTCATTACTATCGATGACGGGTGTAAGACTGTTTATGAGGTAGCTTTTCCTTATTTGAAAAGATTTAACTTTCCAGCTACCTTATTTTTAACCCTTAATTTTGTAAATAAAGATTTTTCTTGGGAAAAAATAAGGATGATGGAAGCAAGTAAAATAATTGATACCCAGGGACATTCAAAAACCCATTACCCTAGAGCCCTGGTAAGAAATTTTAAGACTGAAATAAAAAAATCTTATCTTAAACAATTAGAAAGAGAACTCTTGGAATCAAAGAAGATTATTGAGAAAAAACTAAATAAAAGAGTAAAATACTTAGCTTATCCTTATGGTAAATACGACCAAGTGACGATTGAAAAAGCTAAGGAATATGGATACGAGGCTTTATTAGCCTGTCATGGAGGAACTAATACCTTAAAGGCTGATCCTTTTAATTTAAATCGTTTAGAAATACATAATAATCTTGATTTAAAAAAATTTGCTTCAATCTTAAATATTAAACCATTAGAAGTCGACTACTTAAATCCACCTTTAGCTACCTGGACATTTTACAAAAAACCTAAGATTTTTGCCCTGCTTAAAGAACCTGTTAATTTAAGTAACTATCAAATAACAGCTACCTTGGACGAAAAAACACTTCCTTATAATTATGACCAGGAGACTAAAAAACTTAGTTTAATCCTTAAAGCTCCTTTAATTCAAGGAACTCATTTCGTCGCAATCCAACTAATAAATAAGCACACTCTTCAAGTTGAAAAGGAAGTAGGTTGGGTCTTTACCAGGCAAGGCATTCCTTTTATTACTGTAAAAAGCATTGAAATCTTTTTAAAGATTCTTACTCTTTTAGCAATAGGCTCAATCTTGGTCATTATTATCATCAAAACAATTAAAAAAACACCCTTTAAAGACTTAAGGTGATGCCTATATGTCCAAACCATTAATCTTAATTCCTACTTATAACGAAGCTAAAAATATCGAAGTATTAATTAACCAGATCTTAAGTCTAAACATAAGTTGTCTTATCTTGGTGGTAGACGATAACTCCCCTGATGGCACAGGAAAGATTGTCGATAAATTAGCTCTTCGTAATACTCAAATAAGGATAATTCACCGCCAGGGAAAACGAGGTAGAGGCCTGGCTGGAATCGAAGGAATGCTCTACTCTTTCCAAGAAAAAGAGATTGATTGTCTAATAGAGATGGATGCTGACTTATCCCATGATCCTTCTTATATTCCTGAATTTTTAAAAGAAATTCAAGACTATGATCTGGTTATCGGTTCAAGAACTATTAAAGGAGGAGCAGAAAAATATCGTCATATTATCAGAAAATGGATAAGCCTTTTTGCCCATGTATACCTAAGATTAATCTTAGGACTTAAAGTAAGAGATCCATCCTCTGGATATCGTTGTTTTAGAAAAGAAGTCTTAGCTAAGATAAGATTAGATAAGCTTATTTCTCAAGGACCTTCTTTGGTTTCAGAAATTCTTTACATAGCTAGCCAAAAAAATAACTTTTCCATTAAAGAAATACCTATCATCTTTGAAGATAGAAAATTTGGTGATTCTAAACTAACTCTTAAGATTTTATTACAAAATTTAATATTTCCTTTAAGGCTTCGGTTAAATTCTTTATTACAGAAGTTTAAGTAGTAAGATGAATAAAAATATCTTATCTATAATCTTAATAGGTGTCATCTACTTTACCTTAACTTTTTCTTTTTCTTCCCATCAAGTCTTCTTTAGTGGCGATAATGCCGCTAAATTTATCCAAATTCAAAACTTAATTAAGCATCATTGGGGAAAACTTCAAATTGAATATCCAGGAGAGTACTTAGATTCAGATCATAAGCATTTTCCTCTTAGATTTCCCCCTTGTTATGAAAAAGATAAAAAATTTTATCTTATCTTTCCTATAGCTTTCTCTTTTTTTTCTTCTTTTCTTTACCAGATAATAGGATCCTTTGGTCTATACATCCTTCCTCTTTTATCCTCTGTCTTGACCATCTTTTTAATTTACCAACTCTTCTGGTCTATCACCAAAGTAAACTCTTTCTTGATCATCTTAGTAGCTGGTTTCTGCACTCCTATTTTCTTTTACAGCTCTGTCTTTTGGGAACATTCTTTAGCTATGCTTCTCTCTTTCTTGGCTTTTTATCTTTTCTTTAAAGATAAAGACCAGAAGATATCTAAACTCTTTATTTCTGGGTTAATATTTGGTATTAGTCTCTGGTTTAGATTAGAAATAGTATTCTTCTTTGTAGCTACCATAGTCTCTTATTTCTTAATTGATTCTTCAAGTTATTCTAAAAAACTATTAAATATCTCTATTATTAGCTTAGGGTTAATATTAGCTACTTCTCCTCTTTTGTGTTACAATTATACTGTTTTTGGAAATCTTATTGGTGCTCATGCTTCCATTAATTGCTCCTTGTATGAAACTAAATCAGTCCTTTATTTAGTAAAGAGCAAAATCTCAGATCTTTATCATTTATTATTTGATACCGGTATCAATCGAAGTATAAATTTACTCTTTCTCTTCTTAACCTTTTTAATCCTCTCTTTCCAGGTAATTCCTAAGTTAAGAAGATTAAATAATATCATCCTTATGATGCTTATCCTGATCTTATTTGTATCTGCATATATAGCTTGTTTATGTGGCTTTTCCAGAATTATTGGTCTCTTGGTTACTTCTCCTTTTTTGATAATCATAGTTTTAAATATTCCTACCTTTTTAAAAAAACAATCTCCCGATCGATTGAATTTACTCTTTTACACTTCTCTTTTTTATATCTTCTTCTTATTTACTCCTCCTGGGTTTGGAGATAAACAATGGGGACCAAGATTTTTATTACCTCTTTATCCTTTATTAATCATCTTATCTTTATCTACTTATTACTCTTTAAATAACCTCAATCTTAAACCTACCTTAATTAAGATTACTAAAAAGATATTTATTCTTCTCTGCTTAATTAGCTTCCTTATTCAAGGTATAGGAATTTATAAAAACTTTAAAGAAGAAAATATTATCCTAAAAGAGATAAAATCTTTGAAAGATCTCAACTCTCAAATAATAATTACCGATGTTTGGTGGTTACCACAAGAATGTGCTTCTATCTTCTATGAAAAATGTTTCTTCTGGGTAAGAAATGAAGAATCTCTTCATCATCTCCTTCGTAATCTTAAAAAAAGAGGGGTAGAAAGCTTTACTTTTTCTACCTTTCTTGCTCCTACTTCTAAGGAAAACATAGCTCGCACTATTAGTGACCACTGGTATCAAATTATGACTCAGTATGGGTATGGCAGAGAAAGAGTTATCTTCACTTCTCAAAGGTTTGAAAATAGTCTTTTGGTGTATAAGAAATAATTTCCTGTGGTTAAGATAAACAAAATTTATGGTAAGGGGATGGGAAAGCGAGTGAGAAGGTTGTAAGAATCTTAATAGTAGTTATTAACAAAAACTAGACATAGGAAATAATACCGAGCAATAAAAGATAAACTCGTTGGCCATCAGATTAATTTGCTCTAGGTCAAATTTTCATTAATAAGTATCTTAAGCAGCAGGTGATAAATGGATAAATTGCAAAGTAGTTCAGAATTAAACTTATCATTAAAAAAAAATGAAAGGATAGCTCTTAGAAATTTAAAAGAGATGCTATCCCAGAAATTTAAGATTGTAGACTTTCGCCTTTTTGGTTCAAAAGCTCGAGGTGAAGATACTCCTGAATCAGATATAGATGTAATGGTTGAAGTTGAGAAGATTACTTCTGAAATAGAATCACAGATAGATGATATTGTTTTTAAGATTAATCTTGAAAAGGACACTTTTATGTCTATAATTATATTTGGTAGGGATGAGATAGAAGAAGGCCCGATGTCGGAATCACCTATTTATAAAATAATCCAGAAAGAAGGTGTTCAAATTTGACGATTGAAGACAAGCAGTTTCAACTAGCTAAATACAGATTAAAACAAGCTAAAGAAAGCATTGAGGAAGCAACTTGTTTACTCTCTGCGAAGAAAAGTTCGCGTTCAGTTATCAATCGTGCTTATTATGGAATGTTTTATGCAGTTCTCGCATTAATAATATTTGAGCCATTTACATCGTCAAAACATAGTGGAGTTTTATCTTACTTCAATAAGCGATTTATTAAAGGTAAAGTATTTTCTGAGGAGATAGGGTATTCAATAAACAAGGCTTTTGAATTAAGACAGAGAGGGGATTATCGCGAATATGCTGAACTTACCTATGAGCAAGCTGAACCATTCATAGAAAAGGCTGAGGTATTTGTGCAAAATATTAAAGAATACTTAGAAGAAAACAAATTTTTCTCTTTCTAATCTCTTCAATTTTTTATATTCGCTTGGAGTTATACCAAATCCGCGGTTAAAATTTCATAGTCTCTTTGTTCTTTTGCTCCTCGTTTTTGCCACTCATCAGTTAACTCTTCACGAATGGCAATTCCGCGCATTCTTTTTTCTATCCAGTCATCAGAATATCCCTTGAGTTTGTAAAGCATTCTTGTCCGTTTAGTTGCCAATTCAGGATTTTCAATTTCCTGCACTCGTTCATAACCAACTTTTGCCAGCCAGCGTTTAAATGGCCTCAAAGTTAAAATAAATTCCATAGTAAAGGTCAGAGATTATTCCATAGCAGCAGTAGTTATTTTTCTTTCTTTTTTTTAAAGGCATTTTACATCTTTTTCGGTTCTTTTAATGTGTAATTTTCAATTACAATTTATGAGTATTATTGCATTAAAATTTTCAACTACGGCGTAATTTCCGGAAGCTTAACCACAAAAATCGTTCCTTCCCCTACCTTGCTTTTGATCTCAATTGTGCCTTTATGTGCCTCAATGATGTGTTGACAGATGGTTAAGCCTAATCCTGTGCCTTTACCTTTTGTGGTAAAAAACGGGTCAAAGATACGACTTAACTCTTCTGTTGGTATCCCCTTACCCGTATCAGAAATACTTATTTGAACAATCTCTTCTTCCTTAATTTTTAATTTTTCACTTTTAATTTTTAATTTTCCCTTTTCCTCCATGGCTTCAGCCCCATTCTTGATGAGATTGGCGAAGACTTGTTTGAGTCGGTCAGGGTCTGCTGTTAGAAGTGGCACATCAAGGGCGAAATCCTTCTCTATTTCTATCCCGGTTAACATCTCTTGATGTAGTTCGTTAATAGAGTCCTCAATAACCTTATGGACATCAACCGGTTTCAGATTAAGCAGCGGTGGTTTTGAGAAATTCAGCAGGTCATTAATATCTGTCCGTTCTTTTACCAATTTCTCAAAGTCATTTTTATTCATAACACTCTCCTATTACTCAATGTTTAAGTTTTTTCGATTTGTACTGTTAGCCTTAAAAACGGACACCCACAAGGAGGTAGCACCTCTGGCAGAGATGTCTCTACAATTTTTGTTGATATTCCGTTGTAGGGACAGGGTTTATCCATGTCCGTAACCATATAAATCAAGAATCTTTGTGTTTTTGCGGTAAATCACCCTAATTACAAGTCAAACAGTTCAAGTATGTGGTGATTTCTAATTGCACAGATCAAAAAACTTGAACATCGAGTATAAGTTTATCTGCCCAATTATACACATCTTCTGCAAGTATTAATGCCTCCTCATATTCTTCCTCGTCAACCGGTTCTATCTCTCCAGGGTATCTTGTTCTTACTGCATAGTCTGTTAAGTCTATTGCCATTTTGACTTTGTCAGGAATCTCAATGCCTTCTTCTAAGACTAACTCTAATAGTTTTGCAATAGAATGGGTCCATGGAAATTTTTTATTGCGGGAGATGAGCAATGCCTTTATAGTCTTTTCAACTGCCTGTTGACAGTCAAAGCAAAGGTCTTCGTACAATACTTCTTCAGATGTTTTGCCCATCCTTGCCCTTGCAAGATGGCTTTTTGCTCTCTTCAACCATTCCAGAACAAATTCCTTATCTTTCATAAACCACTCTCCCAAATTTTGCAATCTCACTGTGAACAAGAAACCATTTATCCTTCAATTCCTTAAACTTCTCAGGGGTTTCGATTATGACATCCACAGCCGCTCCCACACCAAAGAGTCTCCGGTAGATTCTCTTTTCAAGCACTCTTCTGTTCTCAACACCACTCTTTAATATGCAAATATCATAGTCACTATCCTGTGTCCCTCCATCCTTCCCCCTTGAACCAAAAAGAATAATTTTATCAGGAGCTATTTCATCCACAATTCTATTAGTTATCTCTGAGAGTGTATCCTTCATTCAAATAACCTCCCTGTCAATGGCTGGCACCGGCAAATTAACCACAAACATCGTCCCCTTCCCTACCTCGCTTTTAACCTCAATCCCGCCTTTATGTGCCTCAATAATGCGTTGACAAATGGCTAAACCTAATCCTGTGCCTTTACCTTTTGTGGTAAAAAACGGGTCAAAGATATGTTTCAGGTCTTCCTTTGTTATCCCTCTACCCGTATCAGAAATGCTTACCTGAACAATCTCTTCCTCCTTAATTTTTAATTTTTCACTTTTAATTTTTAATTTTCCCTTTTCCCTCATCGCCTCAACCCCATTCTTGATGAGATTGACGAAGACTTGTTTGAGTTGGTCAGGATCTGCTGTTAGAAGTGGCACATCAAGGGCGAAATCCTTCTCTATTTCTATCACGGTTAACATCTCTTGATGTAGTTCGTTAATAGAGTCCTCAATAACCTTATGGAGATCAACCGGTTTTAACGCCATGACAGGTGGTTTTGAGAAATTCAGCAGGTCATTAATATAGGTAACTGCCCTTTGTGTGGCTTCATTCATTCGGAAAAGTGTCTTTTGAGCCGTCTCATTCTCAGGCAGAATTTTTTCTAAGTAATAAAGCCCAGCCTTAATAACGGCTAATGGATTTTTTATTTCATGGGCAGCCTCAGAGGCAATCTGAACAGCGGCGGCAAGTTTTTCTGCCTTTATAATCTTTTCCTCCATTTGTTTTTGTTCAGTAATATCTGCATCTGCACCTCGATATCCAAGAAGAATCCCCTTCTCATCCAGGATTGGCAATCCACTTGTTTTCAAGATAACTAAATTGCCATTCTTGTGGACATTGGGATTAATAAATCCTGTAAAAGTTTCTTTTCTGCCAAAAACATCAAGGGCTGCTTTTTTAAATTCTACCCTTATATTCGGAGCAAAAAAATCATAAAAATGTTTCTTTCCGACAATTTCTTCTGGTTTATAGCCCAATATTTTTTCTACGATAGGACTGGCATAAGTGTATAACCCATCTGCATTGACTTCCCATATCCATTCATCAGCACTTTCGGCTACCTGACTGAAGCGTTCCTCGCTTTCTGCCAACTTCTCGGTACGTTCTTTTACCAACTCCTCAAGGTGCTCTTGGTCTCTTAATGTCTGCTGATATGCAAGGCAACCCTCAATAGAAATAGTGAACTTGTAGATTAGTGCTTTAAGTTGATTGATTTCTTCTTCCGATATTTTTGCAAGAGAAAAAAGTTTTAACACACCTATCTCTCCTAAGGCGAATATGAGCAGTCCCCCTTCTGTAATCCCTTTTTCGCTAACAAGTAATTGGGCAAAGGTATCCTCGGCAGATGAAACGAAGAGAACATCCTTGCCTTTTAATAACGAAAAGATGGGGTGTTCAACAGAAATCCGTTTTTCCCCTACCCGAGCCAGAGGATGGGCATAAACCAGGGTAGCCCAACTTTCATCTGTTTCATCCGGCAGATACTTGTTTTTTATCCAGACAGAGACATAAGAAAGATTTTTTCGGGACATAAGGGTTTTCAGGAAGCCCTCACAATTTGCCACCAAATCTAATGACTTGCCGATAGAAAGGGATAGCTCATAGACCAATGATAGATTATCTAATATCGGTTGGTCATTTTTATTCATAACACCCTCCTTTTATAATATCTGAAGACTTCTGCAAAATAGCTGCTTGACTGCACAAATCGAAATTATTTTGATTAAATGGGTAGTAGTCGTACCCGATATCTTGTTTCTTCAACGTAATGTGTCAGTGATTGGGGGAGGGATTTCTATAGGAAGGAGATTCCACCCCCTAACCCCCGCCAGCGGGGGATATTCGGAGCCTCAACCTTCTGCCGCCAAATATCAGTACCCTATCCCTCGCTGGCGGGGGATATAATCCACTAACCTCTCTCAAGAAAGGATTTAGGGGTGTGTGAAGTTCACTCCGCTAAAACAAATTCCCCCAATCACTGACTCATTACTCTTCAACACTTATTATATCCCTCGCTGGCGGGGGTTAGTGACCTCTGCCAGGGGTGCTCTACTCCCTCAGCAGGCAATATCCCCCGCTGGCGGGGGTTAGGGGGTGGCTGTCCCCCGCTGGCGGGGGTTAGGGGGTGGAATCTCCTTCCTTCCCTGAATTTCCTCAACATTAAATTCTATTTCTCTTCTCACATTTTCAATATCATTTAATACTTCCTCATCATTAAATCGTATTACTTTAAATCCTGCATATTCCAAATCTTTTTGTTTAATTTTATCTTTTTCATTTACTTCTTCCTGTTGATGTGTTATCCCATCTACCTCAATCACTAACATTAATTCTTTACACATAAAATCAGCAATATATTTTAAAACCGGTCTTTGTCTGCGAAAGATAAATCCTTTCATATTGCCGGCTCGTAAAACAAATTTCCATAAACAAGCCTCAGCCTTTGTCATATTTTTACGCAAGGTATTTGCAAAAGGCTGTAATTCTTTTTGATAGCCAAAGTTATTTGTATTATCAGAGTTCATTCCACCCCCTACCCCCGCCAGCGGGGGATATTCAAAGCCTCTCAACCTTCTGCCGCCAAATATCAGTACCCTAATCCCCACCAGTGGATGAGATTCCACCCCCAGCTACCGCCAGCGGGGGATACTTATCATATCATCAAAGGTAATTCTTTTTCCCCCTGACCGATCATTTTTATTTATAACATCCTCCTATCACAATAGTTTTATTAAAAAACTCTAATGTTGTCTCACCGTAAGATGAGATTTCACCTAAGGTCAACATGCCTGCGGGAATACCTTGCTCACCTGTTCCAGACGCGTCTGACACCACAAGATTTTCCTTTACAGCGGCTAATTCTCTGATAAAATCCTCTCTCAGGAAAAGTGTCCTTGAGATGCAGTCAGCCACCAAAGGACAATGGATTTCTTTTCCGCAAGCCTCTTTAGCTGCCTTGCCTGCGGCTTGAATAAGGGAGTCCGGCTCACCCTTTAAGATGTTTAACAGACTATGCTCAGGCACCTCACCTACACAGATTAATTCTCCCTTCTCATTTGTCATAATCGGGTCGCGCACAATATCCTCAGCCCCTTCTTTGTATATCCCAAAGGGATACCGCATTGCCAGATCATAAAAGTTTTCTATAGATAGCTTAATCCCTGAATCAGCTTCTACTATTTCCCGGTACACGGTAAGGGCGTTTTTCCAGTTTAGTTCCATGACTACATTTTTACAGGTTTTGTTGGCGACAATGGGTCCGGCAAGTTTTTTCCAGCCATGGGCAACACCAAGTTTACATTGTGCTTTGATAAAGGTAACCACGGCGGCATCCTGGACAAATCCCTCCCGAGTAAAAAAAGGCAGGGTTGTGGTTTGAGGGTAATAGAACCTGCCCCACCACCAAAATAATGGACAGAATTGCCCAGCCGGTCAAACAGTTGGGAAAGGAATAAGGCGATATTTGAGGTCAGCCCATCTACAAGAACCATAGCCGTATATTTTTTGTTTGGGTAGCTGAAAAAATCGGGTATCTCAATCTGTTCAGTGTCAAGCCCCTTAATCAAGTACGGACCGGCTAATGCCGGCAAAACCTTAATCACCGCCCCTTGTTCATATTTCTTGTCATCGTAAATAAGACCGGGAAAGACCCCGCCAAAAAACTTTAACCCACTTTCATTCAGCCCCGAAATCATCCGGGTAACATCCGGCATATCCTTTTCGCCAAGCAGGATCAAGACGACATCTGTGTCCCTTATCTCCATACCGCAAACGATGTTAACAATCTCCTCGGCATTAGTTGTTGGAAAATACATTGTTTTTGCCTCCTTAATTCATTCGTAACTACTCAAAATCTTTTCGGAAATATTTAACCACAAAGTGCACAAAGGAAGCACAAAGGACACAAAGAATGAATGAAAATGAATTATATTGTAAATCTTTGTGAACTTTGTGAATTTTCTTTGTGAACTTTGTGGTTTATCTTTATGGTTTTTCCCCCAATTTTATGAGTAGTTACATTTTATTCCATCTTCAATAAGGGCTTCAAGATACCCGCCCATTGCCTCTTTAAGATTAGCTAAAGATTCTTCTTTTGTAGCACCTTGCGATACGCAACCCTTTAATATAGGGCAAAAAGCAACATAACCAGACTCTCTTCCATTTTCAATAATAACTGTATATCGCACCTTGATTCACCTCCTATTTACAGATTCGCCTCCTTGAGTAGCTTAGTTAATTCATCAATATCAATTGGTTTTTTGATATACGCATAAACAGATAATTGCTTTTTATCCTTGAGCATCTCAGATAAGTCGCAATCCGCCATAATAATAACCACAATATCAGGATATAATTTCTTTGCATCTTCTAATATCCTTAAGCCGTTTACTTCAGGCAAACTTATATTTAGCTAAGATACAATGATAGGACTTCTCTTTAAGTTTTGTAAGTACTTCTTTGCTGTCCCTGGCTGTGCAGGTGCGATAACCTTTTTCAGCAAGTGCCGACTGGACCTCTTCCCTTGTTTTGCTATCACCATTAGCAATTAAGATTACCTTTTTGTTTTCGCTGATAACCTCTTGTATTAATTTTATCACCTTCTGTAAATCAAATGGTTTATGGATGCAGGCATAAGCCCCTTGTTTAATTGCCTCTTCAATCAAATCCTCTACCGCAAACCCGGTCATCATCACTACCTTTACCTTCGGGTCAATCTTTTTAATCTGGATAAATGTCTCCACCCCATTTATCCCGGGCAATCTAATATCCATCAGGACAAGGTCATAATGGGTATTCTTTGTCTCCTCAATTGCCTTATACCCATCTAATACTGAGGTTACCTGATGCCCTTCAAGTTCAAGGATATCCCCTAATGTAATAGCTAAGTCCTTTTCATCATCAACAATCAATATTTTGGCCATAGTATTCCTCCTTAGTAAGATTAGGTCGTTATCTCAACAAGATTTTTAGATCAATTAACCCCCACTCTTCTTTTTCCTTTAAATAATCTGGGAGTTTTGAAAATCTCCATTTCGAAATAATTTGGGAAGCTAAAGAATCTACCCTTCTATCACCAAAAGACTCTTCTACTGAGACCTTATCTACATAACCATCGGGCAGCACCCAAAATTTAAATTTACCTCGCCAAGTAATTCCTTCTCTTTCTAACCAAGAAGGAATGGGGAAATTTTCTTGATGTAAAATTTTTCTAAGAAATACAGGGCCGCTAATCTTAGTGGTGCAAGTAATATTATTTAATAAATCTTTATCTTCTTGGATCATTAGTCTTTCCTTCTCTTTAGCCCGAGGAAAAGAAATAGGCATTTCCTCCTCTATGTCTTTGGCCATGGCCAAACCAGAATTTAATTGATACGGCAATATTTCCTTAGTGATAGAGACTTGCTTAGAAATAAAGTCTTCTTTTAAACGATTTTTAGGTTTAACCTCTTCTAACTTCTTTAAAATTAAAGGATCTTCCTCTATCATTCCTTCCTTTTTAGCTTGAAAACTCTCTAACAGTGAGGTAAGTTTTACCTCACTACTTTTGTTCTTCTCCTTAAATTTTAACATCTCTTTTCTTTCGCAAATCTCTTTGACCATGCCTTTAGCAATTACTAAATAATTATCAGGGACAAGATCTATTAAAGAGATTTCAATTACTTTAAAAGTAGAAGATCGATTATAATTTATAGGTACTCTCGACAATATTAGTCCAAAAACAAGATGAATAAACATAGAAATCATGAGAAATTTAGTAAATCTTACTTCTTTCATTAACCCTTCCTTCTTGGCTATCTTCCACCTTTAATCTTGACTCTTTACTTCCTCTGGCTGAGTAGCAATGGCTAATTTACTTAAACCTGATCTTTTTATCTGATCTAATACTCCGACTACCCTTCCATGTCGAACATCTTGATCTGCTTTGACAATGACTAACTTATTAGGATCTTCGCTAGCCAGCCTTAGCAATCTCTTATTTAATTCTTCTTCAGGGATTAACTTTTCATTAAGATAAAGAAAGTTATCCTTATCAATAGTAATATACACTTCTTCTTCCTTTGATATCTCGGTAGTTTTAGCTTTAGGTAACTTTACTTTAATTCCTGGTTGTAAAACAAAAGAGGAGGTTAACAAAAAGAAGATCAGTAGTAAAAAGACAACATCAATTAATGGAGCCATATCCAGACGAGCCTTTAAAACTAAAACTTTCCTAAACTTCATAAAAGATCTCCTGATGGTTTATCTTTATCACCAATCAAGCTTACTAACTGATAGGAGTCTTCCTCTATCTCTTTAATTACATGATTGATTCCATCTACTAAATAATGGTGAGCAGCCATAGCTGGAATAGCTACTACTAATCCAGCGGCGGTAGTAATCAAAGCTTCCCAAATCCCTCCAGCTAAAGAAGTGGCGTTAACTCTTCCTGCTAACTGCTCTACGACCATAAAAGCTCTGATCATTCCGGTCACGGTCCCTAATAATCCTAAAAGAGGAGAAATATGAGCTACGGTAGCTAAAGTATTTAACCCTTTTTCTAAGGATAAGACTAAATCTTCTGATTTATGAGCTATTACTTCTTTGAAATCTTTCTTTTTTTGTAAGATTCTCTCTAAACCTTCTTTCCAGATCAAAGCCACTATAAAATCTTCTTCCTCGCAAAAAAATTTGGCTTGTTGATAATCTTCTTTCTCTAAGATCATTCTCAAATTAGGCATAAATTCTTTGGATCTTCTTCTAAGTCTTATTAAGACATAAGCTCTTTCAATGATAATAGCCAGAGCGATAATTGAACAAATAAAGATGGGAATCATTACCACGCCACCTTTTACTAATAACTGAATCACTTTTTTCCTCCTTAAAAATAAAGTAAATATTTAATCTTCTGTAGGTCGAAGCTGGGGAAATAATATTACCTCTTTGATTGAAGAAACATCAGCTAAGATCATGACTAATCTATCAATACCAATCCCCAACCCGCCGGTAGGTGGAAGACCATATTCTAAAGCTTGCAAGAAATCTTCATCCATCTTTTCCTTTTTCTGAGCTTTAAACCTTTCCCTTTGCTCGAAAGGGTCATTTAATTCTGAATAAGCATTACCGAGTTCTTGTCCCGCCATGTATAATTCAAACCTTTCTACCCACAAAGGATCCTTCTTCTTTTTAGCTAAAGGAGAAACTACGGTAGGATAATCCATAATGAAAGTAGGGGCTATTAAATTTGGCTCGACATATTTTCCAAAGATATGGTCTAAGACTTCTCCTTCATTTTCTTCTTCTTGAAATTCTACTTGTAACTTTAAAGCCAATTCTTTCACTTTGTCCAAAGAAGTTAAATCTTCTCCAGTGTATTTCTTGACCGCCTCTAATAAGGTCATTCTTCTCCAAGGTTCCTCTAAGTTTATTGGTTGACCTTGATAGGATAACTTTAAAGAACCTAAGGTTTCTAAAGCCACAAATTTTATTAATCTCTCGGTGAGATCCATCATGCTTAAGTAATCAGCTAAAGCTTGATAAATCTCGATCATGGTAAATTCTGGATTATGTTTAATAGAGATTCCTTCATTGCGAAAACAACGATTTAATTCATAAACTTTATTAAGACCCCCTATGATTAACTTCTTTAAATATAACTCAGGAGCAATTCTTAAAAAAAGCTTCATATTTAAAGCATGGTGATAAGTTTCAAAAGGACGAGCTAGGGCACCTCCGGCAATAGGATGCATCATTGGTGTTTCTACTTCTAAAAAATCTTCTTTATTTAAAAATTCCCTTATTTTATGAATAATCTTACTTCTAAGAATAAAAACATTCGTCACTTCCTTATTGACCATTAAATCTAAGTATCTTTGACGATAACGAAGCTCAACATCCTGCAGTCCATGATACTTTTCTGGAAGTGGATGTAAGGACTTAGTTAAAAAAGTAAACTCTTCTACGGAGATAGTAATCTCTCCTTTTAAGGTTCTAAAGACTTTACCTGAAACCCCGATAAAGTCTCCTATGTCTAACTTAGTAAAAAAACGATAATTCTTTTCTCCTAAAAGATCATATTTAGCATAAACTTGAATCTCTCCTTTGGCATCTTTGATGTTAGCAAAACAAGCCTTCCCATGTTGACGAAGAAAGATAATTCTTCCTCCTATCTTGACTGTCTTTTCTTCCCCCTCTTTAAAATGTTCTTTAATCTCTTGGGAATTACTATTAACTTCATACCTGCCTCCAAAAGGATCTATTCCTTCTTCCTTTAGTCTTTCTAATTTTTCAAGACGACTTTTAATAATTTCATCGGTAACTTTCATTTCTTACTTTACTCCTTTTTTAACCTGATCTCTTTTTCCTTAAATTTGAAGGAAGGACGCCTAACTCTTCTCTATATTTAGCTATCGTGCGACGAGCCAGCTTAAAACCCTGCTCTTTAAGCTTTCCAATAATCTCTTCATCCTTTAAAGGAGCATCTTTTTCTTCTTGATCTATAATTTTCTTTAAGATCTCCTTGATCCCTACTTTAGAAACTTTCTCGCCAGAAGCATTCTCTTTTCCACCAGCAAAGAAGTATTTAAAGCTAAAAAAACCAAGTGGTGTTTGAAGATATTTATTAGCCACAGCTCGACTAACTGTACTTAAATGAACTCCCAGGGAATTAGCAATGCTTTCCATCTTTAAAGCTTTTAACTTATCTGGCCCGTCTTCTAAAAATTCCCTCTGATAGCTAAAAATAGCCTCAGCAATAGCTAAAATAGTTTGCTGACGTTGATCAATACTTCTGAGAAACCATTTAGCTTTCTTTAATCGCTCGATGAGATAAGATCTAATCTCCTTTTGAATATCTTCCTTCTTTAATAAGAAGGTGTAGTATGAACTAATCTGAAGAGGAGGCAACCAATCGTTATACAATTCTATTAGATAGCTAGAATCTTGTTTGGTAATGATGACATCTGGCACTAGATATAAAGGATTTGCTCTTCCGTAAAGCCTGGTAGGTTTGGGCTCTAAAGTCTTAATCTGGCTAATATAGTCCAGCACTCTTTCTTGAGAAATATTTAAACCCAAAGCAATCTTCTTATATTCGCCTTTCTGGATACTAAGTAGATAACTCTTGATAATCTGCTCTAAGTTTTGATCTAATATGCCTAAATAATTAGCTTGGATAAGTAAGTTTTCTTCTAAATTTCTTGCTCCTATCCCTGGAGGTTCAAAGTTCTGAATCTTCTGTAAAACCTCTTCTACCGCCTTAACTTCTTCTTTAACTATTTCGGCAATAGATTCTAAGTCACCCTCTAAATAGCCATTAGGTGTTATTCTTTCTAGAAGGAGTCTGCCAATAAGGAATTCTTTTTCACTTAAAGAGAGAAGTTGAAGTTGATGGAGTAAGTAATGGTATAAAGTATCTTCTTCTGAAGCTAACCATTCGATGCCTTGAGATTCTCTCACGATATTATCTGGATTCTTTAAAGTTCCAGATATTGCTGCCTCTTCTTCGAGATCATGGATAACCTTTTCCAAGTCCCTTTCTTTTTTTAAATCTTCTAACCTTTCCAAAGGAGATACTTCTACTTCTTCTAAAAAAGGATTCTCTAACACTTCATTCTTAATTTCCTCTATTAATTCTACATTTGAAAGTTGAAGAATCTTTAAACTTTGCTGGAGTTGAGGAATTAAGATTTGTCTTTGTTGGATATTTATATCTTGTCTTAACATTAAAACTCCTTATAAAAATAAACGTTCAGCCTTCAGTTATCTTTATTTTCTGACTACTATAGTAGTTATATGCAATCCATTAATTAAGTTGACATACCTCGTAGGGAAAATCCACCCCCTACCCCCGCCAGCGGGGGACAGCCTCGAGCTTATCCCCCGCTGGCGGGGGTAGGGGGTGGAAATACAAGTTATTTATCAGATTGCATATATTAACAAAAACCTTCCCTGGCCGTCTTGAGTCTATGGTCTAAGGACTACCGTCTTCTTTAACTACTTTTTGCCAACTTGATTTATTTGGATCTTAGTTGGTAAAAATATCTCCCCAGCCAAAACTTCCTACATTTCCACCTTGAAAAATACTCGACTGTAATCTCTTAAATTCTTTTAAGTTAATCTTATATAAAACTTTTGTCTCCCATGGCTTACTTCCATAAGTCTTATATCTTTGAATATTTAACTCTGACTCCAAGCAATGAAGATCTCTCTTTAAGATTATTTCCCCTTGTTGAAGTTCTTGTCTTTTTAAATCATACCAAATAGCTATACTTAATGGTAAATATTTAATAAAGTTGGTAGAAAACTTACTCTTAAGTTGCCAGGTAACTTCAGGCACATAGCTATTAGCCAGAGATAGATAGTAGTCTTTCTTGTTTTTTTCAAGATTACAAGTTAAAGAACCCTCAATACTCTCTATCTTCTGGTTTTTTAAACTATAATTTTTATTTAAAATAAAACTAACTTCTTTTAAGTTTAAGCCATCTCTTAATTTAATCTCTTGCTTTTTTAGGGTTAATTGAGAAATTAAATTATTATATTCCTTCTTTAAAAAGTTATATCCAAAAGTAGTATTAAAACTTATACCCTTTCTCAGGGGATGAAGATAATTTAACTTTACTTCATTTTCTTTGCTCTTCAAATCTTTTAAACTTCTTTTATAACTATATTGAGGAATAACTCTAATTTTTCCAGAATAAAAATTTATGGGCAGGGAAAGATTAGTATAATAATGAGCATTAAAATAAGGATCCTCTTGATAAACACTCTCCTGATCTTTCCAATCCCCTTCTATTCCCAAACAAGGAGAAAAAGAAAGCCACTTGCCTATCTTATATCTTCTCAAAGAGTAACTTTTAAGAAACTCTACTCTTCCTTCCCAGAAATTACGATAATATCGATCTTGATATGTTCTTCCTAATTGAGTAAAAACTTTATAGTAGTAACCACTTCTCTTAATTTCTAACTTTTTAGTATCAAAAGTGATCTCGGGCAATTTTTCTTTCTTCTTGATCATCTCGTCTTTGTCTCTATCTAAAAGATCATATCGGTCATAAGTACCTCTAAGGGTATAAGCTGGCCTGGTCCTGGTTAAGGAAATACTTGAGGTAATTTCATTTATAAAACCATCCATACTTTCCAGATAGTCTTTACTAAAAGACTTATCACTAATGTAATTAAGATTAGAGACCAAGGTCAAATCATTAGGAAAAGTTTGGTAGTAATAATTAGATAAATTCCACCTCTTTTTAATCTTTAAATCTTCTTTTCTTTCTTTGAGGTAATAAAAATTCAATCTTCCTTTACCTTGATCTTTAAAGTTATACCCATGATTAATTCCCCAACCACAACCCCTTAACTCATAATAATCCAATAACAACAAACCTGAATTTAGCTTATTTAAATAATAACCATACTTAACTGAGGTTGTCCAGCCATTTATCTGGCTATAGCCAGGCTTAACACTCAAATGAGTATGCTTGTCTTCTAAAGAAGACCACCAAAAAGGAAGATAAAATATAGGTGTCCCCCCTACCTTAAGAAAGATATGCTTAGCTAAAACTCTATCTTTAATCTTTAAATCAATACTTTCTGCTTCCATGGTATAATGAGGTTGTTCACATCGACAAGTAGTTGAGTCCCCTTCTTCAATCTCATAGTGATTTTTAGCTTTAATATGGGCTACCTTTCCTTTATAAAAAGTAGGCTGATGATAAGAAGAGATATTGATCATTTGACCTTGATAGTTATCTAGATTTAAGCTTAAAGTATCCCCAAAAACTTCCTGATCTTCATCCTTTAAGGATACTTCTTTTTCAGCAATTAATCTTTTCAGGTGTGGAAAAAACTGGACTGATTGGGCTTGCAAGGTAGTCTTTTCGTGAAGAAGTTTAACATTACCGGTAAGATTGATCACTCTTTTTTCTTCTTTACCCTCAAAACTTAACTCTTCTGCCTGTTCAATAATTACCTTTTCCTCTGCCCATAAATTTGAAGAGAAAAAAATAATAACCGCGAAAAAAATGACCAAGTAATTCATTTCTTTAAATCTTCAAGATCGCTTGAAAGGCTTCTTGAGGAATAGCTACTTTTCCTACTTGCTTCAATCTCTTTTTCCCTAATTTTTGTTTCTCTAATAGCTTTCTCTTTCTGGTAATGTCCCCTCCGTAACATTTTGCTATTACATCCTTACGAAAGGCAGGTATAGTTTCTCGGGCAATAATTTTACTACCTATCGCTGCTTGAATAGGGAGAACAAAATTCTGACGAGGAATTATCCCGCGTAGTCTTTCGACTATACTTCTTCCTGTGGTCTGGGCTTTCTCGTGAAAAACTACCAGGGAAAGAGCATCTATGACCTCGCCTAAGATTAAAATCTCTAATTTAACTAACTTGCTTTCCCGATAGCCAATATGTTCATAGTCAAAAGAAGCATAACCATGACTCAAGGATTTTAACTTATCGTAAAAATCTATAATGACTTCAGCTAAGGGTAACTCGTAAGCAAGGATTACTCTCTTGTCATCTAAGCTGACAAAAGATTTTTGCTTACCTCTTCGACTATTAAGTAAATCTATCAAAGGACCAATATGGTCAGAAGGAGTAATAATGGTGGCTAAAATATAAGGCTCTTCCATTTTTAAGACTTCACCAGGATTAGGAAATAAAGCCGGATTACTAACTTCAATGACACTATGATCTTTTTTGGTTATCTGATACAAGACATTAGGAGAAGTAAGAATTGACTCAATGTTATACTCTCTTTCTATCCTTTCTTGAATAATCTCTTTATGTAAAACTCCCAAAAACCCACACTTAAATCCAAATCCTAAAGCATTAGAAGATTCTCCTTCGTAAGTAAAAGAAGCATCATTAAGTCTTAATTTTTTAAAAGCCTCGCCTAATTTTGAATAATCAGAAGAATTTATAGGATAAAAACTACAAAAGACCATTGGTTTTTCTTTTTTATAACCCGGTAGAGATTGTAAAGCAGGATTACTCTTTAAAGTAATCGTCTCTCCCATGTTCACATCTTCTATATCCTTAATTCCAGCAAAGATATAGCCTACTTCTCCTGCTTCTAATTTCTCCTTAGGGTGTAAACCTAAAGTTAATACTCCTACTTCGGTAACTATGTAGCTTTTATGATTAGACATCAAGATAATTTGATCTCCTGTTTTAATCAAACCATTGACTACTCTAAGGTAGATTATTACTCCTTTATAAGGATCAAACCAGGAGTCAAATACCAAAGCTTGAAGAGGTTCATTTTTATTTCCTTGGGGTGGGGGAATTTTCTTAATAATAGCTTCTAATAAATCTTTAATTCCTATCCCTTCTTTAGCGCTGACTAAGATAGTTTCATCAGGATCTAAGTTTAGCGCTTTTTCAATCTGGTGTAGGGTAGAATCTAAATTAGCATTAGGTAGATCTATCTTGTTGATACAAGGAATAATCTTTTTAAATAAGGATTTAGCTAAGTTGGCGTGAGCCAAGGTTTGAGCTTCTACTCCTTGAGAAGCATCAATTAACAATATTATTCCCTCAGTAGCTACTAAGCTTCGAGAAACTTCATAAGTAAAATCAACATGACCAGGAGTATCAATTAAATTTAAGATATAAGTTTCGCCTTGACCAGCTTCAACTTGGTAAGATAGCTTTATGGGATGAGCTTTTATGGTAATTCCTCGTTCTCTCTCTAAATCCATATTGTCTAAGATTTGATCTTTTTCTACTTTTTGCTTTCCTAAAGTATTGGTATCTTCAATCAACCTATCAGCTAAAGTTGATTTACCATGATCAATGTGAGCCACAATAGCAAAATTCCGAATCTTAGAAGTAAACTTCATCTTTATTTCACCACCAAAAGAGAAACTTTTTCTTCGGTATCATCTTCTATATATTCAGTAGCTTGTGAATCAGAAAGCCAAATAGTCTCATTGATTAAAAATTTATACCTATAGCTGCCAGGAAAGAGTTTAATCTTAATCCTCCACTTCGATTCACCAATATTTTCTAAGAAATGTTTATCTTTCGACCAATTATTAAAATCACCGAGCACCACTACTTTTTTAGCTTTAATAGGTAGTTTATGAACATACTCGATAATTAAATCTTTACAAAAACAAATTTGATTCTTACCTTCCTTTTTAGCCTGGTATAAAGCTTTATCTGCTTCCTCGATTAAAACAACATTAGTTAAAGCATCATCAGGATACGTGGCTAATCCAATACTTACCGTAATCCTCTTTCCTTTTTGATTACTTTCTTTAGGAAATTTATAGCTTTCTACCTTCTTAACAATCCTTTTCCCTAAAACAATAGCTTCTTCTTTATTTGTCCAGGGCAAAATAACTCCAAATTCTTCTCCACCATATCTAGCCACAATATCGGTAACTCGAGTAGTTTCTAACAAGATTTGAGCAATTTCCCGCAAGACAATATCTCCGGTAGGATGCCCATACCGATCGTTATATTCTTTAAAATAATCAATATCAATCATAAATAATGAAACAAGATGAGAATCCACGGCTGCATTTTTTAGCTCATTAATCAAGGCTTCTTGAAAGTGTCTATGAACAGCCAACTTAGTTAATCCATCAGTAATAGATAGCTTCTCTAATTTTTCATAAAGCAGAGAATTTTCTAAAATTATCATTAAGTGATCTCGGATCAAAGTTAAAAGTCGAAGATCTTCTTTGCTAAAGGCTTTTCTTTTAAATTGCCCCAGAAAGATCAGGCCCACTACTTTATTAGCTGTCTTGATAGGTAAGAATAAAATGGAAGCAATCTCAGCATTGCTTACCTGGCTTGTTTCTACTAACATAGAATTTAAAAAGACTTCCTTGACCTTACTTTCTTTAAACTCTAATCTATCTGAAAAATTATTATACTTTTCTATAACTTGGGTCTTAATCTCTTTAAGGCATCCTTGATCTAACGAGTAGGGAGAATCTATGAATAATTCCCCCTCCTCTTCTTCATTTATTAAAAGAAAAGAAAGAATATGGTAATCAATAATTTCGTTTATTACCTTAACTACCGCAATTACCACATCCTTATGCCGAGAAGCTGGATTTACGACTTTATTAATCTTATTAATGAGCGTTAAATCATAAAGCTTCTTGTCTAAAAGCAGATTAACTTTAGAAACAACCAACTTACTGGCGGCAAGTTCTTTAGTCATATTAGATAATTCTTCTACTCTTTTCTTTGTTTCTTCATATAACTTAGAATTATCCATAGCTATGGCTACTTCGCTAGCAAAAGTCTCTAATAACCAAAGATCATCCACCACAAAAACATCTTTAGAAATCTTATTATTAATATTGATTACCCCCATAACCTTATCCTTGACAATGAGGGGAGTGCCAATAAAAGATTTATTATAATACTTTTCACTGCTCTCTTTAGCAAACCTGCTATCCTTTTCAATATCTGAGATTAATAAAGGTTTCCCATGCTTAAAGACCCAACCTGACAAACTCTCCCCAACTTTGATTCTTGTTTCCTGGATCACTTTTTTACTTAATCCTTTGGCTACCTTAATGGTAAGGCAATTAAACTCTTGATTAAATAACATTAGCGAACCAATTTCTGAATTTAAAATGAAAGTAGCTCCTTCGATAATCTTTTTAAGAAGTGATTCCAGATCTAAGGTAGAGTTAATATCTTTAATAATTTCCACAATTAAAGAAAGTCCTTTTACTTTCTTCTTTAATAATTCAACCTCAAGTGTTTCTTTAGTTAATAAACCATCACTCATCTAAACTTACCTTTCTTGATTAATAATTCTTCTAGACAGTCTAATACTTCGTTGGGTAAAGATTGATAATTCTTGTCTTCTTTTGATAATCCCACTCATCTAAACTTACCTTTCTTGATTAATAATTCTTCTATGCAATCCAATACTTCCTCAGGATTAAAAGGTTTAGTAATATATTTATCTGCACCAGCTTCCATTCCCCAAAAACGATCTCTCTTTTGACTTTTAGAAGTTAAGATGAGAACGGGTAAAGATTGATAATTCTTGTCTTCTTTCAATAACCTGCATACTTGGTAACCATTCATTTCTGGCAGATTAATATCTAAAATTACTAAGTCAGGATTTTGTTCGTAAACCATATTGACTGCTTTTATCCCATTGCAAGCCTCTAATATTTTATATTTACCTTCTAAAGTTACTTTTAAAATATCAATGATGTCTGGATCGTCTTCGACTATCAAAATCTTCTTCATAACTTTCCTCTTTAAATAAATCACCACTTTACCCTAACCTTTTAAATCTAAGACAAAATTGGCTACTTTTATTTACTTCACTCGAAACTTCAATCAGAGCTTGGTGAAGATCTAAAATTTTCTTGACGATATTTAATCCTAAACCGATACCTTTCTTATCTTTAGAAACTAATGAAGAACGAAAAAATTTATCAAAGACTTTAGGCAACTCTTCTGGCAAAATACCTAGACCAGTATTAGTAAGATAAACTTTAATCTCATCTTCCCCGCCTTTTAATTCTAACCTTATCTTTCCCTTAAAAGGAGTGTATTTAATAGCATTATCGATTAAATTAACAAATACCCTCTCTAAACTAGGTTCATCTCCTAAGATGCAATAAGAATCTTGATCTTCTTTTAATTTGAAATCAAGTTCCTTCTTCTTAAATTCCTCTTTAAAGATATCCACTGTTTCTCTAATTATTTTGCTTAAAGAAACTTTCTCTAAACTTATTTTATCTAGACCAATTTTAGGCAGTTCTAATAAATTATTGGACATATTATTCAAACTATTTACTTGTTGTTCAATCTTAGTTAATCTATTTCTTTGAGCTTGGGTAATCTTTCCTAACTTTTCACTTAATAAGATAACGGCGTAACCTTTTATGATGGTTAAAGAAGTTTTTAATTCGTGAAATAACAAGGAATTAGTCTCTGCGTCTACTTCGTCCATCTCTTTAAATTTTGAAATATCATTAAATGCTTCAATTACTCCTACGATCTCCCTTTTTTCATCTTTTAAAGTAGCTTGATTAATCATTATTGATTGAGATTTTAAACGCTCTTCTAAGCTCTGGTTATAAGTCTCAATTTCATCTTTATCTTTAGCTAAAGCTTTATTAAGGTGGTATAAATTATCGATTAAAGCATTTTTTTCTTGCAAGACCATCTCTTTTTGTTTACTCAAATACCACAATAAGAAACTTACTAGGTATAAAAATCCTACCTGAGGGATTACTTCATAATATCTTAGCTCATAATATCTTAGCCCTGGTCCCTCAAGAGAAAAAGAAGCTATCAAGAGATAGAGGATCGAAAAAAAAGTAGTTAAAAAGAAAGATCCTTTCTGGTTCCTGAGAATCCAATCTTCTATAATCAATAAAGAGCATAGATAAGGAGCAAACCCTAAGATAGACTCTTTATTTAAAAAGATAATTATGTTTAAACTTAAAATATCCAAGACTACCACGAGAAAGTTAGGAAATACCTGATCTCTCTTAGCATATAAGCTATAAGTAAGATGAAATAACACCAAAAAAGAAATCACTCCTAAAGAAAGTAATAAATAAAAACTCGGCTCTTTAATGAGAAATAAAGTAACTACCAAAGTTAAAAACAAGAGAAAGATCCATTTTATCTTAATAAAATGAACTATTTTATCCTGTAAACTTCTTTCTGTTCTTTTTCTAATCATGGTCTTTAAATCTATAAGCCTTAAATTTATAAGCCTTCAGCTATCAGCAGTCAGCAGTTTTTCCTCATAGAGAACTTCTTCAAACACTTCCACGATTTTAGGATCGTATTGAATCTCTTTACCTTTCTTAAGTTCTAATAAAGCTTCTTCCGAAGATAGACTCTTTCCATGAAAGTATCGAGGTCTTCTTGAAGCCATAGCTGCAAAACTATCTGCTACAGCAATAATTCTTGCCCCCAGAGGAATTTTTTCACCACTTAGTCCCTCTGGATAACCACTACCATCATACCATTCATGATGATGGTAAACATAAGGGATAAGAGGTCTTAGGCTTTTTATGGGAAAAAGGATCTGTTTTCCAACAACTGGATGCATTTTAATAAGATGATCTTCTTCTAAGTTTAAACTACCTTTTCTCTTTAAAATTTCATCGCTAATCCCTACTTTTCCTAAATCATGGAGTAAGCTAGCATTATAAATCTTATCTATTTCCATCGGATCAAGATTTAATTTGATTGCAATCAACTTAGCTAAACGAGCTACTTGGGCTGAATGCCCATGGGTATGGGAATCTCGAGCATCAATAGCTAAGGCTAAACCTTGAATAATGGAAAGATAAGATCTTTCTAATTCTTGATATAATTGAATGTGCTTAATAGAGATAGCAGCTTCATTAGCTAAAATATTTAAAGAAATTAATTCGTTAATTGAAAATAGCTCATTAGCTATCTTATTTCCAAACCAAAGCAAGCCTATCACTTCATGCTTAATCATTAAAGGAACATAAACAAAGGAACCATTTTCATAAGTTAATCTCTCTAGATCTTGAAATCTAATATCTGTCTTAATATCATGAACCAAGACTGATTCTTTCTTCTTTATGGCCCAACCAGAAATAGTATTTTTAGTAGGAATAACTTTCTTAATCCTAACTTCTTCACTTTCACCTTTTTCACTTTTAACTTCTTTACTTTCACCTCCAATAAGACTATTTATCACCCACTGGGAAGAATCAGGATCTAATAAAATCACCATTCCTGATCTGGCTTTTAATATTTCTAAAGCCACTTGAAGTATTAAATTACAAAGTAAAGTTAAATCAGAAGTTAAAAAGACAGTTCTTTCAATCTTCTTTAAAAAGGCTAATTTTTCTACCTTTTCTTTTAACTTGGGAATATACTCCTCAAGAGTCTTAGTGCAATTATGATTGATAGTCTGGATAATCTGAAAGAAATTTTCTATCATTTAACAAATGTAACTCATAAATTAAGATCTACTGACGGAACTTTGGCTAATTTTGATATAAACCAGTTAAATCAAAGGTTTTCTTAAGCTAAGAGGCTTAAGTTCAAAGGTATAATCCAAATGCCAAATCAATGTCAAATGTTCAGTCCTTAAATAAACTAAGCTGATAATTAATTATAACATAATTTCTAAAAAATCAAAGTTTATTTTATTCTTCTAATGATTCCTCATCTTATATTCTTCCCACCTTTTTTTTGTCTTGACGAAAGAATTGTAGTTATGTTAATTTTTCTTAACAGAATTTTTTTAAAATTAGATTTGGCTATAGAGATAATAAGATGAAGATTATAACATTAGGGATAAGCTACCATAAAACACCTATTGAGTTTAGAGAAAAAGTGTTTTTTAGAAAAGAAGCCCTCCCCCTAGCTTTAACTGCCTTAAAAGAAGCTAAAGAAATAAAAGAATGTGTTATTCTTTCCACCTGTAATCGAACTGAAATATATATTGTTACCGATAATTTAATGGGTGGAAAAGAGACTCTAGAAAAATTTATAAGTAATTATCACCAGGTCAAGATAGAAGAATTAAAGCTATATCTATGGGAAAAGAAAGATAAAGAAGCCATGGAACATTTAATAAAAGTAGCTAGTGGTCTTGATTCTATGGTTTTAGGAGAACAACAAATTTTAGGACAAGTTAAAGAAGCTTATCAAATAGCTTTAGAAAACAAGACAACGGCTTTTATCTTTAACATTTTATTTCAAAAAGTTTTAAGTATTGCTAAAAAGATTAGAACAGATACTACTATTGGAGAAGGAGCTATTTCGATAAGCTATGCCGCCGTGGAGTTAGCTAAAAGGATCTTTAATGATTTAAATGATAAAAAAGTAATGATTATAGGCACCGGAAAGATGGGGGAGCTTTTAATTAAACATTTAGTAGATAATGGCATAAAACAATTATTGGTAGTCAATAGAGATTTAAAGAAAGCTACAGAATTAGCAGAAAAATTCAAAGGAAGAGCGGTCAGCTTTGACCAATTATATAAAAACATACCTTTAGTAGATATTGTCATTACTTCTACTAACTCTCCCCACTATGTAATTAAGATGGATCATATTAAGGATATTTTAAAGAGACGGAAAAATAAGATTATCTTCTTAATCGATATTGGTCTTCCCCGAAATATAGAACCTGAGGTAAATTCTTTAGAAAGTCTTATTTTATACAACCTTGATGATTTAAAAGTGGTGGTAGAAGCTAATAAAAGAGCAAGATCAAAAAAAGTAAAGGCAGCAGAAAAGATCATTAACCAAGAATTGCCAGAAATTATTTCCTGGTATCGATCTTTGGAATTTGTCCCTTTAATCCATGAAATAAAGAAGAAGATTGAAGAAATTTGTCGAAGAGAATTACTAAAGATCCAGACATTTTTAGATGAAAAAAGTAGAGAAAAACATATAAAATCTATATCTAATAAGATTTTAGCTTTGCCTATGAGTAAGATTAAAGAAGCAATAAGTTCTGGAGACGGCTATGTATATTTAAAAACTCTAAAAGAACTGTTTCAAATTGAAGAAAAGGTAAAATGAAATACTATAATTTAGAGTTAAATATTAAGAATAAAAAGTGTGTCGTGGTAGGAGGAGGAGACATAGCTTATCGAAAAGTTCTCTCTTTATTAGAATGTGGCGCTAAAGTACATGTGGTAAGTAAAAAATTAAATGAAGAACTAAGAGTTTTTTTCAAGGAAAATAAAATTTGTTCCCACGAGAATAAGATTTGTTCCCACAAGAATAAGATTTATTTCCACGAAAAAGAGTATCAAACCAAAGATCTCAAAGGAGCTTTTTTAGTAATCGGAGCCACTAATTGCTTAAAAACCAATGAAAAGATTGCCAAAGATGCTCATAAGTTAAGAATCTTAGTAAATATAGTTGATAATATAAAATTATGTAACTACATAGTCCCCGCCGTAACTAAAAGAGGAGACTTAGTTATTAGTGTCTCTACTGCTGGAAAAAGCCCTTTCTTAGCTAAGAAGATAAAAGATGAGATCGCTCAGCTTTACGGCCAGGAATATGGAGAATTAGTAAATATCTTAGGAAGTATTAGAAAAAAAGTCATCCAAGAAGTTTCTGACCCCCAAAAGAGAAGATTAGTTTGGGAAGGTGTAGTTAGCTCAAAGACTATAGAGTATCTCAAAGAAGGTAACTTAGATAAAGTAAATAACTTAATAAAAAAAGTGATTGAAGAAGGTAAAAGGCAATGAAGAAGATTATGGTGGGTAGTCGAGGAAGTAAACTTGCTTTAGCTCAAACTAATTTAGTCATTGAAGAACTTAAAAGACTTAACAGTTCTTATTCTTTTGAAGTTAAGATAATTAAGACCAAAGGAGATCTATCGCTAAATTCCTCTTTAGATAAGGAAGGAGGAAAGGGCTTATTTGTTAAAGAAATTGAAGAAGCCTTGATAAAAGAAGAAATTGACCTGGCCATTCACAGTATGAAAGATCTGCCTACGGAATTACCTTCAGAGCTTACCATGGCGGCGATACTGCCAAGAATAAATCCAAAAGATGCTTTAATCTCAAAAAATGGTCATAACTTACTCCATTTACCACCAAGAGCCACCGTAGGAACAAGTAGTCTTCGAAGAAAGGTACAGTTACTAAATCTGCGAAGAGATTTAAATGTAGTAGAGATAAGGGGGAATTTAGATACCAGAATTAAAAAACTAAAAGAAGGTAGTCTTGAAGCTATAATAGTAGCTGTTTGTGGGCTGATTCGACTAAACTTAATCAAGTTAATGACTCAAGAATTACCCATCAAAGCCTTTCTTCCGGCCGCAGGCCAAGGTGCCTTAGGCATAGAAGTAAGAAAAGAAGATTGCAAAATAAGAGAGTTAGCAGAGAAAGTAAATTGTTTAAATTCCCAGTGGGAAGTACGGGCAGAAAGATCTTTTCTTAAAGAACTGGGGGGCGGTTGCCAAGTTCCTATTGGTGTTCTTGCTCAAACAAAAGATAAAATGCTACTTATTCAAGGAATGGTCTCCTCTTTAGATGGCCAAAAAGTAGTCAAAGATAAAATGATAGGGAAAAAGACAAAGGCAGAAGATTTAGGAAAAGAATTAGCTACCAGATTATTGAACAAGGAAGCTAATGAAATTATTAAAGAATTAAAGAGAGAAGGTTAAAATGTCAGGTAAGGTATTTTTAGTTGGCGCTGGACCAGGAGACCCTGATCTTATTACCTTAAAAGCTATTAATTGTCTAAAAGAAGCCGATGTAGTTATTTATGACTATTTAATAGATAAAGAACTCTTAGACTACACTAAGATTGAGACAGAATTAATCTATGCAGGAAAATATAGCAAGCACCATGTTCTTTCTCAAGAAAAGATCAACAAGCTTCTCCTTAAAAAGGCTAAAGAAGGAAAAATGGTCGTGCGGCTTAAAGGGGGTGATTCTTACTTATTTGGAAGAGGAAGCGAGGAGGCTCTCTTCTTAGAGAAGCATCGTTTACCTTTTGAAGTAATTGCGGGAGTTTCCTCTGCTTTAGCTGTCCCCAGTTATGCCGGCATTCCTTTAACCCATAGAGAGATTGCTTCTCAGGTTACCATAATTACTGGACATGAAGATCCAAACAAGGAAGAATCATCTATTGACTGGAAAGCATTGGCTAAACAAAAAGATACTTTAGTCATCTTAATGGGCATGGAAAATTTATCTCAAATTATTGATAAATTAATTTCTTATGGAAAGGATAAAGAGATACCCGTAGCGGTTATTCGTTGGGGAACTACTTCCGATCAAAAGACAGTGGTAGGAACATTAAAGGATATTACTAAAAAAGTAGCCAAAGAGAAGGTCAAGCCTCCTTGTGTCATCGTCGTAGGAGAGGTAGTAAACTTAAGAGAAAAGTTAAATTGGTATGAACAAAGACCTTTGTTTGGCAAAAAGATCCTGGTAACTAGGCCATTAGAGCAAGCCAGTGAATTTTGTAAATTATTACAAGCCAACGGAGCTGCTCCTATTGAATACCCTTTAATTAAGATAGTGGAGTTAGAAGACTATACGGAATTAGATAATAAGATTAAAAACTTATCTCAGTACCACTGGCTTATTTTTACTAGTGTCCAGGGAGTTAAGTATTTCGTAAAAAGACTTTTTAAATTAGGCAAAGACATCAGGGAATTAAAAGGAATTAAGATTGCCGCGATAGGTCCTAAAACAGCCAAAGAGATTAGTAAGTATGGGGTGTTGATAGATTTAGTTCCCCCAGAAAGATTCATAGCTGAATCTATCGTCTCTAAATTTAAGGAGGTTGATCTTAAGAATAAGAAGATCTTATTTCCTCGAGCTAAAGAAGCCAGGGAAGTAATCGCCCAAGAACTAGAAAAAAGAGAAGCTACCGTAGATGAAGTGGCTTGTTACCAGACGGTAAAAGAAGATAACTTAAAAAAAGAAGAGATCAAGGAGCTGATTAAGAAAAAGGAGATAAATGTGATTACCTTTACTAGTTCTTCTACTGTAAAATATTTCTACCAGGATTTTGGTAAATGTAATTTAGATGGCATGAAGATTGCTTGCCTTGGTCTCGTGACCGCTAAAACAGCTCAAGATTTAAAGATAAAAGTTGATATCATCAGCCCTGTTCATACCATCGAAGGATTAATTGAGGAGATGATCAAGAAATTATGATTGGTATTAACAACCATTAAGGACAGCGACTTTTATTCCTCTTTATACCATCGAATCATACCATTTATACCATCGAAGGATTAATTGAGGAGATGATCAAGAAATTATGATTGGTATTAACAGCCATTAAGGACAGTGACTTTTATTCTTCTTTATAAAAAAGGGACAAATTGCTTTGACTTTTATAATCCGTATGAAATCAGGGTGTAATTTTGGAGTAACTTTATTCTTCATTTTTACACCTTGGGCATACTTAATAACTGCTATCTTCTTGACCTTGGCCTTTGACCCCACCTTGATCAGGTAAAGATAGACTCCGCTGGCCACCTTGTCTCCATGGTCATTCTTGCCATCCCACCTTACCTGATAGGTCCCAGGAGCATAGTTCTCATCGATTAACTCTCGGATTAAGCTCCCCGTAAGGTCATAAATTTTGATGGCCACCTTTTCGGCTTGAGGTAAATGAAATTTAATGGTGCAGAGATCCTCTTTATTCACCTTAAATGGATTGGGATAAATATAAGTCTTGAATCTTGAAGGGATGAGAATAAAGTTTACCTCTGTTCCTGGGGTAATATTATCCTTGATCTGGGTGACAAAGTCTTCCTGGTAAGCTCTTACTCCGTATATCCCTGTCAGACCAGAAATTAAATAGTTACCGTTAGCCTCTGTCAGGATTGACTTCTCAACACCCCCTCCCTTTAATACCTCTATCTTAACACCCTTTAAGCCAACACCATCCGTACCTGTTGCTTTTCCAAAAATGGTATCTAAACCACCAAAGAGACCAAAAATGGTAAAATGATTAGTAATAGCCGTAGCCATATTCTTCACTGGATCTATGGTAGTGGGAAGCTCAACCCAGTTATTTCCATCCCATCGGCATAGCTTTAGATTTGCCTCCAGAATCCTCGTTCCATCGACTAAGCCATTGCTGTCCTTATCTTGGTAAGGTAGGGAAATGGTAGCTGGTTTATTTAATAAGTTCTGTTTGCTCTCGAGGGTAACCTCAAGATATAGCCCCGTAGGGTTCTCCCTTAAGGAAGGAAGGCTATGCCAGTCTGGTCTTGAGACTCTAATAATCGTCTTACTATTTAGAGCACCGTCAGGTATCTTTATCTTAGTTCCATTCCCACCCTCGATCAGATTGTCTTTATCCTTTTCTACCTCATCTTCAGCATAATCAAAGTTATTATGCTCAATGATCAGGGTAATGGTAAGAGGCTCCTCGTCTTCGTTATTGGCGTTGTCCCTGGCAACTGCCCTTAAATCATAGCTACCACTTGGTAGATTGGTAGTATCCCAGGTTAGAGAAAACATGGACGTTGGATTGGTGCTACTAATAATATCTGTCCATAACTTTCGGTTTTTTTGTCTATATTGGTATTTTATGCTGGCAATGTCTGAATCAAGACTTGTTGCCTCAATAATGACTGTCTTCCCAGAAACTTTAGCCCCATTCTTTGGTCTAATAATATTTGCCTTGGGAGAGGTGTTTTCAACAGTCGTAACAATAATGGCAAAGGTAGCGGTTGGAGAAGCTGCAACTTTACTTAAAGATAGGGCCAGGAAAAATACCACCAGAGAGGTCATCCTTACCTTTCTTCTCAAGCCCAAAAACCACCACTTCATTTTTTTACTGTTCTTAGTTTAACCCTAACAAAGACTGCCCGCCCTTCTTTGGGCTTGACCAAGACTATCCCTTCCCACCTTTTACCATAAAACTCTGGTTTGGCTGGGATATCAAGCCTTAAAAAAATGATAGCATTTCTCCCTCCCTCTATCCTGATCTCTTCCCTTTCAGGGATAATCCAGGCTGGATTAGGTAAGGGCTCATATGAATCCGAAAGACAAATCCCTTCTCCTATTTTAGTAGAGAGAGAAGTAGACGTAATCTTATAAGTATTGGCTGAATCATCGTTGTTGTAGATCTCTACTTCGGCAGCCCCTCTGGTATCCTCTGAGAAAATATCTTCTAAGGAGATTTGACTTGGCTTAAGGCCGGTTGAGCCGTCTGGTCTTTGAGTTAGATCAGTCCTTGGTTCTGTCTCAAGGAAGAGGAAAGGATAGGCAGCTAAAACAACTCCCTCACCCTTCTTGTGTTCACCCTTTACTTCAATTAAAGCCACCCAGTGTTGGTTACAATACCTCTCTTCCTTGGGGATAGCAAGACAGATCTTTGCCTGGGCTAGATCATTTGCCGGAACCATTAATTTGGCTGGTTCAAGATGAAGAAAGCTTTCTTCCGGTATTTCCAAGTAACCCTCAGGCCACCTGGCCCCAATCCGAGAAGGTTTACAGATCAAAAGGTGATAAACCAGAGGCTCCTCACTCCTATTCTGAATAGTGAGGGGAACGGCTAATTCATAGGACTTTCCTACTGATATCCCTTGAATAAGCAGGTTGCCCGGTGAGACCCCAAGACCTTTAGCCAGAGACTCTTTCACACCCAAGGAGATTACCATTGCGATCATTAATATCCAGAGGGATAGATTCACCCGGTTAGAAAACTTTTCTAACAGGGCTATCCCGAGTTTTCTAACGGGATTCATCCCTATCCACCAATTACTCCTATGGTTACGGCTATAGTCTGTTGGGTATTGACCGTGGACGATGAGGGCGCTTTAAACTGGAGCCAGAGTGCCCTGGCTTCACCAGCAGAAACTGAAACACCATTGGCCGTAGCAATGGCCCCGGTGGCATAGGTTTCAGTAGTAGCCGTCTTCGGATCTGTAGATTTAATCACATCATCATTCGTGCCGGTGTTGAAGTTTGCCCCTACTACCCCCGTATCAGCCGTGGCTGAGAATACCCCACTTAAGACAAATTTGTCTTGACCATTGCTTTCTGTCGAAGAGGCAGTCCAGATTCCACCGGTATTTGTCACCTGGAGGGTATAGGTCTGGGAACCATTACCATCATTTAAAATAGTAATCTTCTGGTTATTGGCCATGGTGGTTGTAGACCCAACCCCGACCATCCCCATATTCCAAGTCCCGTTGGAGGTAACCGAGACAGAGATGGTCTGAAGAGTAACATTCACTTTGATATCAGCCGTCTCTGCGACCTCTCCCTGAGTAGTAAGGAACACTACCCCAAGAAAAATCACCCTTAGAAAAATCCTCAACAACTTCATTTTACATCTCCTTCAGGCCCAATGTCCAGTTTCAACAGTTTTTACTTTTAACTTTTTATTTTTCCTTATTTTTTTAATTCCCGAATTAAAAATGCCGTAACTACCATGGTAGCAACAGTTACCGTCACAAATTTTACGGCAGAAATTATCTTGTCCAAGCGATCTACGATCTCAGTAACCATTACTTTGGTTGGAAGATAAATAATATCTCCTTCTTCAATAAGAGAATTTTTTTTATAGTTGGTAGATAAGATAGTCCCATTAGCCCGGGTAATCATAATTTTTTTTAGATCGGCATCTTCGGTAGCTCCCCCGGTCTGTCTAAGATAATAGTGGAGGTTCATATTTTCTTTATAGCTTATATTAGAGGCCTTAACCACTGCCCCGATTACAGAAACAAGATAAGGTCGGCTCGGAATAATAATGGCATCACCATCTTTAAGGATGATATCCTTTTTACTCTCTTTCCTTTCTAAGATTGATTTTAAATCTATAACGATCCTTTCCCCAGGAAAGAGTTGTTTGAGTTGGCGCGGAGGGCTAACTACACTTAAAGGTAAAGTAGGTGAGATGGCCTCGGTTATTTGTCCAATAGCTTCTCCAGCTAATTGTCCGGCCTGTTTACTTGCCTCTAAAGAGGCAACTTCGCTGGCGCCTCCGGAAATGATGGGTGTACCAGCCGACACTCCTTTAGTGGAAGAAATTAGTTCTGTAGCCTGAATCTTTTCCAGCCATTGTGCCCGGGCGAGACTCCGTTTATATTCCAAATCATTCAAAACATCAATTAATTCATTAACTATCTGCAGATCCTTTTTCTGCTCCTCGGTAAAGGCAAGATTACGTTTAAATATTGTTCCTGAGATAAAGGCATCTTTAGTAAATCCTCCCGCCCTCTCAATCAAGGCTGATAATTTTTCTTCTTTATTCTTTAAAGCATAGGCGCCAGGATACTTTACCTCTCCCTCAAGGCTAACAAACTGGGGGGTAGAAATAAACTCAGACTTACGGGGGATAAAGACCAGATCCCCATCCCTTAATAGTTTGTTTTCCTGTTCCACCCCGGCACTTAGTTTCTTTAAATCAATATCTTCTATTTCTGTCTTTCCCTCTCCATAGGCATGGGCAATGTAACCTTTCTCATAGGCATCTGGTAATAATCCTCCCCCTCTGATAATCAGGTCAGAAAGGTACATATTATCTGCCCGTTCCACACTGCCTGGTCGGGAGACTGCCCCCAGGATCCGCACTATCCTCGCCGGTATCCATCTTGTCTCCCACTTAGAATAAACAATCACCCGGTCCAATTCTTCTAACAAAAGATTGTTTTTCGTCTCTTCTGTTAATGCTTTTTCTAAGTTGATAGAAATAAGTCGGGTGGTGCGCATATCTGTATTCCATCTTACTATATAGGCCATTTCTAAGTCAGCCTCTCCTAAAATCTTATTAGGCAGAGAAAATAAGTCTTTTACCCGCATTCCTTTTTTTAACTCATATTCACCAGGAAAGAGCACCTTTCCTTCTAATCGGACTAAATTTTTTCTAAGTTCGGGTATGGATAAAACCATAATCAGATCTCCATCATGTAAAGAAACTTCTTTTTCCTGGTTAAGATCAATATCTCGGAGAATTTGTTTTTTGTTGGGGTCTACGGTTTCTAAATGCACCCTTTCTGGCAGTCCTTTAGGGGTTAGTCCGCCACAAAACTTTAATAATTCGGCAATTCCTTCTTTTTCTTTTAACTCATAGATACCTGGCCTTTTTACTTCTCCTCCAATTGTAACTAAACGTTCATAAGGCTTGACATAAATTATATCTCCCCCTTTTAAAGGAAGATCCTGCTTACCATCCCCCTTGATCAGAAAATTATAAAAATCTACCTGGGTAACCTGATTATCGCGGAGTAATTTTATATCCCGCAAAGAACCAGAATCATTTGGCCCTCCAGAGGCATTTAAAGCATTAAAAAGGGTAGTTAAGGAACTTAAGGCATATGCCCCTGGCCTAAAAGCATAACCGGTAATATAAACTTGAATACTCTTTAAACGATCAAACGTAACAATAAGACTTAAATTCTTGGTGGTTGTTTTCCTTAAAAGTTCGCTCCTAACTGCATTCTCAAATTGTTCTAAGTTTAAGCCTTTGGCCATAATTCGTCCGGCACTGGGAATATTTACCATTCCATCGGCCTCAATAAGTAAAAGGATATTTCGTAGTTCTAAAAAATCCCCCCAAAAATATAGGTTTAATTTGTCTCCTTCACTTAAAATATATTGGGACGGTGGAGTAGCAATCACCTCACCGCTAATCATTTCCATTGGCCCAACCATGCCGGTCAAGGCACTTTTTGGGGGAAGCAAAGGCAATGTTTTACCTTCAGTAATCAATGCCTCAATCTGCTTGATTCTTTTCTTTGCCGGCGCAAAATAAGAAAACCCAAATCTCTGGGTTTTTTTTTCCTCTTCTATCGTTATTGCTTCTTTCTTCGTTACTACTTTTTCCTTTTCTTTCAATATTTCTTTGTCTGCGGGTATTTCTGGAGATTCTTTAATGCTTTTTGGGGAAGTAGAAGTAGGTTTTAAACTTGTTTCTTCTGGTGATTGAACTGATGTTGGCAAAGGTAAACCTTGAAGAGTAAAGAGTTGTTCAGTAGAAGCTTGTTGTTGGGCGACCACTAGACCAGGAACAAAGATCTGCCAAATAAACAGAAATAATACCAAACAAGCAACATTTTTATTTTTAAACCCTTTTAACATGTATCTTCTCCTTCTTGGAATAAATATTCCCCAAAAAATTGTAATATTTTTTTTCGTAACTACTTAAATATCAACAAGTTATACCGAGCGAACCGTTTTACCTTGATAGCAACAATGATATTTTAAGCCAAATTAATAATTTACTTAGTTTGTAATTTTATCATAGGTAGTGGTGAATATCAAGAAAAACCCCAGCAATGTGATTATGAAATTTTCTTTTTATTCTATAGGTAATTTAAGACAATATTCCCCTTGGCCGATTAGTTAATAAAGACCAATTTACTAGAACCATTCTTAAACCATTCTTAATTGAATTGAAATCTCCTCGGGTTCAAATATCCGCAATGTTGATGAATTTTTAGTTTAAAGTGATGAATGTCTTTATATCCATAAGCCATTCGTTTAAGCCGTTTGATCTTACTATAAAAAAAACGCTACCGCTGATTTTTACTATTAGGCACAATTAAAAAGGTTATGTAAACTGCCTCCTACTCCCTTATCCCATCCCTAAAATTTCTTGTAATTTTTGGATGAAAAACTTATTTTGATGATGAGCTTTTACCGCTATCCTAAAATAATTATTGCTTTCTAAGTGAAAAGACTGGCTATTTCTAATTAAGATCTTTGATTTTATTAACTCTTCCTCTATCTTCTCCACATTAAGAGTGTTAGCTAAAAGTTTAATTAAAATAAAGTTAGTTTGCGAATCAAATATTTTTAAGTACCTTAATTTAGAAAGCCGAGAAACTAAAAATCTCTTTTCTCTGTTTACTTTCTCTCTAATTTTCTCATCTGCCTCTTTATCTTTTAAGATACCTAAAGCTACTTCATAAGCAAGGCAATTTACATTCCAAGGAGGAAGCATTTGGTTAAGTTGCTTGGATAGCTCATTACCAACTAAGGCATACCCAAGTCGAAGACCAGCTAAACCATAAACCTTAGTTAAAGATCTAATTAAAAATACATCCCCTTCTTTAACTAATTCTCTTCTAAAATTAAGGTCAATCTTATCTTGACAAAAATCAAGAAAAGCTTCATCAATAACTAAGAATATCTTTCTCTTCTTAAGACCTTCTATTAATCTTAACAGATGGTTATCTTTAATTAACCTCCCGGTAGGATTATTAGGGTTACAGATAAACAAGACCTTTTCGTCTCTTAAATTATCTAAGAGTAAATCAATATTTAAATCAAAGTTATCCTTCTCAAGGGTCTTAAAATAACTTATCTTACTTCCAAAAATCTTTAATGCCTCTTCATATTCTCCAAAAGTAGGCACAACTATCTTTACTTGGCAAGGAGATAAGTACTTACTAATTAAATAAATTAGTTCAATCGAACCATTGCCTAAAACAACATTCTCATTGTCTAATTTATTTCTTTCCGCCACTATCTCTTTTAAATCATGTTGTTTAAGATCAGGATAACAACTAATCTTAGAAATATTTCTTAAGATTATCTTTCTTATTTGTTTTTGATCCTTAAAGTTATTAACATTAGCACTAAAATCTAAGATCTTTTCTGGCTCAAGATTATATTTTTTAGCATAAGCCCAAATATTACCTCCATGGAACAAGTTTTTCTCCTTTTGTTAGGGAGAGCTACTTATTTTTAAATGCACCAAAAATAAGCAGCTCTCTTTCTTTTAGTACTCTAATCTTAATTGGTAACTTATCTTCTTGCTGTTTTCTACTTGAGGTTGGTCATAAGGATTGACCGCTCGAAGCAAGGAAGCATACACTGCTAAATACTGAATAAACCCTAAATATTCTCCTACTCTTTTAGCCTCTACTTTATCCAAAGTCAAGACTGCAGTTGGAATCTTCTTCTGTTTAGCCTCTTCTAATGTTCCTTTAAACTCAAATTCTAAAGCTTTAGCTAAAGGAATATTATTTAATATGGCTAAGCTTTTATTATCTCCTAAAGAAATATCCTTTAAATCCAAAGGAACTACTGTTTTTAAATCTTGTTCTTTATTTAAAGCCACATTTAAGAAGAACCCTACCACATTTTTCTTTCCTCCAAAGAAACGTTGATTAGTATGATGTTGAGATTCAGGCCCTAAGCTTCCATATATAGTTTGACCCTTCCCTTCTTTACCTGAACTTTCATGGATAAGTTGAACTATTAAGTTGATAAACCCTTCTAACTGTGGCGAATAAACAGGATGAAATATTTCACTATATCCTGCTAAGTCCTTAAGATATAAGAAGGTAGCTAATCTCAAAGCTATATTTATAGATAGATCATTATCAGGCTTACAAACTTCATATACTTCTTCTAAACCTTGATCAATCTCTTCTATATCAATATCGAATAAAGCAGCTGGAAAATACCCGCAAGCAGTCCTGGCTGAAAATCTTCCTCCAATCTCTTGGGGAATAGTTAAGTATTCTAAATTCCTTTTTCTGGCAATCTCTCTTAAAGCTCCACTATCTTCTGAAGTAATAGGAAACATACTATACCCCTCAAAGGCAAAGATGGCTTCTAATACACCGACAGTATTTCCTGACTTACTTATGGGTATGACTAAAGTATCCACCGAAGTACATCTTTCTTTTATACTACTTAAAAAATCTGGATCCATCGTCGAAACAAGATAGAGGTTCTTTTTACTCTTATATTCCGCTAAAGCTTTATAAAACGTCCAAAAACTAGTAATGGAACCCCCATTGCCAATAATGATAATATTACGATAATGATCATATCTTTTAGCTACTTCTTTTATCTCTTTTAAGTCAGGTTTAAATTTAGCAAAAGCTGGCACTTTTACATATTTAATCTCCCTTAACTTATCTTCTACCTTCTTTAAATCATATTCACCAAATATTTCTAAGTTTAGACTCATTATTACTTCTCCTTTTATAATATGTTTAAATTTAGGGTCTTCCTGGCTATAATTAAGTTATAGCCTTATAGGAAAGGACTATTCATCTCCTCTCTCCTATGAATGCTATGAAAAGGTCAACATTTTCTTAATAAAATCCCAACATTTATCATAGCCGTAGATTATCTTTCCATCTCGAAAGACTGCTTTTCCTATATTATCTACGCTATTATCCTGGCTTAAGATCAATTTACCAAAAGAATTTAAGTCAGAATTAATAGATCTTACTCTTACCCCATACCTTAAATAAGTAGAAGCTAAGACTTTTTCGATAAGCATAAAATTATCTTTGTTATTTTTAATAATAGTAAATAATTTAATAATTCCATCTTTTATACTTTCACCCACCTTATCTTCTCCATAATAAATGATAAAGAAGAGATCATTCATTAAAACTTTTCTTAATTCTTCAACCAGATGATCAATTGTCTCGCTTATTAAACCTTCTCTTTCTTTTAAATATCCTCTCCATTCATGTTGAGCTGCTAAAGTAAGCCATAAATCTAATTTTTTAGAAGAATATAAATAGTATAAATCTTCTCCTTTTTCTAGATCTCTTTTGACAAGACTAATCTTCTTTAACTCTTCTAAATAAACAAGAACTTTATCTTTAGGCCAGATTAAACCCTCAGAAATTTCTGATAAAGAGACCTTCTGGCTTACCTTTCTTCTTAAATAATTTATTAATTCATAAGTCTCCTCGTTCTTCATTTTAAAAATTTATCTTACCTTTCTCTTGTAAAGATTAATAAATTTCCTTAAAAGCATTAAAACTTGCCTTGATGGTTTGTTCAATATCTTCTTTAGTATGAGCTAAAGAAATAAACATAGTTTCAAACTGTGAAGGTGGTAAATAAACTCCTTGTTGAAGCATCTTCTTAAAGTAAAGACGATAATATTCAGCATTAGACCGCTTCGCCCTTTGATAATCATAGACCTCTTCTTGACTAAAGAATAAGGTCAGCATTGAACCTAAGCGATTAATCCAACAACTTACCTTACTTTTTAAAGAAACCTCTCTTAATCCTTCTTCTAATGTCTTAGCTTTTTCTTCTAATTCTTCATAAACTCCTTCTTTGGATAAAAGCTCTATCGTCTTAAGCCCAGCCATTATCGCTATTGGATTTCCCGATAAAGTTCCTGCTTGATAGACCGAACCTAAAGGGGCTACTTGTTCCATAATTTCAGCTCTTCCCCCATAAGCACCTACCGGAAAACCACCTCCTATAATCTTTCCCAAACAAGTGAGATCGGGAACTATCTTAAATAATTCTTGGGCTCCTCCTAATGAAAGACGAAATCCAGTAATTACTTCATCAAAGATAAGTAAGATCTTATTTTCTTTGGTTATCTTCCTGAGTTCTTCTAAGTAACCTTCTTTAGGTAAGACTAGACCCATATTTCCAGGAACAGGCTCTAAGATTACAGCGGCAATTTCATCCCGGTATTTATTGACCGTCTCTTTTACTGCTTTCAGATCATTAAAAGGCAAGACTAAGGTCTCTTTAATGATCTGAAAAGGCACACCAGCACTTCCTGGAATATTTAAGGTAGCTACCCCAGAACCTGCCTCGGCTAAAAGACAGTCTACATGTCCATGATAATTTCCTTGAAATTTAATAATCTTATCTTTTTTGGTATATCCTCGAGCTACTCTAATCGCACTCATGGTCGCTTCGGTTCCTGAAGAAGTCATCCTTAATCTTTCTATAGAAGGATATATTTCTACGATCTTCTTAGCTAATTTTGTCTCTAACTCGGTTGGCGCTCCAAAGCTTGTCCCGCTATCTAACGCTTTTTTTACTGAAGCTAAGACTTCCGGGTGAGCATGTCCTAAAATTAAGGGACCAAAGGAAGATAGATAATCAATATATTCATTTCCATCTACATCAAAGATCTTTGAACCCTTGGCCTTGCTTATAAATAAAGGATGACCTCCCACGGCTTTAAAAGCCCTCACCGGGCTATTAACTCCACCCACTAAATACTTTACAGCTTCATTAAAAAATTCCTTAGATTTATCTCTCTTAAGATTCATCGCTAAAATACCTCATCACTGTCTTTTTAAACTCTCTTCCTGTAAAGAACATCTTATAATCCTTAATCTTAGTCTTAAAAAAGATCGTTGGCCCTCAATTAATTTGCTCTATGTCAAATTTTCATTAATAAATGCTATAGTCTTTTAGTCGCATTCCAAGAAATTAGCATCGGCTCTCCTTATTCTTTAGCTGCTCTTCAATTTCTTTTAGGCAATCTTGATAAACCTCTTGAAAGGATAAGCCATGGGCTTGGGCAATCTTCTTGCAATCCTCATATTCTACTGAAACCTTATCCCTTCCTTCAAAATTAATCAATTTAGCTTTAACTTTTCCGTATGGCGTCTTAAACTCTTTTAATTGCCGAGGTAACTTAAGTCTGCTTACTTTGTTAAGTCTTATCCCGGTAGTACTGGTCTCTCTAAAGATTAAAGAAGACAAAACTTGGGTTTTCTCTTTTGGGGCAATGACACTTAAGATAATTCCTGGCCTAAATTTCTTCATCTGGATAGGAGTAAGATAGACATCCAAAGCTCCTTCCTCGAAAAGCCTTTCTGTTAAATTTTCATAGATTAAGGGAAGGCTATCATCAATATTGGTTTCTAAAACCATCACTTCCTCTTCTTGAAAAGAAAAACTTTTTTCTCCAATAAAGATCCTTAAAAAATTAGGGAGATTTGGTAACTCCTTTTCTCCTGCTCCATATCCAATAGCCTCTATCTTCATCTTGGGCAAATGGCTATATTCGTAAGCTAAGGTAGAAATTATCGCCGCACCGGTAGGTGTCACCAGCTCTCCTGCTTCTTGGCTATAAACAGGTATATTTTTCAAAAGCTCGCAAGTTGCTGGTGCTGGAACGGGAAGCTCTCCTTCCCCAAAGTTAGTTCTTCCATAACCTAAATTAAGGGGTGAAGAAATAACTTGCTCTACTTGAAAAAAAGACAACCCCACTACTGCTCCTACAATATCAACGATGGTGTCGATAGAAGAAAGCTCATGAAGATGAACTTGATCCGGGTCTTTTCTATGAAGTTTAGCTTCAGCTTTAAATAAATTTTGATAAATCCTAAGGCTCTCTTCCTTAATCTCTTTCTCTAAAGTGCTGCCTTCAATGATTTTAGTTACTTCTGCTAAGGTCTTAATCTTTCTTTCTCTGTCATAAATAACCTCAAACTTACATCCACTTAAATGATGCTTGGCTACTTCCTTGACTTGAAGTTTAAAATCTACTCCTTTTAAAGATGATAATTTTTCGTTTAAATAATCTAACTTTAACCCGGCATCAATTAAAGCCCCGATAATCATATCACCACTAAGTCCAGAAAAGCAGTCAAAATAAGCTATCTTCATTTATTATCTTCTCTTTCTTCTCTTCTCTCGTCCTTAAAAGCATGGCTCCAAAATATCCTGCTCCAAACCCATTACTTTAATTATATCCACTTAACGTTTGAGTTCAACGATTGGTTAGGTAACATTTTGTTTCACTAAAGCTTGAGGAAAATTAGGACTATCAGGATTTACAACAACTTTTTTATGAGCGGGAGATACTATTAAGTCCATATCTTCCATAGGGACTGCGCCAAGTAGAACATCATCACCCAACACTAAAGCTCCTACAAAACAACTCCTATTCTCAAAATGCACTAAGGCTGGCCCAACATAAGGTACTAATTGTTTTTTACCATCAGCCGTTGTAACTTCTCTTTTCTCAAGTTCTTCAAAGCCCATCTGAACACAGATATGTTCAGGGATACAAAGCATTAATGCTCCTGTATCTACGAGAGCTTCTTTTGTTATTTTTTCCAGTTTTGGATTTTTAGGATTTCCTATTTCGATTTTTGCTCGTACATAACCCATACCATTTCTCCTTTCTTTTTAATTATTTTTCTAACATCCTCTTTCTTCTCTCATCCTTAAAAGGATGTCCCCAAAATACCCTGCTCCAAACCCATTATCTTAATTATATCCACTTAACGCTAAAAATAACCTGCTCCTTGTCAGGTTCATTTTTTTGTTAGGCTTTGCTTTATTTGCCCCTGATTCCTTCCTTGTCAATATTTTTTCTCTAATTGCTTGAATTCAATAGGGTTATCGAAATTGTTTCGGTTCTTCTCGTTGAATTTCTGATCAGTTAATTCTGCTTTCGAGGTCTGACCCCGATTCCCGTCTTCTTTCATCTTTTAAAAGCATGGCTCCAAAATATCCTGCTCCAAACCCATTATCAATATTTACTACCACTACTCCAGGAGCACAACTATTAAGCATCGTTAAAAGCGCAGCTAAACCTTGGAAGCTTGCTCCATACCCAGTGCTGGTAGGAACAGCCACTACCGGGACACTAACTAAGCCGCTAACCACACTGGCTAAAGCTCCTTCCATCCCAGCAACGACTATAATAACCGAAGCTTTCAAGAGCATCTCTTCTTGAGAAAGGAGGCGATGAAGGCCAGCTACTCCAATATCATAAAGACGTTCTACCCTTGTGCCTACAAAATCAGCCGTTACATAAGCTTCTTCGGCAACAGGAATATCAGCAGTCCCACCGGTAATAATTAAGAGATAGTCTGATTTATTAAGGGATTTTAAAGGTGGCTTTTTTAAAATGGTGATCATTTTTGCTTCTTTTTGATAAGAAGCATTTTGATGATACTTAGAGAGGTATTGATAAATATCTTCAGAGGCTTTGGTAATTAAGACATTTTCATTCTTTTCGAGAAAAGAATCTACAATCTTTAAAATTTCTTCAGCTTTTTTATTTTGACCAAAAATTACTTCTGGAAAACCACATCTTATCTTCCGACTAATATCTACCCGAGCAAAGATTAAGTTGTTTTTAGCTAATTCTTTATAACTTAAGCTTTCCACAGCTCTTTCAAGAGTTAAATTACCTTCTTTAAAGCTCAGTAATATTTCCTTAATGCGATCCTTATTCACCTTCTATTCCCTCAAGTTTTACTTTAGAGCACCTCTTTTTCATTGTTTTCTGTCTTTTTTTTAGAGGGAATCTTTTTAGATTTTATCTCCTTCTTCGCTTCGCCATTTCTTTTTTTTAAAATCTCTTCAATCTCCTCTGCTTCTAATACTTCTTTCTCTACTAAAGCTTTAGAAAGTTTATCTAATAACTCTCTATTTTCACTAATAATCTTAAAAGCTCTCTCGTAACAACCATCAACAATCCTTCTAGTCTCTTCATCAATTACAGAAGCTATTCTTTCGCTGTAATTCCTTTCTTTGACAATATCTCTGCCTAAGAAGATTTGTTCTTCCTTTCTACCAAAAGTTAAAGGACCCAATCTTTCACTCATTCCATATTCACATACTATCTTATGAGCAGCTTCTGTAGTTCGTTCAATATCATTCTTGGCTCCAGTAGAAACATCATTAAAAACTAAGATTTCAGCTACTCTTCCCCCTAAAAGAACACTCATCTTATCTAATAACTCATTTTTAGTAGTTAAATATCTATCTTCTGTAGGAAGTTGTAAAGTATAGCCGAGAGCGGCCGCTCCTCGGGGCATAATAGAAATTTTATGAACAGGGTCAGTTTCGGGGATACACTTAGCTACTAAAGCATGTCCTGACTCATGATAGGCGACAATGCTCTTTTCTTTTTCGCTAATTAACCGGCTTTTACGCTCAGGACCTGCTACTACCCTATCAATAGACTCTTCTATCTCCTCCATAGTTACTTTATCTTTATTTCCTCGAGCTGCTAATAAAGCTGCTTCATTAACTAAATTAGCTAAATCAGAACCTACAAAACCTGGAGTTCTACGAGCAATAACCTTTAAATCAACAACCACATCTAAGACAACTTTCTTGGTGTGAACCCTTAAGATCTCTTCTCTTCCTAAGATATCGGGTGTATCTACTACTATATGGCGATCGAATCTTCCTGGTCGAAGTAAGGCGGGATCTAAGACATCAGGCCGATTAGTAGCCGCCACCAAGATTACTCCTTCATTAGTATTAAAACCATCCATCTCCACTAAAAGTTGGTTTAAGGTTTGTTCTCGTTCATCATGTCCACCACCTAAACCTGCCCCTCTTTGTCTTCCTACCGCATCTATTTCATCTATAAAGATAATACAAGGAGCATGTTTCTTTCCTTGATCAAATAAGTCCCTTACCCGTGAAGCTCCCACTCCCACAAACATCTCTACAAAATCAGAACCGCTGATATTTAAAAACGGAACAGAGGCTTCTCCGGCAACGGCTTTAGCTAAAAGAGTCTTACCTGTGCCAGGTCTTCCTATTAATAACACTCCTTTTGGAATTCGGGCTCCTAATTTTTGAAACTTCTTAGGATCCTTTAAAAACTCAATAATTTCTTGTAGTTCTTGTTTAGCCTCGTCTACACCAGCTACATCCTCAAAAGTAATCTTTGTTCGTTCTTCAGGTAAGACCTTAGATTTAATTCTACCAAAAGATAAAATTTTACCTCCTGGGCCTTTTACTTGTCGGTACATAAAAAACCAAAGTAACCCAAAGAAGATTAACATGGGAATAATAGAATAAACTAAATTCATCCACCATCGAGGCTCAGCAGACTTTTTACCTTTAAAAATTACATTATTCTCTTGTAATAGTTGGATCAATTGAGGATCTTGACAAGGAATAAGAGTGCTAAAGATAGTTACTTTTCCTTGTTCAATTCGTTTACCAGTAATATCATTTTCAGCAATCTCTATCTCTTTTACTTTGCCATTTTTTACCTCTTCTAAAAATTGACTATATGGTATTTTAATAACTTTAAGCACAGTAGGACCTTGAAAATTATAAAATAAAGTAAAGGTAATTAAACCAATTAAGATCCATAAAGCTAAATTCTTTACTTTTTTGTCCATAAAAACCTTTTTAGTAAAAACATCTATTATTATCTATCAATTCTAAACTCGTTGGCACTTAATTAATTTGCTCTATGTCAAATTTTCATTAATAAGTGCTATGCATCTCAGGTAAGTATGTAATTTGTAAAATTTTTTTGGTATCTTTATCTATCTTAGCTAATTCACTAATCTCTAAACTGGCTATCCATAAGATCTTTCCTCTATCAACCACCAGAGGGATCTTATTCCTCTTAAAAATTGATACTTTCTTATCAATAAGATAGTCTTTAACCTTTTTACTTCCTTTTAACCCTAAAGGATAAAACCTATCACCTCTTCTTCGATTTCTTACCTTTAAAGGTAACTTTATTTTATCATAATCTAAATTAATTTCCAATTTATTTTTATCAAACACCTTCTTATCAAACCCTATATTATCAATTACTTCATTATCAATTACTTTATCTGGGGTAATTTTTACCTTAAATTCCATCTTCGCCTTAATTTTATCAAGATAAACTTTATTGGGAACTTCTTCTATTAGATACTCATAATCAATAATCTCTTCTTTACTCCTTTGGGTAAAAGTAAGATATTGATAATCTCTATATACCCTTACTTTATTAGGCAATACTATTTCAGCATGAGGACTTCCTTCTGCCAGCCTTAAAATATTATCCACCTGATAATATTTTATTTTTTTGATATTTTCAATAAACCTTTCTAAGATTCTTTTAATAATCCTTGATTTCAAGCAAAAAGAAAGTTTTTTCAAAACTTCATTATTAAGAATTACTTCTTTTGAGCTTTCTTTGACTATTAAATCTTCTTGATGTCTTTTCGCTAATTCTTCTAAAAACTTATGGTCTTCTTGCCATAAATAAGCTGTCTTTCTTAAGTTTTCATCAAAATTTGGATTAATTTCTCTGATCTTTGGTAAGACCATTAATCTGATCTTATTTCGTTTATATGTTGTCTTTAAATTAGAAGAATCTAGCCGATAAGAAAATTGGCGCCTTTTTAGATATTCTTTTACTTCTTGTCTCTTTAAGATTAATAAAGGTCGAATAATTTCTAAATTAAAAGATAGTTTTCTTCTTACAGGCATTCCTTTAAATCCTTCTGGACCTGTACCTGAAATTAATCTCATCAAAATAGTCTCTGTTTGATCATCATAAATATGACCTAAAGCTAATTTATTAGCTCCTAACTGGTAAGCTTTCTCTATAAAATACTGATATCTTTTTTCTCGGGCTTCTTCTTGAAGAGAAACACCTCTTTCTTGACTTAAGATTACTCTTCTTAAATAAAAGGGTAATTTATAACTTAAGGCTAATTTTTTTACAAAGACTTCATCTTCTATCGATTCTTCTCCCCTTAACATATAATTTATGTGAACTATATTTAAACACAAATTATATTCTTCTTTAATCTCTCTCAAAATATGAAGTAAAGCTACAGAATCAGAGCCACCAGAAACACCAATAGCTATTTTATCATATCTTTCCACTAATCTTTTTTGGTTAATAAAGTTTCTTACCTTTTGTAGAATCATACTTGGTGGAGCTAAATTATCATTGAGGATCTTGGGTAGTCTTTAGAGGCATTGGTAGCGGTGCAGGGACTCGAACCCCGGACACACGGATTATGATTCCGTTGCTCTAACCAACTGAGCTACACCGCCATGGTTTTTAATTTGGTTGCGGGGGTAGGATTTGAACCTACGACCTTTGGGTTATGAGCCCAACGAGCTACCACTGCTCCACCCCGCGATATAAAACAAAACTCAGATTTTTAGTGGTGTCTGAAAATAGCTTAGTTATAATGAGACATCTGAAAAAGATATAAAAAGGTAGATTATTCATTGTAAATTTGCAATTTAAAATGAATTTATCCCCATCTTACACAAGTCTTACACAAGTTAGCTATTCACAGACACCACCAGATTTTTTTGTGTTTTTTATTCTGTGTTCTGCAACCTGGCGTTCTGGTGCCGAAGGCCGGACTTGAACCGGCACGGGAAAAATTCCCAGCGGATTTTAAGTCCGCTGCGTCTACCTATTCCGCCACCCCGGCTTTATTTTTAAATAATCTTTTTTAGATTACCTCTTTATACTACACCGATGGAATCTTGTCAAGATATTTTTCAGCAATGTAACAGCAAAATGAAAATGTCCTGTTTTCCGTTAAATAGAAATGTCCTATTTTGTATTAGATAAAAATGATCTTTTATATGGGTTTATTTTAAACTTCCTCCAAGGGTGATCCAAT
>Ga0180009_10000332_pt1 | contig 67449 bp, 62 predicted proteins | sample OS_PC_MetaG_FD_123537 | JGI IMG/M metagenome (GOLD analysis project Ga0180009, IMG submission 123537) | Groundwater microbial communities from the Aspo Hard Rock Laboratory (HRL) deep subsurface site, Sweden - OS_PC_MetaG | ecosystem: Environmental > Aquatic > Deep subsurface > Groundwater... | reverse complement strand
ATTTCAACACTAAGCTGACCCTCGGCCTGAGACTTGTCGACGAGCTCAAGTCGAGTCGCTCGGGTCGAAGGCCGTCCCATGGAATGAGGGAGGGTTAGGCGGCTTTTGAAAGAGACCTCCACGCCGGATCAAGTGCGGATTTTTTTCAAAGAGCTAAAATGTTACAATCCAATAAGATTTTTTTTTCACGGCTCGACTGAGCCTTCGACCCGAGCGACTCGACTTGAGCTCGTCGACAAGTCTCAGGCCGAGGGGCTCGTCGAAGTCTCGAAATGACAGTTTATTGAAGATATTTCCGGGACACAGCACTAGCCGTCTACATAAACTAAGATCTCAAAATTTATGTCAAGTTTTTATATATTGTGGTTCTTGATTCAAACAGATACTGGATACTTGTCTCTGGATACTGGATTTAAAAGGAATTCTTTTTGATTTATCCAGGATCTAGCATCCAGGATCTAGCATCGTTTGGCCTCAAGCAATGGATTGCGTTTTTTCTCAACTCGTCGGTTTGAGGCGGAGCTTCGCTGGGAGACAGAAAATGTTATTTATATTGACACAAATTCCTATTTTCTAATATCTTGGAAGACAGAATCTTTACGGTTCAGCCGAATCAAGATATGAATGAAAGGAGTCCCATGTCAGAACCGAATACTCTGGAAATATTCTCTGATTACATTTGACCCTGGTGCTATTTCATTACCGGGCGTATTGAACGATTGCGAAGAGATTACGAGATTGAAACCCGCTGGATTGCTTTTCCCCTACATCCTTATATTCCTGAAGAGGGTCTTACTCTAATAGAGCTTTTTAAAGGTCGCCCCATAGATATTGACCAGGTGAAGGCTCGCCTGAAGCGTGTTGCCGATGAAGAAGGGTTGCCTTTAAGCGATCGAGAAATGACTTACAATAGCCGTTTGGCTCAAGAATTGGGGAAATGGGCGGAATCCCAGGGCAAAGGTGAGGAATTCCATAATGCCGTTTTTCGATCCTATTTCGTCGATGGCAAAAACATCAGACAACTGCCTGTGCTTGTGGAACTATCAAAATCGGTGAACCTTTCCGGCGAAGAAGCTCAGAAGGTCATTGAAAAAAGAGAATTCAAAGAAGCTGTTGATCTTGATTGGTCACGTGCGCGTGAGATGGGCGTCACTGCAGTTCCGACATTTGTGATGAATGAGAAGATGGTCGTAGGCGCTCAACCTTACGAAGTACTGGAAAAATTCATGAAGGTTAATGACGTCAAAAAACGGACTATTGCTTCATAGGAAACCCTATTCTACGTCGCACACGAGCCATGGGGATTAGTGGGCCTGAACGGTATAGCTCATGGAACCCCATGGGGCTTTTCGGACGGGGGTGCCTGACTGTAATCACCAAAAGGGCCATCTCGATCAGCAATGGCCGTTGCTACGCCTTTCTCTTTTGCAGCCTTAACAAAAGCTAACCCCTCGGGAGTGTTTCGCATATACCCATCCAAGATAGTTCCCAAGATCTGAGTACTATGAAGTCCCATATTTTCATAGGCCTGATTCACCACAAGTTTCATGGCTGCAAGCTGTGAAGTAGGGCATTTGGCCATACGTTGAGCCCAATACTGCACTTCATCTTCAAGCTTTTCCACTGGGACAGCCTTGTTGATGAGACCTATCCTTTCAGCCTCCTTACCGTCTATGGAGTCCCCAGTGAGTGCAAGCAACTTTGTTTTTGTAAGCCCCAAACGATAGGACCAAAGACCGGTTAGGTAACACCCCCAGACTCTGGCATAGGGCGTTCCAAAACGGGCGTCCTCGGATGCTATAATCACGTCGGCCAAGAGAGCCATATCAGAACCCCCACCCACGCACCAGCCATGCACCCTTGCGATGACAGGCTTTGGACTGTGCCAGATACTCATAAACTTCGGAACAGGGGCTGTGAAAGGGTTTGTCACCATAATCATATCGTTCCCCGGATCCCAGGGTTGATCACCTGGTTGTCCCCCCCATCCAGTGAAGTGGTCTAAACCATCGGAGAAATCGAATCCTGCACAAAAGGCCTTCCCTGCTCCTTTCAATATGATAACACGCACTTCCTGGTCCGCGTTTGACCCGGCGTGGAGGTCTCTTTCAAAAGCCGCCTAACCCTCCCTCATTCCATGGGACGGCCTTCGACCCGAGCGACTCGACTTGAGCTCGTCGACAAGTCTCAGGCCGAGGGTCAGATTGGTGTTGAAATTCTTCCCGGGATAGCCCCAGAGGATGTCCTCATTTGCTCCCCACAGCCTCTCTGCCTTTTCCATAGTAATATTAAATGCCTGGGGGCGTTCCACGAGCATCGGAAGTATTTTTATGAGGCGGCTTTTGAAAGAGACCTCCACTGCCGGTCTTTAATGGCTTTCAAAGAGCTAAAATGTTACCCTGAACCTAAGAAGCAGACCGAAGGTATTGAGCATAGTTGGCTAGGTTGACCATGACCGTGGCAGCGTCTTCAGGCCTGGGGTAGCATACATACCCCCCTTTCCCCAGTAAGTGAGCCATCCTGCTCTCCAATTCCCCAATGGCAAACGGAAGTTCGGAAGCGATTACCACCGGCTTCTGATATTGATGGGCCAGTTCCATGAACTTATGGAAGATATCAGGTATCCTTTGAAGAAGATCATTGATTCGATCCTTGATGACATCCGGGCTGGCAGATGGTGGCGGAGGCCGCAAGGACAATGCCGGCATGATACCCAGCACGATCACACCATCGATTGCTTGACTCCCAAGCAAGGTTTCCAGGGCCTTCCACAGGTGGTCAGCGCGTAATCCGGCCACCAGATCCACCGGATTGCTCCGGCTCCACCATGCAGGGAGAAATCCGTCAAGCTCGTCAATGATCTCTTCAGGCAGTGTAACTACATCCAGTCCCGCTTCGACGCAGGCATCAGCGGCCAGTACGCCCCAGCCACCACCCCCCGTGAGGATTGCAACTCGCCTACCCTGCGGTAATGGCTGACCCATAAGACCAACTCCTATATTACAGAGCTCGTCAATGCTCTTTGCGCGTATCACCCCGTTCTGCCAGCAAGCGCCATCAAAGGCCAAGTCAGAACCCGCCATAGCCGCAGTGTGAGATTTTGCCGCTTTAGCACCTGCTGTGGTCCCTCCCGCCTTAAGCATGATGATGGGTTTTTTCTTGGTTACTCTCTTGGCAGTCTCGAAGAAGCGCTTTCCATCCCTGAAACCCTCAATGTAACTCAGGATCACCTTGGTCTCTGGATCTTCAGCCAGATAGTCGAAGTAGTCTTCGCAGTGCAGGTCAGCCTCGTTGCCGCTGCTCACAAAGCAGCTACAGCCGAAGCCCTTTTTCATGCCCCTTCGGGCTATGGAAGTGGCCACGTTTCCGCTCTGAGAGACCACCGCTATTGGACCCGGTGGTGGGAAGAGGGGTAGCATGGCGACATAGAGCTTTGATGGAGGACGCATAATACCGTTACAGTTGGGGCCTACCAATATCATACCTCCTGAACGGGCCCGTTCCACCATCTCCTGCTGAAGCCTCTCACCATCACCATCGACCTCGGCGAACCCGGCTGTGATCACAATTCCTGCTCGTATCCCTTTTGCCACGCACTCTTGGATAACTGGGGGAACAGCTGGAGGCGGTACGACGATGACCGCAAGATCAGGGATGCCCGGGACATCGGTCACTCTGGCATACGCCTTCAGCCCTTGTATCTCTTCTTCTCGGGGGTTTATGGGGTATATGGATCCAGGGAAACCACCATTTATTAAGTTGCTCAGGACCATGAATCCCCACTTACCGAGTTTATTTGAGGCTCCAATAAAGGCCAGCGAATCTGGGTGAAACAGTTTGTTTAATCTTTGCTCTATCTCAGACATCAATTCTATTCTAGCTCCTAAATTTAGTGTAATGGACAATCATACAAAATGTTGAATCTTGAAAGCCATCTTTTATGTTAATCCGCCGGAGGCGGACAAGGGTTTAATTCCCTGCCGCTTGCGGCGTTACAATGTTTTTGTAGATACCCCGCTGCTCTGCGGCGGGGTAGTTCATTCCCAAAAGTCAGATTCATTCAAAACTCTACCTGGTTCATGATCCCATGCTGACATTGGTTTTAGCCTTTCCATCTTCTAATTATTTTATCCAGTTGCCTTGACGGGTTCTTTGTGAAGAAGTGCAAGTGTGTCTCACAAGAGCAGTCAGATGAACCCAATCCTTTCATAATAACCCCATCGGAAAGACCGGCTATGTCCCGGCTCAAAAAACACTCCAATCTCTTATCTGATTCAATCCTTTTAACGTCCACTATGTTGGCATACTCCAGGAACCAGTCTATGTGCCAATGAAAACGTTTTTTCTCGGACATGTGGCGGTTGATTCTCTTCTCGAGATTGTTCATGGCCGAGCCAACATAACAGTAATACCCTCGGGGGAACGTCACAGCGGTTCTCCTACGTATCTTGATATCATGGTTATTGTCAAGCCTCATGACGAGACAGTATGTTCCCTTGCTCATGATTCACCAGTCATTTAATTGGGATATCTCTCCTCTTGATGGGTGTTGAATGGTTACCAAAAAATGATTGATTACACAAACTAAAAGAGAGGTAACAGTTTACCGTTTTCAAAACATGTTTGATTCAATGGGGGCTCGGGGAAAAAAGCAGGCATAGGGCATAAGGCATATGGCGCAAGGAAGAGATCATTGATTCCAGAAACACAAGGCCGCACAAAAGATCCCTAAGTCACAAGGTGAGAAATGAGATCTTCATGTCATTCACAATGCTTATGTGGTCTCTTGAAAAGAATGGATACTCTTTAAGTAACCATCAACTATTTTTATTGAATCTACTTGAAGAATCTCTGCGTAGAGTTTTAAAAAGTTCTTTAAATAGATCTTTGAAGGAAGGCTTTCGGTCCGATTCTCTTCTATTGCCCGTAAGATAGAGATACTGATTCGAGCCACCTCAAAAATCTCTTCCAGTTCGATCCCTAAAGATTCTCTTAGCGTCTTGAGGTCTTTTCCCGAAATGACATCTTTTGAAAGAATTTGATTTGAGATCTCTCTTACCTCTTTTTCTTCGACCTTTCTCTTTATTTTTTTCAAAAAAGAACCCTCGTCGATGGAGGTACGCGTTCGAAAAAGTGGTATGGGTTTCCTTTGATCTTTCTTATTCAAATGAGATGCTTCAACCTTTCCAGATTTGACAAGCATCATGTCGTAATCAGTCCGAGCCTTTTCATCGATTAATGTATAGAAAGCCTCTTCGATCTTCTTTAAGACGTTAGATCTTTCCTCATCTGTAAAGAGAGAGTAAGTAGCTAGGGAGTTTTTATCATATATGGAAAGGGCCTCTTTATATGCTTGTCTGATCTCAAATTCAGATGCATTGATGGGAATATCTAATATTTCGTAGTTATTTAATTCGTCAAAACTTTTCATGATAGTTTTGAAGATACTGAAATGGGATCTTGACTGACTTCTGTTAGCTTTTTTGAGATATACTGCATGTCGGTTGCAGTGGGTGTATAAGGATATTTTGTCATATATATCTTTTTTGAAAAAATTGAATCATACACTCTCTCATCATAACTAACGTTTCCTAAGAATTGAAATTTGGAATAGAAATGTCTGTTACAGACTTTTTCTATTTTCACTCCGAGCGTCGGGTCTATCTGTTTCCGAAATTGATTGAGGACCAATTTGAATTTAGATTCACTTAATCGAGCTTTCAATAATTCTCCTCTTCGTGGATACTGTTCCATTACAAATTTAATGATATCGGGTAATTTTATTGTCGTATCATTAGATCTATCCAAAAGGTCTTTCACAATCATGTTGAAAGCGCGTTGTTTAAAAAGTTGTTTCAATTTCCTGTAATAGACGGCTTTAATAAATCGAAGCGTGTTTTCGATAGCAGTAGGTTCTGGAGTAAAAATAAAGATCCCTTCGTTTGAAGTTAAGAAAAAGTCCAGAGTGTTAAAGTGGGTTCCCGCTCCCAGATCCAATAGAATATAATCGTAAGGAAGTCTCTGAATAGCCTTGATAATCATGAGCTTCTGTGCATGAAACAGGTTGGCGATCTCCAAGGAGCAATTGATTGAACAGATAATGGAAAGGTTTGGAATGATAGTGGGAAAAGCAGCATGATCGAGGTTTTTTATCTTTTTATTCAAAAAATCATTAAGATCGATTTTTTGACCTTGATGCTCCAGAAAAGTGTGAAGATTTGAACCGCCTAAATCTAAATCAACCAACACGACCCTTTTACCTTGTTTTGCTAATAATACTCCGAGATTTGCTGCTATGAAACTTTTCCCAGCCCCTCCTTTTCCACCGCCTATGGGATATATACGTGGCATTTAGATCCTTTATGCTCCATGTTGGTTTTAAAGAAAGCTACTCTCCAAGATGATTTACCCTATCTCTTATACATGCTACCAGGGTTTCAATCTCTTCTTTTTTCAGGGTCAACAAGAAATTCAGATCATTATCCGTTTTTAAAAGCTCCTTAATTTTCGCTACAAGCTTCTCCTTTGTCATATTCGCTCCTTTAAATAATCATCACAAATGTGCTTCCACGGTCAACTGTTAATGGAAGATATTACATCGTAGATATTTAAGTCTCACCTTGTATATGGATTCATATTAAGTTAAATTGGTTTAATAAATCTTTTTCGAATATCATATTGGGAAATATGCTATTCTAAAAACGAACAATCATATATGATAAAATATATTACAATGTTTGTCAAATTGATTAAAAGGTATTTTAAAAAAATCATTACTTTTGGTAGAAGGCCTTCAGACAATATGAAAATCATTCAATCAAAATCACATTGAATCAAAAGTTACGAGAATTGAGAAAAAGAAAGGGTGAAAGATTATGACACTTATGACAGGACGCCAGGCCATTAAGAAGATTTTCCAGGCAGAGTGCGTGCAATATGTTTTCGGCAATCCTGGTACTACCGAACTAGGTTTCATTGATATTCTGCAAGAATCCCCGCCCATTCAATACATACTAGCTCTTCATGAGGGTATCGCATTGGGCATTGCACACATGTATGCCAATGCTTCTGGAAAGACGGGTGTGGTCAATCTTCATGTGGCACCGGGACTGGGCAATGCCATGGGATCGCTCTACAACGCTGCCATGGGTAAGATGCCTCTGGTGGTAACGGCAGGGCAGCAGGACAGTCGTATGCTTGTGCGCGAACCTCTTCTTTCACACGATCTGGTGGCCATGGCCAAACCCCTAACCAAATGGGCGGTGCAATTGCAACACGTGGAAGAGATTCCAGTCATTTTGCCCCGTGCCTTCAAGGTAGCACAGGATGCTCCCAGGGGACCGGTATTTATTTCCCTACCGAGTAACATTATTGAGGAGGAAGCCGATCTTCACCTGCCTGGCCCCAGCGAAACATATCGCCGTACCCGGCCTGATCCACAAGGCATCGATAAGGCAGCGGAACTGCTCTCCCTGGCAAACTGTCCTGTGATCATCTGTGGTGACGGGGTGGCCGCGTCACAGGCTCAAGATGAACTGGTACATCTGGCTGAGAACATTGGAGCACAGGTGTGGGATACCATGCTGACAGGTGCATTGAACTTTCCCACCTCTCACAACCAGTACCGTGGGCAACTGCCAGGAGAGTATACCATCATTCGTCGTGCCATTGGTGAGGCAGATGTGGTGCTTGCCGTAGGGGCTGAACTCTTTAATGAGGTATTCTGCTCCGAAGGTTCTCCGTTGCCGGAAGGATGCTCCCTGATTCATCTGGATGACTCATCCTGGGAGATCGGAAAGAACCTTTTCCCTGTTATCGGCATCCTGGCCGATCCCAAACTTGCACTTAAGGAACTCTCTGAAGTGATTGTCTCGAAGATGGGAGCGGCCGCACAACAGGGGGCAGATGAGCGTCGAAATGTTATGGCAGATCAGAAACAGCAAGAGCGTCATCGACAAGAAGAGCGTGCACGGAAGAGATGGGACGGTGTGCCCATCTCCATACCGCGTCTTATGGCTGACCTGAGGGACTGTTTGCCTCCAGATGTGGTGATCTATAACGAGGCCATCACGGCTTCGGTTGATCTCATACGCACCATCCCTCTCCATATTCCAGGGAGCCTGTTTGGCAATCATGGAGGCGGTATAGGTCAGGGCTTACCAGGAGCAATCGGCGTCAAGCTGGCAAAACCAGACCGACCCGTTGTTGCCATCATAGGCGATGGTTCAGCCATGTACACCGTCCAGAGCTTCTGGACAGCAGCGCATCACCATATTCCAGTGATCTACATTATCCTCAGCAATCAGAGCTACCGTATCCTGAAGTATAACCTGAACCGCTATCGGAGCACCTTGAACATCCCACCAAAAGGGCTATTTCACTCCTTCATGGATTTGACCGATCCACCATTGAATTTTGTGAAAATGGCACATGGCATGGGGATGGAAGGAAAACTCATAACCAACCCTGAAGAGATCCAACCTGCCATGAGGGAAGCTCTGGATCTCAATGCACCATACGTTCTGGAGGTGAGGACCGAAGGGCGAGTGCCACCTCAAATGAGAATTGATTAGAGATGTCATAAAAATTTTGATTGGGATGTTCCGGATTAGGGCCTTTCCCATATTACCATAATAGTTTCGAATACTTAAATGGTCTCGGCGTAAAGGTTTCCCCATTATGACTTTTTCACCACCCTTTGTGCCATAATAGGATTTAAAACTTATTTGGATTTATGGTGCTTATATTATTGACATATATCTTTTGATCTTTTTATAATCTAAACAGATAGGTTAAATAAATTAAGATAACACAACAACTTCAAGGAGGTTAAACAATGGCTGAAGCAGAAAAACCAGTTATAAGTGCTGAACTAAAGACCATGATGAAGAAGCTCAGTGCCGGTGCTTCGTACCGGAGGATGATGGCAGCCAAAGAGGCTGGTCATCCCATCTGTGTGTCAAGTGCAGGTGTTCCGAGCGAGGTTCTGTTTGCCATGGACGTCTATCCCATATATCCGGAGAGCTTGGCTGCCATCTCTGCAGGCATAGGAAAGGCGGACGAATTCTTTGATGAGGCCAGAGACCGTGACTTCTCCAGCACCATCTGTTCTTACACCCGGTGTGGATTGGGGATCTCCTGGACCAACAAATGCGCCTTTGGTCCCATACCCGAGCCGGACCTTTTCATGACAGACGTAAGCCTGTGTTGTCTGCATGTAACCTGGTGGGCCTATCTGGAAGACCACTTCAAGAAACCCACCTACTTTATGGACATGCCCGCAACCGATAACCCAGATGATCCGGCCTATGTCGATTACTACGAGGAGCAGATCAGAGGACTCGTAAAGTTCATAGAGGACAATTCGAATACCGTCTTCGACATGGAGAGGCTGAAGGAGACGGTTCGAAATTCAGATCTTACGGGCCACTACTGGAAGAAGATCCTGGAGCTGCGTAAAAACAAACCCTCTCCTGCCAGCTTCAGACATATGGCCGGGCAGATCCTTCCCCTTGTAACGGCCCTGGGAGATAAAGACCCAGTCGATTTCTATAAGGCCTTTGTCACGCATTATGAAAACCTGATCAAAGCCGGGGTGACACCAGCGGAGGGCGGGGAAAAGTATCGGCTCATCTGGAATGGGATCCCCATCTGGCATCATCTTCAGATCATCGACTACTTTGAGAAGAAGGGCGCCAACTTTGTCTGGGAACCCTATACCTCCTTAAGCTGGGGAAACAAGACCAAATCCGGAAGGCTCGATCCGGAAAATCCCTTTAGAACCCTTGCTGAGAAATACACCAATGTTCTCTCCAACAAGCCCATCGAAAAAAGATATGTACACTTTGATCAGGCTATCAAGGAATATGACATAGACGGGCTTGTCATGTTTTCCAACCGTAGTTGTCGACCCATGTCCATCGGCCAGGACGAAGTGGTGGATATGGTCAGGAAAAATCACGACATTCCCATCTTGATTTTCGAAGGGGATCAGGCCGATCCGGAAGGATTCAGTTGGGAGGATGCCAAGACAAGGGTAGACGGATTCATAGAAGTCCTTGAAGCAAGACAGAGGTAGCAGAGGGTTTAGGAAGAAGTTATCCGTGCACTGGTCTGTGAAGACATATCATTCAATAAGGAGGTAGAAAGTGATATCAAAATTCAAAGAGCGGCTCGAAAACCGCCATGAGCGATGTCGGGAGCTCAAGAAAAATGGAAAGAAGATCATGGCATGCTTCTATGGGCTGGTCCCCAAGGAGTTGATTCATGCTGCCGGAATGGTTCCCATTCAACTGATCGAGGAGAGGAATCCTGAGTATGACGAGAAATCCAAACTTCTGCCATATCTTTGTGGATTGGGAAGGAACTTAACGGGTCAGATCTATGAGAAGGTTTTTGATTACGTCGAAGGAACCATGGTGGGGGTCGTCTGCGATACGAACCGGCACCTTTTAGATATCTGGGTCCATAATAAAGTATTCCCCCATAATTTTCTTGTTAGAGCCCCATCAAGAGATACTGATGCGGCAGTGAAATATTTTGCAGGCGAGATGAAGCGGTTAGCAGGGGAATTGGAGAAGATCTCCGGGAACAAGGTGACTGAAGATGGTCTTCGGGAATCTATTTCTCTTTTTAATGAGAATAGGAATCTTTTTGGCCAGTTTTATGATCAGCGTCCCAATACCGGCATATCCGCTGAGGAAGCAATCTATATATTCTTTTCCGCCCTGGTGACCCCTGTGGAGGAGCACAATGATATGATGAAAAGGCTTCTGGAGTCGCTTCCGACGCTTCAGGAGGATAAAAAAACCAGGCTCATGCTCTGTGCCATCAATCTCAACATGGCCATCGATGTGATCAGGATGTGCGAAAAATACGGTGCTTCCGTGGTCACCGACGATTTCACCCATAATTCACGATATGGTTCCAATAACATCAATGAGAATGGAGACCCGTATGAAGCACTGGCCCGGGGGTACCTCAGACAGGTTCCTGCACCGGGTATCTATTCCTTTGAAGAAAGGGCAACTTACATCCGGGATATGATGGAGAAGGCGGGAGCCAAAGGAATGATCTATCTTATCCAGCTCTATTGCGATGCATTTGCCATAGAATATGCCATATTGAAGGAAAGATTCGACGCCTGGAACCTCACATACCTCAAAATGGAAGCGGAAGACACACCGAGTTCCATCGAGCAATTAAATGTCAGGGTCCAGTCTTTTGTTGAATCTCTTGTTTAGTCAACGAAAACAAACAATAGGGGGGCTAACTGCCCCCCTATATGCTCTCATTGGCCAAAAGATTTTTTTATTACCCCACTACAATCTATCTTCCCAAAGGGTCATGTAGAGTCCAAAAAGGATCAAGCACCTCTCTTCTCTAAGAGTTCCTTGGCAAACAAGGCCGCACCAACGGCTCCCACGATCTGAGGCTCGAAGGAGATGTGTGCATTGACCTCCAGTTTCTGCTCCAGCCTCTTAACGACCCCTTGATTTTTGGAGATCCCTCCACTGATGACAAAATCCTCCTCGATCCCCACCCGTCGGATGAGTCCTCTCACCCTTTCTGCCACACCATCACAGAGTCCGGCAAGGATTTCGCTTATTGGAACTCCCTCGCGCGTCAGGGACAGGACCTCTGATTTGGCGAAAATGATGCAGGTGTTACTGATCTTCACGGGCTCTCCTTCGAACTCCAGAGAGAGGGGACCTATCTCTTCCAGCCGGATCTGAAGAAGGTTTGCCATCACCTCCATGGCTCGACCTGTTCCTGCCGCACACTTGTCGTTCATTAGAAAAGAGGTGACCTTTCCATTCTCATCACACCGGATGGCCTTACAATCCTGCCCCCCCATGTCCAGGATGGTGCGAACCGAGGGAAAGAAATAATGGGCACCTTTTGCATGACAGGAGATCTCGGTGATGTTCCTGTTTGAGAAGGGAACGATCACCCGTCCATAGCCTGTTGCAACCGTATAATCGATATCCTTCTGACGAATATCTGTTTTTTTGAGTGCTTCCTCTAAGGCTTGCCTGGCCGTTTCAGCGCTATCGGGACCGGTCCGTATAAGGCTGTAGGCTTCGAGAATGCCATCCACGAAAAGAACAGCCTCGGCGGAAAGGGAGCCTACATCGATTCCACATGCGATCATATTATCCTCGTAAGTAACTCTCAAGTTTGAATGTAAACCCTAACGATGCATAAATCGATTAAACTGCCATTGCAGATATGCTTGAGACGGTTGCCTTTACTGGGCCGATGCTGGATGCTGGATGCTTGATAACTTGCATGCCATCAGGAGTGGAATCCATAAACATCCAGTATCCAGAAACCAGTATCAAGGATCAGCCAATTACAGCAACGTTTTTCGTCGAGACAGAATCGAGTTAGTGTCATATCTAATGCAACTATAGAGTAAATCCTCAAAGTAAAGAAGCAGTTTCTATGAAGCCTTCTTTTTTGCAAGAATTGCAGCACCCAGTGCGCCAATGATTTCCGGATTTTTTGGTACCTGAATTTCCATGCCAACTTGCTTCTGGAGGGCCTCCACCACTCCGATGTTTAAGGCAACACCTCCCGTAAAGACTAGGTCCGGTTCTATGCCGACACGTTTGCTTACAGAGGCGATCTTGGAAGCGATGGATTCATGTACTCCCCAGAGAATATCCTCTTTTGATGATCCCCGATGGACTTCAGCCACAATTTCAGACTCTGCAAACACGGCACAGGTTGTGGTCAAAACGATCTTTTTTGAGGAATTAAGAGAGAGGGGACCCATATCTGAAAGGGGAACCTGCATCATCTCGGCCACGGTTTCAAGAAAAACACCCGCACCGGATGCGCACTTATCATTCATTAAAAAATTTGTCAGGTTACCTTCCTCATCACACCTAAGGATTCGACTCCCTTCGGCTCCCACATTGATGACCGTTCTGACAGCCGGGAAAAGCCAGTGAGCCCCCTGAACATGGGCCAGCATCTCTGTTCGATGTCCATCTGCAAAAGTGACCTTCTCTCGACCCACACCAGTGGCATAGATGCTTTCTATACCATTTTCGCTCATTCCTGCCTGATCGAGAAGCTTCTCCAACGCAACCCTTGCCGCAGCTTCTACCTCTCCTGAGATGATGATCGTGTTATGGGTTACAATCCTGTTATCCTCGAGGATGACCCCATTAACGCTCTGATGGCCAATATCAATTCCCGCTGTAATCATTCTTTTCTCCAGAGAGAGAACCTGTTGTTTATTAAACAATCATAGTAACTGCCCAGTTATTTAGGCTGAAGACTGAAGGCTGAAGTATTTTTCAATTATCTCGCAACGATCGAACTGGGCAGTTACCTGTAATATAATAATGGGTGATAGGAATTCAAGATCAGATACGGGAAGGCCCGAAAACTTGGATTGATTTAAATAGAAGGTGCAGAGGGGATATAGTTAGGCCTTAAAATGATATGGTCCCCTCAGCCGGTGTTTTCTCCCCATTGGAAAGGATACGATTAACGTCCACCAGATCAACTTCCTCTAATTTTATACCCAATACCTCCCGAAGATGGAGGCTGATGGCGTGCCGAATATCCTCCATGGCGATCTCCTTGCCCAGAATCTGTTTCATGGAAGTGATCTTAACCCCTTTCAACCCGCATGTATTGATCCAATTGAATGGCTCAAGTGATACGTTCACGTTGAGGGCGATCCCATGAAAACTAACGTCTCGACGCACTGCAATTCCAATGCTGCCAATCTTCTTTTCTGCCACCCAGACACCACGATTCTTAGGGTTGCTGACCCCAGTGATCCCCCAATCCGACAATGTACGTATCATGACCTCTTCCAGTAGTCCCACAAAGTCCACAACCTTGAACCGGCCTAATCTCAAATCCATTATAGGATAGACCACCAACTGTCCCGGGCCGTGATAGGTAATATCTCCTCCACGTTCAACATGTATGATTTTAATTCCTCGTTCTTCAAGAAAGGATTCAGGGACTCTCAGGTTGGCGAGCCCGCCCCTTCGGCCAAGGGTGAAGACAGGGGGGTGTTCCAGGATCAGTATAATATCCCTGTCCAGATGACGATCCTTTCTTGCGCTAACTAATCTACTCTGCAGATCCCACGCTTCACGGTATTCCATGACAGGGATCTCCACACAGTAACAATGTCTGTTTGATGGGTCGGGCCGAAGAATGTTACATACATTATTCAATTGGACACTCTTTTAACCCCCTGATTCTTTTCCAATGAATCTTTCCATCACCATCTGAATTTAAAAGATACGAACTTAAGGTGCTACGCCCCAATTGGAATATTGGAATAATGGAAGGCTGGCCCGCCCTGGCTCTACATTAGAAATATTACAGCGATAAAAAGGATCTCCAGTCAAGTCGCGCTAGGGCGGGCCATTATTCCATGTACGAGGCTCAAAGCTCAAGCCTTACAAAAACCCACTTATTTCCAATAAGTTGTAGGATTTCCGAGACGTTTAATTAGTATGGATGTTGTTATGCATATTCTGCCGCCATTTCTTGTAATATCTCCAGGTAGGCATCCCTGTTCTTGAGAGAATCCATTTCACCTGGATCGTCAGGTTTCACCTCAATCATCCATCCATCACCGTACGGACTTCTGTTCACGATTTCAGGCGAATCCTCAAGCTCCGGATTAACGGCGAGAATCTCGCCCCCGACAGGCATGTACAAGTCATTCACGGCCTTGACCGATTCCACGACACCGAATTCTTTCCCCTTCTCAAAGGAATCTCCCACTTGCGGCAGATCTATATATACGATATCACCCAGCTGATCCTGGGCATAGTCGCTGATGCCAACCCTTACCTTTTCACCATCAAGCAAGGCCCACACGTGATTTTCTGAATAGCGTAAGTTATCGGGTAGATCCAGTTCATTAATCTCTTTCATCACTTTCCCTCCTTAATTATTTTGCGCTTTATTGTTCTCATGAGGTTCTTTAGTCATTTTCATAAGCACTTGGAGCATGGTTTGTTTAAGTATGAATATAAGAGCGTATTCTCAACAGGGGATAAAGAGAAGCTCTTTACAATGAAAGTTGCCACTTTATCATAAATCATTATATTATGTAAGGGATTTTCATATTGAAACCTTTATAAGCTGAAAAAAAAGATTGAGTGGAGGTCAAAGGTTATGCCTGAGCAGATTACTGTAATTGGAGCTGGACCCGGCGGGTATGTGGCTGCCATACGGGCTGCACAGCTGGGAGCCCATGTCACCGTTATGGAGGAGGATAATGTGGGGGGTACCTGTCTGAATTGGGGGTGTATCCCTTCCAAGGTCATGAAGACCACGGCAGAGATGTTGGAAAAATTCCACAGGGCCCACGAGTTTGGCGTTGATGTAAAGGGAGAGATCCTCCCTAATATATCCACCCTCATGGCCAGAAAACAGAGTGTTGTCCAGAACCAGATTCAAGGTATACTGAAACTCTTTGATCGTCACAAAATCCATTATGTCTCAGGCCATGGAACCGTACAAGGGGCCAATCTTGTCATGGCAAAACTTCCAGATGGGGAAACGCTTCGAGTGCCGTGCGACAGGTTGATCCTGGCTCTGGGATCCAAACCTTTGAATATCCCGGTTTTTCCGTTTGACGGCAAAAATATTCTTTCCAGCAACGATGCCCTCTCCCTACGTGAGATACCTCAATCTTTACTCATTGTGGGAGGCGGTGTCATCGGGTGTGAGTTTTCATTTATCTTTTCATCCCTCGGTTCAAAAGTGACCGTTGTGGAGGCCCTGTCCCGCCTGCTACCCCTTCCGTCCGTGGATGAAGACTGTTCCAAGATCCTGCAGAGGGAGATGAAAAAACGTAAGATCGAGTTTATGGTTAACAAGACTGTGGATCGGGTTGAAGACCACGGAAAGAAACTCCGAGTGACCATTGGGCCCTCTCCATTCCTTGATAAACATAGTGAGAGAGATAAGGAGCCACTGATCAAAGAGGTGGACAAGGTCTTGGTGTGTATCGGCCGAGAACCCAACACACAGGGGATAGGCTTAGAAGAGTTGGGAGTAAAGATGGACGAGAAGGGATGGATCATTGCTGATGAAGGGATGCAGACGAATATATCCGGTGTTTACGCCATTGGAGATGTACTGGGTCCCTCTAAGGTCATGCTTGCCCACATTGCGTCATCCGAGGGACTGGTTGCCGCGGAGAACGCAATGGGAGAGAAACGAACCATCAATTATGATGTGGCCCCGTGCGCAATCTTCACCACCCCCGAGATTGCCAATGTAGGGCTAACTGAGGAGCAGGCAAAAGCTCGGGGATATGAGGTTCGATCTGACAGCGTCCTATTTCGTAACCTGGGCAAGGCTCAGGTTATGGGAGAGATTGCGGGTCAGGCAAAAATCATCTCGGATATGGAAACCGGAAGGATTCTGGGGGTTCACTTGGTGGGCCCCCATGCAACAGACCTAATCGCAGAGGGGACACTAGCCCTCAAAGTGGGATGTACCGTAAAGGAGTTGGCGGAGACCATACATGCACACCCTACCCTCGCTGAAGTGATGCGGGAGACCTCTTTTAAGGCCCTGGGTAAGTCCCTGCACGGATGATGAGATAGAGATATTATTATGAAAACCAAGTGGCGGATTAAAGATCTCATTGATCTGGAGTATTTCTTTCACCGGGATGAAAACAATGGAGATGAATCTGATGGTGAAGCCATGGTTCAACGAGATCGAGATATCTATCTCAAGCATATTGAGCCCTTGGTGAACAAAGAGGGATCTTTATCCCGACGATCTATCATCAGATTATGGCTTAAACACCGCAGAATTGCGAAAAAAGAGGCCCTTGGAACGGATACCATATTACCGGGAGACGCCTTCCAAGAGATCCATGGGCTTTTTCGTTACGCGTTTGCCATTATGGGAATCTTCATTGGATCCGGTATGGCGTTTTCATTCCTGTCCTATGGGGGAGATGATCCGTTGAACGTTTCTATATATGTGGGAGTGCTCATCTTTATGCAGATCCTTTTGCTTCTACTCGTTCTGGGCATCTCCACGGTGAGAATGGTATCCCGCTCTTTTTCACGCTCATCCATACTCTATTCCCTGGTGAGGGAGCTGCTGGTGAAGCTCATATGGAAGCTCGAAAGAAGGGCTATGAGAAGCCTTTGGGGGACGCAACGGAACAGTTTACAGGCGGCCATCGGTCTGGCAAAAGGCAAAAAAAAGGTGTATGGCTCCATATTCTTCTGGCCCGTGTTTTTTCTGGCACAGGTTTTCGGGGTCGGGTTCAATCTGGGCGTACTGAGTGCCACGCTTCTTCGAGTACTGGGATCAGATATCGCCTTTGGCTGGCAATCCACAGTTCAGTTGAGCTCCCGGGTCGTGTATGATCTGGTTAAACTCATGGCCCTGCCATGGTCCTGGTTTATCCCCGCGGAGATAGCTCACCCGTCACTGACCCAGATTGAAGGTAGTCGGATCGTCCTCAAAGACGGCATCTACCATCTGGCTACCCAAGACCTCGTATCCTGGTGGCCCTTTTTATGCCTTGGGGTTCTGTTTTACGGATTACTGCCCAGGGTGGTGATGTTGGTGGCTGGCCTGTTTGCACAAAACAGGGCACTATCCAAACAGGATTTTAACCACAGTGCATGTGATCGGCTTATGCAGCGAATGAAAACCCCTCTGGTGATCACCAAAGGTGGTTCCGTGGCCACTGCACGTGAGATTCATCCTGTGGATCATGTTCAGTCTTTGGAGACCAGGGGCGCTTTTCAAGGGGATAACATTCCCCAAAACCGTTTGATGGCCCTGGTACCCGACGATATTTATGAGGATTGTCCTGATCATGAGTTGAATGGGTTGATCTTTAAAACCTTCGGATATGGGGTTGAGGAAAAGATAAGGATCGGAAAGGATTACGAAGAGGATAAAGCCTTGCTGGATAGAATCTCCCGAAAGCAATGGGGTGATGTGGTCCCCGCTATCCTCATCCTCCAAGAGGCCTGGCAACCCCCCATTGAAGAGACCCTAAAATTTATTCAAGATCTGCGGAAGGCTCTGGGGGAGAGTGCCCGTATTGAAGTGGCCCTGATTGGTAAACCGGAACCGGAGTCCATCTTTACTCCTGTGAAAGAGGACGACTGGATTACATGGAAAAAAAGATTAAACATCATGGGGGATCCCTTTTTAGGCATCGAGAGGCTTGTGGCAGATGAATCGTAATATCATCCCGGAGTTCGCCATCGTGGGTCATCCCAATGAAGGAAAATCCTCAGTGGTGTCCACACTGGCCGAGGATGACAGCGTCCGGATCAGTCCCACGCCCGGCGAAACCATTGAATGCCAGACATTCCCCGTCATCATAGACGGCCGGGAGATTATTCGTTTTATTGATACCCCGGGATTTCAGAACCCTAACCTAACGCTAATGTGGATGAAAAATTATCAAGGTTCGGAAGATTCCATTGTGAAGGACTTTCACGAGACCCACAGAAGTGATCCTGCTTTTGAGAACGATTGTGAACTGTTAACTCCCATTATTCGGGACGCGGGCATCATCTATGTTGTGGACGGCTCACGTCCCCTTCGCAACGTGGATAAGGCTGAGATGGAGATCTTACGTTTGACGGGCTGCCCGCGTATGGCGATTATTAACAGTAAGGATGAAGATAGCCGTTACCTGGAGCAATGGAAAAGCGAATTCCGGAAACATTTTAACGCCGTCCGGGTGTTCAACGCCCACAAGGCCACTTATGCGGAACGGATTGCCCTGCTTGAAAGCCTCAAAAGCATTGACCAGGACTGGGAACCGGCCCTGGAGACCGTGATTTCAGCTTTCATAAAGGATTGGGAACATCGTAATGCCATCACCATCCATACCATCTGCACCATGCTCGCTGAATGCCTGAGATATTCCGTTGTTAAAAACATGAAGGATATTTCAGATGAAGAAGCCGTCAAAAAGGAGTTGGAAGAAGAGTATGCTCGGAACATGGAAAAGATGGAGAAGAGAGCACATGAGAAGATCAGGAAGCTCTTTAAACAGAATATTTTCAATTACGATCTTCCAGCCCATTCAATCCTGCGGCAAGACCTTTTTAGTGAAAAAACCTGGCAGGTTCTCGGATTATCGCCCAAGCAGTTGATTACAACAGCCGGTCTGGCTGGCGGGTCTGTGGGTGCAGTCATTGACGTGGCTGCTGCCGGACTGACATTCGGCATCTTTACGGCCATTGGTGGCGCGGTGGGGGCCGGATGGGCGGCATTCGGAGGAGGGAAAAGGCTGGCAAAGGCCAAAGTAAGCGGTCTCAAACTAGGCGGTCAGAAAATGAAGATGGGGCCAAACGAGAACATACAATTTCTATATATCCTTATAGATCGAGCCCTGATTTTTTATTCACACATCATTAATTGGGCTCATGGACGTCGGGATTATCCGGTATTGTCTGACAACAGGCATTCTGAGCCGGCCAAAGAGAGCTTTACAAGGGGATGGGATGATCATGAGAAAAGGATATGTCACAGTTTTTTCAAGGCTATCCACAAGGGCTACGAAAACAGAAAAGAGATATCCCCGCAAGAACTGGAGGGAGTTCTCAAGGAGAAGCTGAATAAGATCTCCCATAGCGAAGATAGAGCAGCAGTCTATTAAAACGTCTCATCTTCTTCAGGTGAGGTGCCGGTTAAGCGATCCTTTATTTCGTTTAGCCGACCATTGATGGGGGCCATGATCTGGGTGCGGCTTAAGGCCAGTTTGGCCTCCGCCATGCGGACCTTTTGTTCCTTGATCCGGCCCCCCAAGGTCACGATGAAGAATACCATGAGGGCGGCCGCTGGAAACAGATCATCCCCCTTGTTGCACCGGCATCATCTGCAGGCCAACGATGAATGGGGGATGATTTTCTAGGTTGATGTTCTATGCAGATTCGCGTTCGATTAGGGTTGCCACCCCCTGGCCGCCGCCGACACAGGCATTGGCAATGCCATAACGCCCGCCTTTCACGTCCAGAATACGGGCCAGGGTACCCACCAAACGGACACCTGTGGCCCCTAAGGGATGGCCGATGGCCGTGCCACCACCCATGACGTTGACTCTGTCCGGATCCAACCCCAGCTCCTTGATGCAGTTCAAGGCAACGATACAGAAGGCCTCGTTGATCTCCCAATAATCGATGTCAGAGGCCTTAAGGCCCGCTTTCTCCAGGGCCTTCTTGCTGGCGGGAACCGGTCCTACCCCCATGATGGTGGGATCAACACCCGCAAAGCCGATGGAACGTATGGTGGCCATGGGTTTGATGCCTTTCTTTTCCGCCGTCTCCTTGGACATGAGCACCATGGAGGTGGCGGCCGCATTCAAGGGAGAGGAGTTGCCGGCCGTAATCACCCCGTCTTCCTTGAAGGCGGGCCTGAGATCAGCCATGCCTTCCAGGGTAGCGTCCATCCTTACGGCCTGGTCCTTATCCACCGTCATGACCTGACCGTCGGCCTGTTCAGCCTCGATGGGCAGGATCTCGCCATCGAAAAACCCTTCGGTCTGGGCCTTGGCTGCCAATTGATGGGCACGGGTACCCCAACGGTCCATATCCTCCTTGGTGAAATCAGTCATGGAAAAAAGTTTCTCCGCGGTAAAGCCCATGTTCATGGTGGTCATCATATCCCAATGCTTATAAGCGGGATCCGTGAACAGGGCCGGGTTTGGGGCAACGAGACCTTTTTCGTAGGTAGGCCCGCCCATGGGCACCCGGGTCATATGCTCCATACCTCCCACCAGCACAATGTCAGCGAAATCCATGGCTATCTCCATGAAACCCACGTGGATACCCGCCATGGCCGAGCCGCACTGCTGATCCACAAACTTGGCTGAAATGGTCTCAGGCAGGTTGGCCAGGAATATGGGCGATCGACCACCATAGGACCATTGTTCGCCGATACCCATGGCCGATCCCACCACAAAATCGTCAACCTCTTCAGGTTTAATCCCCGACCTCCTTATGACCTCGGGTAGAAGCTTGGCCAAGAGTTCATCTCCTCTCAACTTGTGAAACCAATCCCTGCCCGGATCAGTGGGCCTGGAACGGGATTGAGCTGTCCTCAGATATCCTGCAATTACTACTTCTCTCATTATGAATCCTCCTTCTATGTTAATGTTAATATTTAAAACGAAACGCCTTGACTCAGCTCCATGGCTCTCAATACTTTATCTCTAAATCCTGAATGCCATACCACCTCTTGCTATCTCAAGGGAATCTTCTTTTTTTCCATCTGTGATCAGATCTGTCAAGGAATCCACAAATTTTAGGAGATCCCTGGCCTTCAATCTGTTCCTATCCGTGAATTGCCAAGAGAATGGAACTTAATCTTCACAACCTGCCTTAACAGAACTAAGATCCACTTTCCCCGGAAAAATCATCGAGATCCAAGAGGTTCTACCATTTTGACCTAAAATAATAAGAAAAGAATACCTGTGTCAATGTAATAAATTATGGGATTAGTAAATATCAATATGGAAATAATCCGTAAAAGAGATATCCCAATAACTATAGGTTTATGGACTTGATATAAGACCCAAAGATGAATATGATTCTCCGTAGGGTATTTTTAAATCCATAAGTTAGAACTTGTATTATTAGCGACAGAGAACTTTACCGCCACTAAGGCCTCAAGACTAAAAAGAGACCTGTTGGAAGAAAAATCAACGATTATAAGAACCAGGCAATGGACCCATTTGTTGACCCCTGTGTGGAGGAGCTTAAAAAGAGATCCCTGAAGGATGGGGGGTTTGCATCCAGCGTGAAAGGTGGTTATAGACCCGATTCCACGGGATGGGCCGTTATTGCGCTGGATGCTGCAGGGGTTGATGATCCAATGATCCACCTTGCCAGGTCGCGCCTCGTATCGGATCAACAGAAAGATGGACGAATTAGTGTTTCCCCGGCACATCCTGAGGCCTTTTGGCCCACATCGGTTGTTATCCTTGCATGGCAGGGTTCATTGGCCCATAAAGAACCACAATCCCTTGCATTAAGATTTCTTATGGATACATCGGGTGCCCACTGGCCAAAGGATCCAAAAGCTGCCATGGCTCACGATACCAGTATCAAAGGATGGTCCTGGATCGAGAATACCCATTCATGGGTGGATCCCACGGCGTTGTCTATTCAGGCCTTGAAAGTAACCGGACATGAGAAGCATCAACGTTCTGCCGAGGCAGTAAGCATGCTGCTGGATCGGCAGTTGCCCAGGGGCGGATGGAACTGCGGGAACACGATGGTTTTCGGAAAAGAGTTGCGCCCCATGCCTGACAGCACCGGCATCGCCCTGGACGCCCTTTCAGGGATTGTTCCGTTAAAGAGGATACAAGATAGCATCGGCTACCTGAAAAAACGGATAAGAAATGTCCGCTCACCCCTTTCTCTGGGTTGGGGAATCCTGGGTCTGGGAGCCTGGGGTGAACGGCCTGCCGAGGCATCAAAATGGTTAATGGAATGCTGGCGATTGCAGAAAAGATACGGGAGTTATGACACATCACTCATCGGTCTGATACTGCTTGCCCATTTAGCACCATCGGGCCTTATGAGCGCAATGGGGAGAAAGGATATTTAATGACGTCCGGAAAAGAGAGATTTTCCATGAAAGGCTGGAATCGCAGGGATTTCATAAAGGCCGGTCTTGTGCTGGGAGGGCTGGCCCTCTCCGGCACATTTCTATTTAAAAAGTTGGGAAGATACATCACCCATCTGATGCCGTTTCAGGAAAAGAACTTAAAATATGCCACATTTATCGGCAAAGCGGGATCTTACAGTGAAGATATCACCTCGATCATTCTTTCCGGATTAAAAGAACTGGGGGTGAGACCTGCTGAGATCAGGGGTAAAAGAATCCTGCTGAAACCTAACCTTGTTGAGACATATACGGGTACCAGTCATATCAACACCCATCCGTTAGTTGTCAGGGGGGCCATAGATGCCTTTTTAAAACTGGGGGCCGCGTCAATCATCGTGGCAGAAGGACCCGGACACTGCCGTGACTCATTGCTCGTACTGGAAGAATCCGGAATGGGAGAGGTCCTTCATGGGGAAGGGATTCCGTTTGTAGACCTGAATTATGCCGAGTGTTATCAAGCAAAGAATATGACTCATATATCCAAGCTTACCGCCTTCTCCTTCCCGGTTCTGCTCAAGGAGGTTGACTGGGTGGTGTCCATGCCAAAGATGAAGACACACCACTGGGTGGGTGTTACCCTTTCACTGAAAAACCTTTTCGGGGTCATGCCCGGTAGCTTTTATGGATGGCCCAAAAATGTTCTTCACTGGGCGGGCATAGAGCAGTGTATCATCGACATTAACGCATTATGTCGGCCTCACTTTTCAATTGTGGATGGTATCGTGGGTATGGAAGGAGATGGGCCCATAATGGGGACGCCTAAACGTACAGGGGTGATGGTGATGGGGCGAAATCCAACTGCTGTGGATGCCACTTGTGTTCGCATCATGGGAATTAATCCGGAAAAGGTGGGTTACCTCAGGGTGGCATCAATAGGTCTTGGGCCAATTATTGAACCCCACATCCCCCAAATGGGAGAAAGCCTAGACTCGGTGAGAACGAACTTTTCGTTGCCGGATCATATTCCTGTCTATAAAAAACTAAAAGAGGTATAAGATTGTCTCTCTGACAAAACAATATCACCTGAGCGCTGATAGCCTAGCGAAGCAACGCCTCAAACCCTGGCCCAGAACTGGCACGCAAGGACGTGAGTTTAAAAGCCAATGCCTCATGAACCTGAAGCATTAATAAGAGACACAATTGCCTCGCGCCATGGCAGGCCGACGAGTTGAGAATAAACGTAATTCATTGCTTAAGGCGAAGCGATGCTGGATCCTAGATGCTAGATTCTGGATAAATCAAAAAAGAATTTCTTTCAAATCCAGTATCCAGAGACCAGTATCCAGTATCTGTTTGAATCACCCAACACAATATATAGAAACTTGACATAAATTTTAAGATCTTAGTCTATGCAGACGGCTAGAGCTGACAACTTCCCATTGAGCATTTTCCCTTAATTTGGTATTAAGTCATGTCATTGGGGATCGAATAGACCATGTTTGGGGTATGAGATCATAGGATTTTATTGGAACTAAAGACCATGAAGGTTGGAGGATAAGATGCCTGTAAAGCGTTTTGGTTTTATGGCAGTGGAAATGGGATTTATAACACTGGATCAGATTATCGAGGCGATGAAGATTCAGATAAGAGAGGATCTGGAGAAACCAAAGCACAGACTTATCGGGGAGATCCTGGTTGATCTGGGATACATGAATCCATCCCAAGTGGACGAAGTGCTTAAGGCGATGGGTATTTCTTCCTGAAATAATCTCGATACTCAACCGCCAAAACTATCGCTTGGGCAACAGAAAAGCCCCTATTGCCATTCCGGTTATGATAATAAAAACACAAATGAGGAAATTTAATCTGAAGCCGATATCGACACCCATGTCATGATTTTCCATGAAAAGTGAGACTGGAAACTTAAACTGGAAAATTCCAATGAAGAGGGAAACGAAAGGAGGTAATCATGGAACTCAAAGGTAAAGTGGCTATTGTAACTGGAGCGGCGAGGGGGCTCGGACGTCAATACTGCTGCTCTTTTGCAGAGGCCGGAGCAGCTGTGGTGGCTGCGGACAAACGCGATTGTACCGACACGGTTGCTGCAGTCGAGGCAGCTAAAGGCAAAGCGCTCGGCGTCTCAGTTGATGTCGCAGATATGGGCAGTGTGCAAGCTATGGCGGATGCGGCTGTTCAGGCCTTTGGCCGTATCGACATCTTGGTCAATAATGCCGCGCTGTACGGTTCCATCAAGGGTGGACATTTTGACAAGCTCGACGAAGCCGAATGGGACGCTTGCATGGCGGTGAACGTCAAAGGAATCTGGAACTGCTGTAAAGCGGTTGTGCCGGTCATGCGAAAGGGCGGTGAGGGCGGCAGCATCATTAATATCTCATCACTTGCAGCTCTCTATGGCACACCCTATTCGCTACACTATGCCACCTCAAAGGCAGCTGTTCTCGGTATTACCCGCAGCTTGGCTCGGGAACTGGGGCGGGACTGGATTCGCGTGAATGCCGTCGCCCCCAGCCTTGTGCTGACAGATGCTACAGAAGAGGCTTTCGGAGAAAAATTCGAACGCGCGAAGAAAGTGATCGCTTCGGGTCAGGCCTTGCAGGAGAACCTCGAGACCAAGGATTTAGCCGGGACCGTTCTGTACCTCGCTTCCGATGCGAGCCGCTTCGTCACCGGTCAGACGATCCCTGTGGACGGAGGAACGGTTTTTCTATAAGGGCAAAACCGAAATGGAGGGTAGGTCTCAACAATCAACAAATCGTTTGCTGTGAATGTCAAATGTTGAGGCTCTCATCCACTCATTTAACCTAAAGGCAAGAGTTATTCAACATAGTCAACAACCTTGGATCATTGGATCATTGGATCACTTGGATCACAGTTTCTTGAGACTTTTCGCTGCGTGGCGTAATCTGAGGATGACAGGGATCTTACATGAAGCTCTTACTGATGCAGCCTCCGATTCAGGACTTCTATGACACGGACGTTCGGCTCCAACCCCTTGGGCTCTGCATGCTCAAGGCGGCACTTAAGAAGTACGTGCCGGATGTTGAGGTGATGGTCAAGGACTACCACCAAGGCTATGGGCGGAAAACCATCCCTCTCCCAGCGGAACTGTCTTATCTCAAAGAGTATTACGCTCTTGCCGATTCAAGCCCCTTTTCTACATTTCAGCAATACTACCACTTTGGGACAAGTTTTGAGGCTTTAGCAAAAGACGTGTTAAAAGAGAAGCCGGACCTTGTAGGGATATCGTCTCTCTTTACCCCTTATCACCGGGAAGCCCTTGATTGCGCCAGGGAGATCAAGAAACGGTTTCCCGTCCCCATCCTCATGGGAGGATCCCATGTTTCGGCATTTCCGATGTCTATCCTCAGAGATCCGGCCGTGGACTTCATCATCCGTGGCGAAGGGGAGCGGCCTTTGGTAGAGTTTGTGCACGCACTCCTTGCCGGGATGCCTCTAAACCACGTGCCCAATTTAGGTTACAAGAGAAATGGAGAACCCGTGATGAACGCGATGGAAGATCCTTATCCCTTCCATGAGCTTCCCTTTGCGGATTTCTCGAATCTCCCGAAAGAACGCTATCTCTATCAGGGAAAGCCTCTCTGCTTCATAACGACGACGAGGGGCTGCCCCCACAGATGCACCTTCTGTTCGGTCCACGCCACCTTTGGAAAAAAATTTCAGACGCGCTCCCCTGAAAATATTCTTCTGGAGATCAGGCAGCGTTATGAGGAAGGCTACAGAGTCTTTGATTTCGAGGACGATAACCTCTCTTTTCATGGGGACGATTTTAAGGGGCTTCTGAAGCTCATCTCGGCCGAATTCAACGGCGTCGACCTCCACCTGTTGGCCATGAACGGTATTTCCCATGAAAGCCTTGACGGAGAAATTCTTCAGCTCATGAGGCTCGCTGGTTTCAGTCACCTCAATATCGCACTTGTGAGTTCCAGCGAGGAGGTCCTCAAAAGACTGCATCGTCCGCACACCCTCGCGAGCTTTTTGGAGGTGGTGGCACAAGCGCAGGCTCTCGGATTCAAGATCACCTCCTATCAGATCCTGGGACTTCCTTATGAAACCCTTGATGACATGATCCAAACCCTGACCATCCTGGCAAGGCTTCCTGTGCTCATCGGAGTCTCTGTTTTTTACCTCACCCCAGGATGCTCTCTTGCCAAGGAGTTTCCTGAGCTGACCGAAGCGGACATGTTCAAAGCCCGTTCTACGGCTATGGCCATGGAGACTGAAAATTTCGCAAGAGATGATATCTACACTCTCTTCATTACAGCCCGGATAATGAACTTTTTTAAAGGAATTCAAGTTAATGGAGAGAAGCTCTCTCTTCGGGAGGCTCTCGACATTGCCGAGCATCGAGGGGAAAGGCAAAAGCTCGGCTCCGAGATCCTGACAAGACTTTTCGACGAGAGAACGCTCTATGCGGCAACCAGGCATGGTTTTAAACCCGTCCACCGCTTCAAGCCTGACCTCTTCCTGCGAGTCTGTCAGAGGGTGGGGTATGTTGTCAGCCAGCACGGGGGTTGTATCAAGCTCTTCAGTTGAGACTTCCTATTGCAGATGTTGTATGTTATGGAATTAGGGACGGGGTAGAAAAACCCTAAAGTAGTAAGAGGGATGTGTATCCCTGTTCAGTGGAGGTAATGAGGACCAGATGTCCAGTGACCCTAACAAAGTGATCTATTCCATGATTCGGGTGAGCAAGTATTACGATAAGAAACCCGTGTTGAAGGACATCTCCATCTCTTATTTTTACGGGGCCAAAATCGGTGTTCTCGGGCTCAATGGCTCAGGCAAGAGCTCCCTTTTGCGGATTTTTGCGGGGGTGGACAAGGAGTTCAGCGGCGAGACAATTCTTTCTCCAGGATATGTGGTGGGCTTCGTTGAGCAAGAGCCCCAACTCGACGGTTCCAAGACAGTCAAAGAGATTGTTGAGGAAGGGGTTCAAGGAATAGTCGACCTGCTCAACGAGTTTAATCGAATCAGTGAGAAGTTTTCAGATCCCATGACCGACGATGAAATGAACAAGCTTATCGAGCGCCAAGGAGAGGTGCAGGAGAAAATCGATGCTCTCAATGCCTGGGATCTTGATTCCCGATTGGAGATGGCGATGGACGCCCTTCGATGCCCTCCTGGCGACACCCCGGTAAAGATCCTTTCCGGGGGTGAGAGACGTCGGGTTTCGCTCTGCCGTTTGCTTCTTCAACAACCCGATATCCTTCTTCTAGATGAACCGACAAACCATCTGGACGCCGAATCGGTTGCATGGATCGAGCAGCACCTCAAGCGTTATGAGGGGACTGTCATTGCGGTGACCCACGATCGGTATTTTCTCGATAACGTGGCAGAGTGGATCCTTGAACTCGATCGGGGAGAAGGAATCCCCTGGAAGGGAAACTATTCCTCATGGCTCGAGCAGAAGCGCACAAGGCTCCAGCAGGAAGAAAAAAGTGGGAGCAAGAGGCAAGGGACCCTTCAGCGGGAACTGGAATGGATTCGGATGAGCCCGAAAGGGAGACATGATAAATCAAAGGCGAGAATCAGTGCTTACGAAGCCCTTGTCAGTCAGGAGAGCGAGAAGCGCGAGAGAGATCTTGAGATTTTCATCCCACCGGGGCCCCGCCTCGGAAACGTGGTCATCGAAGCGAACCAGCTCACAAAAGCGTACGGAGACCGTCTCCTCATCGAAAAGCTTTCTTTCTCTGTTCCTCCTGGAGCCATCGTAGGGATTATCGGCCCGAACGGTGCCGGGAAAACTACTCTTTTCAGGCTGATCACAGGCCAGGAAAGCCCGAACTCAGGGTCAATAAGAATCGGCGAAACCGTAAAGCTCGCTTATGTAGACCAAAGCCGGGAAGTGCTGGACCCCAACAAAAACATCTGGGAAATGATTTCAGAGGGGACGGATACGATTCAGCTTGGGGACCGCCAAGTGAATTCCCGGGCCTATGTAGCGCGTTTCAATTTCTCTGGAACCGACCAGCAAAAGAAGGTGGGCCTCCTCTCCGGGGGAGAACGAAATCGGGTTCACTTAGCACGGATGTTGAAGTCAGGCGCGAATGTCCTTCTGCTGGATGAGCCCACCAACGACCTGGATATCAACACCTTGCGTGCCCTGGAAGAGGCCTTGGAGAACTTCGGGGGCTGCGCTATGGTGATCAGCCACGATCGCTGGTTTCTCGACAGGGTGGCTACGCACATCATCGCCTTCGAAGGCGATAGCCGGGTAGTTTGGTTTGACGGGAACTATTCCGAGTATGAAGCTGACAAAAGATCCCGTCTTGGTGAAGCAGGGTCACAACCTCATAGGATCAAGTATCGGCACCTTACCAGATCCTAGCGTTGGGAACAGACGATTGATTGCAGTGTTTAGAGCCATGATCTGCAACTTCTACGCACGATGCCCGGAGGCCGCCTCGTAGGGGTGAAAGGGGGTCAAACCTTAACTATTGACTAAATAATATTATTCCATTATATTTAGCTTATGGTTAGACCACTCCGGATAGAGTACCCTGGTGCCTGGTATCATGTGACAAGCCGGGGGAATGAAAAGAGGAGGATATTCAAGGACGATCAGGATAGGAAAAAATTCCTTGAAATCCTCTTCACATCTAAAACGCTGTATGATGTTGAGGTGCATGCCTATGTTCTCATGGAAAACCACTTCCATCTCATTATAATGACTACCGAAGCAAACCTAAGTGGTTTCATGCAGCGATTCAACACCACCTATACAGTCTATTACAATCGTCGCCATAAAAGAAGTGGTCATCTCTATCAGGGCCGCTATAAAGCGATTCTTATCGAGGAGGATAGCTATCTTTTAGAATTGAGCCGTTATGTGCACCTTAATCCTGTAAGAATCAAGAAATTTTCAAGATTCGATGTTAAAGAGAAAAAAAAGATCATACAGAGGTATCCCTGGAGCAGTTATATGGGTTACGTCCGCTTGATGGATCGACAAGATTTTGTGAATTACGACAAGATACTTGGGATGGTAAGCGGGGGGGATGAAAAAGAACGGAGAAAAAATTATAAAAAGTTCGTCATGAATGGGATTATGAAGGATATGAACCTCACGTTCTGGAATGACGTAAAGGGTCAAGTCGTCTTGGGCACTGAAGGATTTGTAGAGTGGGTTTATGGTCATTTTTTTTCTGAGAACAAAGAAGATCCTAGGGAGATTCCGGGGATCAAGGGTTTAAAGACCAGGTTCAGAACCGTAGAGGAGATAGCAAGAGCGGTATCATCTGAATTTGGAGTAAAAGAGGAAGAATTATACCAGAGACATTCGTCATACAGGGACGCCCGTTCAGTACTCATGGAGCTATGCCGTATCTATCTGAGCAGGAGTATGCCCATGGCCGAGATTGGTAGGAGACTGGGTGATATCAGTGCATCGGCTTTCAGCCGGAACAGGGTGAGGCTGGGAGCAAAGATGGATCGTGATATTCACTTGAGGCAGTGTTTTGATAAACTAAAAAAAACTGGGGAAACATAACGCCAATTGGATGAATTTTCAATCTGGGTGCAGTCAGTTTTCATCATTCAGCAATCAACAAAGTGTTTCTAGTGGAATTTTTAGTTTGTCAACTGTTAACTAATTGGATAAAAAATATTGCAATTTACTATAATAAATATATAATAAAGCAATAAATATTATAGATGTGAGATCGAGATGACAACAAAAGTGATGGTATCCCTTCCCCCTGAATTTTTGGCAGAGGTGGATCGTATTGCTCGTGAGGAGCATCGCAGCCGGAGCGAACTGTTTCGTGAAGCCATGCGGTTATACATAGGACTCCGTCAAAAAACCAAGGGTCCTGGTGGTGATCCTCTTGTGCAGTCTGCCGTGGCCATACAGAATAATCTATCCCACCTTCATCCCGGGACAGATGAAGACAGCACTTCAGACGTCAGGCGCTGGAGAGATACAAAATAATGATCCCTGCTGTGGTGTTAGACACTTCTGTGCTCATTAAGTGGATCCGTCAAGGTGAGGTATTGTCGGAGCAGGCCTTAGTCTTTCGGGACACTTATCTGAAGGGAGAGATATGGATCATGGAGCCATCCCTGGCCGCCTACGAACTGGCAAACGTCTTACGATATAAAGGAGATTTGAGCACTGAGCAGGTGCAGGAGGCAATGCAGAGTATAATTAATATGGGTTTTGAATGGATTATGCCGTCGAAGGACTTAATTGATTTGGCGGTGGAGATGGCCTGTAAATACGATACTACTGTCTATGATTCAACCTTTGCGGCCTTGGGAGTGTTACGTAGTGCCTTCTTTATCACTGCGGACAAGAGGCTGGCTGATAAATTAAAAGAGATTCCGGTTGTTGAGTCCCTGGAGAATATAAAGGGAATAAAAAATGGGGAGTTAGTGAAAACCACCAATTCCCCTAAGTAAAATATTGCCAAAATTTGGTGCCGAAGGCGGGACTTGAACCCGCACGGGTTTGGCCCACTACCCCCTCAAGATAGCGTGTCTACCAATTTCCACCACTTCGGCACTGCTTTCATTTGGTTTACTTCTTTTGGGCACCGGAAGAAGCCGGACCCTGTGTCTGCTGTGTTGCAGGGGCCTGAGTCTTGGAAACCCCCTTCATGATGGAAGAACTCATACCCTTTCCAAAGAGAAAGGCGAGGCCCAGGGAAGTTAGCATAAAGATGATGGCTGCGGCTGCCGTTACTTTATGTAAGAATGAGGTTGCGCCGGCACTACCGAAAACCGTCTGGCTGGAGCCCCCAAATGCCGCCCCCATACTTGCCCCCTTGCCTCTCTGAAGCAGCACAATCAGGATAAGGGCAATGCATACGGTGACATGTATGAGGATGAGAATAAGTTTCATGAATCTCCTTCTACTTCTACCTTGGATTTAGAATATCTCGAATTCATATTAGCAAAAAAAGCTAAAATTGCAATAAAATTCTCAGATGATCACTGTTCTCCATACTTGATGATGGGGATAAATTGTTCAGCCTTTAAACTGGCTCCACCCACCAGGGCCCCATCTATATCCGGCCTTGACATAAGATCCTTTGCATTTTCCGGTTTTACACTTCCACCATAAAGAATCCTTATGAGGCTTGCCGTCTCCGTGTCAAAATTCTCTTCCATCCATTGCCGAATATAGTGATGGACTTCTTGAGCTTGTTCGGGTGTTGCGGTTCGTCCGGTGCCAATGGCCCAGATCGGTTCGTAGGCCAGAATGGTGGAAGAGGGCATGGTTTTATCATCCCTGAAATTTTTCAGTGATTCATCCAGCTGTTTCTTGATGACTTCAAAGGTCTGATCCTTGTCCCTTTCTTCAAGGGTCTCTCCTATGCAGACAATGGGTATCAGTCCCAAGGAGACCGCCGCCTTAACCTTGAGGTCAACCATCTCGCTGGTCTCTTTAAAAAGGGTTCTTCTCTCAGAATGACCCAAAATGACATGGCTGCAACCCGCCTCAACAAGCATGGGCCCGGATATCTCTCCCGTGTAAGCTCCATTGGGTTCCCAGTACATATTTTGGGCTCCAAGGAATATCCCCGCCTCTCCTATGGCCTGCTTTACAATGGGCAGGCTCGTAAATGGGGGGGCCACAAGGACATCGATCCCTTCAAGGCCGCCTATACTTCCCGAAATAGCTTTCACAAGTTGGACCGATTCATCAAGGGTTAAGTTCATTTTCCAATTGCCTGCGATCAGGGGTCTTCGATTACTCATTTAAAATCTCCTATTGGGATCATACAATCCTTTTTAGCTACTTGCCATGTAGACGGCCAGGTCTATCATGCGGTTCGAATACCCAAACTCGTTGTCATACCAGGAAAGGAGTTTGACCATATCTCCTATAACCATGGTAGAGAGCGCATCCAGGGTAGAAGAGGCAGTGGAACCGTTGAAGTCTATGGATACCAGGGGTTTCTCACAATAGGCAAAGATACCTTTTAGATATCCTTCTGCAGCCTCTTTCATGGCACTGTTTATCTCGTCCACCGTAGCCGGTCTGCTGAGTTGTGCAACAAGATCCACCACAGAGACGTTCGGGGTGGGAACACGAATGGCCATCCCGTTCAGTTTACCGGCCAGTTGGGGGAGAACAAGAGAGACGGCTCTGGCAGCGCCAGTTGTTGTGGGGATCATGGAGAGGGCAGCCGCCCTTGCCCTTCTCAGATCTTTGTGGGGGAAATCGAGCAGTCGCTGATCCCCTGTGTAGGCATGGGTTGTGGTCATAAGCCCCTTCTCTATTCCAAAATTATCAAGCAAGACCTTGCAGACCGGAGCGAGACAGTTGGTTGTGCAAGAGGCGTTTGATACGATATGGTGTTTTTGGGGATCATACTCCTGGTGGTTTACGCCCATCACGATTGTGATGTCTGGGTCTTGAGCTGGCGCCGATATGATAACTGTTCTTGCCCCTGCCTCTAGATGGGCCGACGCCTTTTCCTTATCCCTGAAAAGGCCGGTACATTCAAAAACAGTTTCAACGCCCATATCGCCCCATGGGATATTGGAAGGATCCTTTTCATTGTAGATCTTGATCTCCTTTCCATTGACCACTAAAGCGTTTTCGGTATTGGATACATCATCATCAAGCGTCCCATGGGATGAATCATATTTTAATAAGTGGGCCAATGTTGAAGGGTCGGTTAGATCATTGATTGCCACAAAGTCAATATCCTTATTGGAAAGTCCAGCTCTGAACACCATTCTTCCAATACGTCCGAACCCGTTGACAGCTACTTTTACAGACATGTTTTACCTCCTCAATACTCAGATTTATCTCCACTTCGCTCCGCAATTGAAATTGGATGAATGGGATTTTGGGAAAATGGTACAGTGACTCAACCTGTTAAAAAGAAACATCTTTTATTTTAGTGTAACTTTTTTTCAAATATTTCAGGGGCTCAGCGATCTCTTTACAGGGGTGAACGTTGCTTCCGTGTGTAACCCTGAAGCGAAGAACCAGGGTCAGTTGCTAAACTAGACCTGATACTTTAATTTGAGGCCAAACGCAAGGCCTCCTTTTCCGTAAGGGCAAGGGACATTACGATGGCATCCTCATTGGTATCCGTGTAGTATCTTGGTCTGCGGCCTACCTTTTTAAAACCCAATTTCTCATAGAGCTTTTTGGCGGGCCGATTGGATGGTCGGACCTCAAGCCAGAGATGTCGGATGCCTTTGGAGAGGCTTGCTTCAATGGCTCTTGTCAAAATGTAGTGACCAAGGTTTTGCCTCCGGTTTCGTGGATGAACGGCGATGTTAACAATCTGAATCTCACTGTCAAACATCCAGAAACAGATGTAGCCTAAGAGGACTTTACCTTGTGTTAATCCCCATAGGTGGCAGTTTGGGTTTTTTATCTCTGCCTTAAAGGCGTTGATGCTCCAAGGAGACGGAAAAGAGAGATTTTCAATCTCCAGAATCTGATCCAGATAATTCTGATAATTTTCCGTTGTTATATTTATGAGATGGATCATACCGTTATTCCAACATCTTACCTGCCAGAGAGATGCTCGTTTTGCCTGCTTCTTGGGCCTTTTCTGCCAGTTCGTCCAAGCTCATACCCGCACGGTTCTGGACGATTGAGATTACCATGGGTAGATTCACGCCGGTCAATACCTCCACCATCTCTTCCTTCAGGAATGAGAGGCTTATATTGGAAGGGGTTCCCCCAAACATGTCGGTCAGGATCAGGACTCCCTGACCATTGTCGAGGGCGGTCACCTTCTTCTCGATACTCTTTCGGATCTCTTCACTGTCTGAGACCTGATTAATTGAGATGGAATCAGCTGCATCAATGCGCCCGACAATGAACTCAGCGGCCTTCAACAACTCCTTTCCCAGATCACAGTGAGTAACGATCAGTAAACCTATCATTTGATTAGCCTGGTTTCATCTTACCAACAATAACGGTTAAATCTTCTTCCCCTAAAATTCTTCGTCATTTTGTATAATGGTTTGAAACAGTTCTTGTTTGGTGGTTGCTTCCATGAGTACTTTTCGAAAAGAACCATTCTTAAGAATTTTTGCAATCTTAGCCAGAGCTTTTAAGTGAACACTGGCAGAATTTTCAGGTGCGACCAGGAGAAAAAAGAGGAAAGCTGGCTGCCCGTCCATCGATTCGAAGTCCAAGCCTTTTTTGCTTCTGCCGAATGATATGACTGGTTGACTGATCCCGCTAAACTTACCATGGGGTATGGCTACACCGTCACCAATTCCTGTACTTCCAAGGCGCTCTCTCTCCAAGAGGACTTTAACCAATGAACTCTTGTCCATGGATGGTTCATGGCTCACTATGGGTTCAGCCAATTCTTCCAATACCCCTTTCTTATCCTTGGCCTTTAAGTCAGGGATGATATTGTCTTCGTCTAATATCTCTGATAATCTCATGACTTTTATACCACGGGAATGACTGTCATGTATCGGTTAGTAAGGTTCGATGAGTCCGAGATTGCCATCTTTGCGTTTGTAGATGACATTGATCTCCATGGACCGGGAGTTTCTAAAAACCAGGAAGTCCTGTTGTGATAGTTCAAGCTGTATGGCCGCCTCTTCAAGGTCTATGGGTTTAGCAACCATCTTTTCCACCTCTATACTGGGCTCTTCCAGGCTTAGATCTGTGACCTCTTCTTCCTCTCCCATAACCTGCGTATCTTCACCTTTTCGGTTTTCTATCCTCCTGTCTCTTATCTTAGAGCGGTATCTTTTAACCTGTTTTTCAATTTTGTCCATAACCTGATCAATGGCCGAGTACATGTCTTCCGTCTCTTCAACGCCCTTAATCATGGTCCCGTTGACACTGAGGGTAACATCGGCCATATGTCTGAATTTTTCAACTGCCAGCACCACATGGGCTTCAATTGGAAAATCCAGATATTTTTTAATCTTTGACAACTTATCCTCTGCATAGGTTCTTAAACTTTCCGTTGGTTCCATGTGTCTGAATGTTACTATGATATCCATAAATTTAATCCCCCCCAAAAAAGAAAAGCTCAATAACAAAAAGAGATTTAAAAGTCAAATCCATAAAGAAGATCAATAGGGTTCTCTTCTTTTCCTTGAAGGTAAAATTCCGAGTGTTTCTCGGTATTTTGCCACCGTTCGACGAGCAATATTAATATTAAATTTTTTCAATATGTCAGTAACCTCCTGGTCATTGTAAGGCTTGGTCTTATTTTCAGATTTTATAATATTTTTTAGCTGTTGTTTAACACTTTCTGAGGCCACTGATTCTCCATCCATGCCATTGATGGCGCTGTTGAAGAAATATTTCAACTCGAAAACGCCTTGAGGTGTGTGTACGTATTTACTGGTGGTAACCCTGCTGATGGTGGACTCATGCATCTGGATATCTTCTGCCACGTCCCTGAGAACGAGGGGTTTCAGGTAAGCTATCCCTTTTTCAAAAAAATTTCTCTGGAATTTGACGATACTTTCAGTAGCCCGATAGATAGTCCTCTGGCGCTGGTGGATACTTTTTATGAGCCAGGCAGCTGACTTCAATTTCTCCTGTAAATATTCTCTGGTTCCATCTGCAAGAGACTTTTTACTCGTTAAGAGTTCCCTGTAATAGTTGTTGATTCTTAGTTTGGGCATCCCGTCTTCATTGAGGACTATCTCATAATCATCTCCAACCTTGAAGACATATACGTCAGGACTTATGTAAATGGTCTCTTCATCATTATATCTTCGGCCCGGTTTGGGTTCTAAATCAGTGATGATGGAAACAGCCGATAAGACCTCCTCTATATGTACAGATAAAATTTTGGCTATCTTATCGTATTTTTTATGCTCGAGCTTATCCATATGGTCCAGGATGATCTTCTCAACAATGGTGCCACTTAAATTTTGAAATCTTGCTTGGATGAGAAGGCATTCTCGGGTGTCCCTAGCAGCAACTCCCACAGGATCAAATGCCTGAATTAAATGGAGGGTTTCTTCCACATCTTTTTGAGTATATCCCGTCAATCGGGATATCTCCTCAATGGAGGTCTTCAGATATCCATCTTCATCCACGTTACCAATAATGTGTATTCCGATCTGTTTCTGCACCTCATTATAATGACTCATATTGAGCTGCCACATGAGGTGGGAATAAAGGCTGGTCTTGTTTGATCGGATATTTTCAAAAGTTGGTAGATCTTTTGCCTCATAGGGTGACTCAGCCCACCCCGTGTTATATTCGGAGAGGTAGGCTTCCCAGTCCATATCATCCCTTACCTGTTCCTTCACGGTCACCTCTTGGGCTTTTCGATCTGGCGCGCCACCCTCTTCATCTAATATTCTTTCCTCATCAGACTTGTCCGGAGGCTGCTCATCCAGCATTGGATTTGTCTCCATCTCTTGGGTGACGGTTTCAACGAGTTCAAGCCTGGAGAGCTGTAGAAGCTTGATGGCTTGCTGCAGCTGGGGGGTCATGATGAGCTGCTGGGTCAGACTGAGGGATTGTTTCAGTTGTAGAGCCATAAGCTTAGGTTTTTTCCGTTGGGAGATTAAGGATCATAGGTTGAAGTCATTTCCTAGATAGACATTACGAGCTATTTCACTGTTTACAATCTTTTCCGGGGGACCGAACTCGATGATTTTCCCCTGGTTGATGATATAAGCAGAATCGCAAACACTGAGTGATTCCCTGACATTGTGATCAGATAGTATAATACCGATACCCCGTTCTTTCAATTGCCTGATGATCTGCTTGATATCATTGAGGGCAAGGGGATCAATGCCCGCAAAAGGTTCATCGAGTAACATGAACCTTGGCTCTGTTACAAGGGCTCTGGTAATCTCCAGCCGTCGCCTCTCACCACCAGAAAGGGATGATGCCTTCTGCTTGGCCAGGTTGCTTATATTAAGTTCAGATAGTAGTTTTTTTAATCGCTCTTTGATCTCATGTGAGGGTAAATTAATACCCTCCATAATGGCAAGCAGATTTTGCTCAACCGTAAGCTTCCTTAAAACAGAGGGTTCCTGGGGTAGATAGTTAATCCCCTTCCTTGCCCTCACATACATGGGTTCATCAGTGATATCCTGTCCGTCCAGATAAACACTGCCCTGTTCAGGCCGTATAAGGCCTATCACCATATAGAAGGTGGTTGTTTTTCCTGCACCGTTGGGGCCCAACAGACCCACAACCTCCTTTCTGTTGAGGGTCATGTCTATCTGGTCAACCACTCTTTTTCCGTTATATATCTTAACTAGACCTTTAGCCTCCAGTTTCTCTCCGTTGCGGACCAATGGATCTACCTTTTTTCACTTCGGGGGAATAGAACAGCCCTTATTTTTCTACCCTCAGATCCTTCCACAATACTCCGTTTCTCTTTTAAAAAGAGGGTAATCTTAGAGCCTTCCACAAAATCATTTCCCTGCCTGACAATAGGTTTACCGGTAAGGACAACTTTTTCATCATTCTGATAATATATGGCTTTTTCGGCCGTGGCCAAGCCACCATCTGGTCTATTGATTTTTACATCTCCTATGGCAATGATCCTGTCGATCCTTATCTCTTCTTTTCCAGAATCCTTTTGGATTGGCTTATCATGGTAATACACAAGCATCTTCTGGCAGTTGATGGTAAAATCCGATGTTTTGGCATCCACATTTTCTAAAAATGCCACTATCTTCTTCTTGTTATCAATTTCGAGACTGTTTGATCTGATGACTATTGGTTCTGTATCAACTTTTTTAATCTCCATTTGTGCGGTTTCAGAAAATAATGGGGAGGGATAGATGAAGATCAGAAGGGATATCAAGGAAAGTGCATACTTAGGAAGTTTCATAGGGCAACGACTCTCTGTTGATCAAGGTTGTGACATCGGACATAATGCTTAGGGTTTCCCCATCAAGATTGAGATACATACCCTGGCCTGTCACAGAAAAAAAAGGTCCGATGATCTTTACGGGCTTATCCGTTTTCAAGTAACCTTCTTTTTGGCTATATAGGATATAGTCTGTGAGTATTCTATAACCATTATCCGTATGACCTTGCAGGTCTCCCCGAAGGTGAAGCTGGCTGGAGCTTTTATCGTAATCGCCGCTTTCTCCTTCCAGTTGAATTGAAGGCTTGTTCTCAGGATTCAGTTTTAGCCGAAAATTTCTGAAGGACATGAATGTTCTGTCTTTTGAAAACTGAACCTCCTTGGCATCCAATATCCACTTCACACCTTCGTCCGGACTGTTTTGGATGTAGTGAATGTTTTCCAGTTTAAGACCTTTATCAGATACCCGATCCGTTAAAACCAGATCTTCTATTATCTCATGTCGCGCTTTGATCAGATAATAACCGATTAGAACAAACAGAATTACAAGCCCCATCAATGGCCAATATCGCGTTGGAAATTTTTTCATAGTGCAATAATTATACCAGACGATAATTTGTCCTGTAAAGTTTAATTTCCCTCTCCCATGAAGGAGGAGATCATATCGGGCCATCTCTTTTGGGCTTTAAGTATCCATTCACAGACCTCCCTGACGGCCCCGTTTCCACCCCTGTTTTTTGTTACAAGGTTTGCGGCTTCACGGACTTCCGCAACGGCATCTGCAACAGCAATGGTGATGCCCACCTGATTAAACATGGAAAGATCCGGGAGATCATCCCCCATGCAGCATACCTGCTCTCTTTTTAATCTTTTCTGTTGGATCAATTTTTTACACAGGGTCTCCTTATCATCTACTCCCTGATGGACCTCCCTGATACCCAGGTCCTCCGCACGATAGGCGAGTGCCTTGGATCGACGCCCGGATACGAAGACCACATCAATACCAGCTTTTATTAATAGCTTCAGGCCTTGTCCATCTTTTACATTGAAATATTTTATCTCTTCTCCGCGGTCATTGATCATGATATGCCCGTTTGTCATAACCCCATCCACATCTAGGATGAGGAGTTTTATCTTGGCTGCCTTCTCTTCTAGCATGCTCATATCTTTTCGTTGGATTTCGGATGCCAGTATTTATGATAAAAAACCATTGCATGTTAAGATAAGGGAATGGAGATGGATCAGTCCTTGGAGTGAACCAGACCGTGAATCTCTTTAAGTAGGGCCATAAGGGGCTTGATCTGGTCCAAAGAAAGGGAATTGGGCCCATCGCAGAGGGCAGAATCGGGATGCGGATGAATCTCTATAAAGACTCCGTTGGCACCAGCCGCAATAGCAGCCCTGGCCAGGTATTCCACAAATTCTCTCTGACCACCTGAGCAGGTCCCCATTCCCCCGGGTAGCTGAACACTGTGAGTTGCATCAAACACGACAGGAAAACCAAAATCCTTCATAATGGCTATGGATCTTATATCAAGAATCAGATTATTATAGCCAAAAGAGGTGCCTCTCTCTGTGACGAGAATATTGCGATTGCCTGTGGATGCGATTTTACCAATAGCTGGTTCCATCTCCCAAGGAGAAAGAAACTGCCCTTTTTTAATATTGATGGGGAGACCTGTCCGAGCTGCTGTTAATATGAGATCTGTCTGGCGGCATAAGAACGCCGGAATCTGAATAACATCCAGAACCTTGGCTGCCTTTTCGATTTGATGGATCTCATGGACATCGGACAAAACCAATAATTGGGTCTCTTCTTTCACCTTTTGAATAATATCAAGTCCTTTATCTACTCCAGGGCCTCGAAATGATTCCAGCGATGTCCGGTTGGCCTTATCATAGGAGGTTTTAAAGATAACCGGAATATCCATTGCTTCGCTGGCTTCCTTCAAAAAAGTGGCCACTTTAAGGGTGGTATCTTCATCCTCGATCACACACGGGCCAGCTATAACAAAGAATGGTTCATTCCCTTCAATAGTCAGGTTCCCGATTCGAACGGGATTCTTCATTTTTTTGTCCATACCATTCATGGCTCTTATCCCTTATTGCTTATAGGAAGGCGTAGGAAAAGTCAACAAAACAAAAAGATGGTCTTCGTTAAACTTTTACTTGTCATACGGTTTTATAATCTCTATGATAAATGCCCCGATGGTCCCCCTGGAGGAAGACAAACGTGCCCAAAAGAAAAACGTCTAAAAGCATAAGAGAGATCAACAAGAGAATTAAAGAAGGCAGGGTGGTGGTGGTAACTGCCGATGAGATGGCAGAAATTGTTAAAGAGAAAGGGCCCGAAAAGGCGGCCAGAGAGATAGATGTGGTCACCACGGGTACCTTTGCTCCCATGTGCTCATCCGGAGCCTTTATCAATTTTGGTCATACCAAACCTGCCATCAAGGCCGCCAAGGTATGGCTCAATGGTGTACCGGCCTATGCAGGAATTGCTGCAGTTGACATCTACGTTGGTGCAGCGGAGCCTGCTGAGGATGATCCCCTTAACAGGGTTCATCCGGGAGAATTCAAGTACGGTGGAGGGCATGTGATCCATGATCTTGTGGCAGGGAAGAGGGTGAATCTTATTGCGACTGCCTATGGGACGGATTGTTACCCGAACAAGAGAGTCGAAAAGCGGGTCAAGCTTTCTGATTTGCCTTACTCAGTCTTGCTAAGTCCCCGAAATGCATATCAAAATTACAATTGTGCCATCAATCTGTCTGTCAAAACCATATACACGTATATGGGGGTCCTAAAACCGAGGGCGGGTAATGCCAACTACTCCACCTCCGGGCAGCTGAGTCCTCTATTGAATGATCCCTACTACCTCACCATAGGTCTCGGGACGAGGATCTTCCTTGGGGGTGCCCAGGGTTATGTTGTTGGCCCCGGGTCACAGCACAATCCCGGTGTCAGCAGGAATAAAAACGGGGTCCCCGTGAGCCCTGCTGGTACCCTCATGGTTACGGGTAATTTAAAGGAGATGGACCCAAAATGGTTAGCGGGAGTTAGTATGTTAGGCTATGGGTGCTCACTGGCGGTGGGATTGGGTATACCCATTCCCATTCTGAATGAAGAGATGGCCCGTTACACGGGAGTTTCCGATGAGAAACTGTTTACCCAGATAATAGATTATGGAAATGATTATCCAAAGGGAGAGGCAAAAAGTCTTGGGCAGGTGAGCTATGCAGAACTCAAAAGCGGAACCATTCAATTCAATGGTCAGGATGTTCCCACAGTACCCCTCTCTTCCTATGTGAGAGCACTTGAGATTGCCCGCATATTAAAATCCTGGATTGAGAAGGGGGAGTTTTTGCTCACAGAGCCAGTCAATATGATACCAACGGTGGAAAAGATCTAAAATGATGGACTCTGCTTACTGGGTTCTAAAAAACTGGACGTTAGACAGATTGACTAAGGTGAAATGTGGGGCTATGTAAAATTTGAAATTTGAGGCATGAAGCCTTGAACTCTTTAGTCCTGACCCACCTTAGTGCTTCGATTCCCAAATATAGTGACCTATTTTGACAAATCAGACTGAAAAAACGCTTACTCAGCACTGAGTCCTGAGGGCTTCGACTGTCTTCGACCCTGAGCTCAGACCGAAGGGAGCTCAGCCGAAGTCTGAATAAGTTCGTTACTGAACTTATGAATCAATGGACTTAGTAACCCGATGGAAAGTAAAGTCACGAAGGCCGTGGTTCTCTGAAGAGTAAGGAATCCTATCGTGGCTTTTGGGCCTTTAAATCAGGGGAAATCGGTTAAGGCGGCAAAAGATAGAGCAAGGGAGATTCTGTGTTCACTTGGCCTCGAAGGGTTTGAAGATAGAATCACTTATAAATTATCAGGAGGTGAGAAGAGATTGGTCTCTCTCGCAACGGTCCTTGCCATGAGACCCAAGGTCCTGCTCCTGGATGAACCCACCTCAGGACTCGATTCCGAAACCACTGAAAAGATTATCCAAGTTTTAGATGAGATTGACCTCTCTTATATATTCATATCCCACAACATGGATTTTATAAGTCGAACGACGGATAAGATCTATGGCACGGCCCATGGCAAGATCTTTCTTGAAAAAGAGAAGGTTCCACATACCCACCTCCATTCACATGGGTACGGTCGGCTACCCCATACCCACTCCCCAGATAATGACTACCTGGTAGATTCAAAGAAGCCATAGATTGTTTTTACGGAATTTTCGGGGAATGATCTTGACAGAAGGGCTGTCTTTATTTATATTGTTATTCAATTGCAATAAGGAGTGTTTTCCAACTGGAGAAATATAGATGCTCGAGGATATGACTGTTTTACTCGTGGTCTTTATGGCACTCTTCCTTGTTTGTAGAAGAATTTACCTAAGGGTCTCAAAAAAGAATGGAGAATGTGGGTGCGTATCCAAAGAAGAATGTTCGGTGCTTCAGTGCAAAAAAGAGTATAATCTCCCAGGGATTTATTTGAAATAGGAGCCATTTTTCTCATGAAAAAGATCATTAAGATGCGAGAGATGTCCGATAATCAGAGGGGTATTATCAAGAAGGTATCAGCTGCCGGTGATATGGGGAGAAGAATAAGGGAGATGGGCCTTGTCCCTAAGACAGATATTCGGATTCAGGGGCGTGCCCCCCTTAAGGATCCGGTGGCCATAAAATTAAGGGATTTTACCCTTACACTAAGAAATAACGAGGCCGATCATATCCTTGTGGAGGTGGACATATCGCAATAGGTAGAGATGGTGAAGCATAAGATCACAATCGCCCTTTCCGGAAATCCCAACTCCGGAAAAACAACCCTATTTAACGCCATCACAGGTGCCAGACAGCATATAGCAAACTACCCCGGTGTTACGGTGGAGAAGAAATATGGGAAGATCAACCATAAAGGATATGATATTGAGGTGGTTGACCTGCCGGGCACCTATTCCCTGACCGCCTATTCCTTAGAGGAGATTGTTGCCAGAGATTTTCTGGTGAACGAGAGACCAGATGTTGTGGTGGATATTGTGGACGCCTCTAATCTGGATCGAAATCTCTATCTTGCGGTCCAGTTCAAAGAGCTGGGCGTTCCCCTGGTTATAGCTCTCAATATGGTGGATGTGGCGGAGAGTCGGGGGATTATGGTGGAATGGGAGACATTATCCACGCTGTTTGGAAGTCCCGTGGTGCCCACGGTGGCCAGATCAAACAGAGGCGTTTATGAACTGCTGGATAAGGTCATTGACGTTGCCCTCAGTGATCAAGAATGGGGACCTGAACTCCTATCATACGGGAGGGATATCGATCAGGGTATTCAAGAGATCGAAGAGATCATCAAAAAAGGAGATGCTTTTCATGAAAAATATTCCCTAAAGTGGCTGGCCCTTAAGTGCCTGGAAGGAGATGACCAGATCTTAGGTTTGATAAAGCGCAATCACGAGGTGAGCCTTGAGGTCGAGGAGATCTGCAAGAAAATAACCAAGCATATCGATGACACTTTAGAAGAAGAGCCAGGGGGTATTATAGCCGATCATCGCTACGGATACATAGCAGGAATCACGAAAAAGTCGGTGAAAAGGAAGATAGAGTTTCGCCTTAATCTTTCAGACAAGATAGATAAGGTATTAACCAATCGTATCCTGGGCCCTACAATCATGATGGCCATACTCTATGGTATCTATGAGTTTACTTTCTGGGCCAGCGAGATTCCCTTAGGATGGCTTGAAGGCCTCTTCGAATGGTTTAAAGAGGGGGTTTCTCTATTTATTCCCAAAGGGAATCTCCATTCCCTCATTGTATCTGGAGTTATTGATGGGGTGGGGGGCGTTCTGGGCTTTGTCCCTCTGATAATGTTCATGTTTTTCGCCATCGCCATCATGGAGGACTCGGGTTATATGGCAAGGGTGGCATATATGCTGGACAGAATTCTCCGCTGGTTTGGGTTACATGGTAATTCTGTCATACCTTTGCTTATTAGCGGTGGTATTTCCGGTGGGTGTGCCGTTCCGGGTGTTATGGCCACGAGGACCTTGAGAGATCCAAAAGAGAGGATTGCCACACTTCTTGTGGTCCCTTTTATGAACTGCGGAGCCAAGTTACCCATATTTGCCGTGCTGATCGGTGCTTTTTTTTCAAAAAACGAGGCAAGAATGATGTTCATTTTTACGCTCCTCGCATGGTCATTTGCCCTGTTTGCCGCCAAAATCCTCCGATCGACCGTACTTAAGGGGCCCAAGACCCCCTTTGTCATGGAGCTTCCTCCTTATCGGGCTCCAACCATCAAGGGGTTATTGATCCATACCTGGGAGAGAACATGGCAATATATTAAAAAGGCAGGGACAATCATCCTGGGTTTCTCCATTATTCTATGGGCCATGATGACCTTCCCCGGACCATCCCAAGAGCAAACAAAATTTTATGAGGAGCAACGTATCAGACTCAGGGATTCTTTTCTCTCCCGTCCAGAGGTGAAAAGGCTAATAAAAGATGAGCAGACCCTGACGGAACTTGAAAGGCTTTCTGTTTTATATAATCGGGCCTTGGAAGAGGATGAGGGGTCCATCAAGGAACTGGAGACGCATCCATTATTCCCCCTTGTTGAAACCCTATTTTCCCAGGAGGATTGGCAGCATATAAAGAGTGAAGATGGAAACAATATTTACCTGAAAGTGGCCAAAGCGTATATCGATTTTCGGGAAGAGATGACCCATATCCATGTCCGTGAACAACAGGATACCCTGAAAGGGACTGTGGCCGGTATACTGGGCCAGTTTCTTGAGGGAATCACAAGGCCACTGGGTTTTGACTACAGAACCAATATAGCCCTTGTGGGAGGTTTTGCCGCCAAAGAGGTGGTGGTCTCTACTCTTGGAACAGCATATTCTTTGGGGGAGTCAGATCCTGAGAAAAGCGGTTCCCTTTCCCAAAAGCTCAGAGAGGATCCCAACTGGAGTCCCCTCGTTGCCTTTTCTCTGATCCTTTTTACTATGCTTTATGTGCCCTGTTTTGTTACCGTGATCACCATCAGGAGGGAGAGTTCCTGGAGGTGGGCGGGTTTTTCAATAATCTTTAACCTGATGGCCGCATATCTTGTCTCTCTTATGGTCTATCAGTTAGGTTCACGGCTTGGTATCGGTTTATAATCAGATAAAGTTCGAGAAGAAAAGATATTGCTTGATAAATAAATCACATGGACTAATCGTCTAAATAGACAAAGATCTTAAAATTTATGTCAAGTTTCTATATATTGGGTTGAATGATTCAATCAGATACTGGATACTGGTTACTGGATACTGGATTTAAAAGGAATTCTTTTTTGATTTATCCAGAATCTAGCATCCAGGATCCAGCATCGCTTCGCCTTAAGCGATGAATTACATTTATTCTCAACTCGTTGTTTTAAGGCGTTGCTTCACTAAAGTTTTGAGCGGTGCCAATTTTTTAAATGGGGAGAGATGAGAGTATGGAGAGGGTTCCTATAACAAGGGAAGGTCTTGAAAGGCTAAAACAGGAGTTGTCCCATCTGGAAAGGGTTGAAAGACCCCAAAATATCCTTGCCATAAATGAAGCAAGGGGTCATGGGGATCTCACAGAAAATGCAGAATACCATGCGGCCAAAGAGAGGCAATCCTTTCTTGAAGGTAAGATCAATGAATTAAGGGATATTATTGGCAGATCCGAAGTCATAGACGTTGAGAATGGTCCTGCAGATAGGGTCGTTTTCGGGAGAACGGTGTTATTATATAATCTCCAGACAGATGAAGAGATAGCGTATCAACTGCTTGGGCCTTATGAATCAGAACCCGAAAACGGTAAGATATCGGTCATATCCCCGCTGGGGAGTGCACTGATAGGGAGAGAGATAGGAGACGAGATAAGGGTTACGACACCCGGAGGCATTCAGGAATTTGAGATTCTGGAGATCAGGTAGTTTATATTTTTAATAGGTATTTCATGTCATTCAAGATATTTGTACACGGCCTGGAGAGCAGTAATCAAGGGACAAAATCGATCTTTTTCAGGGAGAGATATCCTGATATGGTCATACCGAATTTTACAGGCGGGCTTCAGGAAAGGATGAAAAAACTCAATGAGATACTCACGGGCAGGTCAGAGATTAGGCTAGTGGGGTCAAGCTTTGGTGGCTTGATGGCCTCAATATTTACAACGGAGAATGAGCCCATGGTTGAAAGGTTGATCCTCCTGGCCCCAGCGATAAACATGATAGGGTTCACAGATTATGGTGAAAAAAGCATATCAGTGCCTGTTCACATATACCATGGTAAAGATGACGAGGTGATTCCTCTCAACGATGTGGAGAATATCGCCAAAAACACCTTCGTAAATCTCTCCTTCAACAGCATGGATGATGATCACTCTCTCCACAATACCTTCAAGAGTATTGACTGGGATATGCTCCTATTATGAGTGAGGGTGTGATTCCCGAAAATATTTAAGGAGTCGAGACGAGTAATATTCAGAGGGGCCTTCAGATATTGTTGGGGTTATTCTCTATAACCTTCACTCATCAGTTCTCCATCAAAATAGACCCTATTATTTTCATCGAGTGCAAAACGGCCTCTGGCAATCATCTCCACAGTACGTGGAAAGATTTTCCAATCCCCTAACTCTTTGAGGCGTTCCTGGTGTTCTTTGGCTACCTGGAGCAATCTCTTTCTATCTTTTAGCAAAGACTCAAGGGACTCGGGGAGTTCAACCTTCAGGGGTTCTGAAACCATTAAGAGGGGCCCGGTATCCACCCCCCGGTCAGTCCATAGTGTGGAAGAACGAAGAAGGGTTTCTCCTGATGCAATGGCATCCAGTACGGCATAGTCACCCACGTATCGCCTCTTTCCTTCATCTGTCAGAATGGACAGATCAGCCGGGTGCACATTGATACACCTCTCAAGGGTGATATAGCTCATATAGCCTCCCAGAGCGATCACATCTATATCAAAGGCCTTTATCAGGCTAGTTGCAACACTGTCAAACTCCCTCCTCGCGGAAAGCCCTTGTCTAGTCGTTACTTCCCTTTTCAACCCTTTCAAACGATGGAATGATCGTATATCATAGCTGAAGTAGGGGATACCATTCTCGCAGGCTATTTTTTCACCATGGCAGACGCCGTCGGACCTGTCGCTGAAGATGAAAATGACGTGAAATGGCGAAGAACCGTTCTCCTTTTTGAATTCTCTCTCTCTTTCAAGGAGTTTTATGATATTGGTTCCCGAGCCGGACATGAAAGCCGCTACCCTCATGGGACGTCTGCTCTTTTCGGGGTTAAAGATGGGTATTACCGGCATGATGGAATCCACTCAGGAGGAATTTATGAGTCCAATAAGGCCTCTACGGGTTTTAGCTTGTAGGGAGTTCCTTGCTCTATGGCGGCCAAGACGCTTCCCCCTCCTGTGAAATAATATGTGTCAGGGTCATCTAGGCCCGCCATATAGATTCCGGGACAGAGATTTTTTAGCTCCTGGAGAGTATCCCCTCCTCCAAATAGTTTCAAGGCAGATTGATTGGATGCAATGAGACTATATAGTGTCTGGGAGCCTTCAAAGAAATAGGGCATCAGCCCCATAACAGCATTCACAAATATGGTCTTTGCCGAAAGGATCACATCCTTCACGCTCTGATCTTCAAGGGACGTGGGATGAATATCCAAAAGGTATCCTAAACTATCTCCTTCTTTACAATCCTTCATGTTAAGGGTTTTATACTGCCCCTTTATTCTACCTTCTACGGTGGTTGATTCCACAAGATTGGTCATCTCAAGTATCTTTTTCTCTTTATTATCCATCTCCACCAATTCCCTGGCAAGGGTAACGTCTTCCCCCGATACGCCATCGATGTCCACACTATATTTGGAAGACAGGAAGGTGTTATATAGGAGTCCACCCAGTATGAGGTGATCAACATTCTTGTAAAGGGCCTTAATGGGACCTATCTTTGTGTCGTATTTGGCACCAGCGATAATACCGATGAAGGGTTTTTCAGGATGGAGTACACGGCTCAGATTTACAATCTCCTTCTGGAGAAGTGTGCCGGCATAGGATGGCAGTTTCGTAGCGATATCATAAGTGGACACATGGGCCTGCCAAGAACCGAAAGCATCGTTGACAAATAGGTCAGCCAGATCAGCGAGCTCCTGGGCAAAACCATCCCTCTCAGGCCCTTTGGACTGCTCCCCTTGAAACCAGCGTGTGTTGGGAAGATAGATCATTCCTATCTTACCCTCTCTTAAGTCGTTAATGGCCGGCCCAAGGGACTCATCCAGGTGTAGAATCCCCCTGTCAGGATCTGTGGGAAGCTCTGGAATGTGGATCTTAATGGGTAATTTCTGCTCAAGGTATTGCACAATGGGCTTCACGGATTCCTCTTCTTTGCACTCAATCTTACCCGTCTTTTTATCCTTGGGTCTGCCCACATGGGTCATCAATATGGGACGTCCGCCTTTTTCCGCTATGCCGTAAAGGGTTTTTAAGGTAGCGTCAATACGGTAGGGATCTTTGATCCTACCTTTTTTAACGACGTTATGGTCAACCCGGACTAAAACAACCCTGCCTTTCATGTCGGCATCCTGGATTAACCTCAATCGGGGGTCTAAATTTTCTGTTTTCATCTGGCAATTCCCCAGTTTTTATATTAAGATAATATTCTAAATACCATTAATGTTTTAACAAAAGGGGGTGTCCCATTACACTAAAAATCTTGAACATTAATTCATTATATCTTAAATTTTAATGGAGATCAAATGTTAAGGGTTCGAGATCATACGTTTAATTTTCAATGAAGAATGATAATATAATTTGATATAAATATATATAATTTTAATTAATTAATTTATTATATATTGACAATTAATTAATTTTATGTATAATTTTTTATGCTAACTCCTTTCTGGAATTATCTATGTATCTCGAATATTGGGGATTCAAGAAATTTCCGTTTGAAAATGTTCCTGATCCAGGTTTCTTCTACCTTTCTAAATCTCATGAGGAAGCATTAACACGTCTCATTTATGCAGCAGAGATGAGGAAAGGGGGTGCCATGTTATCAGGAGAGGTGGGTTGCGGCAAGACCACCTTAACTAAGGTGTATGTCCAGGAACTCTCCAGGGATAAATATGATATTGGTCTAATCATAAATCCAAATCTCGAACCCAAAGAGTTCCTGCAGGAGGTATTATATCAGTTTGATATTACCGATGTCCCTCACACCAAGGTTAAATGCCTACGATTATTAAATGAAAAGATGATAGAAAATATGAAGGCGAACAAGGAAACCCTTTTGATAGTTGATGAGGCCCAGTTGCTAAGCGAATCCACCTTTGAAGAGATAAGGCTTCTGCTAAATTTTCAATTAAATGACCGCTTTCTACTTACCATCATTCTTGTAGGCCAGCCCGAGTTGAGGGATAAAGTTAAACATATTGAACAGCTTAATCAAAGAATAGCCATACGGTACCATCTAAAACCTTTCAACCGAGAAGACACATTACGCTATATCCTCTTTAGACAAAAAAAAGCGAACAGGGGAAAAAATGCCTTTAGTCGAGAGGCTATTGATAAGATATATGAATATACAGGAGGTGTTCCTCGAAAAATCAATAATCTTTGCGATCTATCCCTTTTAATCGGATTCAGCACAAACGAGAAGATTATCACTTCTAAAATCATAGAGAACATTATTAGTGATGGTGCGCTTTTCTGATATCATAAAAATGAAGGACAAAAAGGAGCGGAAGGTCAGAACTCCTGGTAGCAGCTCCGAAAGTATGGATAGAGTCAGGCTGAGTGATTCTCATCTCTTTAAGAAGAAAGAAGAGAGTGTCCCCCCTGATGATAAAATACTCTCGGACGATGACAGTTTAGAGATCATAACATATTATGAGAAATTTATAGAAAGAGCCATTGAGATACAGGAAAGAGTTAAGAATGATAAAGGCATAAGCCCATCTCCCATTCTCTCTGACTTGCATTACGTTATTGAGAAAGATCTCATAGATGACCTATATGAGTATGCCCTGTCCTCTTCTGACGATTACGAGGAGATGCACATCCATACGATTGATGTTACATTTGCAGCTCTAATCATTGGGAAAGGTTTGGGATATGACACGACAATGCTTTTAAGGCTGGGCCTTGCCGCATTTCTTGAGAATGTAGGGATGTATAAGATCTCTGATAGCATTCTCAAAAGAAAGGGTAAACTTGGAGAAGAGGAGTTAAAGGTCATTAGGAAGCACCCTGAGATCAGTGCCGAGATACTCGGTGGTATGGGAGAGAAATATAGCTGGTTAGCGGAGGTTGCACGTCAGGTCCACGAGAGATCGGATGGCTCTGGTTATCCGCGGGGCTTGAAAGGGGAAGAGATTTCAGAACTGGCCTCCATAATAGGTCTGATAGATACTTATGTGGCCATGATAAAAAAGAGATCTTATCGAGATAAATATGTCCAGACAGACGCCATCAAATTTATACTCAAAGCCGGTAAAGGCCTATTTTCTGCTAAGATCGTAAAAACTTTTTTGACCCATATATCCCTTTTCCCTGTTAATACCTATGTCAGACTGAACAATAAATCCATTGGAAGGGTGATATCAACGGATAAAAACCAGCCCTTAAAGCCTAAGATTGAGCTGCTTTATGATAGTCAAGGCAAAAAAATTGAGAAGAGAACGATTATCCGGCTATCCGATAATCATTTATTGTATATTGTGAATAGCGTTGATGCGGAAGAGATTCCATGAATATATAACGCAAAGTCTATGGCCATGGAAGAAAGACCAAGATATCTCTCATTAGATCACTGTTTCATCATTTTTAGGAGATGTATTGCCCTATTTTTTATGGGTGTTATGGCTCTCTTTCCTTTTTTAATCATGGAGGCATGTTACTCATCCACGGCTATTAAAGGAACCCCTGTCAAGGATCTGGCCGAAGTGCGAGATCAAAAAATTGCTAAGGCCATATCCACGCAGAAAGACAAGGAGGCCGTTGCCAAAATGACCGAAGTAAAGGAGAACAAGGTATTTAAAGAGATATCCGGTATTCCTGAATATATTATTGGTCCCCTTGACGTCCTGGAGATCACTTCCCGTACCGGAGAAAAGAGGTCCACAGAGACCGTTACCGTGGACAATAGAGGGAGAATCTCCTATTCATTCATAGACAACCTGGATGTGGTAGGGCTTACGCCTAGTGAGGTGGATAATCTCCTCACTAATAGACTATCAAGCTATATAAAAAATCCGAGGATCGATGTCCTGGTTAAAGAATTTAAGAGCAAAAGCGCTCTTCTTTTGGGGGAGTTTTCGTTTCTCAGGGCAGGAGCCGGAACCCAGACCAGAGCCGAGAGCGGAAGAATGTATCTAAAAGGGAAGACCACCCTTATGGATCTCATCGCACAGGCAGGTGGATATACGGAGGATGCGGATGTAAAGGTTACAAGACTCATAAGTGGAGGAAGAACCTACATTATTAACCTCTTCGATATCATCGAAAAAGGTGATGAGACGCAAAATGTCATCATAAATGACGGGGATATCGTTGATATGTCTAAACTGCCTGAATTTGGTGAAAGGGTATATGTATTAGGAGAAGTGACAAATCAAGGGGTCTATTCCCTCAGAGATGCCCAGGACCTTGTGGGAGCCATAGCCCTTGCAGGCAGTATCACCAGGTTGGCCACAGAAGAGAATACCCTGATTGTCAGGGAATATGAACCCGGGAAGAAGCCTCTAGTGATGATGGCGGACTTAAGAGCCATACTCAGGCAGGGTGATCTTTCACAGAATATCACCCTTGTGGATGGTGATCTGGTTTATGTCCCACGAATGTTAATCGGCGACATCAATGATTGGATCTCAAATACGATGCCTCTGCTTGATTTTCTATTTTATCCAAAGAGATTTCAGGATAGTTATTTTACTAGAGACTATCTCCATATAAATCGTAGATAAAAAACAGACTACACGAGGATCTTTTGGCACAATACGATATAAACCTTCGGGAATATTGGCGGATTCTTAAAAAGAGAAAGCCCATAGTCATCATTACCGCCATTGTTTTAGGTTTTTTTAGTACCTTCTTTGCCGTTATACAGGCCCCGACCCCTCTCTACACTTCTTCTTGCAGCATTAAGTTTGAAAGGGAGACCACTATCGAAGGGCTCTACGCCAAGACTATCTCCTGGTCTTCCGGTGATGATATAGAGACTCAGATCTCCATTATTACAAGCTATTCAGTTCTGCAAGAGGTAGCCAGGAGATTGGGGCTTATCCCTGACAGGGAGATGACAGAAGAAGACCAATTGAAATCCAATATTATCGGTATCATTGAGGGTCTAAAGGGCAAAGTGTCAGTGAGCAGAGAGAGCTATACCAACATCCTGAATATTTTTGTAACTGACCCCAATCCCAATTTTGCCCAACGGCTTGCCAACACATTAGCTTCCACTTACAAGGAGATGCATTCCAAACAGTTAATCAGACGTACGACGGACGCAATAGAATATATTGACAATCAGCTAAAGAAGACCCGACAGAAGCTTCAGGAATCAGAGGAGAGATTCAACCGATTCAGCCAGGAAAACCAGCTGCTCTCCATTGATATGCAGAGCGAAAATCTTCTGTTAAGGAAGAAAGAGTTCAATGATGAGATACGCAAGGTAAACGAGGATAAAAGGGAATTAGAGAGCGTGCTCGTGAGGGTTGATGGATTTATAAAAAATCAATCTGGGTCTGATACCGATTTTTATTCATCAAGGGCTAACCCTCAATACCAGAGCACAAATGATAACCTTGTAGGACTCTTGCTCAAAAGGGATACATTACTGGAGGATTATACCGCTCAGCACCCTGAAGTGATAGGAATCAACCAAAAAATAAACGAAACCGCACGGAAGATGTCCATTCTCCTTCGGTTACAGATCAATGAACTGGAGAAGAAAAAAGTCGATTTAAGAAGAGAACTGGAGGAAGTTGATAAGAAAACCAATCTCTTAATGGACAAGAAGCTGGAATATAATCGCCTGAAACGGGAGGTTGGGTCATACAGGGACATGACCGCCCTTCTGGAGCAGAAAAACCAGGAAGCACTCATCAGAAAGGCGGAAAAACCTGAGGAAATTGTCATTGTTAAACCTGCCCTTCTCCAAAGTACACCCATAAATCCTCCAAAGACGGCAACCACCGGGGCAATGGGTGCTTTCATTGGAATCGTTCTCGGCCTTATCATAGCCTTCATCGTAGAGACCTTTGATACCTCTCTGGGGGCCATTGAGGATGTGGAGGAGACCCTTGGAGCCCAGGTCCTGGGAGTTATTCCCCATGCGGATGCCAGGGCTATCCAGGAGAGCTTGAAGGATCAGTATCCAGAGGGCTTCGATGAGCATTCCATCGCAAAAACCGTCAATCTCGTATCTCATTTTGCACCCAAGACCATGGTTGCAGAGAGCTTCAGGGCACTCAGAACCAACATCCAATTCAAATTCAAAGAGGGAGAGAAAAAGATAAAAACCATTGCCATCACCAGTACTTCACCCCAAGAAGGCAAGACTCTCATCTCTGTCAATCTGGCCATAAGCCTTGCTCAAGCCGGGACAAAGGTTCTTTTAGTGGGATCTGATCTGAGGAAACCCATGGTGGGCAGAATCTTTGGTCTAGAGATCACTCCCGGCTTAACCGATGTGCTGCTGGGTAATTATCTCTGGCGTGATACGGTAAAGACCATTACCGATATCATCATGGGAAAGATAAGCCTTGAGGAAGTGATGTTGACTCCCGGGATGGATAACCTCCATATCATCACCAGTGGTACCATCCCTCCCAACCCAGCCGAACTTATTGAATCCAAACGGTTAACGGAATTTATTGAAGAGGCCAAGAAGGAATATGACATGATCATCTTCGACACCTCCCCCATTCTATCCACGGCTGATGCGGCCATATTGGGTACCAAGGTAGATGGCGTTCTACTCGTTTATCGCATAGGTACGGTATCGAGGGGTCTCTTAAAAAGATCCTCCACCCAACTGAAGCAGGTCAAGTGTAATATTATTGGTGTGATTCTTAATGGCATGAAGCCTGAGATAAGTCCTGATTTTCAGAATTTTAAATATTACAGATACTACTATTCCTATGGCGAAGAAGAGAAAGAAAGAAGAGGTCGGGGAATTCAGAGGGCATTTTCATTTATCAGGGGAATAGGAGATAGCCAAGAACCCCGGGAGAGCCATGTTTCACCAAGGAGTGTGGAAGAGGGGTCTGGGGGTGAACAGGGTAAAAGGATAGACCCCTTGAGATTGCTTCTCATACTTGTGGGATTAATATTTCTGAGCGTGGGTCTCCTATGGCAAAATGGTGTCATAGATCCTTTAAAACTATTAGCTTCACCAAAACCCGTCAAAGAAGATAACCTTAAACCATCTATTAAAGAGAAGTCTCCAAAACCAATGATTCAAAAAATGCCAAAGGATATATCCAGAAAGGCCAAGGGTACAATTCCTGTGGAAAGGCCTGCGGTACCTCAGGAGAGTCAAGTTGTTCAGGCTAAATTGGAACCAAAAACTGAGGTAGCCATTGAAGAGGCCAGGTCTCCAGAAAAAACCCTGAAATACCCCTATTCGCTATATCTGGGGTCTTACCGTAACCTGGATCTGGCTAAAAAAGCAGTTGAAACTTATGGGGAAAAAGGTCTCTCTCCCTATTGGGCCAGAGTAAAGTTAAAGGAGAAAGGGGTGTGGTATCGAGTATTTACGGGTCATTTTGAGGATAGCCAGCATGCAGAGAGTTTCAGACAGGAACATGGATTAAAGGAGGCAACCATTAAAAAGACCCAATATACTAATCTCATCGGTACTTATGGGAGTTCGGAAGAGCTTAAGGATAAGATTGTTTCTCTGAAGAAGCTAGGCTACTCTCCTTATGTGATTGAGGATCAAGGGGGCAAATCACGGCTATTTGTGGGGGCTTTTGTGACCAAAGAAGGGGCTGAAGCGCAATACAGTGATCTGAAATCCCATAGCGTGCAGAGTCAGGTGGTCATAAGATAGACTTCTCCCATCCACACCAAAATCTCATACTCTCCTCCCATATTCAAAGGGACCTCTCGGAGGAAGACAATTTGAGATATATCCCGAAGATTGAAGATCTAAACAGTCAGGGTCAAACGACCCTTCAACTGGTAATCCCGCTTATCGTCGTATTGTTTATCCTCATTGCCTTGGCCATGGTTATTCCATCCCTTTCACCCACCAAAACCATTGCCTTGGCAGGAGGCATGGCGATCTTTATTATCAGCTTCACGAGTACTGAAATTGCACTCTATATCCTGATATTTTCCATGCTTTTGAGTCCTGAGTTTATTGTTGGGGCCACTGGTGGGGCTTCCCTGGGACGTGGCGTGACCATTAGAGTCGATGATTTCATGCTTCTCATTATCGGTTTTAGCTGGCTGGCCAAGATGTCCATCAATAAGGAATTGGGATTATTCCTGCGGACTCCCCTGAACAAAGCGATCGCCTACTATATTATCATCTGCTTAGTGTCCACTCTTCTTGGAGCCATATTCGGCAGAGTTCAATTGAAGACAGGTTTCTTCTTCGTACTGAAGTATTTTGAGTACATGATCATCTATTTCATGGTAGCTAATCATCTTAGGAGCAAAAATCAGATAAGGAATTATCTTTGGGCCATTCTCATCACCTGTGCCATTGTTTCCATCATGGGAATAGCACAGGTTCCAGAAGGCGGCAGGGTTACTGCTCCATTTGAGGGTAAAACGGGGGAACCAAATACCTTGGGGGGATACCTGGTATTTATGATATCCATCACCTTTGGGTTATTCCTTACCACCACTTCTTTACGAGATCGATTGATCTATGGTTCTTTCCTATTTCTCTTCTCCATACCTCTTTTTTACACCCAATCACGTAGTTCCTATCTGTCCATGATTCCTGCCTTGCTGACATTTGTCTTCCTATCTAAAAAGAAGCATTGGATCATAATGGCCATCATCTTGATGGGTATCAGCCTTCCGTTCATTGCACCCAAACCCGCTAAAGAGAGGATCGCCTTTACATTTAGCCAGGGTAAAAATCGTGCGGACGTGGTTGAGGTGGGCGGTATAAGACTGGATACTTCCACATCTGCTCGATTGATAAGCTGGAGAGATGCCTCCAGAGACTGGATTAAACATCCCTTATTAGGTTTTGGGGTTACAGGATATCGGTTTGTGGATGCTCAATATATTAGGGTAATTACAGAGACCGGATTTATCGGATTGTTTACATTCTTTCTTTTGATATCAACCATCATAAGACAGACATACGGTGTGTTTAAAAAAACTACAGACGATTATTATCAAGGCCTTTCCATGGGTTTTTTGGCCGGTTTTTTTGGGCTTTTGGTTCATGCAATAGGAGCAAATACCTTTATTATCGTAAGGATAATGGAGCCGTTCTGGTTTTTGGCTGGTATGGTTATCATGATTCCGGAGATAGAGAATGAGGAAGGAGGAATGGGATGGAAAAGATAGAGATTGTCATGGCACGTGAAATTCTGGATTCAAGAGGCAACCCCACGGTTGAGGTGGAAGTGGCGTTGAATGACGGCAGTTTAGGCCATGCATCTGTGCCCTCCGGGGCTTCCACAGGCATATACGAGGCGGTGGAGTTACGGGATAAGACCAAGAAACGCTACATGGGCAAAGGCGTCCAGAAGGCTGTTCAAAACGTCAATACGGTTATCGCTTCCGCCCTCATGGGTATGGAGGCCACTGATCAGCGTTTGATAGATAAGACCCTGATAGAACTGGATGGTACACCCAATAAAGGGAAACTAGGGGCAAATGCCATTCTGGGCGTCTCCCTGGCCGTTGCCCGCGCCGCAGCAGATGCACTCTATATGCCCCTTTACAGATATATAGGCGGAACCAGTGCCTGCCGACTTCCCATGCCCATGATGAATATCCTGAACGGTGGGCTGCATGCAGCTAATAACGTTGACCTTCAAGAATTTATGATCATGCCCATAGGCGGGAAGACCTTTCGGGAGGCCCTGCGGATAGGGACGGAGGTTTTTCATAGTCTGGCAAGTGTTCTGAAAAACAAAGGCTTCTCTACTGCCGTAGGCGATGAGGGGGGTTTCGCACCGGATCTCAAGTCGAATGAACAGGCTGTTGAGATGGTACTGGCCGGTATCAAGAAGGCAGGCTATCGCCCTGGTAAGGATGTGGTGATGGCCCTGGACCCAGCCTCTTCCTCCTTTTATAAGAATGGCAAGTACGTGTTCTTCAAGTCTGACCAATCAAAACTCAGCGCAGCCCAGATGATCGACTTCTATTCAGACTGGGTCAAACGTTTTCCCATATTCTCCATTGAGGACGGCCTTGAAGAAAACGACTGGAAGAACTGGAAAAAGATGACCCAGAAACTCGGCGATCAGATTCAGATTGTGGGAGATGATCTTTTTGTCACCAACACAGCACGCATCGCAAGGGGAATTAAAGAAAAATCCGCCAACGCCGTCTTGATCAAGCTAAATCAGATCGGGACACTGACCGAGACCTTAGAGGCCATTCAGATGGCCCATAGAGCGGGATGGAACGCCGTCATTTCCCATAGGTCCGGTGAGACAGAGGACACCTTCATCGCCGATCTGGCCGTTGCCACCGGGACCGGCCAGATTAAGACCGGCTCACTCTGTCGTTCAGAAAGGGTCTGCAAGTATAACCAGCTCTTAAGGATCGAGGAAGAGCTGGGCGATTCAGCCGAGTTTGTATGGGAGTAGACTGGCCGGTATTAAGGTATAAAGAAAAGGGAATTTGCTTTATAAAAAATAAAGAAATCCAGCGAAGCTTCGCATCAAACCTACGAGATGGTGACAGAAATAATTCATTGCTTGGTGCGAGCCGATGCTAGATGCTGGATGCTAGATTCTGGATAAAAAAAATTCCATACTTCATCCAGCATCTAGAGACCAGCATCCAGTATCTGTTGGAAAATTTCTCTGTAGACGGTCATAAAAACTTGACGCCAATTTTAGGGTCTTAGCCTATGTAAACAGCTAGAGGTTGTCTAAAGTAAGATCGCCCCATTCATACTGGACAATGACCGCCATTGTGATGGCTGCTGTTTCTGACCTCAAAATTCTATATCCCATGGAGATGGAAGTGAAACCGGCTTCCTTGGCCACCTGAATCTCTTCCCGAGTGAAGCCGCCCTCAGGTCCCACAATGCCCATGAACTCCCTCATGGTAGGGGATTTCCTGAGTATGCTTTTAAGATCCTTTGCACCCTCTTCTTCCCACATGATGGCTTTAATGGCGTCTTTCTTTTTCCATTGGGCCACCAGATCCCGGAAGGATATCAGGGGGCCTATATCTGCAGGCGTACCCCTGTCTGATTGCTTGGCTGCATTCTGAGCTATTTTCTCCCAATGTCTGATTTTATTCCCGAACTTGTTCTTTTCCACATTGGCTACCGTTCTTTCAGAAGAGAAAGGGAGGATACAATTAACACCCAGCTCCGATGTTTTTTGGACCACATAATCCATGGCGCGGGGTTTTAACAGGGCCTGGCAGAGGGTGATCTTTGCAGGAGACGGTGGAGGAATGGGGATGGGCTTTTCGAGGGTGACAAGAACCTCTATGTGTCCGGCAGACTCTATAACAGCCTGAAATCGAGCTCCTTTATTATCCATGAGAATCAAACGGTCTCCTCTACCCATTCGTAGGACTCTTGAGATGTGTTTGGCTTCGGACCCCACAATGGTAAAGAATCCATCTCTTTCAGTTATCTCTTCAACGAAAAAACGCCTCAACTTATAGCCTCCGTATCCATTTTCCTGGTGATCAAACAGCTCCAGTCTTCTATTCTATCTAATACTAACTAATACTAATTTAGGAGATGGGATTTCCTGGAATATCTCTTTAAGATTTTTTAGAAAAACATCGATCCGGTTACGGATGTCCTCACTATCTTTAGGAAAAGGTAGAAAGGCTTTAAGAATATGGTCAGAGTAGTCCTCAGACACGATCCCTTCACATCCCAGATCAAAAAGAAAGGCACTTAAGGCCTCATGGGCAACAGGATGAATATGAATTGAGATCTCCAGCCATCCTGGGTGTTCAGTGGGTGTTCAGGGTTTGAGTCACAATTTTATTTCATATTCAGGTGAATGTATAGGTTCTTCAGATCTAATTTCAATGCTGTGTAAAATAGATCATATTCTAGCGAAGCTTCGCTTCCCCGGCCCGTACCGGTCCCGGGAGGCTAAGCGATGCTGGATCCTGGATGCTTGATTCTGGTCGAAGATCCCGTCTTCAGCGGGGATAAATCAAAAAAAGAATTCCTTTTAAATCCAGTATCCAGAGACCAGCCCTGTTGAATAGGGTTCCCTCCGGGAAATTCAATAGGGCCAGTATCCAGTATCTGCTTGAATCATGCACCACAATACATAGAAACTTGACATAAATATTAAGATCTTAGTCTATGTAGACGGCTAGTTCGATCCAAACAAGGATAAGTATAAGGAAAGACCATAAAGGGAGCAAGCTAAAAGGGGATGTGATCAGTGAATTCATTTGATCAGAAAAATAGATCATGATAAGAGAGATATTTTAGATAGTTCCATATATCGGGAACTTCATGGAATCAGGGCTGAGGTACAAGAGATGGAAAGACTGTTTGGTACGGACGGCATAAGGGGCCTAGCGAACCAGCATCCAATTACACCGGAGATGGGCCTCAAACTGGGTCGTGCCGTAGTCCGATTCTGTGAAAGGAAGGGAAAAAGATCCAAAGTAGTAATCGGACGCGATACACGGGCATCAGGGGAGATGCTGGAGTATGCTGTTGTTTCAGGCGTACTTTCCGCTGGGGGAGATGCCTTTGGAGTTGGAGTGCTTCCAACCCCCGGGGTCGCCTACCTGACAAGGGAACTGGGTGGTGGGACAGGTATCGTGGTTTCGGCTTCTCACAATCCTCACGAGTATAATGGTTTCAAGGTTTTCTCTCACGAAGGATTTAAATTTTCCGACAACGAGGAGATGGAGATTGAAGATCTGATCTCTTCAACAGAGAACCATTTTTCATGCAGGGAGACCGGGGAGGTGCAGATTCTTGTGGATGCCTGGGAGCCTTATGTAACTTTTCTCAGGAAAATCTTTCCGGAAAGATTTGACCTTAATGATAGGCGTATTGTTCTGGACTGTGCCAATGGTGCAACCTTCAAAGCAGCGCCAGTGCTTTTTGAAAGGCTTGGTGCCAGGATCGAATCCCTGTCCATTGACCCGGACGGAAAAAATATTAACAGAGATTGTGGGTCACAGCATACAGAGGCCTTAAGACGGAAGGTTATGGAGATTGGGGCGGATGTGGGTCTTGCATTCGATGGTGATGGAGATCGGCTCATAGCGGTTGATGAAGGAGGGAAAGTCCTAACAGGAGACCAGATCATGACCATCTGTGCAAAGATGCTCAAAGAGAGAGGAGAACTGAAGAGCAACATCGTGGTAAGCACTGTGATGAGTAATATGGGATTTCCATTGGCATTGAAAGATTTTGGTATAGATCAAACCAGCACCAAAGTAGGGGACCGGTACGTGACAGAGGAGATGAGGGCACGAAATGCAAATCTGGGTGGAGAGGAGTCCGGCCATATTATTTTTCTCGATCATCAGACAACCGGAGATGGTCTTCTTTCGGCCCTTTATCTCGTTTCCGCAATCGGTTGGTTTAATGAGCCCCTCTCTAAGCTCTCTGCTCTCATGAAGGTCTTTCCTCAGATCGTATTAAATATCCCTGTCAAGGCCAAACCAGAGATTTCCGCAGTGCCAGAGCTTGTGAAAGTCATGGAAGTGGTAGAGGGAGAGCTGGGGGAAAGGGGTAGAGTCCTTGTTCGATATTCAGGGACGGAACCACTATGTCGAATTATGGTTGAAGGTGAAAGAGAGGAAGAGATCGATGAATATTCTCGCCAGATAGCAGATGTAGTCAGGGAGCAATTAGGATGACCCCCATCACTCAAACTCTTCCGATTCCTCTGAAGAATAGAAAAGGTATAGATTCTCCTCCCTGATTTTGTGAGGGTCCTGTAGAAGGAGGTACTCTTCTGCCCCCTTTCTAAAAACCTTGGCCCTCTTTTCCATATCATTAAGTTTTTGGATGATCCCGTGTTCTTTTAAGAGGGTCTTGACAGAATGAAATATCTTTTCACTGCCGTAAAGCAATGTCCCTTCGTGGAGTATCTTGCATGCCACTATATGTTTGAAGGTATCAAACCTCACCTGCTCCATTACACGGTCTAAATTTTTAACGACGTAATCGATCTCTTCCCTGAGGTGAGGAGTAATTAGAAGCCTGTATTTCTCCTCGTAGATGGCCTCATCCAGCCTCTCCATTAACTTTTTTGGAGATTGGTTTTTCACAATGACAACAAGATCCATGTCTGAACCATTTACTAATTTACCTGTACTTCTTTCAGGACGAGGAACATCATGGGCCATGTTATGGACAATATCCCCAGCGATGATAAAGCAGACTTGACGGTTGATATTGTGGTCATATTCAAATCGACTCATTAGTCCTGAAACGATCCTATAGGCCAGTTCTGACTTCGCTCTGCTCACCTCTTCAATATGGGAAGCAATCCTATCGGCTTTCTTGGACAGTGAAGATGGATCCCGGAAGTCTCCCACCACTGAATAGGTCAGAAATTCCCTCAAAATGGAAGGAGATTGACGTGCAAAACCTTCAATCCTATTATCAAGCCTTAGATACCTCGTTACTACGGTTTGAATGACCAAATTTTTAGAGAGTTTACAGGTACGCCATAGGAGAAGTTCATCGTCATCCGTATAGTTTAGGATCTCAGAACCTGTTAAAGGTCCCTTCTCTTCTATCAATTTTATAATTTCTTTTTCCATGTTTTTATTATAGCATGAAAAAGACAAGTGGGGTGAAGGGATGGGGGAAGGATTAATAAAATCATGGAGAAAAACGAGCTTAAAATAGATGAGCTTGGAGAATTTGGCTTTATTGAGACCATAAAAGATCATTGTCATTACTCTCTGAATCGACTTATCCAGGGCATCGGAGATGATTGTGCCGTTATCGGCCCCTATCAAGATCGTGTATTTCTCCTTACCACCGACATGCTTCTGGAAGATATCCATTTCATCCTCGGAAAAATAGAACCGGAGCATCTCGGTCAAAAGATAATTGCTGTCAATCTGAGTGATATTGCGGCCATGGGAGGAACGCCACTACACGGCGTCATATCCATAGCCATTCCGAAATCCATGAATGTGGCCTCAATACATGCTGTCTATAATGGCATGAAGGAGATGTGTCGAAGATATGGCCTGAACATTATTGGGGGAGATACCTGTGCCTCTCCCCATAAACTCATGGTCAATGTGGCCCTTATGGGTGAAGCCCCTGAAGACGAGGTACTGTATAGAAAAGGGGCAAAACCGGGAGATAAGATCTACGTTACCGGAACCCTTGGGGACTCAGCCGGAGGCCTAAAGCTTGTCACAGAAGAGGTTTCAGCGCCAGAGAGTGTGGCCACTATTCTGATAAAAGCCCACAATCTGCCTGTCCCATTAATAGAAACGGGAAGAACTGTGGCACGGTCAAAATTGGCAAGCGCTATGATAGATCTAAGCGATGGCTTGGTCTCTGATCTGAGACACATCTGTGATGCCAGCGGTGTGGGAGCGCGCATCTTCCATCATTCCATTCCCATTTCTGATGAGATTCAATCTCTTGCTCAAATGAACAATCTTGATCCCTATGAGTTGGGTCTTTATGGTGGAGAAGATTATAGATTGCTCATTACAGTCCCATCAGAAAATTGTGGGAGATTTGAAAGTCTGCTGGAAAAGGATACGTCATGCCATATCTATGAAGTGGGTGAGATAACAATGCAAAAGGGGATCCGGATGGTCATGGCAGATGGTCAGGAAGAGGACCTGAGTTTAAGGGGTTACGATCATTTCATCGAATATTAGGCTTAAATCTATGCAGTTCTTCATCAACGATCTCTTTCAGAGCAACCGCATCCTCTTTGTTAATTTTTTTAATACGGCCTGATAATCTTAAAAAATCTAAGAAATCCTGGTCAAGATCCAGTAGATGAACATGAGGGCCATTCCATATATTATGTGATTCATGGTTTAAACGTTCTGAAAGGCGTATTGTGAACCTTTCAAACTCTGCTTTGAAGGAATCACTTTTAAGGAGATGGATCTTCTCTTCACTGACCAATTCATTGATAAGATAAACATTGGCCCTAAGTGAAATCTTGGTGGTAAAAAAGGGATAGGCTTGAAAAAATGAGTCCATAGTAAAGCTTTTATTTCGCTCCTTTTTGGCAATCAGCCGGAGCAGATAAGTTCCCCATCCCATCATGTTAAAAAGAGGATTAATCTTTCTGCTGGAATAGGAAAAGGAATCAAAGCCATGGGTCAACTGGAGCCAGAATCTCTGTTCATCGATTCCCAACTGGGAAAAGATCTTTTCCTCCTGACAGATCTCCCTCCGGCACTTATCGCCGTATTCGATCCTGTATCGAAGATCAATCCCCCCGTTTTGAGCGGGATGAAGCATGCAGCCCACTAAGCGGTAACTTTTATCCACATACCCGAGGGCCCAGCAACTGAATCCAGTGATGGGTACGATTTCGCTGTCATCTTTTCTGAAGCCCTCCATGTTTTCTCTTAGAACCCTCTTTATCATATCTCTGTACTGGATATGATCATATCCAGCCGGACGTATGGGGGGACAACAGGCAAAACAGGTCTTTTCATGATCCGGAAAGCAGAGTGTAATGCCTGTTGACTTCATATATGAACCGTTCCTGTAATATGGCTAATAGCCAGTTATTCATTGATCGGTTAAGTCGTCGAGTCGTTAAATCACTCAACCATTCAACTACAAAACTATAATAACAGTGTAACTACTCAGGTGGATAGACTGAAGGTAGAAGGCTTTTAGGGCATTTGAGTTGGCTGACGAGGGTGCAGTATTAGTTTATCGGAGCGTTTGGGCTTCTTGAGCAAAGAAGGTTCATCTTTGATTGCAGCAACGATAGTCTAAACCGACAAGATCTTGAATAGCTTGATTCGATCGTTGCGAGATAATTGAAAAATACTTCAGCCTTCAGTCTTCAGCCTAAATAGCTGGGCAGTTACATAACAGTTAGGCATGGTCATTCAGTGATTAGGTGGAAAACGGGAGATAAGTTTGCTCTTACTGTCTCTCGCCAACTTCCGTTTATCCACAACCTGGTCTGATTCATCAATGATCTCCCTGCCAAGGATATCTTCCAGGATATCTTCCAGTGTAATGAGGCCTGAAATGCCTCCATATTCATCGATGACCACAAAGAGTTTTTGCCTAGATCCCATGAACTCCATCAATACGTTACTCAGTTTGGCCGTTTCAACTACAAAACGGACCGGCCTCATTAGCTCAGTCAATAGCATGTCCTTCTTACCTGTTGCGAGAGCAATGAATAGCTCCTTTGTCAAAACAATACCTACAATATTCTCCATATCCTTGTCATAGACTGGAAATCGGCTATGTTCCCAGCTCTCTGAACTCTTGCTGGCCTCTTCTAGGCTGAGATGCTCACTGAGTGAGAAGATGACTGTTCTGGGTGTCATCACTTCATTGACGGTTCGTGTCTCTAGAGACAGGATATTATCAATGACAATCTCTTGGTACTGTTTTATACCCCCTGTTCGGTGGCTTAACCTGGCCATGGTTTTTAACTCATCAGAAGTTACAGATTCTTCGGTTCTATTCCCTGCAATTAACCCTGTAATGTGGCTGCACACCCAGACAGCAGGGGTCATTAGTCTTACTAACCACTTCAATGGGATAGCCACCAGGGGAACCAGAGGTCTGGCATAGACCACACCTGCTGTTTTGGGAATAACTTCCGAGAAGATTAGGATGGCAAACGTGAAGAATAAAGAGAAATATCCCAGCCACTGATGTCCAAAGACGGCGGTCGCGGCCGAACCTGCAACGGCTGCTCCTGCTGTATTGGCAATGGTATTGAGGGATAGTATAGCAGTGATAGGTCTTTCAATATCTCCACGCAGTTCCTTGAAGATTCGTCCGCTCTTTTCCCTGTTCTGAACCATTGTCTCAATATGTCTCAGGGGGACAGAATAGAGAACGGCTTCAAAAAGGGAACACCCTGCCGATATAATCATGGCACAACTGACTGCGATAATTAACTCAACCATTTTTACTCAATCCCTTCACAAAATATAGATGTTGACATGTATCCTCGATTTCAACCCTTTGTTACGAAAACAATCACGCTCTTATCCCGTAACCGTTCACGGGTTCAGGGTTCAGGGGTTCTTATCCCTACCCTTTCAGTTTAGTGGCATCCAATAATTCCCGGGGACTATTTACGTTAAAGAAGGATCTCTGTTGGGGATCGAACGCCCTGATCTCATCCCAATCAACATACCTTACACGCACTTTAGAAAAAAATTTAATGGTCTGGTACTCACCTGATTCAATCAGTTCTTTTATGGCAGGAAGGCAACTCTTTCTATAGAGGGCATGAAGTGCCTCCATCTTCCAGGTTATCCTGGGTACCACGGCGTCAAAATCATCCCTTACTTCCACCATATAGTGAACGAGATCACCGTTTATGAAAGGCATATCACATGCCACAAAAAATCCAGATTCATCGGAGATGGCCTCCAATCCCGTTAAAATTCCTCCAAGGGGACCCAGGCCCTTTACAAGATCTTCGTACATGGGAAGATTAAGGTAGGCGTATTCATGGGGGGCATTGGTGATAAGGATCAGACGTTCAAAAACAGATCCCATAACCATGATGACTCTTTCAATTAGCTGAATACCGTTAATCTCTACCAGGGCCTTGTTCATTCCATAGCGGCTGCTTTTGCCCCCTGCAAGTATAATTCCCGTAATCCCCTTTAATGGGGAATTGATATGATCAGAATCCTTGGATACGACGAGCATGGCTGTATATTCGATTGGACCCTTTTGCCATATCTAGCAGGGTTATATTATAAAACTTGGCCGCTTCCAACGCCCGTGATGTAGGTCTGGACATGGCGACAAAAACGGGAACACCGGCTCTAGCGGTTTTGAGAATCATCTCCAGACTTGCTCTTCCGCTCGAGAGCAATATCTTATCATGAAAGGCGATACCTTTAATGAGAGAGGCCCCGATAACCTTGTCAAGTGCATTATGCCGACCCATATCCTCAGAGGAGAGGAGAGGGTTCCCTTCTGAATCTAAGAGTACGGCAGCGTGGGCACCTCCTGTTTTGTGATAGAGCGGTTGATGTTTCTCCAGCCTGTCGGGTAAAAGCTTTAAAACATCCATGGAAAAACGGTGCTTGCTTTTTACTCGCCCCAACCCCTTTTTTAGATCATAATAATTCTCTTTACCACAGATGCCACAACTGGAATATGATATCCGGTTCCCCTTTATCCCTGATAAACTTGATATCTTTGAAGAGATGGTCACCCTGGCTTTAATGACCTGTTCCTTATCTATATCTTCCTCCGAGGAGATCATGCACTCTTCAATATCTGATACTTTATCAATGAGACCCTCGGTAAAGATAAAACCTGTTACAAGTTCTCTGGTCATTCCCGGAGTGAACATGATCATGATATTTGTGGCACCATTGATGACGATCTCAAGAGGTGCTTCAATGATGAGATGGCTCGATGTAGATGAGATTTTGCCATTTGAGTAGGTAAAAGAGCGGATTGATGAATACATATGCCCCTAAAAACGTCTCCACTTTTCTATTGATATTGATCTCGGGTCAACTGCTATTTTAAATCTCGTTAAGTGGTTGAGTAATCGACTCAACTACCTGATGATGTCTAGAATAATCAATCGTATGTTCTCAATAAATTGGGGGAACTGCTTTCTATGGCACTTTTCTGGATTCTGGCTTTCGCCGGAATGACGGGTACTTGGCTTATTTTGTCATTCCCGCGAAAGCGGGAATCCAGGAGAT
>Ga0180009_10000331_pt1 | contig 67484 bp, 41 predicted proteins | sample OS_PC_MetaG_FD_123537 | JGI IMG/M metagenome (GOLD analysis project Ga0180009, IMG submission 123537) | Groundwater microbial communities from the Aspo Hard Rock Laboratory (HRL) deep subsurface site, Sweden - OS_PC_MetaG | ecosystem: Environmental > Aquatic > Deep subsurface > Groundwater... | reverse complement strand
GGGTGAGGTGGATCACTCCCGTCGCCCCCTCAAGCACGGGCTGGCCTCCCTGCGCAGCGCCGACGACCCCATCGTGGCGGCCTTCCGGCTCGAGGTGAAGCTGAACCAGGGACTGCCGGCGCCCATCATCGCCGACGCCCGCAAGCTGCTCGGGCGCATCGGCACCACCGGGCCTGCGGCGAGGCGAAGCGTGCTGGTGCTGGCCCGGGCCCAGCTGGCCGCCGGGCAATACGACAAGGCCCTCCGGGCCCTCGGCGCCCTGGCCAAGCTCAAGCCAGAGCCTGCCGACGCCACCGCCGCGACGATTTACACCCACCTGGCCCGAGGTCTCCAGGCCATGTCCCGCGCCCGGACGTCAGCCGCGGCACAACCCCCAAACAAGCAGCGCAAGGGCACCGCCGGCGCAGTCGACGCCACTGAGCCGACGTCGACACAGGTCGTAAAAGCATCCCGGGCAGCCTTGCGAAAGCTCTTGCAGGGGCCCTCCGCGCCCGGAGCCCGGTACGCCCTGGCGCTGCTCACTCCAGACGCGACCGAAGCCCGAAAGCTGCTCTCCAAAGCGGTTGCGAACCACCGGGACGCGGCCCAGGCAGGGGTCTTGTACGCCCAACTGCTCATCGGGGCCGACCAGCTGGCCGACGGACGCCGGCAGGTGGAGGCGGCCATGGAGCGCGCCCCGGCCTTCTACCCGGCCCTGCGCACCCGGGCGCTGCTACGGTTGCGCACGGGACACCTCAAGGAGGCCCTCTCCGACGCCACCATGCTGTGCTTCGCCGGTTACACGGCCAAGATGCCGGCGGAGATCCTGCAGCGCATCGCCCACACGGCGCGGTGGGCCTCCCGGCTGTCCCGACTGGACCGCTCCACCCTCTGCCCCTCGGCGATCATTCAGGCCGACGACCTGATCACCCGGGCCGCCATCTACGTGAGCCTGGAGCGGCCGGACGCCAGCGACTCCTCCTTGATCTATCTGGCCATGGCAGAGCGGCTGGGCGCTGATCCCGGACGCGTGGGCGTTCTCAGGGCCTTGACGCTGCTGGCCGGCCAGCAGACCCCCGAGCGCGGCAAACAGGCCGAGGCGCTCCTCAAAACACTGGCCAAGGAGTACCCCGCGGTGGAGCGGATGGCAGACTTCCACTACGCGCAAGGCAAAGCCCAGCACTCGCAGAACGACGTCAAGTTAGCGGTAAAAGCGTACCGGGAGGCCTTAGGGCTTCAGCCCGAGCACCTGGCGACCCTGCGCTCCCTGGGCTGGCTGATGCTCGGGTCCAAACAGAACGTGGCCGCCGCGACCCTGTTCCGCAAAGCCACCGTGATCGCGAACCGCTGGGAGTCCTGTCCCTTCCGGGTACGCTCGCGGCTGCAATTCGCCCTGGGCCAGTCGCTGCTGGGCAAGGGCAGGGGGCGGGACCTCAAGGGTGCGGGCGCGGCCCTCACCGAGGCGTTGAGTCTCAACGGCCACCTGTACCAGGCCGCCGTGGCGCTGGCCAAAGTGCACCTGGCCACCGGGCGCACCGCCGAGGCCCAAAAACAGCTCGAGGATGTGCTGCAGGCCGACGCCGATTACCCCGACGCGCTGCTGCTGCTGGCAAGCCTGCTCAAGGCCTCACCCGCAACCAAGCCCCGATCGCAGTCCCTGGTGAACCAGCTGCTGAAGGTCTGCGTGCGGGAGATCCTCTCGGGAAGACCCGACGAGGGACGGTTCTGGCTCGAACAGGTCCTCGGCAAGGTGGACCGCCAGCACGCCCTGACGCGCTTTTTGCTCGGCCGGCTGCTCACCCGATACCCCAACGAGGGCAAGCGCGCCAAGGTTTTGCTCAAGCAGGCCGGCCCGGTGAAGCCGCCCCCCTGGATGGAGCCGCTGCTCAAAAAGCTCACGCAGAAATGAGCGATGCGGTCCGGACCTTCGTCTGCGAGGACAATCACCGCCTCCGGAGCCAGCTGTGCCGGATGCTGGACCAGGATCCGGGCTTCCTCCGGATCGGGGATGCGTCGAGCGCCGAAGCGGCCGAGCCGCATCTGAGCGCCGGTGATGTCGACGTGCTGTTGCTGGATTTGGAGCTGCCGGGCATGAGCGGTCTGGAGCTGCTCGGGCGCCTCCCCGGTCCTCCCCGGGGGCCAGAGGTGCTCATCCTTACGACCTTCGCCGACGCCGAGAAGGTGCTCGAAGCCATGCGCCGGGGGGCGGCGGGTTATCTCATCAAGGGCGTGTCCGCCGACACGCTCCTGACCGCGCTGCGGGAGGTGGCGGCCGGGGGGACGGTCATTGAGCCCCGGCTGGCCCGACGATTCTGGAACCTCTTCGAGGCCAGCAAGGGTCGGAAGGATCCGGACGCCCTGGGCTTGAGCGACGAAGAAGTGACCGTGCTCAACCTCGTGGCCCGCGGGCTCACCAACCCCGAGGTGGGTCACACCCTGGGCACCACCCGCCGTCGGGTCAAAGGCCACCTGGAGTCCATCTATCGCAAGCTGAACGTGTCGGGCCGCGTGGAAGCTGTGCTCAAAGCCACCGCCGCCGGTCTCGTCGAGCTGTGACCGAGCTGTGACCGATCCGCGTCAGGGCGCGGACCAGCGATAGTACTGACAGCAGGGTGAGCCCTCGCAGCGACACTCGCGGCCCGCCTCACCGGCGCAGCAGGTCTCCCCGGCCGTGGCGTGCACACAGGGCAGCACGGGGCGCCCCGTGGAGTCTTCGGTGGCGTCCGCCGTGGACACCGGATCCACCCAGTTCATGCACCGCATGACGAGGCGGGAGGCGGGGTAGTCGAGCCACACCTCGAAGTGGCGCAGCAGCGCCGCGCCAACCAGCAGATCGATGCCGGGGATCTGCGTGCCCACCTCCGCCTGGAGGCCGGCCATCATCTTGGTGGAGTCCGGGATCCGATAGGCCGGCAGAGAGGCCTGGAGCGTACCGGTGGACTTCTGCGTATCCACCTCCAGCACCGAAGCCGCGCGCTTGGCCACGTCAGCGCGCACCTGGTTGGGGCAGAAGCGCAGCGCCAGATCGATCCGCCGCCGTAGGGCCACCTCAGCACAGGGCCCACGGTTTTCGTCGACATCCCCCACCAGGGCGACCCGGGTCAGGTCCACCCGCACAGCGCCCACGGTACCCTCGGGCAAATCGATGGTCGTGGCAGTCTCACCGCCCGCGGGCCAACCCGGGCCCATCTGCCCCGACAGGTTCTCGTAAAAGCTCTGGGTGAGCAAAAGCGGCTGCGTGCCCGTGGCGATGAGCCCGAAGGCATCCACCCCGCTCACGGGGATGAGCGTCTCCAGGGCCGCCTCCAGGTTCGTGCACTCCACCGTCATGGCGGGCGCGGCGTCGGGCCAGTAGGGATCCGGCTCCACGCACACCCCCACGGCCACCCGGGTGGCCCCGAACTGCAGCTCCCGATCGTCCACCATGGCCGTGCCGCCCCCCGCGAGCCGGTAGTCAATCACGGCAAAGCCGTCGTTGCCCAGCTCCCCGTCGGAGTCAGGCAGCGCGCTGGAGAACTTGATGCTCGGCGGCGCAAAACCGCTGTCCAGCCAGGGCAGCTCGCAGGTCGTGTCGCCGTCGTACACCAGCCGCACCGTGTGCTTGCGCAGCAGGTCTCCACCGAGGATTCCGTCGTAGCGCTCAGACTGCCCCGCCGGGCCCAGGGACGGCAGGAGCATCCGGAGCGCGTCCACGTCCCAGAAGGTCGCGCGCCCCACCACGTCAGTGGAGTTGCCGTCCAGCACTGCCAGAGAGGTCCGGGCAAGCTCCACCACGTCTACGTCCATCGCCGCGTCATCCACCACGGTGATAGGGATCTCACTGGCCACCAGGAAGCGGTTGGTGTCCGCCAGGGAGGGGCGGTCCGAGGTGGAGAACCGCTCATAGCCCAACAGCACCCGGGCCACGGGGAGCTCGGAGCCCGTCTCGAGCGGGATGCAGTATTCGATGGCCCGGGTGTTGCTGTCGTTGCCACAGGCCCCCAAGGGAGCCAGCAAAACAAACCAGACCAGGAGTGGAGCGCAAAAAAGTCTCATGTCAATGCCCGCTGGTACCATAGCGCAGCCTGACCGCCCCGCCCAGACTAAACCCACGCCAAGGCCGGGCCGGCACTCACAATGAATGAAATGGTCTGGGGCGATCCGGGGCGAGACGATCGCGTACAAGCAGGAACTGGCGCGCAGGTAGAGCGCGCAGCCCGCGGGGAGGATTTCACGGCAGCCGCTCTCTCAGCGTCCTGCTGGAGCGGCAGAGTGAAGCTCCTTCGCGCGGGCGAAGCGAACGGATCAACGGCTGAGAGGAGTATTTCGAGGCAGAGACGTCGTCGATCCGGGATCGCCGTGATTCAGTACAGCTTGAGCAGCCGCGTCTTGCGGTAGTATTGGGCTAGGATCTGCTTCACGTTGCGCTTGGCCTGGGCCATGCCGATGGCGCCGGTCTGACACATGCCCACCCCGTGACCCCATCCACCACCCACAAAGAGGAAGTCTGCCCGGCCGTCCGCCCCGCGCACCCGCCGCACCTGGAACATGCTGCTCTTGAGGTTGCCCAGGAGCCGTCGGATGACGAGCTCGCCGTGCACCACCGCCTGCCCCAGGCTGCCGGTGATGCGCAGCCGGATGGCTCGTCCGGATCGACCCCGGGCCAGGACACGGACGCCGCGCACTCGACCAATGTGGTACTTCTTGCGCACCAGGCGATCCATGGCGGACTGGGCCAAACGCTGCCGCCAGCGGAACTTCCCCTTGGCGCCAAAGGCCGTGCGGCTGCACCAACAACGGGGTCGCGCCAGGAGCCAGCCGCCGATGTTGCGGTCAGTGATGCCCTGGGCGAAGCGACCGAGTTGCCTGGCCGTGACCGCCGAAGCGTCCATTCGCCCCCGCAGGTTCGGATTGGGCGGCGTGTTCCAAACGTGCTCATTGCTCTCGCTGAACCCACCACAGCTCGCGCTGTAGACGGTGTCCGCCAGCCGCCCGTGGGCGTCCACCAGGATCTGTCCCCGCGTGGCGCGCACCGCGCCGGTGGTGCGTGGGTGCTCACTGCCCACACCGCTGTAGACCTGGCAGTGTTGGGCGCTGCAAATGAGATAGGGGTCTGTGGTGTGGCGCGTGCCGATCTTGGCCAGCAGCTGGCCCCGGGCGGCCACGGACTGCGCCTTGAGCGCCTCGACCGGCGCCGAGGTGAAGATCTCCGCCGGCACCAGGCCATAGAGCAGGTGATCCGCGGGCACCTCGTTGACCACCGCCAGCTTGCCGTGCCGATCCACCGCAACGTAGATCCGGCCGAAGTACCGGCGGTCCTTCCGACCATGCCAGTGGTACCCCCGCCCGTACTCCACGCGCTTGACGGTGATGGGGGTGTTCTTGACCGGCGCGAGCCAGACCATGCCCGAATTTTCCAGCACGAGCCGAGAGCCCCGGGAGCGCGCCACCAGAGTGCCCCTGGGCCGCCGCAGGAGCTCCCGATGGATCGTGGTGCGGATTTTGAGCTGATGCGCGAGATTGCGACTGTTCAAGGCCGCCACGACGGGGTTGGGATCGGGCCGCGTCACCACCAGGGTGCTGCGGTTGTCCACCACCCGACCTCCCACCGCGAAGAGGGCCCCCTCCTCCAGGGTTCGCACCAAAAGACCCCGCTTTTTCCAGCGTCGGCTCACCCGGTTGCGACGCTGGAGGCTGGCCGCGCCGCTCAGCCGTTCGAGCACCACCCAGTGCCTCACACGGGCGGCCCGGCCGTCCCGAATGGTCACGGTCCAGCTGCTGGCCCCGGTGATTCGGGTGGACGCGGTGCCGAAGGGCTGCAACCTGACGCCCCCCTTGCTCGTGACGGTGACGGTCGTCTGTCCTTCCATGATGCGCACCGAAACCAGGGGCACCCCCCGACGGTCAAAGCCGAAGCGGTTGCTATACAGGGCCCGGAGCTCGTCCTGCCCCACACCTTCGGCAGGACGCGGAGCCATCAGCACCCCGGCGGCGAGCACCCACAAGAATAGCAGTCCCCGTCTGAGTCCAGGACGAAACATCATGACCCATCCTAGGATCGGCATTTTGGCGGGGCAAGTTTTGACCCCGCGCCAGTGAAGCTCAACCGGCGGGCTTGGGTTCGCCGCTGTGATCGGCGATGAAGCACAGGTTCAAAAAGTTGATGGTGGCGTGGGCTACAATGGGCCCCGTCAGATCTCCGAACCGTAGGAACATCCAGCCAAAAACCAGCCCCATGCCAAAGGCCATCAAGGGCCAGGGCCACATTCCACGGCGGGCGGGCACATGGACCACCCCAAACAGGGCCGAGCTCCACCAGAGGCCGAGGGTGGGCAGGGCTGCGCCCCGGAACAGGGCCTCCTCACCCACGGCCGAGGCCAACGCGAGCACCAGCGCCTGTCCGGTGGTCAAGCCCCGAAGCAGCGCGTGGAACTCCCGGTGCAGGGCCCGTGCCCAGGAAAACCACTGCACGGTCAGCCGGGACAGCCCCACTACGGCGAGTCCTCCCCCCAGCCCCGCGGCGACGCCCAACCCACTGGGAAGCTCCCAGGGGCCACCGGTGAGAAAGTAGATATTCCGCCTGCCGTCCAGGACGCCCCAGATCACGGCCACCACCAGGATTCCGCTGTAGAGCACCACGGTGCTGGTGATCAGAGATCGCGCGTTCATTCCCGGCGGCGGGGCCTGGGAAGGGAGCTGGGTGGGCTCATCGGGCATGTTGATCGGGAGCGGCCACGGACTCGGGGCCAAGGACCAGGGTCCAAGGAAAAGATGCGAGGAGGGGGACTCGAACCCCCATGAGGTATTCCCCCACTAGGCCCTCAACCTAGCGCGTCTACCAATTTCGCCATCCTCGCGCGAGAGCGAACTGCTTTTTAGTTCCGGGCGCGCCGACTGTCAACTCCTTTCATCGGGCGGGCGGGTCATCGGCGACGACGACGTTTCCGTTGCCGCTTCTGCAGCTTCTTGAGCTTGCGTAGGCCCCGCTTGGCTTGGCGGTTTCGCTTGTGGGTTTTTAGGATCGCCCGATAGGCGTCCTCGGCGTCCTTTAGCTTGTCCCCGGCAATCAGGATCTCGATGGCAAAAAACCGGGGCGGCAGACCCTCGATGTCCAGTTTCAGCGCCTCGGCGGCCAACTTCTCTCCGGTGGGGATGTCATTGGCCTTCAGGGCCCGGCGGCCCAGGGCAATGAGCACCTGCGCCAGCGCCAGGTGGCCCTTTTTGCTGTCCGGCGAGAGCTCGAGCACGCCCCGCAGGAGCCGCTCGGCCTCGTCCAGCTTGCCCCGCCGCCGCCGGGCTCGCGCGCGAGCGATGAGCTTGTTTACGGTGTGCTCGCGCAGCTTCGCGATCTGCTCGTTTTTTGCGTCCAGGCTGGTGATCTTCTCGAGGCCAAATTTGGCGCAGTCCCGCGCCGGCGTGAGGTACCGCCGCCCCCGGACCGCGCGCCAGGTGAAGGCCACCCACCGCTCCACCTCCCGGCGACGGCGACGCGCCTGGATATCGACGCCGATCACCCCGGCGTCCACCGCGGGGCTCAAGCCGATGAGTGGAATCTCCCGGCTCGAGCGCACGCCACCGTCCGCGTCATCCACCGTGTCCGCCGTTGGCGCGTCTCGGCCAGCAGCCTCCCGCCGGGGGATCTCGGGGGGACCGGGCCACAGGGTCCAGGCGAGGGCCGCGGTGGCGATGACCCCACCGATGAGCCCCAGTAAGATCTGCCGCCCGGCGGTGGAGAGGCGCGGCCTGGGCTCGGTCTCGGCGTCGTTCCCCGGCTCTGGCAGCGGAACGTCCGACGCAGGGAACCCAAAAACCTCGGTCACGGCGGCGTCAGGATCCGGCCGCAGGGAGGGGTCCAAACGATCGGCGGGATGGGATGTCATCAGATCGATGGGCGCCTCCGTAGGAAGCGCGGCCGGACGGGGATCGTTGAAAGACCGCACCCCGGCGGGGATCTCGTCGTCGTAGGCGCCATCAACACCCGTGAGGGAGTACCCGCCCCCGGGGGTGAACCGCTCCCGGCGCGGCGAGGAGAACTCATCCTCGGACAGGCCAAGCCCATCGTGTAGCCCACTCACGGTGGGCAACTCATTGCTGGTCACCATCTCGCGGTCTAGCACCCGCTGCCGATCCGAAGAACGCGTGCGCTCCCCAAACCCGCCGATGGCGTCCGAGATCCCCAGCATGTGGGCGACCGCGTTGCGCCGTCCCTGGAGGCTCTTTCGGAGCTCGTACTCAAACTCCTCCATGGTCTGCGGGCGCCGCTCAGGATTGCGGGACAGGGCGCTCACGATGGCCCGCTCCAACTCCACCGGAATGTCCGGTCGGTAGCTGCGCGGGGGGGTGGGATTGCGGGTTGCCTTGCGGGTGAGGATCTCCAGCACATTGGAGCCCCGGTGGGGCGGCCGACCGGTGAGCACGGCATACAGGATGCCGCCCACGGCGTAAATATCGAAGCGCGGATCCGGGGGCTTGCCCGCGGCCTGCTCCGGCGCCATGTACTCGGGCGTGCCCACCGCCAACCCGGGCTCGGTCAGCTGTCCGCCGCGCACTCGCTCGAGGCGCGCGCTCTTGGCGATGCCGAAGTCCAGAATTTTCACCACGTCAGTGCGTCCACCCACCGTGGTCAGAAAAACGTTCTCGGGTTTCAGGTCCCGGTGGATGATACCCACCTGGTGCGCGGCGCCAAGGGCCTCGCACACCTGCATGCAGATGTCCACCGCGCGCTCATAGTCCAGGGGACCTTCCTGGGTAATCACGTCGGCGAGCTCCATGCCGTCGAGCAGCTCCATCACGAAGTAGGCCCGACCGTCGGGTGTGGTCCCCGAGTCGGTGACATTCACGATGTTGGGGTGGCCGATGGAGCTGGCCGCCCGGGCCTCCCGCCGGAAGCGCTCCACCACCTCCTCTTCGGTGGAGTACAGCGGGTGCAGGACCTTCACCGCGAGACGCTTGCCCAGCTGGGAGTGCTCCGCTTCGTAGACGCGGCCCATGCCGCCCTCCCCGATGAGGCGTTTGATCTTGTACCGTTGATCCAGGGTGTGGCCGATGAGATCGCCCGTGTCGAAGTTTCCGGTGTCCCCGGCCTCCACGATCTGCTGGGTGGCGGTCTCGGCCCTTTTTTCAGCCAATAGCTGCTGCTGCACATGCCGCCGCTCGCGGAACTCGTCGCGAAAAAGACTCACCAACCAGTCGGAGGTGGAGCGCCCCCCGGCGCCCTCGCAATTGCGCTCCAAGAGGCCGTCCAGCCGACGGCCCAGGTCCACCGCCGTGCGATGCCGATCCTCGGGCTGGGTCTTAAGCGCCCGGGCGATGACCTCGGACACATCCTCGGGCACCTCGGGGTTGAAGTCCGACAGCGTCTTGTCGCCCGCGGTGGCGATGGCGCGCACCTCGGAGCCGCCAATGCCGGGCAGCTCCATCTTCTGTCCCGACAGGGACTCCCACAGGATCGCCCCCACGGCAAAGACGTCCGCGCGCTGGTCCACCGGTCTCCCCTCGAGCAGCTCCGGCGCCTGGTACGCGTCCACCCGGGCGGTGGAGTGACTGACCTCCGTGGCGGTGCCCACCTTGAGCAGCCGATGCACGTGGGCGAGCTTGAGCTGACCGGAGTAGGCCAACAACGTGTGGGAGGGCGCCACCCGACCATGCAACAGCTGGTCGGCACCAAAGCCGTGCAAAAAAGCCAGCCCGCGGCAGATCTCCCGACCCACGAACAGCGCCACCTCCAGGGGAACGGGCTGCTCGGTCTGCCGGCAATGGTCGAGCACAAACTCCAGATCCACGCTGAGCACGTACTCCATCACCAGGTAGTTGCGGCCGGTGACCTCGCCGGCCTCATACGATTCTACGAGGTTGCGATGGCTCAAGCCGCGGGTGATGCGCGGCACGTAGTTTTCGCGCAGGGCCTCGGGGGTGCCGGCAGGCACGGCGTCGAACAGCTTGACCACATAGAGCCGCGGGTGGGACTGTGGCTCCCGGCGCACGGCAAAACGCAGGTGATCCCGCCCCTTCCTCAAGGGACGCAGCAGCGCGTAGTCGCCGAGATACTTCGGCAGTCTGGGATTCATCGGCAAGGGGATCGCTCCAACCGGGCGGTCGGTCCCGATTCACACCGATACTATCATCCGGGGCCCGGATGACAACATTACATAGTGGTGGCCACCAAACAGGGATCCCTTATAATACACGCGTGATGAAACAACCGAGCTGTCGAGTCCTGTTGGGCCTGGTCCTCACCGTCGCTTGTGTGGGCCTGGCCTCCCCTGTCGCCCGGGCGGGCGGCGTGAAGACCGGGCGTACCTCTGCGGTGGTCCACACCCCAGCGAGCCAGTTCCCGATCCGGGGCTCGGCCTCGGCGGAGCTCAACGTCATTTACTGGGCGGGATTTAAGAACCCCACCACCGCGCAGGTCCAGAAGGTCTTGCGGCAGATGCTGACCCGCTACCGGGGCAAGGTCCGGTTACAGTTCATGAACAAGTACCGGGACGGGACCTACTACAAGGCCGAGCGCTACGCCGCGGCGGTGGCCCGGGAGGCCTTTGCCCAGGGCGGAGACCGGCTCTTTTGGAAGTTCCACGACACGGTCTGCAAGCTCCCCAACATGTATTCGCTGACCGAGGCCGTCGCCAAGCGTGTCGCCCGGAGCGTGGGCATGAACATGGCGCGCCTGGACCAGGCCCTCAACTCCGATCGGCACGCCAAGACCATCGCGTCCGAGCGGGACCTGGCCGTGCGCTTCGGCGTGCCGTCGTACAACTCCTCGGTTGTGCTTTTGGTGGGTCAGGAGCTCATGTACATCAGCAGCTACACCCGCTGGTACTACCTGGACGCTGTGATCAAGCGGAACCTCAAGGCGGTCAAGGCCCTCAGCGCCAGCGGCCTGGGCCCCGGGCAGGTACGGAAAAAGATGCTCGAGGCAGCCAAGAAACGCTACCGCCGCTGGCAACGCTACGGCTATCGCTACCGGCAACCCGCCACGCCCAAATTCACCAAGCGCCACAACGTCCCGGTGGAGCACTCGCCCACCCAGGGCCCCAAGACCGCCTGGGTAACCGTGGTGGCCTTCCTGGACTTCTCGAACTACTCGTGCTGGTCGGCGTGGACCTACCTCATCGGCGTCCAGAAGCAGTACAAAAAGCGCCTGCGACTCGTCTTCAAGGCCATGCCCCGGCGTTACTACAGCTACGCCCTGGGGGCGGCCCGGGCGGCCTACGCGGCCCACGCCCAGGGGAAGTTCTGGGAGATGGCCACGATCCTGTTCCAGAACCGGTGGCGCCTCTACCCCTCCCAGCTGGCGGGTTATGCCAAACTCGCCGGCCTGGACGTGTCACGTTTCACCAAGGACGCCCGCAGCCCGAAGATGTCCCAGCGCGTGCTCAAGGACATGCAGCTGGCCCGGAAACTAGGCGTTACGAGCACGCCCAGTGTGTTCATCAACGGCCGGCGCTCCGGCAGCTACTGGAACCAATACGTCTTCGACGCGACCCTCAAAAAAGAGCTCAAAGGCGGCCTCCTGTCCCGCGTCTTCGGGCAGTAGCGGGAGCCCGCTCCCCAGCCCGAAAATCTAGAGGAAACCGGAAAAGCCAATCCGGAACAGCAGCTCAAAAAAGCCGATGTCGCCGTCGATGCTGCCGAGCTCGTCCTCGCCACGACGTTTGCCGACATAGTAGACGGGACGCACGCCGAAGCGCAGCAGGAGCCGCCCGGCGATTCGCAGCTTAACCCCCACCTCCCCGCCGATCGTGCCGCGAACATCCGTGCTACGGCTGGGCACGACGCCGCCGATTTCCTGCTGGCGCACGAACAGCCCGCCGAGGAGATCCCCGTAGAAAAAGACGCGGCGCGAAAGGCGCACCGCCACCCCCGGCGCGAGCAGAACCCCGGGTGTGACACTAAAGCTCCGGTCCCCGCCGCCATGGTTCTGGCTGAAGCTCAGCGCGAGATACACGCCCAGGCTGAAGTACTTCATGACAAAATACCCCGCGTAGGCATCCAGGGCCAGATTGAGCCAGGTAGACTCGTTCACGCGGTCGGCCTGGAAAGAGAAGCCCAGGGACCCGCCGAGCTCGAGCACACCCCGGGTGCCGAAGACCTTGTCGGGCGCGGCAGCCGGCGGCACCGGAGAAGCCGGAGGTACGACCGTTTGCGGCGGTGGCGGTGGGGGGACCAGGGGCGGTGCCGCCCGGGTGGGGCCCGTCGCGGGAGGCCGCCTGGAGTCGGGGGGTGGTGGCGGCGGAGTGCGGGGAGGTGCCGTGGGACGCACGCCGGGAGAATCCGCCGGCGGAGTGTCCGTGGGAGACGGCGGCAGTTGCGCCCGGGCCGTCCCGGCGCCGAGCACCAGCCCAACCACCAGCGCTGTCACGGCCGGGAGACCGGCGGGGAATTTACAGGGTTTCAAAAGACGCTCCTCGTCACGTAGTTAACGGTCCCATTCACCTTACAAGATCGGTGCCAGCACCTTTGCACTGACCGCCACCTCCACCGGTTCGGGCGGTCCTCGCCGAAACAGCGGTCGCGCCACCGCCCAGAAGTCGCGGATTTCCAGGTTCCTGTGGGCCCGTGGGCCCGGATTGACTTGTGGGGGATGCCATGATACCCCTGTCATTGCACATGTTTTCGGCTCATGCAACCGCGGCCCACGGACCGACGTCTGAGCCGCTATCCGCTTGGGAGCCTATCGATGGAAATCGAATATGCCGCTCTAACTGACGTCGGCAAAAAACGCGATCATAACGAAGACGCCTTCCTCGTTGACATGGACGTCGATCTGTTCGCGGTGTGCGACGGCATGGGCGGGCACGCGGCTGGCGAAGTGGCCAGCGCCATCGCCGTGCAGGTCATCAAAGAGGCCATCGAACAAAACAGTGACCTGCTGCAGAGCTACCGCACCGGCGAAGAGGACGTGGAGCGCTACGAGGTGCTCCAGATGATGGAGCACGCCATCCAGACGGCCTGCGACCGCATCTACGAGGCCGCCCAGGCCGACAGCGAAAAGCGCGGCATGGGCACCACCTGCTCCATGCTGATGATCATCGGCGACCGCGGGTTCATCGGTCACGTGGGAGACAGCCGGATCTACCTCATTCGCGACGGCATGATCCACCAGCTCACCGAAGACCACTCCCTGGTCAATGAGCTGGTGCGGCGCGGCAAGCTCAAGCGCGATCAGGTGGAGGGCAGCCCCTACGCCGAGTACAAAAACGCGGTGACCCGCGCGGTGGGTGTGTACCCGTCCGTGGAAGGCGACACCCTCGACTTCGACGTGCTGCCCGGAGACCAGTTCCTGCTGTGCTCCGACGGCCAGTCCCACTACCTCAAAGACGAGATCATCACCGCTTCCTTCAAGGACGAAGACCTCAAGGTAGTGGTGGAAGGGCTCATCAAGATCGCCAACGACGGCGGAGGCCACGACAACATCACCTCCGTAGTGGTGCGGGTCTCGGACGACGCCGGCGCCCAACAGGAGGAGAAGGCTGCGGAGTTCAACCTCACCATTGAGGTGCTCCAGCAGATTCCCCTGTTCAAGTACTGCACCTACAAGGAGTTGGTCCGCATCGTCAACATCACCGATGTGCAGAACTACCCCAAGGGCGGCAAAGTCATCGAGGAGGGCAGTGACGGGGATCATCTCTTTGTGGTGTTAAAGGGCCTGGTCAAGCTCCACAAGGGCGACGCCTACATCACCTCCTTCAAGCCGGGCATGCACTTCGGCGAGATGGCCCTGGTGGATCGCACCGCCCGCTCGGCGAGCGTCACCGCTTTGGAACCCTCCTCCCTGGTGCGCATCCACCGGCGGGATTTCTACGCCATCATCCGTCAGGAGGCGCCCCTGAGCGTGAAGCTCCTGTGGTCTTTTGTGCAGGTGCTGGCGGACCGCCTTCGGGACACCACCCAGAGCCTCGGCGAGGCGCGCATGGAAGCCAAGGCCGTGGACCTCACCGAAGAGTTGGACCTCGCCGAAGAAACGGACGTCGCCGAAGAGTTGGACCTCGCCGAAGAGACAGACCTCATGGGCGCGAGCACCACCGAAGCGGACGCCTCCGTCGAGAGCCCGAGCCACGGTGACGCCGACGTCGAGGACAGCGGCGACGGAGATACGGACACCCAGGGCAAGGCCAGTGCCCTGAAGGACACGATTCCGTAACCGAGGCGATCACCGGCGGCGGAGGGTCCGGACCCGCGGCTCGGCCCGTACCCAGGAGCGAATGCGTTCCGCCACGGCATCAAACGCTGGGCCATCGCCGTCGTGCATGCCGGGAATGACGAAGGACCATACCGTGATGCCCGCCTTTTTGAGGTACGCGCTCCGGGGCGGGTCCTTACGCCGGCAAGACCGCCCACCGATCGTAGTCCCCGAGGTCCCTTCGCACCCCGGCCCGCGCAGACTGAGCCACAGCACACCGATCGCCAATCAGCTCAGGCATCCGCTCTCCCCAGCCCCAGAGGCGGCGTAAGATCGGTTCCCTCGGTGACCTGTCCCTGACCGCGCAGGCTCGCGACGTCCTGCACAAACGCCTCGAGTGATTCTGCAGCATCATAGCCCTCGGCCAGAACCACGGGCGCCCCCTGTTGGCTGCGACCCACGGACTCGGTCAGGACGCCCATGTCCAGCAGCGCCGACAGGGCGTTAAAAAAGAGGGTCTTGCTGCAGGCTTCGCGCCGCTCGATCTCACCGCGATAAAACAGGCGATCCGCCAGATCACCCATGCGTCCGATGAGCGCCTTGCGCCCCACCGGCCCCTTGAGCAGCACCTTCAGGGCGCGTGCCGCTCCCCAATAGGACTCCACGAAGTCGTGCAATAAAAGCGCCAGCAGCTCCAGCTCCAACCGACCCGCAGGGGCCACCACCAATCCCTGCGGGGAGCTGCGCAGCCCCCAACCCTCCAGCCGCGCCACGGTGTCATCGAAAATGATGTCGAAGGACTGATCCACCGCGTATACAAACTCGTGCTTGAACAACCGCGACAGCAACCGGGCCCGGCGCATCACCTCCTCCCGATCCACCGGCTCGCCGAGGGGATCCTCAGCGGTCAGCACCGCGCGGGCCACAATGGACTCCGCGGTGAGGAAGTTGATCAGCCCGTTGCGGTAATACGCCAGCGAGAGCCGCCGCTCATCAGGCACGTGGTAGGACGACTCGTCCCGGGGGCCGCCGATTTGAATCAGGCCATCCCGGGCCGCGAGCTGGAGCGCCTTTTCCAGGCCGTCAGCACGCACCTGGAGCAGCTCCGCCTCGGTGACCTCCGCCCCCTCCGCGGTCTGGGGCGCGATCAGGGCCCGACTGATCCGGGCGCCGTTGGACCGCAACCGCTCCAGCAACCACTGGCAAATCCGATCCACCACGCGCCGATCCACGGTGCGCCGCCCCGTCACCAGCAGCGCCGTGGACACCAGCGCCGTGGGGGTCACCAATGACAACTGCGAAATCTCGCGCACCACGCGGAAGGCCAGCTGGTTGATGGCGGCGTTGCGCGTCGGCTCGTCGGAGCGTTTCGTGGCGCCCAGCTCGGCCAGGGCCTCCCGGAGATCGTAGGGTTTGTGAACCTGGAAGTTGAGCCGACCGAAGCGGGACGTCAGCACCCGGCCGGCCTTGAGCACCTGCCCGAGGTCCTCCTGCTTCTTCCGCCCGCCACTGGCCTCCCGGGTGATGGAGCCCTCCTCAATCACCTTCTCGTAGCCGATGGAGATGGGCGCGATCTGCGCGTTACGCACCCGCCCCTCCAGGGCCGCGTCCGCGATCCACTTCAGGAGTCCCATGCGCGGCGTGAGCACCTTGCCGCTGCGGCTCCGGGTGCCCTCGATGAAAAACTCCAGGTTGTAGCCCTCGGCCAGGATCTTGCGCAGGTACTCGGACAGACACAGGGTGTACAGCCGGTTGTGCCAGAAAGTCCGCTTGATAAAAAATGCTCCCGACCGGCGGAAGATGCTGCCCACCAACGGGATCCGGCGCAGGTTGTCCCCTGCCGCGATGCAGGGCGGCGCAATGCCGTACAGCGCCACCAGCCACGAGAGCAGCAGATAGTCCGCGTGGCTGCGATGGGTGGGCATGAACAGTAGCGGTCCCTTGGCCGCCGCCTCCCGCAGCAGGTCCATGCCCTCCTCATCCACCTCCAAGCCGTCGTAGACCCGGTACCAGACGAACTTCTTGAGAAACCAGCGGAAGAAGTTGAGCGTCCAGTGTCCTGGCGCGGCGGCGATTTCCCTGAGGTAGCCCCGGGCGAGCCGCTCGAGCGCCTCGGGGGGCTCACGCTTTTGAGAGGCCATCTCGGTGATGGCTTCCTGCAGGCGACGTCCGCGCAGGACCTCGTCGCAGATGCGCCGAGCACCCTTGCGGCGGGGCCCAAGCTTCACCCGACGCACCAGCTCGGTGCGATTGCTCAGCTCGAAGCGCAGCCGCCGGATGAGCGCGTCGTCATCGAGGTTCGGGTGCTCGGCCAGGAACGCGTCGAGACGCAGGGGCTCCCCCAGCCGGGGCCACTGATTTCGGAAGTAGCGAAACTGCTGGACAAAGGATCGGAAGGCGCCGGGATCCTCGGGGCCACCCAACAACCGCCGCAAGGGCGTCATGGACGGCGAGCCGAGCCGCAGGGGGGAGTTTCCCCGAAACAGATGCAGCGGCATCAGGATCACCGGCCGCCCCCCGGCACGCTGGGCGTCCAGGCAACCGCGCAGCATCTCGTCGGCGTCAGCGACCTTGCCCACCAACCCCGGACGGGGCCCCTTGCGCAAAAACATCATCGCCGCCTCGTCGTGTCCGAGCAGCGCCGCGGTCCGCTCTCGCATGGGACGCCGCTCCCGGGCCCCGAAGAGGTAGCGCAACATAGCCCCCAGGGGCCCGAAGATCAGCGTGAAGATCACGGTCACCGTGCGGGCCAGGGGCAGACCGAACCGCCGGAAGGCGTAGTTGAAGAACAGGGCGTCATAGACGTGCTTGTGGCTGGCGACGTACACGAGACGCCCCTCGTCCGCCAGCCCTCGCAGGGTCTGCACATCCTCGGCCTGCACGAGCCTGAGCGAATAAAAGAAGCGGAACAGGAACCACCCCAAGGGCCCCGGCCGGTCGACCATGGCCGAGGGATCAACGGCCTTGCGCGGTACATCGCGCGGCGGGTTGGACGGCGGGTTGGGCAGGGGTTCGCTCATTTTTTTGCCGACTCGGAAGGCACCGGGGGAGGCGGCCAGCCCCGCTGCTCCGCCAGGGCGGTGAGGGCCTGCCGGGTGGACTCAAAGGCCAGCGACTCCCAGGGGATTTCCGCCGGCGCGAACCAACGCACGCCCTCGGTTTCATCCAGGGGCGCGGCCTCGCCGATGACGCGGGTGGTCCCGTAGACAATGATGATGGGGCTCTGGTGCGTGCCGAACACGCCGATGAGCGGCCCCGCTTCCACCTCCAGCCCCACCTCCTCGGCCGCCTCACGCACGGCCGCCTCGGCGGGGAGCTCCCCGCGATCCACAAAGCCCCCGGGCATGACCCACTTGCCCCGCCCGGGGTTGATGGCCCGGCGTAGCAGCAGGATCCGCCCCTGGCGCTCGGGCACTACGCAGGCCGCCACCTTGGGATCTAGGTACTCCACCCGCCCACAGGCCTGGCACAGGAGCCGCTCGGGCTCGCCCTCCTTGAGGTGCCGCAGGGCCAGCGCACCTCCACACGCGGGGCAGAACCGCGGCGTCTCGCCCGGCTTGGGCGGACGAGGTGCGGGTGATTGGTCCTCGCCTGGAGTCATGGGCGTCCCTTGAGGTACCTCGCCAGCCATTTGTGCACCGTCTTCCACCACAGCAATCGGTTCTGTGGCTTCTGCACAAAGTGGGTCTCGTCCGGAAAATACAGGAACTGGGACGTGACCCCCATGCGCTGCAGCGCGGTGAATAGCTGCATGCCCTGCCCCACGGTGACCCGGTAGTCGTGCTGGCCGTGCACAATCAAGGTCGGCGTTTTCCAGTTCTTCACATAGTTTGAGGGCGACCATTTCCGGTACATGGCGGGGTTGGTCCAGGGCGTGCCGTGAAACTCACGCTCGGGGAACCACAGCTCCTCGGTGGTGCCGTATTTGGAGCGCAGATCGTAGACCCCCGCGTGGGTGATGAGACAGTTGAACCGTCGGGTGTGACCGCCGATCCAGTTCATCATGTAGCCGCCGTAGGAGGCACCAATGGCACAAATCTTCCGGCCGTCGATGAAGCGGAACTTGCGGAGGGCCGCGTCCACCGACTTCATTACGTCCTGGTAGGGCTTGCCTCCCCAATCCCCGCGGATGGCGTCGGTGAACTTCTGGCCGTACCCCGTGGAGCCGTGGAAGTTGGGCATGAGCACGACGTAGCCGGGGGCCGCGAAAAGCTGCGCGTTCCAGCGGGGGTGCCAGGAATCGCCGCTCATGCCCTGGGGGCCGCCGTGCACCATCACCACCAGGGGATAGCGCCGCCCGGGGCGGTAGTTCGGTGGCTTGACCACCAGGGCATGCACCGGGTGTCCCTTCGCGCCCTTGAACCACAGGTGCTCCACGCCGAACATTTTCACCCGCCGTCGGAGGTTTGCCTGCAGCGAGGTCAACGCGCGCGGTTTCCCGCCGGTGGTCGACACCCGGTACAGCTCGGCGGGACTGTGCGAGGCCAGCGAAACAAACACGAGCTGCTTGCCGTCGGGCGAAACGCGCAGGTCGCGCGCGTAGACCTTTTTCACCAGCTTGCGCACCTTGCCGCCGGCCACGGGTACCGTGTAGATGGGCACGTAACCGCGGTCCTGGGCGGTGAAGTAGAGGGTCTTGCCGTCGGGCGAAAAAGCAAAATCCTCCACGGAGCGGTCAAAGGACTCGGTCAACACCCGCCGGCTTTTTGTGCGGCGATCGTAAAGCACCAGCCGTTGCCGATCGGCCTCGTACCGCTCCACCTTCATGGACCGGTACGCCAGGTATCGGCCGTCGGGGGAATACACCGTGCTGTTCTGGTTGGCTTTGTTTGGGGTGAGCCGTTCGGGACGGCTCATGCGCAGCCGGCCCCCCAGGGCGCGCAGGGTCATCCGAAACAGATCGTTGTTGGTGGACGCGGCGATGAGCTTGTCGGTATTGCTCACAAAAGCCACCTCCCGCCCGTCAGGAGAAAACGCGTAGTCCTCGCGTCCCCCCAGGGCGATGGGCGGCGCGTCCCGGGGACCCGGGGTCAGGTCCTGCACCGTGCGCCCCTGCAGGGTGAAGGCAAACACGTGTTTGACCTTGCCATGGCGCCAATGGTTCCAATGGCGATACAGCAACGATGTGAAAAGCTGGGCCCGCACCTTGGAACGCTTCTGCCACTTTTGCTCGGCGGTGTTGCACTTCTCGTCCCGGCACTTCGGATAGACCTCGCCCGTGAACAGGAGGCGATCCCCCTTGGGGCTCCAGACCAGGGGCCCGCCCACGCCCATGGGCCGATGGCTGAGCTGGACCGCCTCACCGCCCCGGGGGTCCATGCGCCAGATCTGAGCCCCTTTGCGCCGGGTGGACAAAAACACGATGGACCGCCCATTGGGCGCCCACCGGGGCCCCCAGTCACTTTTTTGGGTGGCCGTGAGCCGCCGCATCCGGCCGCCTTTCAAAGGAACCAGGTACAGGTTCGAATAGCCCTTGTTGGCTTTGATGCGGCTGCGCCCCACCACAAAGACCACCCACTTGCCGTCCGGGGAGATCTGCGGATCCCGCACCGACGGGGTGAGCACCAGGTCTCTGGCCGTGAGGGCCCGGGAGGGCGTAAGCCGCCCCGCACGTCCACCCGGACGTCCGTGGGGCCATCCACGCCGCGCCAGGGCAGATTCCGCGAGGAGCAGGGACAACCCCACACCCAGGATGGTTGCCACGCTGCGAATCAGCCTCGTCCGGTACATGATGCTACTCCTACCGTTCTGATCGGTTGGAGACTGTATCGCCGGAGTGCGTACCTTGCAACTCCGGTCTGGTTCTCCCCCCGGCGGGTTCCGAACACGCGCCCCGGCCACAATTCGAATAGACCTCCCCATGTAAGTGAACGTCCGTAGCTACGTTTTCTGGATACGAAGCCGTCTCCAAACCCCAGCGGCGCCGAATCACAACCGCCCTCAGCGGAGGACACTATGGTCAAAGCTCTCGGAATTCTAGCGCTCCTAGTCACCACATCCCTGGCCCTGGCGCCCCGCCCGGCCCAGGCCTGCGCGCCCGCGCGGTACTACACAACGCCGCCCCCGGCCCCTCGCTACGCCGTGCCGCCGCCTGAATCGCCCGCGGTGATCCCGGGCAGCCCCCTATGCCCCCGGGTGCCCGTGCAGGTGCAGTGCCAATCCCCGGACATCCCCTGCGTGCGCGTGGTGTACCGGCATGTGTGCCGGCCCCAAACCCCCGCGGTGACGCGGTGCCCGCCCCCGGTGTACAGCCCCCCGTACCGATACACCTACCGACGCTACCCCCGCCCCAACCGCCTTTACCGCAACCTCGCCCCCTACCACCCCAAGACCACGCCCTATCTGGGGATCGGCGGCGGGTTCCTCTCGTTCATCAAACCTACGGGGGGCTTCGAGCACCTCCGGGCCGTGGCCGACACCGGCGCCTTTGTGGGCTGGAATTTCGGCGGGCTGTTTGCCTTGGAGCTGGGACTGGCCAACACCTTCTTCCGGCCGGACCAGCAAGCGCTGGGGAACCTGTCGCGGGTGGGCCTCGTGGCGGTCACCCTGGACACAAAGCTCCGACTCGTCAAACCCTCGCCACGAAACTGGGCCGTGCCCTTTGTCCAGGCGGGCCTCGGCGTCTACACCCTGGCCGGCGCCATCCCCAATGACTGCGGCAGATGCAAAACCAAAACCCTGGCCCACGGTGGCGGTCTCCAGGCCGGCGGCGGGTTGGACTTCTACCTCAACCGCTACGTGATCCTCGGCACCCGGGTGCTGTACCGGCACCTGTTCATGTCCGAGCTCAGAGGGGCCAACGGCCGCGTCTTTGGCACCAGCAAGCCCAACCGCCTGCACGGCGTCAGCGCCGGGCTCACCCTCAGCATCTTTTGGTCTCACCTCTAAAAAATATGTGCCGCAATTGCGTCTCACTTCCAGAGACAGCGCCCACGCGCACGCCAGGTAGCCCCTTGGAACCTGGCGACCCTGGCCTCACCACCGGACCTGTTCCTCCTCTTCGACGAACGCCCGCGTACGTCCAAAACCGCCGGAGTCGGACGCCTCGTGGCCACTGTGACGCTTTTTGACTCAGTGTCCATGAGACCCTGGTTACGCTCGACCGTGACGGTCATCGAAGCCATCGACAACATCGACGCCCCGGCCCTACCGCTTGCGACACCTGATTGGGCCTGTCCCTCCGATGTCCTCCGCCGTCGGTGCGGGAAGACCGACCCAGTCAAAGTCACCGTTCCGGTGGCCACGCGTTACGGCCGAGGCCGTGGCGGCCAGGGGGGCTTGCCAGCACGATAGAACTGGTAGCTCTTGGGAAGCAGATCTGGCGTAAGCCGGGGATCACCGATGCCGAAGCGCTGGCCCGCGCGGATCGCAGCGCTTTGCTTTTGGATGAAGCGCAACCAGCGCCGCTGGAGCCGACGGGCTTCGGTCCGGTCGATCTTGGCATCCATGCCGCTCCCGCCCTGATGGTCGATCAGCAGGCGGAGCTGACTGAAAAACCGCCGGGTCATTTTGGGATCGGACAGCCGCTTGGCCCAGGCCAGCGCAAGTTGATCCCTGGGAATTTTGAGGGCCAGGGCCGCCTGGGTAAGGTAGCCGATGAAGAAGGACTCTTTGGCCCTGGCGATCTGCTGCAAGACCACCCGCCGAAAGCGGGGTTGCTTGCTCTGGGTCACCGCTTTGCAGGCCGCAATCTGCAGGTCCACGCTTTTGGATTTGAGCAACTGCGACAGACGTCGAAGCATTCTTCGGGGCAATGGTGGCTGAGTGAAGGTCAAGACCAGCTCGCGCAAATAGTCGATGGAATGAGAGAGCCAGCCCAGGGCCAGGCGGGCGTACTGAGCAGGTCGCTGGGAAACAGGCTTAGGACCCCAGGCCGCGACATAGACCACGATCTCTCCTGGAGTACGTGGCCTGCGGGGCGCGACTGCTCCTCGGGCCAGAACCATCCGCACGGCTCGAAGCAACTCCTGGCAAGCTCCGCGGGGCCGGGGATAGAGCCGCGTTTCCGGCGCCAGTTTCTGGGTGTGGGCTACGGCCCAGTCAAGCCCTTTTATCAGCGCCAGAAGCTCGGCCCTGGTACCCACCGCTTCGAGCAGAAAAGCGCCCGAACGGACGGGGGCGATGGCCCGGGCTGCGAGCAGCTGGCGCGCCAGGGCGCGCACTGCCGGCGCGAATCGGGCGCGCCAGGCGCGCTTAACCAGGTACAGACGCTGGGGCACCTTGCAATTGAAGAACGGGTTCCGTGGCCCGAGCTTGCCCTGTAGCAGCGGATCCGGGAGCCGATAGGACAATGAACCCACTGCCTGCTGGGCAAATTTCTGGTTGGGATGGCGAGCCAGCTTGAGCAGGGCCGCCGTGGCCGCCGGGGTGGGAATCTGTGAGATTCCCCAGAGGGCTTGGAGGTCGCCCTTGGGCGTCTGGGTCCGCCGCAGGAGGATCGGCAAGTACACCGGATAGCGCAGACTGGTGAAGTCAGCATAGTTCCGGCTCTTCTTTCCAAAGCTGGTATTGGGATCGGTGGGCAAGGCGGCCATCTTCTGGACCACCTGGGCGGCCTGCCCGGGGGTGGGCATGCGAAGCTGAAGGCGCGTCTCGGCCCACCGGGGATCGGTGGCCGGAATCTGGCCCTTGGAGGTTAGACCTTTCCAACCCAGATCATGGGCAATGCGCACCCGATAGACCCCTGCTTTTTCAAAGCGGGCGTAGCGCGCCAGAGGCAGTGTGTGAAAAAAGGACTCGCCAGGTTTCAGCTCGGGACTCGAAGACATGCCACCCATATTGAACCCCGTGGGATCCGGATCGGCCACCCGTTTCCCTTTTTGATCCGTGGCCCGCACTTTGAACCGCAGGTGACGGCTGGCTCCGCGGTAGTCCCCTCCAAAGGAGACTTTGAAGGGCAATGTGCCGCAGTTTTTCACCTGGAAGTGGATCAGGATGTTTTCCCCCAGCCACCAACGCCGCTTGAGGGGATGCAACGAGACACACACCTGGCGGCCCTGGCGCCTGATGGCTTGGGCGGGGAGCACGGTTTTCGCGCGCGTGGGACTCGCCGCTGGTCCTGCCCCTTGACGCTCTACGGGCTGAGCACGCGCTCCCGGACGGTCCGGGGAGAAAGCAGGCTGGCAGGCCGGTAAACAGACAAAGATCGCCGCAAAAAGCAGGACCACGTTCTTCATGTCACCCTCTTGGATGGTGTAGCATTCAGACCTGAGACGGCGCTGGTGCTTGAAAGTTCTAAAGATGTGTCATCCCGCGCCGCACCAATTTCTAACCCCGTACCAGTGCCATGGCGACAGATATCCGGTCACGTCCGATTACCCGGGCATCGGGACCTGGGTCATTTGTGAGAAATCAGCGGCGGCGGAGCAGCAGGAAGCCCATGAGCAGCAGCAAGTACACGACGGAGGCCAGGTCCACCGGCCGACCGTGGACGGAGCAGCCCTCGCCGCTGTCGTCCCAGGTCCCGGGTCGCTTCCCGATTGAACCGGGGCTGCGCAGGGGGTACGGTGTCGCCATGCAGGCGATGGACCCTCAATACCAGGTAGTGACCGACCCCGCCCTGCGGTTGCCGTCGTGGATGGTGGGCCTGCTGCCCGCCGGGGCCGACGATCCCGGCGTCACGGCGGCCATCGTGCACCTGGAGCAGAGCGACCTGAACATCGTGGATCGGCGCATGGCCGCCGAACGCGAAATGGAGGGCGCGCGCTGGGAGCTGGAGGTGGAGATCGGCTGGGACCCGGACGCAGAACCGGTGCTCTATCGCGTCTGGCTGGAGCCCGCCGAGAGACTCGAGAAGGTGCACCTGGAAATGGGCTACCTGCAGCCAGAAGACCTGGAAGCCTCCCGGCAGTCCCGTTGGTCCATCGGCGTGTCTACCCGCTTTGGCGACCGCCCGCTGGAGAGCTTCCACCAACAGATCCGCGTGCTCAACACCGTGGCCCCCGGGGCGGTGGTGACCTTTGACATCTCGGCGAGCTGGCCCCGGAGCGGAGATTGGCTCCGGGACACCGCGGCGGCCCAGGCCCCGCCCTCGCCGGAAAACCTGTACAGCGTTCACGCGGTGGTGGACCACCAGGCCGAGGACCGGGTGTGGCTGCACACCCACGGTCTGCTCCGTTGCGGCTCCATGGAGCTGGAGCTGCTCGACGCTCCGGCCGAGCACGCACCCACCCTGTGCAACCTGCTGGGCGCCGCCGCCGCCATGACCCTGGAGCTGGGGCCGCCTCCACCCGACGAGTCCTTCCTGGTGGGCCAGGGACTGGAGCTGGTGTGGCTACCCTGGGAACGGGGCCTGTCCCATGTTCCCCGGGGCGCCGCCGGCAGCCACCGGGATCGGGACGAGTACCACAGCCACCCATCGGGCATCCTCTTTGCGCCTGGGGAAAAGTGGCTCGGCCTCTTTGGCAGCCGCTATCGGCCCCTGGCCGAGTACCTGCCCATCCTGCAGGACAACCCGCTGCTGTACGTCTCAAACCTGGAGACAGCGCGCATGGGTCAGCTCGCCGCCGAACGGCTGGATCGCTTCGCGGCGTTGTTCGCCCGCTACGGCCGGCAAGACGGCTGGGTGTTTCTGGTCAAGCTCGGCTACACGGTGGATGACGCCGAGGTCGACGATGATCGGGAGCACCTGTGGTTCGAGGTGCACGGTGTGGACGCCGAAGGTTTCGAGGCCACCTTGCTCAACGAGCCCTACTCCATCGCCCGCATGCACGAGGGGCAAACGGAGCGCCACGACGTCGGTCTGCTCTCGGACTGGTCGGTGCACTGTCCCCACGGCAGCTTCGACCCCGACAGCGTGGGCCAGCTCGAGCGGTTGATGCAGGCCGAGGCCGAGCCCGCGCCGATTCCGCAGGCCCGGCCGTCGGACCCCGTCTTGCAATGATCCCCCCGGCCCCGTACGATGAGGAATACTTGAGTCTGGCTGGCGTTCCGCCGGAGGTACACATGACGCACCTACGTGCGCTTCCGTTCGCGCTGATGGTTATTTTGCTCCTGCCCAACTGCGGGGACGACGATGGGTCCGGCGACGCCGGGGTGGACGCGGGTGCGCTGTGCGGCAACGGCACGGTGGACGAGGGCGAGGAGTGTGACGACGGGAACGACGACAATACGGACGGGTGCTGCAACAGCTGCCAGGTGTGCAACCAGTGCACGGTCAGCCATTGGGCAGGATGCACGCCCGGTGAAAGCGTCTGCTGCCCGTCGGCCGAAGATGTGCCCACCGAGTGCGCCGATCACGCCACGGACCCCGAGGGCGCCCGCTGCCTGCGCAGCTGCAGCGACGCGTCGGATTGTTACTACTCCAACGAGTGCGGCCCCACCTTCGACGGCCACTGCTGGCCGGCCTACTGCGGCCAGAGCCGGGGCACCGACGTAAACGCGCCCTGCCCCGTGGCCGGCATCGCGGGCTACTGCTATCCCCAGGGCTCGGCCCAGGACGCCTGGGGCCTGTGCATCGAGCCGGGAATCCTGCCCGCAGGGTCCGCGTGTGATCGGGGCTACTTCCTCGACGAGACCCCGCGCACGGTGGAGACCTGTGCCGACGGTGTCTGCGCGGCCTGGGTGGCGGACGTGGCACCGGTGTGTATGCCTTTCTGCGATCCCGTCCGCGCCTACGACGCCTCGCCCGTGGGCGCCGCGGCTTGCCCCGTGGGGTTCAACTGCCTGTCCCTGGCCTACCTCAGCACCACCACCCACCTGCGCACCGCGGACAAGGGCTGGTGTGTGCCCACCCCCAGCACGGACGCCAGTGGGTTGCTCTCCTGCGACCTGCTCGAGGGCGGCCTCATTGCCGACCGAGACCAGGTCTGCGACGACCTGCTACCAGGCACCCGCTGTGGGTTCTGGCGCGACGGATCTCTCATGGGAACCTGCCAACCCTTCGACGCCACCGAGCTGGGGCTGGGCGCCAACTGCGACAGCCTATCCGACCTTCCCCCCTGCGCCGAAGGCTTGCTCTGCACCGGACTGGACCCCTTCGGCCCGGGCGACGCCACGGAGCTCCACTGCACGCAGCTGTGTGACGCGGCGGATCCCACCTGGGTCTGTGACGCCACGGGGCTGGTATGCACATCTTGGTCAGAGGCCTACTTCACCGTCGATGTCACAACGGATGGCTCGCCCACCCGCCTGGGACTCTGCGCTCCGCCCCCCGGGCCGTGATCGCTCCGGAGCTCCGTACCGATCAGAGGGCGCGCCCCGTGGCTGACGCCGTCACCCGGGCCACCTGCTCGGGGGTTCCTTCGGCCACGAGCCGTCCGCCGCCGGGGCCGCCCCCCGGACCCAGGTCGATGATCCAATCCGCCGCCCGGAGCACGTCCCGGTGGTGCTCCACCACGACCACCGTGTGCCCCGCGTCACAGAGGCGGTTCAGCAACGCCAATAGCCTCACCACGTCCACGACGTGCAGGCCCACGGTGGGCTCGTCGAGCAGGTAGAGGGTCGGCAAAACCAGGTCGCCTTTGGTGCGGCGGGGCTCGTCACCTCGCAGCAGCTCCGCCACGAGCTTGACCCGCTGGGACTCGCCCCCCGAAAGGGTGGGCGCTCCCTGCCCGAGCTGCAGGTAACCCAGGCCCACCTCCACCAACAGAGCCAGGCCGGCGGCCAGACGACGGTCGTCGGCAAAGAGCGCCGCCGCCTCCTGTACCGAAAGCCCGAGCACTTCGGCGATGCTGTGGCCCCCGTAGCGCACCGCGAGGGTCTCGGCGTTGAACCGCGCGCCCCGGCAGGTGTCACACTGCACCCAGACGTCAGCCAGAAAGCCCATGGGGGTGCGCAGGGCGCCCAACCCTTTGCAGTGCGCGCACTGCCCCGCCTTGCCATTGAACGAAAAGCGGCCCGCCCCGAATCCCGCCCGGCGCGCGTCGTCGGTGCGGGCGAAGAGGTCACGCACGCGGTCAAAAATCCCGGTGTAAGTGGCCGGATTGCTCGAGGGCGCAGCGCCGAGCGGGGACGGATCCACGCTGACCACGCGCCCAAAGCCATCGAGCCCGACCACCGCGCGGCAACCCACCGGCCGCCCCGCCTCCGCAGAGGCTCCCAGGACGTTGTGAACCAGCGTGCTCTTGCCACTGCCGGACACCCCGGACAGGGCCACCAGCCCGCCGGCGGGAAGCGTCACATCCAGGTCGGCGAGATTGTAAGCGTAGGCCCCCGAAATGGTGACCCCCGGCAGGAGCGACCGCCGGGGACGGTCCAGGGGCGCCGGGGCCGCCTCCCCGGCGAGCAGCCGCCCCGTGGGGGTATCCATCGTCGAGACTTCAGCCGCGCTGCCCTGGGCCACGAGCCAGCCGCCGTGACGCCCCGCGCCCGGGCCGAGCTCGAGCAGCTGATCCGCGGCGCGCATCACCTCCGGATCGTGCTCCACCACCACCACGGTGTTGCCGCGATCCCGCAGACGACCCAGGATGCGCACCAGCCCCGCGGTGTCTGCGGCGTGCAGTCCGATGGTGGGCTCGTCCAGCACGTAGGTGACCCCACACAGCTCCGCCCCCAGCAGGGTGGCGAGCTGCAGACGTCGTCCCTCGCCGCCGGACAGGGAGCCGGCCCGGCGGTCTGCCGTGAGATAGCCCAGGCCCACGTCGGCGATCACCGTCAGGGTCTCGATGATGGCGCGCCGGGCGTCGGCGGTAACGGCATGCTGCCGGGGCGACAGCCTTTCGGCGTTGCCCTCACCCTCACCCTTACTCTCCAGCGTGGCGAACCAGGTGCGCGATTGCTCCACGGTCCGCCGACACAGCTCACCCAGGCGCCGTCCGGCAAAGCGCACCGCCCGGGCAAAGGGCTCGAGCCGCTCGCCCCCGCAGGCGGCACAGGGCCGCTCGTTCAGCACCCCCTCCATGGCCTCGCCCCGCCGATCGGCGTGCTTGCGGTTGTATTCCTCATCCACCAGGGCCACGAACCCGGGCCAGGGCCGCTCGAACCGATGCTCGCCCGTGCGCCCCTTGCGATCATAGTGCCACACCACGTCGTAGATCGTCTCGGCGGTGCCGTACATGGCCACGGCGCGAGCCTCCTCGGGCAGCCCATCCCAGGGCACCGAGAAGTCCAGCCCCCGCACCTCCCCAACACGGCGCAGGATAGCCAGGTATTGACCGTCGGGCTCGCCGTAGAAGCGCCCGGTCTTGTGTCCGTCGAGGGCGCCCCGGGTCAGCGCACGGTCGGGATGGGTCACGAGCTTAACCGGATCGGCCGACTTCACCGCGCCCAGTCCCCGGCAGGCCGGGCACGAGCTCAGGTGGTGGTTAAATGAAAAACGAGCGGCGGTCAGGGGCCCCGGCGCCTCCAGGCCGCAGCCGGGACAGCGCCCCTCCACGAGGAGCGCGTCGCACCCCGGGCAGTGCGCCACCCCGGCCCGAGAGTAGACCAGACGGTACAGGTCGTACAGCTCCGTGAGCGTGCCCACGGTGGAGCGCGGGTTTGCCGCCAGGGTGCGACGGGAGATGCCGATGGTGGGCGTGAGCCCCGAAGCCGACGCCAGGGGCGCACGCGGGAGCTGCTCCATGAAGCGACGTGCGTAGGGCGACAGCGTCTCGGTGAAGCGGCGTTGACCCTCGGCGTAGAGGGTGTCAAAGGCCAGCGACGACTTGCCGCTGCCGGACACGCCGGTGATCACGGTCAGGGTCTGGGCCTCGATGCGCACGTCCACGTCCTTGAGGTTGTGGGTGCGAACGCCTTGCAGCCGGATCTCCGCCGACGCCACGGACCGATTTTTTCCACCGCGCCCCAAGGCACTCTGAGGTGTGGAGTCGGCGCCCCGCAATATCTGCCCCGTCGCTGAGGGAACGACCGCCACCTGCTCCGGGGTCCCCTGGGCCACCACGCGCCCCCCCTGGGCGCCGGCCCCGGGGCCCAGATCCACGACCCAGTCGGCGCAGCGGATCACCCCCGGGTGGTGCTCAATGGCGATGACCGTGTTGCCCGCGTCCACGAGTCGACCCAGGGCCGTTAGCAGGTGTAGCAGGTCCTGGTCGTGCAGCCCGGTGGTGGGCTCGTCCAGCAGGTACAGCGTCCGCCCCGTGGCCGGCCGGGCGAGCTCTGCGGCGAGCTTCACCCGCTGGGCCTCGCCCCCCGACAGCGTGGTGGATGGCTGGCCCAGGGCGAGGTAGCCCAGTCCGAGATCATCCAAGGCCCCCAGCAGCCGCACCGCGACCTTGTCTCGGGCAAAGAGCTCCCGGGCCTCGCGCACGCTGAGCTCCAGCACCTCGTGCACGGTCCGACCGGAGACACGGATCTCCAGGGTCTCGTCGTTGAAACGCCGCCCCCCACACGTCTCGCACCGCACGGCCACGTCCCCGAGAAAGTGCATGCCGATGGTCTGCACCCCCGCGCCCTGGCACGCCTCACAGCGTCCGCCCACATTGTTGAAGGAGAAGCGGCCTTTGCCGTAGCCTCGGGCCCGGGCCTCGGGCGAGGCGGCGAAGAGGGCGCGCAGCCGGTCAAAGAGCCCGGTGTAGGTGGCCGGGTTGGAGCGGGGCGTGCGACCGATGGGTGCCTGGTCGATCTCCACCACCTTGTCCACGCGCTCGGCCCCCAATATGGTGTCGTGGTCCCCGGGGCGACGGCGGCTCCCGTGCAATAGCTGACACAGGGCCCGCGCGAGCACGTGCATCACCAGGGTGGACTTGCCGCTGCCCGACACGCCGGTGACCAGGTTCAACCCACCCAGCACAAAGGTCGCATCCACGGACCGCAGGTTGTGCTGTCGGGCCCCGCGCACGATCAGTCGCCCCGACCCCGCGCGGCGCTCCCCATGGCGCCCGTCGGTCACCGTGAGCTCCCCCGTCAAGAACCGCCGGGTGACGCTGTCCGCGGCACCGGCGGGCGCAGCCTCAGGATTCGCCAGGGCGGCCGGAGGTCCGCTATACAGCAGACGCCCCCCAGCGACCCCCGCGCCGGGGCCGATGTCCACGAGCCAATCCGCCGCACGCATCACCGCGGCGTCGTGCTCCACCACGAGCACCGAGTTGCCCAAGTCCCGCAGCCGCGTCAGCAGCCCCAGCAGTCGATGGGTGTCCCGGGCGTGCAGCCCCACCGAGGGCTCGTCCAGCACGAAGGTCACGCCCCGCAGGCCGCCCCCTACCAGAGTGGCCAGACGCACCCGTTGGGCCTCCCCCGCCGAGAGGCTCGGCGTGGGCCGGTCCAGGGTGAGATGCTCGAGACCCAGCTCCTCCAACAGTGACAGTCGCGCCGTGATCCGCTCCACCACCGGGGCGACCACGGCCTCACTCCCCGGGGGTGGCGGCTCGGCAAAAAAGGTCGCCAGACCGCGCAGCGTGAGCTGCGCAAGGTCGGCAATGGTGCGACCGTCGTAGGTCACCGCCAGCGCCGCCGCTCCCAACCGCGCCCCTCCGCACGCATCGCAGAGGCGGGACCGGGCGAAGCGCATGGCATTTTTGTTGCGGTTGCGCCGGACGATCTCGGCGATGGTGGGCACCAACCCTTTGTACTGGCCCCGCTCCCGGGGCCGCGCCGTGATGCCGCTCCAGCGCAGGCGGGACTCCAGCGGGTGCTTGCCAAAAGGCACCTCCAGCCGGTCCGAGCCCTGCAACACCACCTGGCGCTGCTCCTGGGTGAGCTCCTGCCAGGGTGTGTCCACGTCAAAACCGTGGGCCCGGCACACCTCGTCCAACACGTCGATGGTCACCTGGGAGTAGACGATGTAGCCCGAGGGCGTGGTGGGCACCAGGGCGCCGGCGCGCAGGCTCTTTTGGGGATCGGCGACGAGCAGCTCCGGATCCACCCAGTCCTCCTCACCCAGACCCCCGCAGGCCGGGCACGCCCCCGCCGGGGTGTTGAACGAAAAGAGCGAGGACTCAGGTGCCGGATGGTCGTGGCCGCACGCCGGGCAGCTCCGCCCACCGCCCACGCCGTTGACCACGCCGTCCACCATCGCGCCACACTTCGGACAGGGAGCGCAACCCGCCCGGGCGTACAGCAGCCGCAGGTGATCGGCCAGCTCCGACAGCGTGCCCACGGTGGAGCGGGGGTTGGCCCCCAGACGGCGTTGCTCCAAACACACCGTGGGCGAGAGCCCTGAGATCTCCTCCGCCGCCGGGCGCTCCAGCCGCCCGAGATACTGCCGCGCGTGGGCCGAGAAGGAGCGCAGAAACCGCCGCTGCCCCTCCCGGTGAATGGTGTCGAAGGCCAGGGAAGACTTGCCGGATCCCGACACGCCGGTGATCACCACCAACTGCTCGGCCGGGAGGGTGACGTCTAGGGCGTCGAGATTGTGCTCGCGGGCACCCCGGATGTGGATCTGGCGCTTCATGGCATAGCTACCTGAAACCGCGCGGCGGTCGCCTGGTTGTTAGCACGAAGGCGGGAGCTCGTCCCAGACCATCCGGGGGCGCAGCCACCAAGGGCACGGCAAGAAACGTAATTCGGGTTGGCTTGGGGTTAGCTTCGACGGCGGCGGAACGCCAGGAACAGGATCAGCAGCAATCCGAGGAGCGGACCTCCGCGAGTCGAGGTGCTGCGGCAGTTACAGCCGGAGTCGTCGCTCACAGGAGGCTGGCCGCCATCGGGCCACAGGGTGCCGCCGTCGGTCTGGGGACCGCCACCGTCCGGCCAGGGCACGCTGCCGTCGGGTCCCACCACGCCGCTGTCTGACAGCACGAGCCCACCGTCGGGCACCCCGGCGTCGGATGTGGGCGAGTCGCAGAAGGCCGCCTCGAGACAGTAGAACTCGTTGTTGCCGATGTCGGCGCAGCACCCGCCGGAGAAGGCCGCGCAGTCCCCGTTGCCCGCGCAGCTCTTGGAGCAGAAGGACGTGGGCGGGTTCGTGGAATAGATGCAGATCTCCGCCCCGAAGTTCTCGTTGCAGAAGGGCAGGTTCGGGTTGCCCGAGTAACCACAGGCATCGCCGAGTTGGCCCTCGAAGTCGTAGGTGGGGGGGCCGGCGCCGCAACCTCCGCCGGTGGGCGTGAAGTCCACGGTGAGCTGGTAGGGACCGGGGTAGGCGGAGCTGCCCACGTAGGTGTCGGCCACGATGTAGTAGGTGCCGCAATCCACCGCCTGGGTGAAGCTCGAGTCGTGCCGGGCCACGCAGTCCGAGGTGTTCATGGACGTATACAGATGCACGTCGATGTCCACGCCCACGTCGTCAGACACCGCCACGGTGAGCTGTCCCGGCTGCGTGAACGTCACCTCGTAAATGTACTCGGGACCGGCCTCGCTCGTGGAGGGCGCCTGCCCGCAGCCATCGAGCACGTCGCTCATGGACTGGGTGGTGTCCCGCGAATCACTGTAGGGGAACGACCCGATCACGATGGGGTTCTCGGGTGTGCCCACGGGGTTGCCCACGGTGGTCCCGGTGACGCTGTCGTAGCGGATGGGATCGTACCCGGCCAGGTAGGACCAGCCGCCACTGGTGTTGATGTGGGTATTGTAACCCACGGCCTCGTAGTAGATGGGCTCTCCGGTGCCCAGCAGGTGCGAAAAGAGCACCACGTGGTAGCTCGGCATGTTCAGGGCGTCGCCGGGCAGCAGGCTGGACTGAGCGATCTGGCTCGAGATGGTGTCCATGCTGTCGGTGGTCGTGTGTCCGGCGTCCCAGCACTTGGACACGTAGCCCGAGCAGTCCACTCCGGAGGTGCAGGTCAGGATCCCGTCCGACGGATAGGACCCGGCCCCGTTGCCCTGGGCCATCTGTTGATCAAATTGGAACAGCGTCATGTAGCCGCCCCAGTCGTAGGGCAGGCCCATATAGTCTCCGGGCACGTACACCGACTGGTAGCCGGCGTCGCAGCTCGCTGTCAGGTTCGCCGTCGTGCAGGTCCACGGGTGGTGCGCATAGGCCTTGGCCCGCAGCATCACCTCGTCGCGGCTGATGGCCCCGGCCGGCCGGATCACGCCGCCGCAGATCACCGCGGTAGCCAACACAATGAAACTGATTCTGCTCAGGCGCTTCATGGTGCCACCCCCGCCGCCGTGACCCCCGCTGCCCGAGCATCCGGGAGCGTCCACCAGCGCACGTCCAGCCCCGCGTTTGTGGGATGCATGAACACCAGCCGCGCCGGTGAACCGCCCAGGGCCAACTCCCGCCGCGGCAGGTAGCGCCCCGGCGCCGGCAGCGCCTGACGCAGCACCTCGGCCCCGTCGTGGGCCCGCACGCACACCGCCTCCCGCTGCACAGTCACGCCGCGTGCCGTGCCGGTACCCGTCTTCTCGAGCCGCAGGCAAACGTGCCCCGCGGCCACGCCCACCAACCGCACGCCCATCACCGCGTCATCGAGCGTGATCCGCCGCGTCACCGTAGCCCGCCCGCCGGCCGCCAACACCAGCACCTCGGCCCGACCGTCCGACGGCCGCCGCCGCACCTGCACGCCGCTGCCGTCCGCCAGGAAAAACGCGCCCTCCCGCTTGGACCGCAACACCGCCGCCAGGGTGCGACCCGCGGCCGGGCTGCCCAGCCGGTAGATCTCCTGATGTGCATTGCGTAGGAGCACCTGACGCGAACCGCCGAGCGCGATCCCCCGGGCCAGTCGCAGCGCCCTGGGCACGCTCACCGCGCCCACGTCCTGCCCGCCGGCCCGCAGCCACACCCGTGCCCGCAGGGGACTCCAGGCGCCGATCAATACGCCCGCGGCCGGATCCGCGCCCACGGCCAGCTCTTCGGCATCCACCGGCACGGTGGCCACCGTCTCGGCGCCCCGGTCCGTCACGCGCAGCACCCGCCCGTTGAGCCGGTCCAGCACGTACACCGCCCCGTCCGGTCCCACCGCCAACCCGCTGGGCCCCTCGGCCATCTGCTCGGTGCCCCGCGCAGTCCCTCCCACTTCGCCGGCCCCGTGCCCCCAGGCCAGCCGCCGCGTAGAATCCGCCGCGCTCGCCCACGCCGCCGCCGTCGTGGGTGGTGCCGCCTTCGTCGCAGTCGCCGCCTGCGTGGCAGTCCCCGTCGTCGACTCCCCACCTTCGGTTACCGCGCACCCGGTCATCAGCACCAAAAGCCCCGTAACAACACCAAATCGCTTGAAACAGTCCACCGTATACACTCCAGCGTCCAAGAACAGACTCGAAGGCGGAGTCCATACCACGCGACCCCAACCCCAGTCCAGCCCCAAGACAGCCCGGATGGCGCTCGGGCCGCGGATCCCCTTGACCCTGGTATCCCCCTGACAGTACCATCGGCGCGCATTTGTTGACCGGGCCCAAAGGCGCCCGACCGCTTCGGGGGAGATCCAATGGCAGAGATCAAATCAGACATCCTCACAGCCAAACCGCAGTATTCAGGCGAGGGCATCTCGGTCAAGAGCCTGGAGGGCTCCATCAACGGCGCGCGCCAGCGGCAGAACGTGAAGGTGGGAGAGCTGTCCACCCTCCGGGAAAAGAACCTGGAGCTCCAGAAAGCCCTGGGGGACGAGGTCAAAAAGCTGCGCAAGCTGTCGGACTATGTGAGTGGCAGCGGCATTAAGGGCGGAATCTGGTCCAACATCAAAGAGGTCATGTCTTACATCCCCGGGCTCAAGCGGCTGTCCATCACCCGCCGGTCCATTGAGGAGCTGCTGCGGCAGCAGTATGAGATCAGCTCTCTGCGCGTCAAAGAGGCCGCTGAGTTTGCCGACAAGCTCAAGACCGCCCAGGCCGAGCTGTACGAGGAGATCCAGCGGCTCAACGGCAAGATCGTCGAGGCCGCGCGCAACGAGGAGACCGCAGCGGATTTTCTGCTGCAGGTCCAGGCCCTGCGCGAAGAGCTGGACGCCAACCTCGAGGGCATGGAGGCCGGGGGCGCCGAGGCGCGGGAGGCGCAGGCAGACGTGGACCGGGCGCGGCAGATGCTGGCCGAGCACTCCACGGAGCTGCAGCTTTACCACACCGCCGAAGAGCGGCTGGACCGGCTCAAGGCCAACACCCACATGCTGGCCGAGACCATCGGCGCCCTGTACAGCGACATCACCCAGTACGTGCACGCCGCCAGTGAGAAGTTAGACCTGGTGTCCGGGCAGATCCAGGCCATCGGCACCGCGGCGGACGCCTCCATGGTGATGCTGGAGATGAAAAAGTCCCTGGACGTGCTCACCGAGTCCATGAACCAGACGACCCAGTTTGTGTCCGAGACGCAGATCTACTTCCGCACGAACCTCGACCAGCTCGTCAAGGAGCTCGACGTGTTCGACGAGACCACCACGGCCGTGATGGAGAAGAACCTCGCCCTCTCCCGGGAGATCGAGGAGAAGCGCATCGCCGAGGCCTTGACGGTCGCCCTCTCCACCAGGAAAGAGAAGGTCGAGGGCGCGGCCGCACCGGCCGCCAAATAGCCCGCCGCCATGGCGACCGATCCTTCCCAGCCCACCGGCCCCAAGACCATCCCGTCGGTCACCCTCACCGAAGAAGTGGAATCCCAGTACGTGCGGAGCCTCTCGGCCATCCTCCGGGAGGCCCGGTTGAACGTGCACTATCCCAACGCCGCGGCCCTGCGCGACCACGTGTCGTGCATGAGCCCCCAGGTGCACCACGGGCTCTACGGCGGGCTGGACATCGACCGGCGCTCGGGGCTGCCCACCTACAAAGAGTGGACCCGCGTCCAGACGGACGTCACCCTGGCCCAGCAGATGCTCGATGACCTCGGGGAGCGCGACCGGCTGGAGCGTCGCGCCCGGGAGCGGGACCACCTCATCTACGGCAAGCAGCTGCTCAAGCACCACTACTACTCGGCCATCCGAGACAAGCGCCTGGCCCAGCTCGGGGACATGAAGGTCGCCCTGCGGCGCGTAGACCCCGACACCCGCACAGCCTGGTTCAACGTCGTGCTCGACAAGCTGGACGCCACGGGGCTCTTTGTCCGCTTCACCATCGACCTGTCGCAGACGCACTCGGTGTGGAACCGGTCCCTGGTGCGCCTGGACGCCGACTCGGCCAAGCATACCGAGGAGTTCCGCACGCTGATCTACCGCTTCACCTCCCTGGACGCGGAGTTCACCTTCTTCAAGCTGGTGACCTTTGGCGGGCTCACCGTGGAGCGGGTGGTCAAAGGCACCGTGGGGCCGATCCTCTTCGCCGGGCGGGAGGCCCCCGGGGCGCTCGGGGCGCTTATGGCCAAGCAGAACCAAGGGTTCGTGGCCGCCTTCCCGCTGGACATGGCGGCCTGCGATCTCGCCGCGGACCGGGACAACGATCCCCTGGATGATCCCCTGGTGCGCGCGCTTTCGGGCGACGCCAAGGCGGAGTATGAAAGCGCCCGGGAGTCCATGGGCTACCGCGTGTTCAAGGACCGCAAATTCGTGGTGTCGGCGAACCTGCAACAGACCCTTCGGGACTGGTGCGACGCGGCGGGCACCAAGAACATCATCAAAGTCGTGAGGGAAGCGAGCAGATGAGTAACAAGGGAATGACGGTGGAGTTGCCGTCGGGCGGTTTTGATCGCGGCGGAGCGGTTAATTCGATTCGGGAGTCCGGCCTGCCCGCAGTGATGGGTCAGCTTTCCCGGGGGCCTTTTGGCACCTCGTCGCGGGCCATGGCCTGCCTCGAAGCCCTGGTGGAAGCCATCGATCTGGGCTTTGCCGCCGCCGCCGGGCTCAAGGGGCTGATCCTGGAGGAGGCCACCGTCCCGGGCAGCTTCTCGGTGCCCTCCCTGCAGCCGGGCCAGGAGCAGTTCGTGGCGGCCTACCAGCTGGTGATCACCGCCGACGCGGTGGCCCGACGGCTGGCCGAGCTCGCCACGGCGCCCGACGTGGAGGGCGCCATGGAGCTCGAAGGGTTCGACGAGCTGCTGGAGATGGGCGACGCCCCCGCGGCCCTCATCACCCGGGTGCTGCGGCTGGCGGCGCGCTACCTGGAGCTGCATCCGCCCCTCACGGACGCCGCTCAACCCGCCAAGAAAATCAGCCCGGACGAGGCCGCCACCCACGGGGCCGCCACGATGATGGCCTTCATGGAGCTGGTGCGTCGCACTTCGATGCAGCTCACCCAGACCGGCAGCCTGCGTCCCCTGGGCGAGACCCTGGCCGGACGCAAGTGCAAGGTCGCCGGCTACAACTACCGTGGCCTGACGTTGCTCGAAGACGCCGAAGCCGTGGCCGGGCTCATGCCTATGACGCCGGACGACATCGTGGGCAACGCCGACTACCTGCAGGCGGGCCTGCGGCTGGCCCGGGACGTGGCGGGCTTTGACTTCCATCAGAACCGAAACCCCAAGCGCATCAACCCGGTGCTCTTCGGGCTGGGGCGACCGGGCTGCGGCAAGACCGTGACGGCCCACGCCATCGGAAACTACTTTCTCAACTACTGCGCCGAGCGGGACATCCCGGCCAAGTTCCAGGTCATCCGCCGCACGGACTGGGCGTCGAGCTACCAGAACGCCTCGGCCATGAACCTGGTGCGCATCTTCCGCGAGGAGGTGTACGGCTTCGACGGCGTGTGCGGCGTGTACTGGGCCGACATCGACACGGCCATCGCCTCCCGGGCATCGGGGGGCCTGCGCATGGAGGAGAAGCAGAACCTCGGCGCGGTCTTCGGGGTCTTTGACGGAACCCTGCTGCCCAAGGACGGCAAGTGGTTCCTCATCTGTGACGCCAACACCATGCACATGGACGAGGCCGCCATCAGCCGCATCGCCCAGAACCCCTTCACCGTGGAGGGACCCACCCAGGTGGCCCACTACGTGCGGCTCATGCGGGACCTGCAGCTGGCCGACCTCCAGCAGTTCATGCCCACCGAGCAGGCGGCCTGGGATCGCCTGGGCCAGGCGGCCGTGGCGCGCAACCTCTCGGGGCGCGCCATCGACGCGGTGTGCGGCAACATCCGCGCCCGCATCCAGGAGTTCGAGTACCCCGAGAGCTACTTCAAGGCCGACCACGCCGAGCGCCAACGCATTCTGCAGCAGCTTTCCAACCCCGTGAGCGAGGAGGAGATCCACCAGCTCATGGTGAACTGGCACGAGTTCCAGCGGGAGGCCGAGGAGCGGGAACAGACCGCGCAGTTCGAGAACGACGTCAAAGGATTGGTGCGTCAGCTCAACGCCAGCCGCGCCGCCGCCGAGCGGGCCGTGTCCGCCGAGCTGCGCGCGGACGACGCGCCCCGGGACGAGGCCGAGTAGGCCCCGTTCACACGCCCATGTCCCCCACGATGCGCAGCCCCGCCTACCGGGCCATCTACGACATTGTGCGCCGCATTCCGCGCGGTCGCGTGGCCACCTACGGTCAGGTGGCGACCCTGGCCGGACTGCCGGGCCGGGCGCGGCAGGTGGGCTACGCCCTGCACGCCCTGCGCGACCCCGAAGACCGGGACGTACCCTGGCACCGCGTGATCAACGCCCGCGGCGAGATCAGCCCGCGCGCCGGTGCCGGGCTCGAGGAGCACGCCCAGCACCAGCTCCTGCAAGCCGAAGGCGTCACCTTCGACCCACACGGCCGGGTGGATCTGACGCGAGCGCGTTGGGAGCTCGAAGCGCCATGACCCGGATTCGCGACTACACCCCCGATGATCGCGAGGCGCTGCGCAGGCTGGTGTCGGAGCTGCACGAGCTGGTGCGGAGCTTCGACCCGGACCTGGCGCTGGGGGAGAAGATCCTCAACCGCTACTTCGACCAGCTGCTCGCCAAGCAGGCCGGCAGCGCGGGGGGCGTCTTTGTGGCCGAGGCTCCCGACCGCGAGCTCGTGGGGTTCACCGTGCTGTACGGACGAGTGCACCCACCCATGGTCGATGAGCGCCCCGATCCCTTCGCCTGGGTGGCCGAGCTGTTTGTGCGGGAAGCACACCGCGGTCAGGGCCTGGGCGAAGCGCTGATGGCCCGGGCCGAAGCCCACGCCCGGGCGCTGGGCGTGTACAAGATCGAGCTCTCCGTGGTGGCCCATAACCAGGCCGCCCACCGCTTCTACGAGCGGCTGGGCTATCGCGACCGCTCCCAGATCATGAGCAAGCGACTGCGTTAGGACCCGCGGGCGACGTTGCCACGTGGTGGTTGCTTCGGGGCGTCGTCGCTCCGTAGCAGGTAGTCGGTCACGAGCCTCTGGAAGATGTCCTCGTCCTCGTCGGTGACTTCCACCAGGTAGAGGTTCACGGCAGTGTACAGGGCCGAGGCCAGAAAGAGCACCACCATGGGGTCCGGCGGAACCTGGGCCAGCCCCTGGGCCACCGCCGGGTGTGACGGATGCAGGTGAACGCCGTGACGATCGCAGGACACGGCCTGATCGCTGCCCGGACCCTTGTAGTCCAAGGCCTGCAAATCCACGTGTGTCAGCACCTCGCTCCGCTCTCGGCAGATGGACTCCAATGCCCCGCGCAGGGCGCCGGCGAGCTCCTCCCTGGGATCCGGCGGTGGAATCAGCTCTCCCAGGGCTGCCCGGGCGGACTCGGCGAGAGACGCCACCTCCTCGGCAACCCGAGACGCGGCCAACAGGGCCTGAATCGCCGGGTGTCGGCTGTGAAGCCGCAGCCCCTTCTCATCACAGGTTAATGGGGAGCGGGCGCTCCCCTTAACAAGACGGGGTGGCAGCTCATCCAAGAACTCCAACAGCTCCGGGCGGGACTCGCACAGCGACACCAGCGTCGCAACAAAAGCACTCAGAAGCCGGTCTTCAGCCGTTCGGGGATCCTCGGGCTCTGGCTCGGGCTCTGGCTCGGGCTCGGGTTCGGGCTCGGGTTCGGGCTCGGGCTCGGGCTCGGGCACGGACTCAGGTTTGGGTTCGAGCTCGGGTATGGGCTCGGGTTCGGGCTCGACCGCGGATTCACCGGCGTTGACGTCACCCCAGAACCGGGACTTGCGCAGCTCTGCCTGTATCACCATGTCTACGCGATCGCGCTCGACAGGGAGCGCGGGGGGGGGCGCAGGCATTGGGTCGGCCCAGAGGCCCTGTCCGGCCAGCTCCGGGGGCCGGCGCTCCCGCACCTGCATGAGGTTGGTGATCTCTCCGTCGGCGAGCTCAAAGAGCCGCTGGTGTCGAAGCTGGTTGTAGAGTTTCCGCCAACGCTTCTGTGTGCGATCGGGAAGCCTTCCGCGCTCGAGGCACCTGTCCAGGGCCAACACGGCGCAACGCAGGTGGTGACGAGCCCGGCGCGCCGAATCACCGTCGGGACGCAAGAGTGACAGACGGGAGTCCAACTTCCGGTACAGCCGGTAGGCATCGCCCCCGAGCGCGTCGAGCTGGCCATCTCCCAAATGGAGCTTGCCGTCGAAGTCCCGGAAGCGGGCCTTGGATACGGTGATCACCCCAGCGCAAGGAAAGACCTCGCTGATGGACTGTCGCCCCACCTCCAGGCCATGCGCCCCGTAGCTCACCGTCAGGTCCGGATCGTCCACGTCCGGGATCCAGAGGTCACCGCGAAAGGGCATGGCCCGGGTCTTGATGCGGATCAACACCGGCTGGTGGCTCGGATCGGGAACCGGCCCGGCAGACTGGCTCTGTAGGGAAGCCACGAGCTGATCGTCGACCCACTGCTGTCCATAGTGCGTCAGCTTGGGGTAAAGCTCCTTGAGCCGCCGGATGACCCGCCCACTGTGCCGAATCACCCGCCGTGCGGGATCCGCCTCCAGACCCTCGGGCTCGTCCACCAGGTAATACACCGCGCCAAAAGCCATCTGACTCTCGGCCAACTCTGTCAGGCTGTACCGCTGGCCGGACACGCCGCTCAAGCCCCGCAGGGCGCAAAGCCGTGCCACCAGCGGATCCGAGGGGGATTGCCCGGCCTCAAAAAGTCGCGGATGCTCCTCGGCCAAAAAGTCCAGCACGTGGCGGAAGCCAATGTCCTGTTGGGGCTGATCCAGTCCGGGCCACGCCACCGCCAGCCGTTCCAGCAGCGCCGGCATCTGGGCTTCACACAGGGCCAAGACCCGATCCAGGTGCTCGTCGGCCTGCACGCCCTTGTAGTCGCCCACCGGGTTGAGTCGATCGTCGTTGACGATGGCCACCAGGCCATAGCGTCCCACCCTGGACACGGTGCCGAGCTGGCGGCGCTCCTTGTACAGGTGCAGCCAGGCGGACTGCTCGTTGCTGGTGGTGAGCCCCACTTCACCGGTGCAGCCTTCGGCAGTCACCGGGCACCGCACCACCACCGCGCCGGCGGCCAGGGTCAGCTCCTGGACCGCGGGCTGGGCGGCGAAGCGACGATAGCTGCGGGCGGCGACCACATCATCCAGAGCGTGATCCAACCCGGCCGGGCCGAGCAGCCGCTGCAGGAAGTCCCGCTGCCAGTGGTTGCAAAAAACCACCAGGCGATCGGCGATGGGCTCGCGATCCTTCTCCTCGTCCAGATATCCCACCGCGCCCTCGGCGAAAAACACTCCGAGGATGTCGTCCAGGCACAGGGGCTTGCCGCCGGAGTCCTCAAAGAGGCTCACCGTGCGCAAGGCCGCAAAGACCCACCGCACCCGCGCCTCCACCTCGGGCGCCGACCTCGAAAAGAGGGCCGCCACGGCCGTGAAGTCAAATTGAAGCGCGAGCGTCTCGACGGGAGCCGGGCGGTCGAGCACCACCCGCCGGTAAATCTGCTCCGCCGTGGGCACCGCGCCGTCCTCCAGCAGTCGCTGCAGGGCCCCATCCACCGGCGGGAGCTCCACCCAGGCCAACAGGGTCAACAGGGCCGCGTACTCGGCGTCCGCGTCCTGGCCCTGCTTCACCAGTCGGCGGTAGGCCCGACCAAATCCAACGGTGGGCACCAGGCCGTCCAGGGCGTTGTTCAGCAGGGCCCCCATGGACGGGCGTTGGGCCGCGGGCAGCTCCTCATAGCGCAGCGCCACATAGGCAATGAGCGCCTCGGCGGATTGCCGCACGGCCAACCGGACGGTGGTCAGCGCAGGGCCTTCTTTGACGTCGGTCCAGTCCCCGTAGGGCACCAGACCGTCGTGATTCACCACCGCCTCCCCGGGCGGCATAGCCAGGTCCAACTCTGTCAAAACGACGGTCCGCCGGTCCCGCAAGAGCCGCACGGTCCACGGGGTGAGCACGCCCAGGGCGGGGGGATAGATCAAGCACACTTCCCCCTCCAGCTTCGGGCCGCGGAAGACGAGCTGGCAGGCCGGCCGCACTTCGGTGCGTGCGCCCAGACGCACCGCCTCGATGGGTCTGGCTCGATGGGCGGCCTCACGCTGCTTGAATAAAAACCGGGCCTCCTGATCGACCAGGGCTTCGTCCGTGAAAATCTGCGTGAGGATCGCCAGACCCCGATCATCGAGCCGCAGCACATCGTCGGGCCCACCGGGATCTTCAGCGATGGTGGTCGGCACCCACGACAGCCGGCCGCCGGTCTTGACCACCTCGGCGAGCTCGGCCAGGGAGCGGAGCTTGCCCGTCAGGGTCTCGAACAGGGGCACCGCGGCGATGGGGTGCGCGCTGCCGTCGGGGGGGCCGGGGATGGTGCCCACACCGAGTCGGGGTCGGTGGGAGTCCGGCTGCAGGGAGATGGTGTCCGGCACTCGCGCGACCGCCACCTTCCACAGCAGCATGAACCGAAGCCCGAACCCGGGCGCTGTGGCCCGCTGCAGGTACGCGAGCAGCCGATTGCGAACCTCCCCGGGGTGCACGGACACCGACCGTCGCTTCACGGCGAGCTCGCTGTGCAGGGGCTCGAGCCCATCGAGCACAGCCCGAATGGCCGCGCTGTGCTGGAGGTCAGGCTTGACGTTCGCAAACAGATCGTCCGGCGCGAAGTCCGCCTCCACAATCCCCACCAGCGCCTCGATGGACTCAGGGCACCCGTGCCGGGTCAGCATGCACCCGTCCTTGACGAAGTACAGCATCGGCGCCTTTTGGTACTGGCGCAGGGCGATCTCGCCCCGCACGCCGTCGCCGGAAATAGACTGGGTCACCAACAGCGTGCCCGGATCCGGGCTCTGGGCGAGCGCGGGCTCCATGGGACGGGAGCGCCAACGGCGGCGGTTCTGCTCCCGATCGATCTGGGCCATGAGCCGTTTGCTCACCGAGCCCAGCCGATCGCCAAAGATTCTCTTTACGGCGGGCCAGTCCTCACTGTCGTCGGGCAGATACAGCACCGGGAGATCCCCCGACAGGGCCGCGGGGCTGAGCACCGGATCATCGCGGTACCGGTCAAAGAGCTTGCGCGTAAAGCCCACCTCACCGGCAACCTCCCCCGCGGCGATGAGCTCTTCGATGGTGGCGCGTTCCCCGGCGATGGTACGGAACAGGGGCACCCGCGCTAGGTGGTAGGCGAGCCGGCCGGATCGGCTGGTGGTGAATCGCTTTAGCTCATAGCGGCTCGCGTTGTTGCGCAGGAGCGTGCGGGCGAAGGGGAGGCTCTCGGGGGTGAGCTGCTCTACGGGCGGCCCATCGTCGTCGAGCTCGCGCCCCTCGGCGGCGCGAAGGGAGCGCGCCACCCGCATGAGCGACCGACGGCCGGCGTCCCGCAGCTTGGGCAGCATGGCCTCGTACTGCTCGTCCCGGACGATGTCGCTCTGGGACACGTCCTTGCGCAGGGGCCGGGCGTCTACCACGGCCACAAAGCCCGGCAAGCTGGCCTTGAGCTCGTGGTGGGTGATGAGCACCCCGTCTTTGACAAAGGTCACCCGCGCGGAGGCCTCGCTGGTGAGCTCGAAGCCCACCAGACCGACCAGACCCGGCTCCTTTATCTCCACCACACAGTCAGCATCGGGGAGCGAAAGCCCCGCCGAGAGGATCTCCCCCTCGAGATCGATCTCGGTCCGGGCCAGGGCGCAGCGCTCCCGGAGCACCTGCTCCTCGGGCAGGGAGCCCTTGAGGTTCTGCACAAAGGACACCACCAGGCCGGGCCGGAAGCGCGACTTCACGTGGATGGTGGTCCCCGCGGGCGCCGGCGAGAGCTCACCGAACGTATCGTCCCGGCCCACGCGGGACTCGAGCTGCACGCCCCGCTTGCCGTCGCCTGAGACCACCTTCACGTACCGGGGATTCAGCGCCAGGGCGGCGTTCACGCCCAGGGCCAGCTGCCGGCGTGCGTCGTTTCCTGAAGACTGCTGCCGCGCGAACAGCGAGCTGTACAGGTGCTCGAAGTCCTGCAGAGAGAAGGGCTCGCCGTCGAAGCGCATGCGCATGTCGTCGGCGTCGATATCAAAACGGATCCGCGTGGCGCCCTTGCACACCGCCGCCTGGACCAGCTCGAGCACGTAGTGGTGGGGCTCGGCAAGCTGGAACTGGCGCATCTTCTCCCGGGCCTTCTCCCGGTCCAGGGTGAAGCTCCCCAGGGAGTCCTCCACGCCCTGCCCGCACAGGTCCGTAATCAGATCATTTACCTCTGGTTTGACGTCGTGGTTCATATCAAGCCCCCCCGTGCGCAGCGCCGGCCTGACGCAGCCCGCGGTGGGTCAAGGCGTGCTTGAGCAGGTCCCCGTCCAGCACGGTGGACAGCTCACCGCGCAGAAAGAAGAGCTTGGCCAGCACGTAGGAGGCGAACTCCGGCTCGGCGGCCGACAAAGCGATGAGTCGCTGCACGGTCTGGTGATCGGCGTTGACCACCAGCACCCGGCGCCGGCTGAAGAAGGATCGCCCCAGCCCCTTGGCGTCTTGGACCGGGGTCACCTCGCCGAGCTCCCCCTGGGTAATGGCCACCTGCCGGACGATGGAGGATCCCGGATAGTCGAAGTGCGCAAAGGCCACTTCAGAAAGCTTGACTCCGTGGCCGTCGAAGAGGCGGCCCACCTCCCGCCGCAGGGGCTCCCAGGCCTTGGACTCGGCGCCGGAGGACGCGGGTAAGGGCTGGCAGAACTGCTGGTTGGCCCGGGGCGGCTTCCCGTCGAGCAGAATCGTGAGGGTCTCGTACGCCTCGGTCTTGGGCGCGACGGCCAGCACGATGGCGTCCTGCTGGGTCTCCAACGCCGCGATGAGGGGCGCGTCCTTTGTATCTACGAGGAGCCGCCCTTTGCGGTGGGCGCGCCGGATTTCGGTCACCGTGGCCCGAGCGCCCCGCACGGTCTTCCAAAAGACCCGCTCCCCCAGGTCCCGGGGACGGACCTCTCCCGACTTGAGCACCGTGCCCAGGGTGGCGTAGAGGAAGTCCACCTCCGCCCCCGACTGACCCTCCGCCACCCCGTCAGCAAGCTGTTCGTAGAGTCGTTCGCGCAACGGGCCGGCCGCCAGGTCCCGGGCAACCTCCATGGCCTTATTGAAATTGTCGTCCCGGAGCACGTTGTCCCGGGTGAGGGTGTGCTCCAGGTACCGGGAGTTGATCTTGAACACCAGGCCGCCGAGCATGTCTTCGTGGCCTTCGTGTAGGGTAAGCCCCTTATTGTAAAACCCGAAAAAAGGCTTGGCATCGCCGGGGAAGCCCACCGCCACCGCCGTGCCGTCGGCGTCACAATCCACCTTCACCGGACAGTCCACGCCAAAAGGTTGGTTCACGGGCTCGCCCTCAAAGCGGATCTCCGCCGCGGCGTGTTTGCACCAGTAGGTCACCACCTCCCGGGCGCGCTTCACAAAATTGGCGAACTCCTCGGGGGTGGCGGTCTTGATGACCTGGATCTTGGTGCCTTCCTCGGGCTCGTCCCGTTGGATCCGGTGGAAGGTGCGGTCCCGCTGAAAGAGAATTCGCCAGTTCTCTCCACCCCGGGAGGTGTCCACGCACACGGCGTCGGGAGCGATGGCAAAGACCGAGACAAAGCCGATGCCGAAGCGGCCGATCTTGGTGAGGTCGCCGTCCTTGCTCGACGAAAAGAGCCGGGTGAGCTTGGCGTCGATGATCTCCCGATCCATGCCCTCGCCGAAGTCGTCCACGTGCACGATCATGATACCGGACTGACCCTTCGCGCCGTCCTTGAACTCGAACCAGACCTCGATCTCCGAGCTGCCGGCGTCCAGAGAGTTCTGGATGAGCTCCCGGAAAAAGGACATGGGATCGGAGAACTGGTTGACCAGATTGTCGAGGGCGTCATGGGCCTCGACGGGTGTCTGTTTACCGGCCATGTTTACTCGCTCCCGGTCACGATGGGCAACAGGCGATCGGCTTGCAGGGCCTCGGCGAGGTGGAGCTGAAAGACGCGCTCGTGCAGGTTGGTCACGGGGTCGAGCAGGGCGTTGATGTGCGCGTAACAGGCCAGCAGCACCGCGGCCAGGGCGTGGGGGTCGCTCTCGAGCCTCCCGTTGGCCCAACGCACCAGCCAGTGGTCAGCGTTGACCAGCGCCGTGGGAATACGTTCAAAGTACGTGTACGCCATGAGCTCGGTGGGCTTGGTGAAGTTGGCAAAAACGTCGCCGCTGCGGAGCAGCACCCGGATGGGCAACCGCTCCCCTTGCGGATCTCCCAGCCAGTCGGGCCGCAGCCTCTCGAGCCAGTGCTCCAGGGTCAACGCCAGGCGTTCGTCCTCGGGCCGATCCGCGCGCTGCAGCACCGCTGGCAGAGGGGCGCTGCGGCCGCTGGCGGGGCGCACCACCCGGGACGCATTGAGGTACGTGCGCACCCACAGCCCGAGGTAGTCCGGGGCGTCGGGGGCGAGGGTCACCTGCTCCCGTCCCTTGACCAGACCCGCCTCGGGAAGCACCGTACCGAAGGTGCAAAAAGCGTCGATGAGCCGCTCGGCCGAGACGTACGTGCCCGCCTCGGTGGGGAACAGCGGCAGGGCGAGCACCGCCTGGGCCACGGGGTGGTGCACGGTGGCGCGGGGCTGGAGCGCGTCCGACGCCAGCAGCTGCAGCCGCGAGCCCGCAAAGGCGAGCAGGTGACGCACGGACCGGTGGTAGCGCTCGGAGTCAGGCGCCAGGGAGGTGAGCTGCCGCACCAGCCCTCCCACGAGCCGCTCTCCGGCGGCGCGCAGCTCGTCGGCGATGCGGCGGCCCAGAGCCTCGTCCAGGGTCCCTTCCACCAGCCGCACCAGACCCACCATGCCATAGGCGAGGGCTGTCTGTCGGTGGGCGCGGAGCCGCCCCGTGGCCGGCTCCAGGACGTAGATCTCCAGCTCCCCGGTGGAGGCCGCGGGCAGCCCCACGTGACCGTGGTAGCCCGGCCCGCTGACCTCGCAGCGCCCGAGGAACTCCACGTCATTGTCGGGCTCCCCGGGCAGCGTTGTGCCCACTTCGTGAGGCAGCTCGAAGTCCAGGGCCACATGCAGGTTGCCCAGCCCCGCAAGCAGCGCCGCCGTGAGGGGACTGGCCGCCAACTCCCGGGGTCCCGGCCGCCCGGCCTCCCGGGGTTGGGCCGCCGCCGCCGCCGCGGTCAGGGCCCCGAGCTGAGAGCCCCCGAAGCTGGGTCGAAAACAGAGCCGCACGCCCTCGGCGCTGGCCAGCCCGCGGGCCAACTCGCCAAAGGTCCAGGCCTGGCCTTCGGGGTCCAGGAACAGCGGCAGGTCACCGACGCCATAGTCCGGCTCCGTCGCCTCCCCGCGCGCGGCGTGGTGACAGATGAACCACTGCAGGTGGCGACAGGCCTGGCGCCGGTTCTCCTCCCACTCTGGCACCGCCTCCGGCGCCGCGGGCCGGGCGGGCTGCAGACCCAGGAAACAAGACGCCAGCTGCATCACCAGCGCCTCCACCGCGACCTGCCGGTCGGGCGCAGACCAGCCCGAGGGATCCACGCCCTCGGTCAGCAGCGGGAAGTCAGAAAAACGGCGGAGCCCCAACGCCAGGTCCCGGCACTGCACGCCGCGGTGCTCGGCCAGTACGTCCCGTCGATCCACGCGCACGTAGGCCGCGTCACCGAGCAGGGACAAAAGCAGTTGTTCCTCGGCTTCGTGCAGCTGCAGAATGTGACTCGAATCGAGCCCTTCCAGAGCGGGCGGCACCGTGGGAATCACCCCGTAGATCAGCCCCCCCGTCTGCCGCAGGAGGCGCTCCACGTCATGCAGGGACACCCAGGCCCCGCTCAAGGTGAGCATCAGCGGCCGATCCAGGAGATCCTCGGCGTGGGCCCCCTCCACCAGCGAAAAGCGTACCCGCGGCACGCCGAGGTCGTCCACCCCGAAGCGGCTCACCAGGGAGCGTGACAGGGCGGCCAAAGCGATGGCGCGCAACACCGCCGGCCCGCTCCCCCGGGCGTCCATTTTCCGGGCAAGAGCCTTGGCGGCCGCCGCACGCAGGGCGGCCGTGGCCCGGGGCAGCAGAGCCCGAGCGATGTGCTCCACCAGGGGTATGCCGGAGCGCGGGTCGCCCACGGGCCGCCGCAGACGACTGGGCGACGCATCGGGCAGCTCCACCCGCAGCACGTGGCCGGGGTAAGCGCTTGGAAGCTGAAGCTCACACACCAGCCGGTCCACCGAGACAAGCTGCACCGTGAGCTGGGTGGTGGAGGGCGGCTCCTCGGGGGTGTACACCGTCACCTTGACCTCACCCTGGCTCCCCAGGACGAAGTTGGCCTCCTGCTGCACCCGCTGCAGGTGAGCTCCTGCAGCGAGGCGCCGCTGATACTCGGACTGCTTTTTCGACGCCTCCTCGGCCTGCTCCGCGGCCTGCTCCGCGGCCTGCTCCGCGGGCTGGCTCTCGGCCAATGTTCCGGACTCTTCGACCCGCTGCAGGCTCACGCCGTACAACCGCGTGATGTCCTGCACGAGCGTCTCGAGGTCCACCGAAGCCACCGCCACCGGCGGCGCCAACCAGGGCCGAGCCGGCACCTCCCAGGCCTGCTGCCCGGTGAAAAAGGCGTGATCCTGCCCGTCGGCCAGGTTCGGGCGCATCAGCGTCACCTCGGCCCCGGCCAGCCCGCGCAGCCAGGCCTCGTCCGCCGCGCTGGCCTTGATCACCAGCGCGTCCAGGGTGACGCCGATCTCGTGGGCCAACAACCCCTCGGGGGACCCCGGCGCCACCGAGGGGGCGATGAGCACCACGCGATCGGAGGCGCGAATCAGCGGTCGCAGCTCCCGGGCGTTGAGGCTGGCGCCCGACAGCAGAGTCACCGCGGCCCGGATGGTCCCGGTGCCACCGACGCGCAGCTGCTCGGCATAGGGTTTGAGCCGCGCCCACATCTCGTGCCACACGTCGTCGTGTACGATGCCGGAGTGGTCCGCGGTCTTGCGCAATCGGTCAAAGCAGATGATGCCGCCCACGCCCACCCCGGGCAGAAGGTCCTGGCTCACCGACTGGATCCACACGCCATAGGTAAGCAGCTTGAAGCTCGGCGTGAAGTCCAGGGGGTACACCCCCAAGCTGCCGAAGAGGTCCCCCTCGTCGAACTCCATGGTGTGCTTGTAACCCAGCAGCCGTGGAATGGCCTGCGTGGCAAAACCAAACATCGGGGTGTTGTTCACAAGCACGGGGATGGGCGCCGTGAGGCAGCGCTCCTCGATGGCCGCCGCCTCCAGCGGCATGCCCCGCACGGGCTCCAAAGAGGTCTTGTTTCGCAGCCCCCACCGTTTGACGTTCTCCGCGCGAATATAGGTGCCGGACAGGGCCAGCTTGGACCGGCCGATCTCCACATTCTCGGCGTCCTTGTGCACCACCATGCGCGTGGTGCCCTGGGGGGTGCCGTCGCCGGACTCCACCACGATGCGGTCGGGCTTAAACAGCAGCAGGGCGTTGATGCCCAGGGCCAGCTCGCGCACGTGACCGATGCCAGCGCGGTCCTTGCCGGCGAAGAGGAAATCAAAAAGCTGGCCCAGCTCCTCCTCCCGGAAAAAGCCCCGGGTGTACGACAACGTGAAGCTCGAGTCGTCCGTGGCCACATTAATGTACGTGGCGCCGTTGGCCACGGCAGCCTGGATCAGCTCCAGCACAAAGTAGTAGGGGTCCGCCAGGGCGAACTGCCGCATCTTCTGGATGGCGCGTTTTCGCGCCAGGGTGAAGGTGCGGCGCTCGGAGAACTCTCCGGGGATGCGGCTGCGGGCCACCACGGCGGCGATGTCGCTCATGACCGCACCTCGGCGGCCTGCTTGCGGGCTTCGGGAAACACCGCCGCCAGCAGGTCGAGGTCCCGCTCCATGAGCCGGTCTTCCTGCAGCAGCAGGTCCTTGGCCAGGCAATAGGCCGCCAACCCGGGCGCCCGCTGATGCAGACCGAGCAGCGCCCGGAACTGCGGGTGGTCCCGGTTCACCGCCGCCTCGGGACGCCGGGGACGCTCCTTCTCCGGCAGACCCTCGGGGGGAATGGCCATGAGCGGCCCGATCTCCCGCGCCACGAGAAATAGCGGCGGCTCGTCGCTGGGGGCGGCCAACACGCAACCCACCAGGCGCCGGTAGCGACCGCCGATGGCATCGAGCAGTCTGCCGGCGGCCTCAATGAGGGCCCCGGCGGCCGGGGGCGAGGGATCGTCCACCTCCACTGCCAGGTACACGTCCTGGGGCTCGACAATGAGCGACGCCGTGCCGGCCCCATAGTCTGTGGAGGTGAGCACGGTCAGCAGCCGCTTGAAAAATTTGGAGCGGCGGTGGTGGGAAACATAGCCCACCACCAGCTGTAAGGCCGGCTCCAGGTCGTCGCCGTTCTGGTGGAGCTGCTCGTCGGCGGCCGTGTCAACCCGACGCCGCCCCAGCAGCACCGGGATGGACTGGCTGGCCAGCTGGGTGACCAGGGCCGACGACGCGTCCGAGGTAAAAATGCGCCCGTCCCGTACGGCCGCCTCGGCCACGGCGGCGAGGCTGGTGACGCCGCCATCCACCGTGCGCAGCAGGGGCCGCTTGCCCAGCCGCAAAATGGCGTCGGGGGGCTCCCGGAGCAAAAAGGCCATGAGCTGCTGGTAGCGAGCGTGCTCTCCCAGGCCAAATGTTGGGACCGCGGCCACCGCCTCGATGGCCGCCACGAGCTGCTCGTGCAACGCCCCGTCCGCCACGGCCGTGAGCAGCCCCATGGCCTTTTCGAAGTTCTCGTCCCGCAGCACCGTCTCCCGGCTCAGGGTGTGCTCGAGGTAGCGCGATTTGATCTTGAACGTGATGTTGGCAAAGCGCGCCGGCACCTCGTCCCGGTCTGACAGCACGGCGAGGGTCAACCCCTGGTTGAAAAAGCCAAAGGTGGGCTCCAGGTCGTAGGCCAGCGCCATCTGGGTCCCCTCCACCGTCTCTGACACCGTGATGAGACCCTCCACCCCAAAGGGCTCGTTGACGCCCACGGGGCCGTCGCATCCGGGCAGGCCCCGGAGGCCAGATCGCTCCTCGAAGGTGAGCTCCACGTCGGAGTGTCGGCACCACCGCTGGAGGGTTTTAAACCCCTCGGACACAAGCTCCCGATACCGGTCCTCATCCCCAGGGAGGTACAGGGTGATCTGGGTGCCCTCCACGGGCTCCTGAATCCGGGTCTTGGTAAAGGAGCGATCCTCGTGAAACAGGATCTCCCAGAACTCCCCGCCCCGGCCCGTGTGCAGCAGCACCGCATGGGGCCCCAACGCGAAGATGGAAACAAAGCCGATGCCAAACTTGCCGATCTTCGTGAGGTCATCTTCTTTGCTGGAGGCAAACAGCCGGGTGAGCTCACTGTCGATGATCGCCGAGTCCATGCCCACACCGTTGTCGTCCACGTGGTAGACGATGGTGCCCAGGGCGTCGTCTCCCGGAATGAACTCCGTCCAGATGTCGATGACAGGGCTCCCGGCGTCCATGCTGTTCTGGACCAGCTCGCGCAGGCAATCGAGCGCAGAGCTGAACTGGGTCACCAGGTTGTCCAGGGCCTCGGAAGCAAGCTGCTCGGCCATCAACGTCTCCTGAAGTGAGGGATCAACACGACGCCCCGGGGCCGCGAACCCGCCCACTAAATCACGAGTCCGCCGCGCCTGGCAAGGCCGCCGGCCGCGGCCGATTCAAGAGGCCGCAGACAGGGGCCCGTCTACAAGATCGCTTCGGGGTCCCACAATTCCGCTCGCGTCCGTGATTGTGTCTGTCAGTGATCCATCAAATCGTAGTGGCCCGAAGCGAGAGAGCGAGCTCCGTCCCCGCTACTCGTCCCTGGGCGCGGGGGGGGATGATGTGTCCGCGGGTGCATCTTGGGTGTGGTTGCCGTGGGATCGCGGGTCTGCGTAGCCGTTGTACCCGTAGTACGGGTGAGCCGCGCCGGCGTATGCCGGAGGGCGCGACATGGGTTTTACGCCGAAGAGCGTCGTGAACAATCTTCCGAGCGCGCGGCGGAGCCGGTACAGCACCACGCTGACGGCCAGCAGGAGCAGCACAAAGGGCCAGAGGTGACCGATGAACATGGCCAGCAGCACCAGGAAATCGAGCAGATGGCGCAGGCCGGCGGCAAAGGCCCCGGATACCCGGGCCCAGGCGCCGGGCTTGGCGGCAGGTCTAAGCCGGGGCGCAAGCCCCACGGTGATGGTGGCCAGACCCACGGACCCGGCGTAGTGCCGCTCGGTGGCCTCCAGGCGTTCGATCTCGACCCGCAGCCGGGCGAGCTCCTTTTCCACGGAGAGCAGCTCTTTGACCGAGGCCGTCTGTTGCAGGGCAATCTGTTGCAGCCGCTGCTCCGCGGTGCGATGGCTCTTGAGCCGCGCTCGTACATCCATCACCGCGGCGGTGACCTCCACGGTGTCAAGATGCTCGCCCTGGACCTTGCCCACCGCGCGCAGCGCAGAGAGCACTTTGGCGAGCGCGGCCGGCGGTACCTTCAGCGTCGCGCTGAAGCGCCGCCGCGCACCCTCCACCGCGTAGGCGCCACGATGCACGTAGCCCCCTGCGGCCAGCGTGATCTGCTCCACCCGATTGCGGGCCTCGTCCACCTTATGGACCTCCAGGTCCATGCTCACGGTTCGGACCAGCATCCGTGCGACGGCGCTCTTGGTGGGCGCTCCGGCCTTGCCGGCAGACACCGCCGCCGGAGTCTGAAGCACTGTTTTCCCCGCGTAGCTTCGTCGGTACTTCTTGGCGCAGCTCGCCGTGGAGAGCCCGAGAGTGCCCATGCACAGGACGAGGGCCAGGTACCGGATCATCCATCGTGTGTGGGCGGCGACGTGATCAAGCGGTGCTGTTGATTGCTGCATGTCGAACCTCCTGTTGGGGTTGCATTTGCAGGTATACGCGCTACTACGCCCAATTGCGTCAGGCCGCCGTCACAGCACCGTCACGGTTTGGTCACGGCCCGGACCCGTCACCGTAATACTGACGCCAGGGCGCGCTGCAGCGCGCGGGACGCGGGCGTATCGGGTAGCTCAAAAAACGGCAGGGCCTCGGCGTCAAAACGGGCGACGGTGTCGTCCTCCGGGATCCAGCCGAGCAGCGGCAGTGTGGTGCGGGCATGGACCCCGAGGGCCTCGGCTTCGTCGCGCACGCGGTTGATGAGCAGGCCGCAGTCTCGGGCCCGGCCGAGACGGGTGGCCAGGCGCTCAATGGCTTCGGCCACGCGCAGGGACTTGACCGAGCGATCGCACACGAGCAGCAGCAAATCCACATCGCCCACCACATCGCGGTTGAGCTGCTCGAGGCCCGCCTCAGCGTCCACGAGGGTGAGGTCGAACTGGGCGGAGAGCTGAGACAGGGCGCGTTTGAGCAAGTTGTTGACCGCGCAGAAGCAGCCCTGCTCCTCGGGGCGCCCCATGGCGAGGAAGGCCAACCCCTCTCGCTCGGTGAGCGCGGCCTGGAGGCGGAACGCCGTGGACTGTGCGAGATCTGCCTTGCGTGAGGCGGACCGGGACGCCAGCTCCCGCAAGCTTTGCTCCCGCACATCGCGCAGCGTGGTGTCCGGCTCGATGCCCAGGGCGAAGGCGAGGCCCCCGGCGTGATCGGCATCCACCGCCAGGGTTCTCAACGCCGCGGCAGCGGCCAACTGGCGGCAGATCAAAGCCGAGACCGTGGTCTTGCCCACGCCACCCTTGCCACACACGACGATGGTGCGTCCGCTCATGAGGCCTCCACCCGGGGGTCGGAATCCCGCTCGTCGCAGAGGTCCCGGTACTCGCAGTCGTCACACTCGGCGTGCTCCTCCTCGTGGCGCTTGATGAGCGCGCCCACCACCCGCTCGGCGCTCGCGGCGATATCCCTCAGGGGCGCCAGCCCCTCGCGCCCCGCGGTGTGAAAGAGCACCTCCACCTGCTCTACGAAGTCGAGCCGGCGCAGGCCTGCGATGATTCCGGCTCCAAGTTGCGCCAAGCCGAAACCACGCGCCACGGCATCGCGGTGGAGCCGACACCACAGGTGGCTCTGGCTGGGCATGGACCGCACGGCGACACCCTCCGGGGCGAGGGCATAGAGCGCCTCCTTGAGGTTCAAATAGCCCTCGTAGTCGTCGGGTAGCTCACCGCGCACGACGATGATCTGGCCAAAGGGCAGTGGGTCCGCGCCGCGGGTGATCAGCTCCGCTACGTCCGGTCCCTCGAGGTAGACGCGGTCGGCCGGGTCGCGCTCGAGGGGCGGCGGCGCCCAGATCAGCGTTCCCACCGAGCCCGCTGCCGGGCTGCCGAGATCCAGCGCGGTGTCCCGCGCGAGCACAAAGGACCTCCCCGTGGGCCAGCCCGCGTTCTCCGGAAGCGCGAGCGCTCGCACGCGGCCAGCCGCCAGGCCACGGGCCAGGTGGGCCTGCACCGCCGCCACCTGGACGTCGAAGCGCCCCCGGCTCAAGCCTGTCCCCCGTCGTCGCCCTCAAGCAGCGCGGCCCCGAGCGCTGCGGCGAGCTGCGGGTTCTCCGGGAAGGGTACAAAGTCCAACGCCAGCCGCTGCCGCACCACCCGCACCACCGACTCGAAGCAGGCCACCCCGCCGGTGACCGTGAAACGTCGGGCGTCCCGGGCACGGCGGCCCTGGGAGGCCACGATGCGGCCGATGGAGGCGCAGATACCGGCGACGATGTCCGGCACGGGCACGCCGGAGTTGATGTGGGAGATGGCCTCACTCTCGGCGAACACCACACACTGGCTGCTGACGTCCTGGGGAGCGGTAGCTTGCGCGGCCAAAGCGTCGAGCTGCGCCAGTGGTTGATGCAGCCGCTGACTCATCATCTCCAGGAACCGCCCGGTGCCGGCGGCGCATTTGTCGTTGCGCGAAAAGGAGATTACCTCGCCCTCTCCATTGACCCGCACCGCGGCGATGGATTGCCCCCCGAGCTGCAGGGCGAGCTCAGCGTCGGGCGCAAAGTAGCCCACCGCCGCGCCCACGCAAGTGAGCTCGTCTTCATAAAAGTCTGCACCAACCACCTGCGTCCCGCCGGTGCCCGTGGCGCCCACATAGGCCAGCACGCTCCGGTCCACGCCGGCCTCGCCGCACAGCGCCTCCAGGAGCCCGGGCAGCTCCTCGGTGACCCGCCCGGTGGTGCGCACCACCTGGCTGGCCAGCAGCCGATCCTCGCCCAGCAATACGAGCTTGGTAAAGGTGGCGCCCACGTCGATGCCCGCGGAGATCATGGATTCCCTCCCCGCTGGGCAGCCAGCCGGGCCGCTCCATAGGCCCCCACGAGCTGGGGATCGAAGCGCAAATCCACCAGGGGCAGCCCCAGGCGCCGCTCCACCTCGCGCCTGACCGCCACGTTCTTGGCCACGCCGCCGGTCATCGCGAGCTCCCGGGAGGGGTGGACCCGCCGGGCCAGGGCGGCCACCCGCTCCGCCAGGGCGTCGGCCACCCCCGCGGCGATGTCGGCGCGGCAGTGGCCCCGCTGCAGAAAGTGCAGCACCTCCGTCTCGACGAAGATGGTGCAGCGGCTGGTCATGTGCACCGGCCGTCGCGCCGACTGGGCCAGGCGACCCAGCTCTCCCAGCTCCACCTCGAGGGTGCGCCCCATGTGCTCCAGGAAGTGGCCCGTGCCCGCGGCGCACTTGTCGTTCATGGCGAAGCGGTCCAACCCCCCGTCGGCGTCCACAACGATGGCCTTGGCGTCCTGGCCGCCGATGTCGATGATGGTGCGCACCCGCGGCACCAGACACCAAGCCCCGTACCCGTGGCACGAGATCTCACTCAGGTTCTCCTCGGCGAGGCCCTCGGCACAGATGGCCTCGCGCCCGTAGCCGGTACTGATCGTGTGCCGCACCTCGCCGGGAGCGATGCCTCGGGCACGGCAGACCTCGCCGAGCACCTCCCGGGCCGACTCCAGCGGATTGGCCCGAGCCGCGCGTGTGGCGCTGGCCACTACCCGGCTCCCGTCCAGCAGAATGGCCTCCGCCGTGAGTGAGCCAACATCGATGCCTGCAAAGTACAACGCTACACTCCTGGGCTCCCGGACCTCAGGTTACCGGGTCCGCCGCTTTGGCCGCGGGCCGCTGCCGCCGGACCATTCGCCGGCTGCGCTTGGCGCCGAGCACCACGTTACCGATGAATTCCTCGAGCTCCTGCTGAATGACCGTGATGGGCGTGGTAGTCTTCATCCACGAGTCGCCGTGCAAGACCAGCAGGGGTACCTGGGCCTGCTTCATGAGCTCCTCCTCCAAAATGGACACCACGCTCCAGCTCTGCTTGCAGGCGTCGTGACCACAGTGGATGGCGCAGTCCGCGCCCAGCTCCCGGGCCGCCCACACCATGTCTGAGACCCAGGCCCGGGACATGGAGGCTGTGCCCATCTGCCGGTTCATAGGATACTCCCAGGCCGCCGTCACCAGCCCGTCCACCATGGTGTCCCAGGTGCTCGGGTCAATGGGCTGGGGCAGATACAGGCTCAGCACATCCGCCAGAAAGGACCAACCCTTTTTCCCCATCCAGCGGTGTAACTGTTGCACGTCGAAGTAGTAGCTGGTGTAGACCCACAGCACCCGACACTGCTCCTGCTCGGCGGTGTAGAGGCCCGCGGCCCGGCGACGCTCGCCCGTCTCGAGCATCATCTCCAGGGTGCGAATGCCCGCCTCGGTGCCCCACAGGCAAAACCGCACGGGCGCCAGAAACAGATTGAACAGATTGGGCAAGGGGCAGGGGCGCATCTTGCGGTACTCGAACAGCTCCCAGTACAGCTCGGTGCAGCGATTGCTGCGCTCCACCACCCCGCGCAGACGGTCTTCGTTGAGCCGCTCGCCGGTGAGCTCCTCCAGCTGCCGGATCAGCGTGCGGAAGTACTTTCCATACACCACCTTGCCCTCGGGGGTGTCATCCACAGGCACCTCCAAGAGGAACTGCGGGATGGACTGATATTGGGAGAGGAACTCGTGCACCTTGGAGTTGGCGTCGCAGGCCCCGGGAGCGGCGGAGATGATGGCGTCTGGCAGAAAGTCCTTGCCCGAAAGCAGCGAGGCGATCTCCACGGAGTTGGCCGAGCAGATGTGATCGGGCAGCCCCAACGACTGCATGAAGTCCCAGTAGCGCCCCGCGCCGCCGGGCAAAGCCAGGGCCGCGATGGTGGTGAGCACCTCCGTGGTCAAAGGCACGGCGTTGTCAAAGGCGTGCACCAGATCCGGTGGGAAGTTGAAGGGCACCAAGACGATCTTCTTGCCCAGGGCGCGGGCGTCCCGGGCGTCGAACATCCATTGCTTGATCGCGTTCAGAAAGACCAGGCCCGCCTCGCGCAGCTCCGGCGCCAGCAGCGCCGTGAGATTTTCCCGCGAATCGGGCGGCAGCAGGGAAAACAGCCCCTCGATCTCCTCGTCGCTGGGCACGCCCACCAGCTTGTCGATGAGCCCAAACAGCTTCAGGCCGCGATCCAGGATCCCGGCGTGCACGTCAACGGTCATCGCCCACCTCCAATCCGCTCCAGAAAGGCCTGGACCCGGGTGCGCATGCGCCCGTGGTCCGCGGGGCTGCCGTACTCCTTCTCCAGCGCCAGCACCGGCACCCCCTGCTCCTCGAGCCGCATGCGGAGCAGCACGTTGTCAAAGCCGTGCAGGTCGCAGAACTTGTTGTTCACCAGAATCACCCCGTCGGCGCGCGCCTCGGCCACGGCCTCGGTGACAAAAGCCAACCGCCCATCGAACTCGTCGAACATGCGCGGACAGCGCGACCCGCCCAGGTAGATCTCGGCGAGGGTCCGCAACAGGTCCCCCGCGCCCTTGGTTTCGCAAAGCAGGGGCCCGTAGCTGCGGGCGCCGAAACAGAAGGTATCCGCCACCACCGTGGCGCCCACGTCCTCGATGGCCTCAAACAGCGCGGGCTCGTCCGTGGCGGCCCCCCCCAGCAGCAGACGCACCCGGGGTCGGTCCACATGCCGATGGGCGAGGTCCGCGGCCAGCCGGTCCAACAGCTCCTCATACACTGACGCCGGCACCGCACCGCCGGCCAGCACCACCTGCAGGGCTTCGCTGCCCGTCATGGCCGGGCGCTCCTGCTCGCGCAGCCTATCCAAGGCCACGAGCTTCGCGCGGATCCGGCGATGCCTCACCATGGAGTCGCGCAGCCGATCGTCGGTGATGGTCACGCCGAAGTGCTGCTCCAGCGCGGTCCTGAGCCGAGCCAACTCCAGAGCGTAGTGGTCCAGGGCGTCGGGATGCAGCTGGTGCGGCGCCTTGAGGTAGTGAAAAAAGCCCGGCGCGCTGGCGTACTCCCAGTTCTCGTACATGCCCCGGAGCTGGTCGCAGCCGTTGCTCTCGAGGATGCCGTCCAGAAAGTCGTAGGTGCCGTCGAGGCCGAGCTGCAGACAGGAGCGGCAGAAGCGACAGTTGAACCGGCTGAGCCTTCCGTCTGCCAGGTCGGTCTCGGGGTGGCCCAGGGCTTTGATCCGGTACGGCATAACGCCGGCGGCGTCCAGTAGCTCCACCGGCGTGAAGACGCACGTGAAGCCCACGACCTTACCCCCCGCTTCCCGGAAGGCGCGCACGTGTTTGTTCTCGAAGGTCTGATTGATGTCGTTGATGTAGTCCATGGCGACCTCTGCGCTACTGTGCGGCCCCTCGGGTGGCGCGGCGACGCCGCCAGGGCGGGGTCAGGATCGACTGCAACAGCGGTTGGGTCTGCGCGCTGGCCATTACGGCGCCGCCCAGGAGCCGCCCCACCGTGCGCACAGCCCTGGACAGCTCCGCCGAGTCCACCGCCGACAGGAGGCGCGGCACAAAGTCCGCCGTGCGCGCGGGGTCCTCGGCCACGAAGCCGTTGAACCGCCTGAGCAGTCCGTTGACCCAGGTCCCCAGCGCCTCGGGTCGGTCCCGGAACTGCTGCCACCCGGAGCCGACGTAGGACTGCAACACGGGCGTGCCGAAGCGCCACAGCAGCGCGCCCGCCGCCTCCCAGTCCAGGGCGGCCACCACGTCGTCCAGCCAGCGCCCTGTGGCTCCGCTGCCGAGGGTTCGCTCCAGGCGCGTCAAAGTGCGCAGGGTCTGGCTCAACAGCTCCGCCACGGCCCGGGCATCCACCACGGGCAGCCGCGTGGCGAGCTCCTCCAGGGTGGCGCTGGGCAGCTGCTCGACCTCGGTGAGCACCTCGCGACCGGTGAGCAGAGCCACGTTCACCAGCCGCACCGCCGTACGCAGCACCTCCGACAGCAGCGTCGGATCCGTGGAGAGCCGCCGCGCCAGCACCCGCGCCACCACGTCTCCGTCCTGGGCCAGGGCCACCACGGCGTCCGCCACGGCGCCGCGGTCCAGCAACTCCAGCAGCCCGTCCGTCAGCTCGGTGAAGACCGCCTTGAAGGCGGGTTCCTCCAGACCCAGGGTGATACTGCCCTGGTGCACCACGTTGATCGTGCGCGTGGCTCCGTTCACCAGGGTGGACAGGGCGCTCAGATCCAGCACCCGCAGCACGTTGAAGATCGCGCTCGCCAGGACCTCGTCCGGCAGATCCAGCCGCTCCACCACAAAGGCCAGCAACTTGACGCCGTCGTTGACCAGTGCCGGCAGCACCAGCACCAGATTGGCCACGGCCACCGGGTCGGCGAGCCACTGCTCGAGCAGGGGCTGCGCGCTGCGACGGGCGAGCGCGGACAACCCGACTGCGGCCTCGCGTAGCTTGCCGTGGTCGATGGCAGCCACCAGCGCGGGCCAGTCCACGGCGCCGTCGCTTCCCAGGGTGGGGTGCTCACGCTCGAGCGCAATGGCTAGCACCGACAGCGCGTTGACCGCCGCGGCCACCCGCGCCGGATCCATCCCCCGCTGCAGGCGCTTGGGGGCGGCCTCCCCTTGGGGCCGATCCAGGGATCCCAGGGCCACCGCGACGCCGGCCACCGTGTCGCAGAGAGTGTTCAGCGCCCCCGGCAGGGCCCGGGCGAGAAGCGGCGTCCAGACCCGGAACAGCTCACTGAGGGTCCCGGTGTCCAGCTCCCGCAAGACCTGAGACACATACGCGTCCACCAGCGGAGCGGGCATGGCCGCCAGCTCCTGCCCGAGCACCAGCAGGCTCTCGGTCACCGTGTCGATGAGCCGCGGCGTTGCGCTGGCCATGCCGAGCATGAGCTCGGGGTCCGACCGCAGCAGCGTGCGCACGAGGGACTTGCCCTCGCCCCGTTGGAATTCGTTCAAGTGCAGCCGCAGGATTTCGCGATAGGCCGGCGTGCTGAGCACCTGCTTCAAAACGCGCGACCCCAGGGCGCCTTCTTCGGTTGCGGCGTCGGGTGGAGATGATTGAATCCGCGGATCAAGCATCGTCTCTCTCCTCGAGGGCCTGTTGGCAGGCGGTCACCAGGGGCCGCACCACCTGTGCCATGAGCCGCGGATTCTCCCGGGCCACGCGCACGATGGTGTCGGCCAACCAAGCCACCTGACGGCCCACCATCTCCCTGTCCCGCGACAGCCCCTTGGCAACGCCGCGCTTGAAGTCCGATTCGAAGGCGCGTCCCTTTAGGGCCAGCAAGCCGTCGGGGGACGACACGACGCGCCCCACGGCCAGCACCGCCAACCCCGCGGCCTCCCCGAGTTGCTCGCCGGAGACCTCCTCCAGCAGCCGCGGCACGAAGCGGCGCAGCAGCTCCTCGGGCAGCGTCAGCACCTGCTCACACACCTCCCGGGCGCCCAATACCGCCGCGTTGGCCAGCGCCGGCGCGGCGGTGACCACGTCAAAGAACAGCATCGAATCGGCATACATGATCGTGCGCACCAACGCCGGTGCGGCCTCGGGATCGAGGTTGCCAAGCACAATACGCGCCGTTTTGACAATGCGCGGGGTGCGAAGCAGCTCGCCAAGAATTCGGGCGCCGCCATCGATCACACCGCGCCGCTTACAGCCGTTTGTCGGGGAGTCCACGTGCATGGTTTGATCCTCCTACAGCGTCTCACACTCGAAGAAGTGTCGCGCGACTTCCATCTGACATAGCTGCTTACCGCCCATCCACAGCTGCACGATCTTGAAGTCCCGCCAGTGCTTCTCCACGTCCCCGACCCGGTCGCTGCCGTGGGCGCCGAGCAGGTCCATGGCCTGACGCAGGCTTTTGACCGCCAGATCGCAGGTCAGGAACTTGTAGGCCCGCCCCCGGGCCACCACGTCGTCGGACCACGGCATGCCATACAGATCGCGGCGGTCGATCATCCGCGCGAACTGATAGCCCAGGATGCGCACGGTCTCGAGGGTGGCCGCGAAGTCGGACAGCCCAGCGGCGATGTCGTCGTTCTCCTTGAGGGGCCGCCCCCGGAAACGCAGCCGGGTGGTGGCGTCCTGCAGGAGCTCGTAGGTGTTGAGCAGCACGCCGCTGGTGAAGGCCATCGACCCCAAGAGCCCGAAGGCGACGACCTCTTTGAAGTACTTGTAGTCGTCCCCGGGACCGTGGGCCCGGTACCAGGCCGGCACCCGCACGTTCTCGAACCAGATGTCCGAGTTTTTGTCCGCGGCCATGCCCGCCTTTTCATAGGGGCCGCCCTGGGTCACGCCTTCGGTGTCCGCCGGTACGAAGATAAACGCGAAGTCCCGCGGATCCCGGGAGCCGGGGTTGGTGGAGCAGACCACGCCGAACAGATCTGCCACGCCGCCGGAGTTGGTGGGCCAGAGCTTGTGGCCGTTGATGACCCACTCGTCGCCGTCCAGGGTGGCCGACGTGCGGATGGTGCTGCCCCCGAGCAGGTCCAGGTTTTCGATGTCAGCGCCGCCCTGAGGCTCCGTCATGGCGTTGGCGGCGAACACCGGTCGGTCCGAGTCACAGAAACGCGGCGCCAGCTCCTCGCAGAGGCGCCGGTTCACGTGGGGCTCGTTGCAAATCATGATCAAAGGCCAAAAGACCACCCCGGCGGCCACGCCAATGGCCGAATCCGCGCGGGCCACCTCCTCGAAGATGCGGAAGCCACCCGTGCCCAGGTAGCTCGAGTGCCCGAAGCCCATGCCCCCCAGATCCTCGGGGAACAAAAAGCGCTGCAGGCCCAGATCCACCATCAGGGATTTAAAGGCCGGCTCGATGAGCTGGTGGTCCTTCCAATCTTCGTCGTATCGACGCCGGTGCGGGATGACGTCGTGGTCAGCCCAGCTGCGGATGATCTCTCCCAGGTGCCGATCCATGGGCGAGAGGTATTCGAGCGGTCTGGTGATTTCGTCGATGGCGCGCATGCGCTCCTCCTCACAGGTTGCGGCAGCCGAAGTAGTGCCGGGCGAGATCCACCGGTCCCACAATCTCCAGCATCAGGTAGGTGGAGAGCGTCTTGATGTCGCGCCAGTACCGTTCGAGGTTCCACTCCGTGGCGTAGCCGGCCGAGGCCATGAGCTCCATGGCCTTGTCCAGCCCGTCCATGGCGTTGCCAAGCAGGAGCCGGGCCGTGGCCACGGCCGTGGCGTGCGTCGCTTCATCGGCCCCGCCTCGCTGCTCAAGCGCCAGGGCCAGGGCCAAAGTGAGGATCCGCCCCGTGCCGATGAATCCGCCGATGTCGCCGAGCATCGCCGCCACCAGGGGGTTGTCCTTGAAAGGCTGCCCGCGCCCCTTGATGACGCGGCTTTCGCACCAATCGTCCAAAATGGCGTGGGTGGCCAGCAGCGCGCCCGAGGCCGTGGCCGCGCAACCCAGGTAGTACCAGGAGCGCAGCTCCCGATAGGGCGCCGCACCGCGCCACAGCAGCTCCGCTTCGCTCACCGGGACACCGCGCAGCTCGAGATCGGCGTTCGGGCTGGCGTGAAGCCCCGTTTTGAGAAAACGGTCGCCCACCCGCAGGCCCGGGGTCCGCGACGTAACGGCAAAGAGCGCCGGCTCCCCGTCGAGCTCGGTCACCAGGCCGAAGTAGGTGGCCTCGGCACCGTGGCACTGCGGTCGCACCGCCCGGCCGCTCAACGTCCACCCCTCCGTCGTCGCCTGCGCGCGCACCTGGGGCGCCAGGCCATGCAGCGCCGCTCCGGGCTCGGCGCCGAACCCCGGCAGCACCAGGGAGCCGATGGCGCCGCGCTCACTGAGCAGCGCCTTGCGATGTGACGGGACGCAGCGTTGCAGGGCCGCGGTGTTGGCCAGCACCACTCCGAGCCCCGTGTCAGCCCGCCCCACCTGCTCGAGCACCGCCGCCAGGGCCGTGGCCGACAGCGGCTCGCCAGGCTCGGCCCACAGCAGATCCTGCAGCCCCACCTGCTCCATGAGGCTCGCCAGGGCCGGGCGGTGAAGCTCGGCGTAGCTCTCCCGGTGTTGGCTGCGCCGGCCGGTGACCTCGCGCGCGGCCCACCGGGCCACGGAGTCCGCGAGCATCACGGTCTCGTCGCTGAGCCACTCACGCGGGATGGGAAAACGGTCGTTGTCCTTCATGGTGTCCCCGTTGCGCTTTGCCAGGCCATTCCCGGCAAGTTCTTGAAGCCGTGATACAGCACCCACACCGCCCGGCGGATGATGTCCATCCTGTTGTCGGGCAGGATCGTCTGGCTGCCGCCCAGAGACAGCAGGATGATCCCGGTGACGGTGCCCCAAAAGACGATGGCCGTTTCCAGAGGATCCACCGCCGGTACGACGCCGTCGGCGATGCCCTTTTCCACCACGCGCGCGGGCACGCGCAGGCAGGCCCGCTCCCGACGGGCCATGCGCTCACGCACGGGCTCACTCGCGTTGGCGATCATGGACTGGGTGGCGTCGTGGAAGATGAAACGAAAGTACTCCGGTTCCTCCTGCGCAAATCGGATGTACCGCTCCATGATGGTCTCCACGGCGGCCTCGTACTCGAGGGCCTCGACGTCCACGTCCTCGAGGGAGGCTTGCAGCCGATCGAGCCCCTGGCTGGCCACCGCCAGAAAGAGATCGTCTTTGTTTTTGAAATACAGGTAGACCGTGCGTTTGCTAAAGCCCGCGGTTCGGGAAACCAGCTCCATGGTGGTGCCGGCGTAGCCCTTATTCAGAAAAAGCTCCCGGGCAGCCTCAAGCAACGCCGGCGCTCTATTGCCTCGAGATGATTCCATAATTCAGCACTGTCCCCGATATCACAACTAAAGTAACCGTCGGTTACTTTATTACCTCCCCCGTGCCGACGGGTCAAGCAGAAAACGCCCGGCCCCCTCATGGGTATCGAGCTCTGACTCAGGGGTGGAGTCGGTTGTGTGGTGTTCCACCGCGAATCGGAAATGGCTCTTTGGTGGCAAGCCCGTGAGGATGAGTCGGACGACCAACTTGACGCCATGGAATCCGCCAGCGGATACTCTCGGCTCTACACCCAGATACCGCTGGATTGTCCCACGCGGCTCCAGGAGCGACAGGCACCATGAGCCCTTCCACCCGGCAGAAGTGGGCGGAACATTTCACCGCACACGCGCGTGACTACTGGACAGACGAGCGCGTGGGCCGGCTCACCGCCGGCAATGACCTCGCCATTCTTCCCAGCGAGTCGCCGCTGCTATTGCGCGCCCTGGGGCTGCTACACCGTGACGCGTCCATGCCGCCCTCCCGGGTTCGCAAGTATCGCCAGATCAATCACATGGTCGCCGCCCTGGGACCCTCCCTGCGGGAGCTCGCCGAACGGTTTGAAACCGTGCACATCGTCGACGTGGGCTGCGGCCGCTCGTACCTGACTCTGCTGCTGGCGCACTACTTCGAGCACCGACTCCACCACCCGGTTTGCATCATCGGCATTGACCGGAACCCGGAGGTGGTGGTGGAATCTCGGCGCCGGGCCGAAATCGCGGCGTATTCAGACACGGTGCGATACGAGGCGGCGAGCGTCGGTGAGGTAGACCTGCCCCGGCTCTGGGGGGACCTCTTCGCCGGGGGAGACAAAAACGCAGACGAAGCCGCGACCGAGACCCACATGCTGGTGTCCCTGCACGCGTGCGATACCGCCACCGACGACGCTCTCGCGCTGGGCATGCGCGCCGGATGCCACTTCCTCGCGGCGGCTCCCTGCTGCCAGGCCGAGCTGGCGGCCGCGTGGTCCAAGCTCGCCGACGACACCGAGGGTCCTTTCGCACCGGTGTGGACCAGCCCGCACCTGCGCCGCACCACCGCCGCCACGGTCACCGACACCCTGCGCATGCTGCTGCTGTCCGCGGTGGGGTACTGGGCCACGGCCATCGAGTTCGTGCCGTCGGAACACACGCCGAGAAACACACTCATCCGGGGCGTGCGGCGGACCGGGCCCGACCGGGACAAGTGGCAGAAATACCTCACCCTGCGCGATGCCACCGGGGGCTGCCCCATCTCCCTCGAGGCGGAAATCCGACCGCTCTTTGAACGCACGTGCCCGTAGACCGAGCGCCGGACCACGCGGCCGGCGCTCAAGGACGGAGGTCGCGGCGCAACCGCGCCCGGAGCACACCGAGGCGTCGGCGCACCCAGCGGGGATAACCCGGCGGGCCGTAAGAGAAGCGGGCGGCTCCGAGCTCGTAGTAGCGGCGGGGGTGGACCGGAGCGAGCTGCAGGGCGCGCTCGTAGGCATGCATGGCTTTGGGGAGATGACCCCGACGTTGTAGCCACAACCCATATCGGGCGTACATCTTTCCGAGCAGGGGCCCCAGGCGAACCTCCACCGGCAATCGATCGATGTGGGCGAGCAGGCGCCCCGCTGCGACGAGACCCGAGGGCCCCCCTCGCAGGAGCCGACGGAAACGGGGTCGGGCGGCCTGGAGACGGCGATAGGAACGGGTATAGAGCGTTGGAATCGGTCGCCAGGAAACCCCGTGACGACGCACCGGGCGATGGCGGGGGGTGATGGCGATGGCCACGGGGACCTGTCGGGGGCGTAGCACAATGGGCGCGCTGCCCTGAACCCAGACGCGGTGCCGGGTGAAGGCGTGGCCGCCCCGGGCGATGGTGATGATCTCCAAGGGGGTGGGGTTGGCAGGCTGGATCCCGGGATGGATTCGCACCTCAAAGCGGCCATCACGAAAGTGGATCACACGCCAGCTGAATCCAGGCGCCTGCCACCGAGCGCCCGGGCGCAGCCACCGGCGAAAGAAGTCCACGAGCTGCGCCTGGTACTCACCGTCCTGGGTCACGAGCAGCTCAGGGGAGTGCCCGGTGCGCTCGGGAAGCCAGAGCCGTTTGGGTCCGGGGGCGCGGAGAAACAGCCGCAGAGACGTGGCGGCGGGCAGAAGCGAATCGTCAGCGCCGTGCAGGAAGAACACCGGAATGCCGGTCAGGCGTTCCACATGATCGAGCGGGTGGAAGTGCGCAGGGAAGGCGAAGCCGGCAATGAGCCGCGCGGCCAGGCGAGCCACCCAGGGCTTGTACCGGCGACGGTGCACGAGCATGCGGGCGAGCTGGCGTCGGGGATCGTAGGGCGCCTCAGCCGCCACGGCGGCCACCTGGCCGGGGGAGCGCGCGGCCACGGCCAGGGCCACGACCGACCCCAGGGAAATGCCAAAGAGACCCACCCGCCGCGGGTCCACCTCGGGCTGGGCGCGCAAAAACTTCAGGGCCGCGCGTCCATCGTCGGCCAGGGACAGGAGTGAGGCGCGGCCCGGGCTGTGGCCGAATCCCTGGTAGTCAAAAAGCAGCACGTTGAATCCCGCGCGCCACAGGATGCGAGCGTAGAGCAGATGGTAGCTCATGTTGCCCGTATTGCCGTTGAACAGGACCACGCCGGCGTCGGTGCGGTCGTTGGGCAAAAACCAACCGCGCAGTCGCTTGCCCGTGGGGCTCGGGAATCCAACCTTCACGTAGGGTAATGACAGCCCCGCCGGCGTGGTGATGTACCGCCGGTAGGGAAACATGACGCGGTGGCTGTACTTGCGCGAAACGCCCGCCGCACAGCCGCCCAGGGGCAACAAAGCGCCGACCAGGATCGCGGCGATGAAGCGTGCTCGGAGTTTCATGGGCCCTCACTCCCACCCCGCACAGTAGCACTGACGGAGTAGCGCCGATAGAACAAGGCCGCCGCCGTCACGCGGCCCTCGCGCTTGACGCCGGCGACGGCCGGGCGTGATACTGAAGGCGCAGGCTGCCCTGGCCCTGTAATGAGAGGATTTGCCATGCCACATCAACCGCGGACTCTGGGCGCCGGTCTTGTCACGCCAAGGGTCGCAATCGTCCTGACCCTCGCGGGGCTGACCTTCGCGGGGCCGGCCGGTTGCAAGGATCGCGCCGTGGGCGCCGGACACGACGCGGGGCTACCCGACGGGGCGGTGATTCCCGACGGAGCCATCGGTCCCGATGCGGCGGGGGTTTGCGGTGAGGAGCGACTCCACATGGGCTTCGTCTGGGACACGCACGTGGCGGCCACGCAGCCCGAGCCCGGCAGGGATGTGTACGAGGTCGCAGGCACGGCGATCTATCTGGGGCCCATCACCGTACCGCTGGCTTCCAATCCGGCCTTTGACCGGGAGGTGCAGCTCGAGCACGCCGACGGCCAGGTGTCCATCGTGCAGTACTACCTGCCCGCCGGGGTGTCCCTGCCGCTGGAAGAGAGCTTCCCCTACACCTTTGGGATCCATCATCGACAGGGGTTCGAGGGGTCTGTCACCGGGGTGATCATCACGCGGCCCACCTCCGGGCTGCCG